>JACCDW010036180.1_pt1 | contig 56363 bp, 55 predicted proteins | sample 7449781 | NCBI WGS metagenome assembly JACCDW01 (sample SAMN15323449, study PRJNA562643) | freshwater metagenome | isolation source: river surface water | place: USA:Blue River Watershed | collected 2017-08-18
CCGGAGAGTGCTAATATTGATCTGTCGGGACTGCCATGGATGGTGTCCCTTAAGTCCAATCCAGGAGAAACAATGACTGCTATGTCCGCATCGTCTGCCCTCGTGCCGGCCGGTCGCTCGGCACTGGCGCTCGGGTTTTCCGGCAGCCTGGGCAACCTTGATGCCTACATTTCCTCGGTCAACCGCCTGCCGATGCTGTCGCAGGAGGAAGAGACCGCTTACGCGCGCAAGCTGCGCGACGAGGGCGACCTCGCCGCTGCGCAGCAACTGATCATGTCGCATCTGCGGCTGGTGGTGTCGATCGCGCGCGGCTACCTCGGCTACGGCCTGCCACATGCCGACCTGATCCAGGAAGGCAATGTCGGCCTGATGAAGGCCGTCAAGCGCTTCGACCCCGAACAGGGCGTACGCCTGGTGTCGTATGCGATGCACTGGATCAAGGCCGAGATCCATGAATACATCCTGCGCAACTGGCGCATGGTGAAGCTGGCCACGACCAAGGCACAGCGCAAGCTGTTCTTCAACCTGCGCAGCCACAAGACCGGCCTCGACGCGATGTCGCCCGAGCAGGTCGACCAGCTGGCGCAGACGCTGAACGTGAAGCGTGAGGAAGTGATCGAGATGGAGACCCGCCTGTCGGGTCGCGACGTCGCGCTGGAAGCGCCGACCGACGATGACGAGGACAACAAGTTCTCGCCGATCGCTTACCTGTCGTCCGAGCATTCGGAGCCGCTGAAGGTGCTCGAGGCGCGCCAGTACGACCGGCTGCAATCGGAAGGTCTGGAGCAGGCGCTGTCGCAGCTGGATGCGCGTTCGCGTCGCATCGTCGAGGCGCGCTGGCTGGCCAATGACGATGGTTCGGGCGCGACCCTGCATGAACTGGCTGACGAGTTCGGCGTGTCGGCCGAGCGCATCCGCCAGATCGAGTCGTCGGCGATGAAGAAGATGAAGACCGCGCTGGCTGAATACCAGTAAGCTGCGCATCGGCTTCGGCTGCACCCAACAAAAAAGCGTCCCTCGGGACGCTTTTTTGTTGCCCAGCCAGCGCTTCAAGACGCTGGATCCCTCCTTCGGAGCCACGCCATGGGTGGTAAGCCATGACGCTTCGGCGATCGCAGCGCATGCGCCGCGCATTCCTCGCCTCACCCTTCGCCGGGATGATCCGCTAAAAGAGCTGCAGGCCGTCGAACGTCATCCCGGCGAAGGCCGGGATCCAGTGGCGTCAGGCGCCCGAGAGAATCAGCTTGATGTCGTTCAGCACCGCCTGCGGGCCCTGGCCGCTGCGCACGAACAGGCGTATGCGCCCCTGCGGGTCATACACATAGCTGCCCGCCGTATGGTCGACGCTGTAGCCGCCGCCCTGCTTGTTGACCACCTTCTGCACGAACAGCTTGAAGTCCTTCTGCAGCTTCGCGGTCTGCTCGGCACTGCCGTACAGGCCGACGAAGCTCGGGTCGAAGGCCGGGACAAAATCAGCCAGCACCTGCTGTGTGTCGCGCTCCGGATCGACGGTGACGAACAGTACCTGCAGCTTGTCGCCATCGGCGCCCAGTTCCTTTTTCACGGCGGCCATCTCGGCCAGCGTGGTCGGGCATACGTCGGGGCAATGCGTGAAGCCGAAGAACACGACGACCACCTTGCCCTTGTAGTCGGCCAGCGTGCGCTTCTGGCCGGTATGGTCGGTCAGATCGAAGCCCTGCGCATAGTCGATACCGGTGATGTCGGTATTGGTGAAGGCCGCTTTCGGCGCGGGCGGCTTGTTGTCGCAGGCGACCAGCGCCATCGAGCAAGCCAGCGCGCACACCAGCACGCGGATCCAGGGCATCAGCAGCGAACGCATGCCGTCTCCTTGGTTCAGATTGGGATCAGTAGGGAATGTAATGGTCGATCAGCAGTGCCGCGAACAGCAGCGACAGGTAGATGATCGAGTACGCAAAGGTCTTGCGGGCGACGAGGTCGTCATAGTGCTTCCACAGCCGCCATGCGTACCACAGGAAGATCGCGCCCAGCACCACGGCCGACACGAGGTAGAGCAGGCCGCTCATGCGCACCGCGAACGGCAGCATGGTGGTGGCGAACAGCGCGATCGTGTACAGCCAGACATGGAAGCGGGTGAATTCCATGCCGTGCGTGATCGGCAGCATCGGCAGGCCCGACTTCGCATAGTCATCACGGCGGTACATGGCCAGCGCCCAGAAATGCGGCGGGGTCCAGATGAAGATGATCAGTACCAGGATCCAGGCCTGCATCGGCACGTCATTGGCGATCGCTGCCCAGCCCAGCGCCGGCGGCATCGCGCCCGACAGGCCGCCGATGACGATGTTCTGCGGCGTGGCCGGCTTCAGGATGATGGTGTAGATGACGGCGTAGCCGACGAAGGTGGCGAAGGTCAGCCACATGGTCAGCGGATTGACCAGCGTGTACAGCACCCACATGCCGATACCGCCGATGATGCCGGAAAAGACCAGCGTTTGCGGCACGGTGATCTCGCCGGCCGCCATTGGACGGCGCGCGGTGCGGGCCATGCGGGCATCGATCTCGCGTTCGACCAGGCAGTTGACGGCGAAGGCCGCGCCGGCCAGCAGCCAGATGCCGACGGTGGCGGCGATCAGCACGCGCCAGTCGGGCAGGCCGGGCACGGCGAGGAACATGCCGATCACGGCGCAGAACACCGCCAGCTGCGTGACACGCGGCTTGGTCAGCGCCCAGTATTGGGCGATGCGATTGGGCTGGGCGGTGAGGGTCGTCATGGATGAAACCGGAATTCTCAGGCGGGGGACAGCGTGTTCCGGGAGGCGGCGCCTGCGCCTGCCGGATGCAAGGAGAGGCGGTAGTTTAGCATGACGAGCAACAGCACCGAGAGCGCCGCGCCCGCGTTATGCAGTACCGCCAGCAGCAGCGGCCAGTCGAAGGCGACGGTGGCGATGCCGGAACAGAATTGCAGCACGATCAGCACCAGCAGCAGGCGGCCCAGCTTTTGCGCGCCGTCGATGACCATTGCGCGCCATGCGGTCCAGCCGACCACGGCCAGAACCACGAACGCAAAGCAGCGGTGCACCCAGTGCACGGCTACCAGCGCCTCGAACGGCAGGTAATCACCACCGGCAGTCATGCCGAGGTGGCGCCACAGCGTGAAGCCATGCGTGAAATCCATCGCCGGCATCAGTTCGCCGCGGCACAGCGGGAAGCTGCCGCAGGCCAGCGCCGCATAGTTGGTGCTGACCCAGCCGCCGAGCGCGATTTGTACGAAGGCAACCGCCAGCGCAATCGCGGCCGGTACGCGCAGCCGGGAGGCAGCGGCAGCGATGACCGGCGCTGCGCTTTGCCGCATCGCATGCCATACCAGCAAGGCCAGCAGCGACATGCCGAGCAGCAGGTGGATGGTGACGATCACGGGCTGCAACTTCAGCGTGACGGTCCATGCGCCGAAAGCACCCTGCACGCAGACGAAGAGCAGCAACAGGACCGGCAGTTGCGGCGCATGGCGCGGCTGGCGCTCGCGCTTCCACAGCCGCACCGACGCCACCAGCGTGACGATGATCAGCAGGCCGACCCCCATCGCCAGATAGCGGTGGATCATCTCGATCCATGCCTTGAACACCGTCACCGGGCCGCTCGGCATGGCCGCTTCGGCCGCGCTGATGTCGTCATGTGCGAGGAAGGGATTGGCTTCGCCATAGCAGCCGGGCCAATCCGGGCAGCCGAGGCCGGAATCGGTCAGGCGCGTGAAGGCGCCGAACACGATCAGGTCGAAGGTGAAGAACACCATCACCCACGCCAGCTTGCGGTAGCGATCGGTGCCGCGCGACAGGTAGACGATGGTCAGCGGCACAGTGGCCACCAGCAGCGCCTTGATGGCAAGGAAGAGCAGCATGTCAGCCGATACTCGAAGCCTTCAGCAGCTTGATGATGTCTTTCTTGATCTTGTTGGCGTCCGGATCTTTCGGCCAGCGCATCATCAGGTTGCCGAGCGGGTCGATCATGTACATGTGCTCGGTGACATTGCCACCTTCGGGCACCGGCAGCCAGGCGGCGAGCTTCTTCGCATCGACGCGCAGCACGCGGGTGCCGTCATATTCCTTCAGCAGTGCGGTCGAGATCGGCTGGTGGTCGAGTACCAGCCAGATGCGCTCGACGCGCTCCATTTCCTTGCCCTGCGCGGTGCGCAGCTGGCGCTGCCAGTACAGCTTGTCGGTGCACGGCTTGGCGCAGGCGGCGACATCGGCCTGCAGCATCAGCCACTTGCCGGCATAGTCTTTCAGCGACGCGGGCTCGCCATCGAGCGTGGTCGCACCGAGGTCGGGGATCGCGTACTGGCGCGGATCGATCAGCTCGCCATAGTTGGTGCGCGACTGCGGCTTGATCACGTAGTAGGTGAAGTAGGACAGCAGCACCGGCGACGCGCACACCAGGATCACCAGGAACAGCGTCCAGTTGGTACGGCGCTTGACCTCGGCCGGTGCCGGCGCGGCTGATTCCGATGCGGCCGTCGGGTTGGCGTTGTCAGGCTTGTTCATGTCGTTTGCGTGCACTTCGAATTCCCGTGATCAGGTAAAACAGGAAAGCGGCCGCGGCCAGCGCATACCACTGGAACGCGTAGCCGCGATGTTTGTCGACGCCGGCCGACGGTGCCGGCCAGTCGCGCACAAGACCGTCGTGCGTGTCATTGCGCTGCTCGATTATAAAAGCCTGCACATGCAGTCCGCTGGCGGCCGCGAAGCCGGCCGGTTCGATGTTCTGCAGGATGGCGCCGGGCTTGATGGCCGATGCCTCGCCAAGCTGCATCACGCGCGTTGCATGGCTGCGCACGCTGCCTTCGATATGCTGGCGACCCTTGGGCACCGGCACCTCGGGCACGCGGGTGCGATCGACCGGATCACGCGGGAACCAGCCGCGCGCGACCAGCACCACGTCGCCGCTGTCGGCAATGCGGAAGGGCATCAGCAGGTAGAAGCCGGACTGCGCGCCATGCGGGCGATTCTCGAGATACAGCGGCCAGTCGGCAAGGAACTCGCCGTCAGCCACCACGCGCCGATATTCCTCGGGGGACTGGCCGGGCTTGATGCTGGCCGCATCCACTGGTGCAAGCTGGCCGCGCGCTAGGATGGCTTGCTCGATCGCCAGCTTCTCTTCGGCACGGCGGGTCTGCCAGTTGCCGAGGGAAATGGCCGTGGTGATCAGCAGCGCCATCGCAATCAGCGGTATCCAGCGCAGTCGTAAGAGGGGTCGCATCGCAGGCATTACAATCGAGGGTATTCGTTCAATCCGCTGCAAACATTGCTGAATCGGTTGCTGCACATTTGCCGGCGCTGCCGGCCTTGGAATTCCAGATGAAAATCTTCGTCGCCATCGCCTTCATCCTCATCATCGTCAGCCTGGCCTCGGCGCTCGTGTTCCTGATGCGTGACAAGGGCCGCAGCAACCGTACCGTGCAGGCGCTGGCGCTACGCGTTGGCTTCTCGGTGGCGCTGTTCATCCTGCTGCTGGTGATGAACCGCATGGGCCTGATCCAGCCGACCGGCATTATCTATTAAATCGCGGCGGCGCACCCGACCTGCCTCGACCGCCAGCCGCTCATCAGGCTGCGGAGCGTCAGGCCGGGCCCGTGCGAGCCGCACAGGAAGCCAGCGCTGGTCATCCCTGCAACATGCGCCGCCCCATGAAAAAAGCCGCACCGAAGTGCGGCTTTTTCTTTGGCGGTGATCAGCAGCAGCTGATTACATCCAGTACACGACAACGTACAGGCCGAGCCAGACGACGTCAACGAAGTGCCAGTACCAGGCTGCGCCTTCGAAGGCGAAGTGATGCTCGGGCGTGAAGTGGCCCTTCATCAGGCGATACAGGACGACGGACAGCATGATGCCGCCCATGGTCACGTGGAAGCCATGGAAGCCGGTCAGCATGAAGAAGGTCGAACCGTAGATGCCCGAGGTCAGCTTCAGGTTCAGTTCGCTGTAAGCATGCATGTATTCATAAGCCTGGAAGCCCATGAAGACTGCGCCCAGCACAACGGTAGCGAACAGCCAGAACGCGGCCTTGCTGCGCTCGTTGGCGCGCAGGGCGTGGTGCGAAATGGTCAGGGTCACGCCCGAGGTCAGCAGCAGTGCGGTGTTGATGGTCGGGATCGGGAACGGGCCCATGGTCTCGAACTTCTCGATGGTGCCTGCCGGACCGCCGTTGCCCCAGACGCCAGCGAAGTCAGGCCACAGCAGCTTGTGGTCCAGATCGGCCAGCCACGGCATCGTGATCGCACGCGCGTAGAACAGCGCGCCGAAGAAAGCGCCGAAGAACATGACTTCGGAGAAGATGAACCAGCTCATGCTCCAGCGATACGAGGTATCGATGCGGGCGTTGTACAGGCCGCCTTCGGATTCAGCGATCGCGTCGCCGAACCAGTGGTACAGCACGAACAGCGCGGCGATGATGCCGACGATGTTCAGGGGCTTGCCCCAGCCGAGGCCATTTACCCAGCCGGATGCACCGATCATGGTGACCAGCAGGGCCGTGCCCATCAGGACCGGCCAGCGCGACGGACCGGGAACGAAATAATAGGGCGCGTGGCCTTGTTGAGTACTCATCTACTTCCCCTGATTAAAGATTATCCAGCTACTACCAACTTCACAATCGTTAACAGACCCAGCACGAAGATCACCGCGGCGATGACGCCGGCAATGGCCACGTGCAGCGGATTGAGCTTTTGCGTGTCCTCTTCATAGGCGCTGTTCTTGCGCACGCCGAAGAAGGACCACAGTACCGCCTTCACCGTCTGGCCAAACGACATCTGCCGCTTGACTGCCTGTTTCAAATCATCCATGACGCGCTCCTAGCCACCCTTTTTTGCACCGACTTCGAAGAAGGTGTAGGACAAGGTGATCGTCTTCACATTCTTCGGCAGTGCCGGATCGACGTAGAAGCTGACCGGCATCTGCCGCGCCTCGTTCGCGCCGAGGGTTTGCTGCTTGAAGCAGAAGCACTCCAGTTTCCTGAAGTACTGCGCCGCCTCTTGCGGGGCATAGCTCGGAATCGCTTGCGCTTCCATCGCCCTGCCCTGCGTATTCACCACTTCGTAGATCACCTGCGCCATTTCGCCCGGGTGCACCTGCAGGCTTGCGACTGCGGGCTTGAACCGCCAGGGACCGGTGGTGTTCGCATCGAACTCCACGGTAATGGTCCGGCTGGTGTCCACCTGGGTGTTGGCCGTCTTGTTGTTCAGCGTTTCCTGAACGGCCAGCACATTGATGCCGGTGAGCTCACAAATCTTTTTGTACAGCGGTACCAGTGAATAACCAAAACCGAACATCAGCACCGCGATCAGCAACAACTTGCCGAGCATGCGCGTGTTCTTGCGTCCGCGGCGCCCGGACTGCTGGCGCGCGTCCTGTGCGTCGTTCATCCGTTCCTCAGCGCAACAGCGAGTGCTTGATGATCACGCCGAGGAAGAACACCACCGCGACGGACAACAGAATCAGCGCAGTGCGCAGGTTCCCGGGTTTTTTCTGGTCAGACATGGGTACTTTGGGTTGCCGGCGGCCGAGGCCGCCGGCTGGGTTGCATCAGTGATCGAAACTTCCGATAACTTGGATTACTTCACGACCGGCGGGGTCTCGAAGGTGTGGAACGGCGCCGGGCTCGGCACGGTCCACTCGAGGCCTTCTGCGCCATCCCACGGCTTGTCCGCAGCCTTCTGGCCACCGCGAATTGCCGGCAGCACGACGAAGAACAGGAAGTACACCTGCGACAGGCCGAAGCCGAACGCACCGATGGTCGCGATCATGTTGAAGTCGGTGAACTGTGCAGCGTAGTCAGCGTAACGACGCGGCATGCCAGCCAGACCCAGGAAGTGCATCGGGAAGAAGGTGATGTTGAACGAGATCATCGAGATCCAGAAGTGGATCTTGCCGCGGGTCTCGTTGTACATGAAACCGGTCCACTTCGGGCCCCAGTAGTAGAAGCCAGCGAACAGTGCGAACAGCGAGCCGGCAACCAGCACGTAGTGGAAGTGCGCCACGACGTAGTAGGTGTCCTGCAGCTGGATGTCAACCGGGGTCACCGCGCAGATCAGGCCGGTGAAACCGCCCATGGTGAACACGAAGATGAAGCCGACGGCCCACAGCATCGGGGACTCGAAGGTCATCGAACCTTGCCACATGGTGGCGATCCAGTTGAACACTTTCACGCCGGTCGGCACAGCGATCAGCATGGTGGCGTACATGAAGAACAGCTGCGAGGTCACCGGCATACCGGTGGCGAACATGTGGTGCGCCCAGACGATGAACGACAGGATCGCGATCGACGCGGTGGCGTACACCATCGATGCATAGCCGAACAGCGGCTTGCGAGCGAAGGCCGGGATGATCTGCGACACGATACCGAAGGCCGGCAGAATCATGATGTAGACCTCGGGGTGGCCGAAGAACCAGAAGATGTGCTGGTACATGACCGGGTCACCACCGCCAGCGGCGCTGAAGAACGAGGTGCCGAAGTGACGGTCAGTCAGGGTCATGGTGATGGCGCCTGCCAGCACCGGCATGACGGCGATCAGCAGGTAGGCGGTGATCAGCCAGGTCCAGCAGAACATCGGCATCTTCATCAGGGTCATGCCCGGAGCGCGCATGTTCAGGATGGTGGTGACGATGTTGATCGAACCCATGATCGACGATGCGCCCATGATGTGCATCGCGAAAATACCCATGTCCATGCCGATGCCCATCTGGGTCGACAGCGGCGCATACAGGGTCCAGCCTGCAGCGGTCGCGCCGCCCGGCACCAGGAACGAACCTGCGAGCAGGATCGCCGCCGGCGGCAGCAGCCAGAACGAGAAGTTGTTCATGCGCGCGAACGCCATGTCGGATGCGCCGATTTGCAGCGGGATCATCCAGTTGGCGAAGCCGACGAAGGCCGGCATGATCGCGCCGAACACCATGATCAGGCCGTGCATGGTGGTCAGCTGGTTGAAGAACTCCGGCTGGAACAGTTGCAGGCCCGGCTTGAACAGTTCGGAACGGATGCCGAGGGCCAGCACACCGCCCATCAACAGCATGACGAACGAGAACCACAGGTACAGGGTACCGATGTCCTTGTGGTTGGTCGCGAACAGCCAGCGCTGCCAGCCGTGCGGGTGGTGGTCGTCGTGCGCGTGGTCGGCGCCGTGACCGTGTGCGTGATCAAGTGTTGTGCTCATGTGTTTCTCCTGATTTCTCGATTACTTGCGCGCAGCCAGGACTTCGGCAGGTTGGACGATGTTGTCTTCCGGCTTGTTGCCGAACGAATTGCGGGTATAGGTGATCACAGCCGCGATTTCGGTATCCGACAACGTCGCCTTCCAGGCCGGCATGCCATTCTTGCCGTTCAGCAGGATGCCGATCTGGCCGTCTTGCGGGCCATTCACCATCTGCGAACCTGCCAGTGCCGGGAACGCGCCCGGGACGCCTGCGCCGTTGGCCTGGTGGCAGGCCACGCAATTGGCTGCATAGACTTTCTCGCCGCGGGCAGCTAGTTCGGTGGCAGTCCAGACCTTGTTCGGGTCTTCCGCCTTGGCAGCCATGTTCTTCTTCTGCTCGCCGACCCACTTCGCGTAGTCCTGCTCGGACACGACATTGACGACGATCGGCATGAACGCGTGTTCCTTGCCGCACAGTTCATAGCAGTTGCCGCGGTAGACGCCGACTTTCTCTGCCTTGAACCAGGTATCGCGCACGAAGCCCGGGATCGCATCCTGCTTCACGCCGAAGGCCGGAACGCCCCATGCGTGGATGACGTCGTTGGCGGTGGTGACGATACGGACTTTCTTGTTGACCGGAACGACCAGTGCGTTGTCGACTTCGAGCAGGTAGTTGTCGCCGCGCGGCGCGTTGGCTTCGACCTGTTCACGCGGGGTCGACAGGGCCGACAGGAAGGAGATGCCTTCGCCTTCGCCCTTGATGTAGTCATAGCCCCACTTCCACTGCATGCCGGTCGCCTTGATGGTGATGTCGGCATTCGAGGTATCTTTCATGGCGACCACGGTCTTGGTGGCCGGCAGGGCCATCAGCACGACGATCAGGAACGGGACGATGGTCCACGCGATCTCGACGGCGGTGCTTTCGTGGAAGGTCGCGGCCTTGTAGCCCAGCGACTTGCGGTGCTTGAGGATGGAATAGAACATCACGCCGAAGACGGCGATGAAGATCGCGACGCAAATCACGATCATCCAGATGTGCAGCTGATAGATGTCAGCGGCGATGGCAGTGACCGGTGCCTGGAAGTTCAGTTGATGCACGGCCGGACCGCCGACCATGTCATTGACTGCAAACGACGAACCGGCAACCAGCAGTCCGGCGGCCGCCATCAACGAGTGGAAGAGGCGCTTCGCGTAGTTCATATTTTCCTCAAATGCCTGATTGAAATCTGTTTAGTTGGTCCTACTTACTGCCGGCACGGTAGCCGATCAGTTCATTCTTGAGTTCATGCGCAAATTCCCACCGTTTCTTGTCGGTCAGGTATCTGCCAATTTCCACCCGATCGCCGTCAGCCTCGAGCCTGATCAGGCCATGCCTGAGTTCGGGCAACTCGACGCGGGTCAGTCGCGGATTCATCCGATACTGGCTCACTCTCTCGGCCCGCACCAGCTGCACCACAAGACCGTCGTCACCGAGGGCGATCAACTCCCGATCGGTCGCGTGACGTCCGAAGTACAGAAAGGCGACGGCCACAGCCGTCATTTCCAGCACTGCAAACACCATCACGAGCCAGGCACCGTGCACCACGAAGTAGCTGGCTACGAGGAACGAAGCCACGCACAACGCCATGTACGCCTTGGCCAGTTGGCGAGGCGAAATCGAGCAATTTTTCTTGGAAATCCACTCACGCGTCGCCATCGGACAACACTCTGTTCGAATATTGTTCAGCAGTTCACGGGCACAAAGCCCCGGGAGTATAAGCCAAAAGAATGACGCAAGCCAAGCGGAAAGCCTGAGAAATCAATGATGAGCGCATGGATCGCATACGACTCAGTCACTTTTTTTGTATGGCGGTCAGCTTCGTTTCAAATCGAGACGAATGATGGACTCGCCTGCAATGGTCGTGCGCGGCAGGGGCTTGAATGCATGTCCGTAAATCACTTCGACACTCAATGAGAGCTTGCCTTCGGCATCGCGGCTTGCCATTAATACATCGACGAAACGCTGCCACGTACGTCGTCCGTGCAGACCTTTGCGGCGGTTGAATAATGGATTGCCACCGAATGCGCGCACATCGGAAAGCAATCTATCGATTTCCGTATAAGTGATATTCAGCTTCTCCATATCCATCACCGGCGTCGCAAATCCCGCAGCCACCAGCATGTCGCCATAGTCATGCAGGTCGACGAAGGGCAACACATGCCGTTCGCCGGCATCACTGGCTCCGGCGGCCGCCGCAAATGCTTCACGCAATTCGCGGAAAGTATCGGGGCCGAAACAGCTGAACATCAGCAAGCCATCGGTGCGCAACACGCGCGCCCATTCGCGAATCACCGCATGTGGCTGTGGATGCCAGTGCAGCGCGAGGTTGGACCACAGCAGGTCGATGCTGGACGGCGGCAGCGGCAGCTGGCCGAAATCGGCGCAGGCCAGTGCGGCGCCCTGCGTCGCAGCGGCACGCGGTGCAAACAGCCGCGCCAGCACACGCTGCATGCCCGACGCCGACTGCGCGCCGGCGCGCCGCGCCTGCGCCAGCATCGCCGACGATGCATCGATGCCCCATCGTTGCGCTTGCGGGAAGGCCTGGTGCAGGCCGAGCAAGTCATCGCCTTCACCACAGCCGGCGTCGAGGATGCGCGCCGGTTGCGCCTTGATCAGCGCGAGGCGCTCGAACATGCGGCCGGCAATCTCGCGGCGCAGGAATTGCGACTCGGCCACACGCGACGGCTGCGCGAACAGGCGACGCACGCGCGCGACGGAAATGGGCGCAATCTGTTGCGAAGTCGGATTGTCGTCAGGTGGCAGTGACATGCGGGCGCGCACGCGCAAGCGCGGTGGAAGAATCGGGGAAAAATCCGGAAAGAGTCGCGCGCAGTTTACCGCAGCCACTGAATGCCAAGCATATGTCCACCCTGTCACGCATGTCCGCCGCCTTCCTTCTGCGACGATTGACCGACCGGCTGCTGCCCGGTTGCTGCGCGCTGTGTGGCGGCAACGGCCCGGGGCCGATTTGCGCGCTCTGCCGTCGAGGTCCGATGGCGGTAGCGGCGGCGCACCATGCGCGTTGCGATCGTTGCGCGATTCGCCTGCCCCGGACCGTCGCCACGACCTGCGCAACTTGTTCGCTTGATCCTCCCGCCTACGATCGCACGTTGGCACTGGCCGATTACGCGCCGCCGCTCGATCGCCTGCTGCAAGACCTGAAGTTCCGCGCCCATCTGCCGCTGGCGGCGGCTCTCGGCGACCTGCTGGCGCAGGCAGCACTGGCAGATGCAGCCAAAGCGCAGCGCTTGCTCGCGAAGAAGGACGGTACACACGACATCGTGCTGCTGCCGGTGCCGCTGTCGCGCGAGCGGCTGGCCGAGCGCGGCTTCAATCAGGCGCAGGAAATCGCGCGCCCGCTGGCAAGGGCGCTGCACCTGAAGATCGCCACCGGCATTTGCTCCCGCATCCGGCATACCGAAGCGCAAGCTTCGCTGCCGGCAAACGCGCGGCAGGTTAATATGCGCGGCGCGTTCGCCGTGTTGCAGCGGCAGGCTGTCGCCGGCAAAGCCATCTGGGTGGTCGACGACGTGATGACCACCGGCCATACACTGGCCGCGCTGGCTGCCTGCCTCAAACGACACGGCGCGGCGCATGTCACCAACCTCGTGATCGCCCGTACGCCGGCGCGCTGAAGCGCGTGGCCCTGCGGGCCGGAGCTTCCTGTGTTTCATGTCGTCCTCGTCGAACCCGAGATACCGCCCAATACCGGCAATGTGATTCGCCTGTGCGCCAATACCGGCGCGCAGCTGCACCTGGTGGAGCCGCTCGGCTTTCCGCTTGACGATGCGCGCATGCGCCGCGCCGGCCTCGACTATCACGAGTTTGCGCGCATGCGGGTACACAAGGACTGGGATGCGTTCATCGCCGACACCCGGCCCGACCCGCAGCGGGTCTTCATCTTCACCACGCATGGATCGAGCCTGTTTTCGTCGCTGCAATTCCAGCCGGGCGATGTGTTCGTGTTCGGGTCGGAGACGCGCGGACTGGTACCGGCCTTCCGCGACAGCTTCCCGCTGGCACAGCGCATACGCCTGCCCATGCAGCCGGACAATCGCAGCCTGAACCTGTCGAATGCGGTGGCCGTGACCGTGTTCGAAGCCTGGCGCCAGCATGGCTATGCCGGTGGCAGCTGAGCTGCGGAGCCTCGCTCTATAATCTGGCCATCGATTGACGATCCGACCGGCATGCGCCGCGCGCTGCGACAGGCGCCTGCCAACTACAGCCCATTCACGTCTTTCCGGAGTCCCCATGAAACTGCGCTTCACGCTTTCTGCTGCTTTCTCGCTGTCGCTGGCTCTGGCTGCCGGCCTCGCGCACGCGCAAGCCACGGTCGATGGCGCGTTCGCGCGCGCTACCGTCGGCAAGCAGGCCAATGGCGCAGCCTACCTGCAACTGTCAGCCAAGGGCGATGACACGCTGCTGTCGGCCAGCGCGCCGGTGGCCGCGAAGGTCGAGTTTCACACGATGAGCATGGACGGCGACGTGATGAAGATGCGCACGCTCGATAAAGTCGAGGTCAAGGCCGGCGAGAAAGTGAACATGCAACCCGGCTCGGGCGCGCATGTGATGCTGATGGGATTGAAGCAGCCGCTGAAGGCTGGCGACAGCTTCCCGCTGACACTCAACTTCCGCAAGGCGGGCAAGGTCACGGTCGACGTGACGGTGAAAGAGATCGCGATGCCGGCCAAGGGCGGCGACATGCATCAGCACGACAGCCACGAACACCACCATCACGACTGACAGCACGTCAGGATGACGCGCCGCCCGTCCGTTGTATTGGCGTACTTCGTTCGTCGGCGGACTTCTTTAGCCGCGCACTTCGTTTAGCGGTGCGCTTCGTTCAGCTGGGAGTTTCGCTCGGCGCCCAGATCGACTTCACGGCTGGTGTCGCCTGACGGAAGCCTTTGCTCAGCGGCGCTCGTCGTAGTGGCGATAGACACTGCGACGTCCGTCGTCGCTGAACAGCACGACATCGAAGGCATCGCGCAGTGTGCCGCCGGTTTCCATGCCCGGGCTGCCGACCGGCATGCCCGGCACCGCCAGACCCCGCGCCTTCGGTTTCTCGGCCAGCAGTCGCTTGATCTCGGACGCCGGCACATGGCCCTCCAGCGCATAGCCGTCGATGACGCCGGTGTGGCAGGACCCCAGTTCCTTCGGCACGCCGAAGCGCTCGCGATAGGGGGCCGTGCTCGGCACATCATTGGCGACCACCGCAAAACCATTGGCTTCGAGATGCGCCACCCACTCATGGCAACAACCGCAGGTCGGTGTCTTGTAGACGGTGATCTGTGGCTTGCGCTCAGCTTGCGCCAGCAGCGGTGACAGCAGTGGTGTCAGCATTGCCAGGCTCGCGCCTTTGAGTACGGTACGTCTTTTCATGTCAGGCTCCCTCGCTTCAGTCATTGCAGCGGCGAATTTTCGCGGCCAGCAGGCTGGTGGAAGTGTAGTGCACAAAGGGCAGCGCTGCAGCGCGCCCGCCGAACGCAATGACGGCGCGACCCTCGCGAGTCGCGGCCACATCGTAATCGCTACCTTTCACATACAGATCCGGCCGAACGGCCTCGACGATGGCCAGCGCATCGTCGCCATCGAAGCAGGTGACGAGGTCGGTCGAGGCCAGCGCGGCGAGCAGCGCCATACGGTCCTCGCAGCGATTGAAGGGACGCCCGGGTCCTTTGCGCAGCCGACACACGGACGCATCATCGTTCACCGCGACCAGCAGCGATGCGCCCAGCGCACGTGCTTGCGCGAGCCCGGTCACATGGCCGCGATGCAGCAGGTCGAACACACCATTGGTCATCACCAGCGGGCGTGGCAACAGGCGTGCGCGTGCTGCCAGCGCTGCTGGCACACAGAGTTTGTATTCGAAATCAGCGGCAGGGGGCTGGTTCATCGCACGTTCCGGCGCAAGGCCGGAACGCGATCTAGAAGTAGCAGAGGCAGCGCGCCGGCGATCAGGCAGCCGGCGCGAGGCGGGCCGCAGCTTCCTTGCGGTAACGGTTCAGGTCTTGCACCGTCTCGAAGCTACGCTCGAACAGCAGCGACAGGTTGTGCAGGATACGATCGACGACTTTCTTTTCCCATTCGCCGTCAAAGCGGATCTGCTTGTCCAGCCAGGCTTCGAGCCAGTCCGGATCCGGCAGGCGGCTTTGCACGGTGTCGTTCGGGAACAGCGCCTGGTTCACATGCAGGTTGGTCGGGTGCAGCGGCTTTTCTGTGCGACGCGCCGAAGCCATCAGCACGCCGATTTTCGCAAACGCGGCACGCGCCACATCACCTGCCTCGACCAGCGCCTTCTTCATGTAGCGCAGGTAGGCGCCGCCATGGCGCGCTTCATCCTGGCTGATGGTCTTGTAGATGTGCTTGATCACCGGCTCAGTGTGCCATTCAGCGGCACAGCGATACCAATGATTCAAGCGGACCTCGCCGCAGAAATGCAGCATCAAGGTTTCCAGCGGCGGCGCCGGGTCGAATTCGAAACGCACGTTGTGCAGCTCTTCTTCGGTCGGCACCATGTCCGGACGGAAGCGGCGCAGGTATTCCATCAGCACCAGCGCATGCTTTTGCTCTTCGAAGAACCAGACCGACATGAACGCGCAGAAATCGCTGTCATGGCGGTTATCGCGCAAAAACATTTCAGTCGCCGGCAGTGCAGCCCATTCGGTGATCGCGTTCATCTTGATCGTACGGGCTTGCTCATCGGTGAGCAGCGATGCATCGAACTGGTCCCATGGAATGTCTTTCTCCATATTCCAGCGGACTTGTTCGAGCGAGCGGAAGAGTTCAGGAAACAGCATGGTCGTATTCGGCATTATTGCAGTGCAGCGATTCTACCAACAAAGCGTGACAGTTCGATTGCCGGATTAGCAGATCGTTGGGGCTTTCTTTCAAACTTGCCATCTGGCAGTTTTTGCAATCCACCCTCACAGCACATCAAGGTTTTCCAGCATGACAGCCGCTTGCGCACGAATCGCTTTGCGTTCGTCGGCTGATAATTTTTGCAGGTTCTTCGCCATCAAGGCCGTGCGCGGATTGGCCGACAGCGCTTGTTCGTGTTTGTCGATGAAATGCCAGTACAGCGTGGTGAACGGACAGGCACCATCGCCATGCCGGCGCGCCGGATCGTAGCGGCAGCCGCTGCAGTAATTGCTCTGGCGCTGGATGTACGCACCGCTGGCGACGTAGGGCTTGCTGGTGAAGCGCGCGCCGCACGCATGCAGCGCCATGCCTGCGGTGTTCGGCAACTCCACCCATTCAATCGCGTCGACATAGATCGCCAGGTACCAGTCGCACACCTGCTGCGGCGACAGTTCGGCCAGCGTTGCGAAATTCCCGGTCACCATCAGCCGTTGAATATGGTGCGCATAGCCGAGTTGCAGCGTCTGCTTCAGGCTGTCGCGCACACAGGCCATGCCGGTGTCACCGCTCCAGAACCAGGCCGGCAAGTCGCGCTGGTGGTCGTAGTGGTTGGCGGCCTTCATGCCGGGCATGTCGAGCCAGTACACGCCGCGGATGAACTCGCGCCAGCCGAGGATCTGGCGGATGAAGCCTTCGGCGCCTTCCAGCGGCACGTGGCCGGCGCGGTACGCCTGCTCGGCAGCGGCGACGACTTCGCGCGGGTCGAGCAGGTGCAGGTTCAGCGCAACCGACAGCAATGAATGCCAGCCGGTCGGTGTGTCGGTCCACATCGCATCCTGGTACGTGCCGAAGTTGGGCAGCCGGGTGTCGATGAAGACCTGCAGCGCATGCAGCGCCTGTTCGCGGGTGACGGGCCAGCCGAACTGCGCGAGTGATCCGGGATGGTCCGGGAAATGGCGCTCGACCAGCGCGATCACGTCGCGCGTGATCGCATCCGGCTCGAAATGCGCGGGCGGCGGTATCAGCCCGGGACCGGTGCGCTTGGGCCAGGCGCTGCGATTGTCGGCATCGAAATTCCACGCGCCGCCCACCGGCTCATCGCCAGCCATCAACACGCGGTACTGCTTGCGCATGACGCGATAGAAGAACTCCATGCGCAGTTCTCTCTTGCCGCGCGCCCAGTCGGCAAAGGCCTGACGGCTGCACATGAAGTGCGTGTCATCGACCCACTGCAGGGCGACGCCAGCCGCGTTGCAAGCCTCGACAATCACCTGCTGCATGCGCAGCTCGCCTGCTTCGAGCACTTTCAGCTGCTGCGGCCGATGGCGCGTCAGTGCAGCGCCAAGGCGCGCTCCGAAGTCCGACCCGGCCGATGGGTCATCGAGGGCCACGTAATCGATCGGCCAGCCGCGACCGGCAATCGCATCGGCGAAATGGCGCATTGCCGACAGAAAGAGGGCAATGCGCGCCTTGTGCGACCAGACGGCGGTCGCCTCGCCTACGGCTTCGATCATCAGCACCCGGTCTTGCGCCGGATCGAACCCGGCCAGCGCCGGACTGCCCGGATCCAGCTGGTCGCCCAACACCAGAGTCAGCGTACGCATGCCAGAAATGATTTCATAATGAAAATAAAATGGCCCAACAAACCGTCAAAACACAGGGGTTTGTGTCGGAGAAATGTCTGTCTGGCAACTACCTGTACCGACAGCATTGATTCACTACACAAATTCCGCGACTAGGCTAAAATGACTGAACAGTTCAATTTTAAACCTTATGGTATTCCGGCGATGAAGACTCCACAGACAGCATCCCTGAAGCACCCCCTCGGTTTGATTGCCGGCGCCCTGATGCTGGGTACGCTGCTGGCACTGTTGGCCTTGCTGGCGCTCGCGCCACGCCCGGCACAGGCAGCTGAATGCGCGCCGCTGCTGAACCACCAGTTCAAGCGCCTGCAGGATGAGGCGCCGCAAAACCTCTGCCAGTACAGCGGGAAGGTGGCGCTGGTGGTGAACACCGCCAGTTACTGCGGCTTCACTTCGCAGTACGAAGGACTGGAAAAGCTGTACGCGAAATACAAGGACAAGGGTCTGGTCGTGCTCGGCTTCCCGTCCAATGACTTCAGCCAGGAGCCGGACGACAACAAGAAGATCGCCGACTTTTGCTACAACACCTATGGCGTGAAATTCCCGATGTTTTCAAAAACCTCGGTGAAGGGCAAGGAAGCCAATCCGCTGTTCGCCGCAATGGTGAAGGCAGGCGCGAAGGAGCCGGGCTGGAATTTCTACAAGTACCTGATCGACCGCGAAGGCAAGCTCGTCGGCAGCTACAACAGCATGACCCGGCCTGACGACAAGGCCTTCGTGGCAGCGCTCGAGAAGGCGCTGGCGACACCCTGAGTTTTCGCTGTGATGCCTCCCGGTCCCCTGGCCGGTGGCATGTCGGGGCGATCTTCCCCCAACCCGTATTTTCGTCCGACGGGCATCGCAGCTCTTTTATTCCAAGTACGGGCATACGCCCGGAGGACAACGCATGAAGATTGCAGTCATCGGCGCCGGTATCTCGGGCCTGTCCTCGGCGTGGCAGCTGTCACGCGCCGGCCATGAAGTGTCGCTGTACGAAGCCGGCGACTATTTCGGCGGACACACCAACACCGTCGATGTCGATCTGGAAGGTCAGCGCTTCGGCGTCGATACCGGCTTCCTGGTCTTCAACCACCGCACCTATCCGAATCTGGTGCGCCTGTTCGACGAGCTCAAGGTCCACACCACCGCCAGCGACATGTCGTTCGCGGTCAAGATGCCGATCAGAACTGGCAGCAAGCCGGGCAGCACGCGCATGCTGGAGTGGGCCGGCGCCAACCTCGACACTGTCTTCGCACAAAGGCGCAACCTGCTCGACAGGCGCTTCCTGCGCATGCTGAAGGACATCCTGCGCTTTAATCGCCAGACCACGGCACTGGCGCACGTGCCGGGCGCGATGGAAGAGATACCGCTGGGCGACTTCCTCGACCAGCACGGCTACAGCGCCGAATTCCGCGACTGGTACCTGCTGCCGATGGCGGGCTGCATCTGGTCCTGCCCGACCGCGCAGATGCTGGCCTTCCCGCTGGCGACCTTCGTGCGCTTCTGCCACAACCATGGCCTGATCCAGGTGAACGACCGTCCGCAGTGGCATACCGTCACCGGCGGTGCGCGTCACTACGTGCAAAAAATGCTGCCCGCGATCGCGCACAAGTTCCTGGGTACGCCGGTGCATGGCGTCACCCGCACCGCGGCCGGCATGCTGCAGCAGGTGCGCGTCGATTCCGCGCTGGGCACGCGCCTGTATGACCATGTGGTGCTGGCCACCCACAGTGACCAGACACTGGCGATGCTGCAAGACGCGAGTGCCGAAGAACGCGAGCTGCTGGGCGCGATCGCCTACCAGCCCAACTACGCGGTGCTGCATACTGATGCACGCTGCCTGCCCGAACGCCGCAAGGCCTGGTCGGCGTGGAATTACGAAAGCGCCGGCGCATCCGCCGACGAAGCGCGCGTCTGCGTGCACTACCTGCTGAACATGCTGCAGCCTTTGCCGGTGAAGACACCCGTCATCGTGTCGCTCAATCCCATCCACGAGATCGACCCCGACAAGGTGCTGGCGCGCTTTGACTATGCGCATCCGATCTTCGATGGCCCAGCGATCGCCGCGCAACGCGCGCTGGTCGACATCCAGGGCGTGAACAACACCTGGTTCGCCGGTGCATGGACCGGCTATGGTTTTCATGAAGACGGTTTGAAATCCGGCCTGTCCGTCGCCGCCGCCATCGATGCGCTGCCGCAGCAGCTGCCGCTGCCTGGCCGCATGGCGGCGTGACGGGCACACCCGAGCTTCAATCCAGCGTCAAAACAGATTCATCCCACACGCAATACCGACAGCGCAAACAAGGCAGAAACGATGCACACACTCGCGAAACAGCCTTTGATCAGCATGGGACAGGTGCGCCACAGCCGCCTGCGTCCGGCGGTCAATAGTTTCCGCTACGGCGTCTACACGCTGTTGCTGCCGCTGCGCACGCTGGGCGATGCGCCGCTGCCGACACGGCTGTGCTCGCGCAATCGCTTCAACCTGCTGTCCTTCCATGACGCCGACCATGGCGACGGCCGCACGCCGCTGCTGGATTGGGTGGGTTCGCTGCTCGCCTCGGAAGGCATCGACGATGCCGATGGGGAGATCTGGCTGCAGACTTTCCCGCGCGTGCTCGGCTATGTGTTCAACCCGGTGTCGTTCTGGTTCTGCCACCGCCAGGATGGCGCACTGCGCGCCATCGTCTGCGAAGTCAACAATACCTTCGGCGAGCGCCATTGCTACCTGCTCGACACCGGCAACGCGATGCCCTGGGGCGTGGCGCTGACGGCGCGCAAGGTATTCCATGTATCGCCGTTCTGCAGTGTCGAAGGCGCGTACCGCTTCCGCTTCATGCGCACCACGCAGCAGATCGGCGGCGAGAACGTGGAGCGCATCGTTGCGCGCATCGATTACGACGACAGCGAAGGCCCCTTGCTGCTGACCAGCGTCTCTGGCCGGCTGCAGGCGCTGACCGATGGCAGCGTCGCCGCCGCCTTCGTTCGGCATCCGCTGATGACACTGGGCGTGATCGCCCGTATCCACTGGCAGGCGCTGAAGCTGTTCGCCAAGCGCGTGCCTTTCTTCCGCAAACCCTTGCCGCCTGCGAGCCCGGTCACACGATGAACCAACCCCTGATGCCTACCGCCGCGATCGACCGCGAGATCACCGCCAGCTACGCCCGCTCGCCGGCCGTACCAACGCACGCAAGGATTGCGCTGCGCATGCTGCAGAAACTGCGCGACGGCGCGCTGCGCGTCACCTGCCCTGATGGCACGGTGTTGCACTTTGGCAGCGAGGGCGCGCCGGTCACGCTGAAGCTCGACAGCTGGGCGCCGTTTGCCGCCGCGCTCAAGTCCGGCGACATCGGCTTTGCCGAGAGCTATATCGCCGGTCAATGGCATACGGACGACCTCGCCGGCCTGCTGCAGCTGCTGCTGCGCAACCGCGCCGCGCTGGAGACGGCGATCTATGGCAGCTGGTGGGGCAGCCTGCTGTACCGCGTGCGCCACCTGTTCAACCGCAATTCGAAGGCCGGCAGCCGCCGCAACATCCACGCGCACTACGACATCGGCAACAACTTCTACCAGCTATGGCTGGACCCGTCGATGACCTATTCGAGCGCGCTGTTCACCGATCCGGCGATGAGCCTGCAACAGGCGCAGCAGGCGAAGTACCAGCGCATCTTCGACGAGCTGCAACCGGCGCCGGGAGCGCGGCTGCTCGAGATCGGCTGCGGCTGGGGAGGCTTCGCCGAGCTGGCGGCATCGCGAGGCGCACATGTGACGGGGCTGACGCTGTCGACCGAGCAGCTGGACTACGCGCAGCAACGGCTGGCCAACGCCGGACTGGCGGACAGCGCCGACCTGCGACTGCAGGACTACCGCGACGTGCGTGGCGAATTCGACGGCATCGCATCGATCGAGATGTTCGAGGCCGTCGGCGAGGAATACTGGGACAGCTACTTTGCCTGCGTGGCACGCAGCCTCAAGCAAGGCGGCCGCGCCTGCATACAGACCATCACGATCGATGACGCGCTGTTCGAGCGCTATCGGCGCGGCACCGACTTCATCCAGCAGTACATCTTCCCGGGCGGCATGCTGCCGTCGCCGTCGGTGTTCCGGCATCACGCACGCAAGCATGGCCTGCAGGTCGTCAATGAACTGGCCTTCGGCCTCGACTACGCGCGCACGCTGGCGGCCTGGCATGCCAGCTTCCTGCATGAGCGCGAAGCGGTCGAGGCGCAGGGCTTCGACCAGCGCTTCATTCGTACCTGGCAGTTCTACCTCGCGTATTGCGAGGCCGGCTTCCGCGAGCACAGCATCGACCTGTTCCAGTTCACGCTGGAGAAGGCCTGAAGGAGTACACCTTGGTCCTGTCGCAGCACGTCTCTGCCTTCGTATGTCGCCACCTGTGGCAGGTGGGCGTCGGGTCGGCATGGCGAGCGACGGCGGGCCTGCTGATGTGGGCACTGCTGGCCGCGTTGCCATCGATGCCGGGCGCGTCCGCGCAATCGACGACACCGGTGCCGGCTGCCATCCGCGCTGCGTTGCCGGACGCCGAGCTCGCCGGGGGCGGCAGCTATCGTTGGTTCGGTCTCAAGCTGTATGACATCCGACTGTGGGCCCGCAAGCCCCTCTCGCCCGACAACTGGGAATCGACGCCGCTGGCGCTGGAACTGGTCTATGCACGCACGCTGTATGGCGAACGCATCGCCAAGGCCAGCGTCGACGAGATGCTCAAGGTCGGCTTCGGCACGCCCGCGCAGCACGCCGCATGGCTGGAAGCGATGAAGCGCGTGTTCCCGGACGTGACGGAAGGTACGCAACTGGTGGGCATCTACCAGCCCGGTGGCGCGACCCGCTTCCTGCGTGATGGCCAGCCGGCCGGCGAGATCGCGGACCCGGAATTCGGCAAGGCCTTCTTCGCGATCTGGCTGCACCCGAAGACCAGCGCCCCCAAGCTGCGACTCGCGCTGTTCGGAACGAAACCATGACCGTGCTAATCGACCCAGCGATGAACGAGCATGCCGATCTTGTCCCGCGCGAAGCCTCGCCCGATGTTGTCGCCGGCGCTGATGCCAGAGCTGCGGGCAATACGACGTCCGCTGCTGCGCGCATGCTGTCGACGGCCGACCTGCTGGCCTACGGCGTATTCGGCCTGCCACTGGCACTGGTGGCGCTGCCGGTCTATGTGCTGGTGCCGCAGCTGTATGCGGGTAGCCTCGGGCTGTCGCTGGCCGCAGTCGGCAGCATCCTGCTTGCCGCGCGCGTGCTGGATGCCTTCATCGATCCGCTGCTCGGCCTCTGGATAGACCGCCATGCGCGTGAGCGCGGCCATGCCGGCTTCGTGCTGCTGGCCGTGCCGCTGCTGGCCATCGGTTACCTGGCGCTGATGCATCCGCCGTCCCTCGGCACGGCCAGTGCCACCGGCGACCTCGCGCTGGGCGCGTGGTTCGGTGCCAGCCTGGTGCTGGTGTATGCGGGCTACAGCCTGGCGACGATTGCGCACAACAGCTGGGGCGCGCACCTCGCGCCGGCGCGCGGCGAGCGAGCGCGGCTGACGGCGATGCGCGAAGGCTGGGCACTGGCCGGCGTGGTGATCGCGGCCGCCCTGCCGGCGATGGCCGGGCTGCCCGCGCTGTCGGCCAGCTTCATCGTACTGCTGTTCATTACGGTTGCCGTGCTGGTCCGTCGCGCGCCGCGCCCGGCCTTTGCCGCCGACACGCGTTCCGGCGCGATCGACTGGCGTGCGCCGCTGCGCGTGCCACGCTTCCGGCGCTTGCTGGCGGTATTCGCGATCAATGGCATTGCCGCCGCGATCCCGGCCACGCTGTTCCTGTTCTTTGCGTCGGACCGGCTGCAACTGGGCGCATGGTCCGGCCTGTTCCTGGTGCTGTATTTCGTGGCCGCCGCAGTGGCGCTGCCGCTGTGGGCGGGGCTGGCCGCGCGCATCGGCGAGAAGCGCGCATGGCTGGCAAGCATGCTGCTGGCCATTGCCGCATTCGCATGGACTGCGCAGCTGGACAGCGGCGCACTGACGGGCTTTGCGGTGATCTGCGCGCTGTCGGGCGTGGCGCTGGGCGCCGACCTCGCGTTGCCGTCGGCGCTACTGGCCGGCGTCATCCACGCCGCCGGTCATGGCGGCGAGCGCGAGGGCGCGTACTTCGGCCTGTGGAGCTGGATCACCAAACTCAATCTCGCACTGGCAGCCGGCATCGCACTGCCGCTGCTGCAATGGCTGGGCTATGTGCCGGGCGCGCCTGACGCGGCCGGCACGCAGGCGCTGGTGCTGGCCTATGCAGTGCTGCCTTGCGTGTTGAAGGCTTGCGCTGCGCTGTTGCTGTGGCGTTCGCCACTGGATGAGGTATGAGGCGGCGCGCACGGCGCCGCTGGCAGATGATGGAAAGGATGGATGAGGATGAATCTATGGCATGCAATAGACGGGCGGTGGCTGACAAGATGGCTGACGCGATGGCTGAGTCCGCTGCTGGCGCTGCTGGCGCTGCTGGCCGCCGCCATGCTGGCCGGATGCGGGGCGACGATGAAGCCTGCTGACTACGCCGCCGAACAGCCGGCGCTGGACCTGAAGACTTACTTCAACGGCACCGTCGATGCCTGGGGCGTGTTCCAGGATCGCTCGGGCAAGGTAGTCAAGCGCTTCACGGTGGTCATGCATTGCCACTGGGACGGTGACACCGGCGTGCTGGACGAAGACTTCACGTATTCGGATGGCACGACGCAGAAGCGCGTCTGGACGCTGAAGAAGGTCGGCGCGAACCGCTACATCGGCACCGCTTCCGATGTGGTCGGCGAAGCGATCGGTGAAACCGGCGGCAACACCCTGAACTGGAAGTATGTGCTGGCGCTGCCGGTGGACGGCCGCACCTGGCACATGGATTTTGACGACTGGATGTACCTGATGGATGAGAACGTGATGCTCAACCGCGCAGTGATGAGCAAGTTCGGCTTCCGTCTCGGTGAAGTCACGCTGTCGTTCCGCAAGAGGCCTGCCTGACATGTTGCAATTGCAGTCACCTGACCAGACTCGCATGCGTGGCGCACCGCAGCTTCGCAGCGGCTGGTCCATGAACCCGCGCATCGGCGACTGGAAGGGCCGTCGCGTCTGGGTCATCGGCGCATCGAGCGGCATCGGGGCCGAGACGGCGCGCAAGCTGCTCGCGCTGGGCGCGCGCGTGGCCCTGTCTGCACGCAAGGCCGATGCGCTGAACGAGATTGCAGCCGGCCATCGCGACGCGATGGTCGTGCCGCTGGATGTGACACGCCATGAACAGGTGCTGGCCGCACGCGATGCGCTGTTCGACACATGGCAGGGCGTCGACCTGGTGCTGATCGTGGCCGGCGCTTACCATGAAATGCGGGTCGATAATTTCGACATGCAGATGGTCAATCAATTGATCGACGTGAACCTGCGCGGCGTGTTCCATTGCATCGATGCCGCATTGCCCATGGTGCTGAAGCAGCCGGGCAGCGGCATCGGCATCGTGTCCTCGGTGGCCGGCTACAGCGGCTTGCCGCGCGCGCTCGCCTATGGCCCGACCAAGGCGGCGCTGATCAACCTCGCCGAATCGCTGTACTTCGACCTGCACCCGCGCGGACACTCGGTCTACCTGATCAACCCGGGCTTCGTGGCCACGCAGGCCACGGCCGCCAATGACTTCGACATGCCCGGCCTGATCAGCGCGCCCGAAGCCGCCAGCCATATCGTGCGCGGCATCGAGCGCGGCGCTTTCCACATTCACTTCCCGCGCAATTTCACGAACTGGTTGCGGGTCGCCCGGATGCTACCCTATCGGTGGTATTTCTGGCTCACCCACAAGGTCACCGGTTTATGACAGCCCTACCCGCGCATGAAGCCAGCCTGGCCAGGCTGGTGGCTTTCTTTGAAACGATCGCCCCCGACACGACCGCGCAGCTGGCGTCGGTCTATACGGACGATGTGTACTTCAAGGATCCGTTCAATGAAGTGCGCGGCTTGCCGGAAGTGACGCGCATCTTCACGCACATGTTCCATCAGGTCGATGCGCCGCGCTTCGTGGTCACCGGCAGTGTGCTGCAGGGCGACCAGGCCTTCCTGACCTGGGACTTCCTGTTCCGCATGAAGCGCTTCTCGGATGAGGTGCAGTGCATACGCGGCGCGACTCATTTGAAGTTCGCCGCCGACGGGCGCGCGAACTTCCATCGCGATTACTGGGATGCGGCTGAAGAGCTGTATGAAAAGTTGCCGCTGCTGGGCAGCATGATGCGCGGACTCAAGCGGCTCGCGCGCAGCTGACCGGATCGGGTTTTCGTAGACGCTTCCGCAGACGCTTACGTAGACACTTACGCGGACTCGCCCGGCTTGCGGCGACGGCGCATGGTGCTGCCTTGCTTGCGCTGGCTGCTGCCATTCGAACTGCCGGCACTGTTCGCACTACTGCCTGCACGACGATTGGCCCCGCCGGCACTTCCTGCACCTTTGCTGGCTCCCTTGCTGGCCGCAGGCTTTTTCTTTGCCGTGCCGGACTTGCGGGCCGCCTTCTTCTTTGCCGGCACTGGCGCCGGTGCCATCGCGTGGCTCACGGCTTGCTGAAACTGGTCTTGCACTGCGTTCCACCAGACAGCCGGGTTGGCGAAGGGCGTGGCCATGCCGGCCGCGTCGGCCTGATGGCCGGCTTGATGGCTACCTTGATGGCCGCTGTTTGACTCGGCATCCGTGGGCTCGGCTTCATGCGTCCGGGCTGATGCGAACGGTGACTCGAAATGAGGCTTGTCATCAGCGGCCGATGCAGCCGCTGAGGCCGCTGAAGCCGCCGCGGCACCGGCGGCACCCGCAGCGTCCGCAACGCCGGAAGCTGCCTGCGCAAAGGTCTCGCTCATCGAGCGCAAGGCCGACAAGGTCGCGCTCTGCACTTCGAGCGCCTGTATCGATCCGCGCAGCATGTTCATGTTCATCTGCAGCCAGGATTCGACGGCCTTGAGGTCAGCGATCTGCTTGTCGATTTCCTCGGGCGACATCGACGGCATGGCCATGCCGGGAATCTTCATCGACCCCCACAGGTTCTTCACGAACGCCAGCGTATCGCCCATCGCGTTTGCGCCGGGAATGCCATTCATGCCGCTGCCAGACATCGCTTCCTCCGAGTCGGGACGGGGCGGTAACGCCGCCACTGCGCCTCTTGCCTCGCAGCTTAGCAGATGACGGCAGGCGGGCAAGGGAAGCCTGCGACCCGTGCGCAAGATGCGTGTCAAACGGAAAGCGATCCGGGCCAGAGGACATGACACCCGATCGCAAGGTTGCGCGCAGCGGCAAGGCTATCGTCGACAGGCGGCGGCGTCCGGACGTCGACCGCCGCTGCTGCGGGCTTGCATTTGCTTACATTGATCCGGCGCGGGCGGCGTGTGCAGCTGCATGATTTCATTACACTAGCGGCATGTCACCGCGTCCGGCTTTCCCGTCATCCTTACGCCTGTCACAGCGCAAGCTCGGCTTCATGCTGGGCTTCCTGCTGCTGGTACTGGTCGCGCACCTCGCCGTGATCCAATGGCTGCGGCATGAGTTGCCACTGGTGGCGCTGATCGACGAGGACGAGGACGACAGCATCATCAGCATCACGCTGCAGCCGCCGGCGCCGCCCGAACAGAAAGTGCCGCCGGTTATGCCGAAGATCAAGGAATTGCCGCCGCCGACGGCTGCCGACAAGACCGTGCCAGTCGCTGCGGTGCCGGCCACCGAGACGCCGGTCGCACCCGTACCCGATACGTCTGCCGCATCGCCGCCACCAGTCGCCACTGCGCCCGCAGACGCCCCCGCCGCTGCCGACAGCCAGACCCTGTCGACCACCAGCGAAGCGCCCGCGACCGCCGAGCCCGGCGCCGAAGCGGCACCGAAGACCTCGGCCCCCGCGTTGTTCGAACGGGTCAGCTTGCCCCCCTCGGCCGAGCTGTCGTATGCGGTGGTGGGCTTGCGCAACGGCAGCCGCATCAGCGGTCATGGCAAGATCATCTGGAAGCAGGATGGCCAACGCTATTCACTGACGGGCGAGATCGGTGTGCTGTTCTTCACGCTGCTCAGCTACAAGAGCGTTGGCGAGGTGGGCCAGATCGGACTGGCGCCCGCCACCTATGGGGAAAAGCGCATCGGCCGCTCGCAGACGAACACGCATTTCCAGCGCGAGCGCAACAGCATCAGCTTTTCCGCAACGACCGATGTATATCCGTACAAGGGCGGCGAGCAGGACCGCAGCAGCTGGATCTGGCAGCTGGCCTCGCTGGGACGCGGCGACCCGGACAAATTCGAAGCGGGACTGGTGTTCGACATGTCGGTCGCCGGTCACAAGTCGCTCGACGGCTGGCGCGTGTATGTGAATGGGCGCGAGAATGTCGAATTGCCGCAAGGCGTGGTATCGACCTGGCGGCTGTCGGTGATCCCTGGCGAGAACAGCTTCGACAAGCAGTTCGACCTGTGGCTGGCGCCTGAACGCGACTGGTATCCGGTCATGCTGCGGCATGTGGACAAGGCGGGCAACAGCGTCGAGATGCTGCTGACCGAGGTGAAGCAATGACGCCGGCAACGGCGTGCAACAGGAAATCGAGCAAGCAAGTGGACACACTGAATACCCGCGGCAGCGCCGCCTTCGACTACATCGCACGCATCCCGCATATCGCGCGCAGTCTGCGCCGCTGGATCGCCCGTGCGAGCTTGTGCGCAGTCGGTATTGCCACCATCGCGACAGTGCCGGCCGCAGCGGCTGACAAGCCGGCGATCAATCCGCCGCCGTCGGCGCAGCTGGATTACCGGATCAAGGCTGACGTGATCGGGCTCGTGCTGGAAGGCACCAGCCAGATCAATTGGACCCATGAGGCAAGCCACTACGCACTGCAACTGGAGACGCGCACTGCGCTGACCGGTGTGCTGCTGACCGACAAGAGTGAAGGCGGCTTCGACAACTACGGCATCGCGCCGGACAGCTACTCGATGCGTCGCTTCCGCAAGGAGCCGGCAGTGGCAAACTTCGACCGCAAGGCAGGCCAGATCAACTTCGCCGGCAATGGCGCGCCGTACAAGTTGCAGGGCGGCGAACAAGACCGGGCCAGCGTGCTGTGGCAATTGCTGTCGACGGCGCGCGCGCGTCCGGCGCTGGTGCCGGGCAACACCTGGACGTACTATGTCGCCGGCCATCGCGGCGGCGAACCCTGGACCTTTCTTCTGAAGGACAAGCAGAAAGTGCAGACTGGTCTCGGCGAAGTGGAAGCCTGGCATTTCGCGCATGTCCCTGCGGACAAGAAGACCACCACGCAAGTCGACATCTGGCTGGCGCCATCGCAGGAGTGGTTCCCGGTGAAGATACGCTTCTCCGAGCCCAACGGCGATTACATCGAACAATCCCTGAACAAGATCACTCGCAAATGAATGCTCGTCAACCCGCCATGAAGCGCAGCGCCAATCAAGGAGCGCTGCGATGAGCACGCCACAGAACACGCCGAAAGGCACATCGGCTGATGGCTCGACGACGCCAAACGGCAAGGCCGCGCTGGTGCTGTTTTCGGGCGGACAGGACTCCGCCACCTGCCTCGCATGGGCACTGTCCCGTTATGAGCGCGTCGAGACACTGGGCTTCGACTATGGCCAGCGGCACGCAGTCGAGCTGCAGGTGCGGCAGCCCTTGCTGGATGCGATGCGCGCGTTCAAGCCGGAGTGGCGCGATCGCCTCGGCAAGGACCACATGCTCGACCTCGGCGTGCTGGGCAAGGTGTCCGATACCGCGCTGACCAGCGATGCGGCGATCACGATGCAGGCGAATGGCTTGCCGAACACCTTCGTCCCGGGACGCAACCTGCTCTTCCTGACGCTGGCTGCAGCGCTCGCGTATCGGCGCGGGATCGATGTGCTGGTGGGCGGCATGTGCGAGACCGATTACTCCGGCTACCCGGACTGCCGGCATGACACGCTGCAGGCGCTGCAATCAGCGCTGCAGCTGGGCATGGCGACCGAGGTCGCGATAGAAACGCCGCTGATGTGGCTGGACAAGGCCGCCACCTGGAAGCTGGCCGAAGAACTCGGCGGCCAACCTCTGGTGGACCTGATACGCAGCGACACGCACACCTGCTATCTCGGCGAGCGCGGCGAACTGCACGACTGGGGCCATGGCTGCGGCCATTGCCCCGCCTGCGAGTTACGCGCGAAAGGCTATCGGGAGTACGTCGCTCAGGCTGCGTGACGTCCCGCCTGCGGCGCAGGTGCCGGCGCCGGTGCAGGCGCGGTCCCTGACTGCAGCGCCGCCAGCAGCGCCGCCTGCTTTTCCTTTGCATTGCGCAGGTGACGCTCCTTCACATGGCCATAGCCGCGTATCTCTTCCGGAATGCTGGCCAGCTCGACCATCTGCGACAGGCGCTCTGCAGTCAGTGACGGCAGCAGGCGCGCAATCATCTCGCGGTACTCGACGATCAGCGCGCGCTCGGTCTTGCGCTCTTCGGTATGGCCGAAGACATCGAGCAGGCTGCCGCGCAGGAAGCGCAGCTTGGCCAGCAGCGGGAACACCTTGCCGACCCAGCTGCCGAACTGCTGCTTCACCAGATGGCCTTGCGCATCGCGCTTGGACAGCAGCGGCGGCGCGAGGTGGTACTTGATCTGGTAATCGCCTTCGAACATGCCAGCGATCTTGGCCTTGAAGGCCGGGTCGCTGTGCAGGCGCGCGACTTCGTATTCATCCTTGTAGGCCATCAGCTTGAACAGGTAGCGTGCGACGGCTTCAGTCAGGCGCAACTTGCTGCCTGCTGCATCGACCAGCTTTTCCTCGGCAGCACGCACTTGCGCGACGAAGTCCGCGTATTGCTTTGCATACGCAGCATTCTGGTAATCGGTCAGGAAGCTGACGCGGCGCTTGACCACGTCATCGAGCGACGGCGAACGACGGAACTCGATCACCTGTGCCGGCGCCAGCGCCTGCACTTCCTTCTCGACGCTGGCCAGGTCTGCCGCAGCCAGACGGCCCCATGCAAACGATTGCTGGTTGAAGTCGACCGACACGCCATTGAGCTCGATGGCCTTCAGCACCGCCGCTTCAGGCAGCGGCACCCAGCCGCGCTGCCATGCATAGCCGAGCATGAACATGTTGGTGGCAATCGAATCGCCCATCAGCGCCGTGGCCAGCTTGCCGGCCTCAACGGCGGCGACTGCATCGTCGCCGCAGGTGGAACGGAGCGTATCGACCGACACCGCATCCGGATACTTCCAGTCGGGGTTCTTCACGAAGGCCGCAGTCGGCGCCAGCGTGGCGTTCACGACTGCATGCGTGCGCCCGGCACCCATGCGTGACAGCGCATCCTTGCTCGCGGCCACCAGCACGTCGCAACCGATCACGAGGTCGGCTGCACCGGTACCGACGCGGGTCGAGAAGATATGGTCGTCCGAATGCGCGAGGCGCACATGCGACAGCACCGGGCCGCCTTTCTGTGCGAGGCCGCTCATGTCGAGCACGCTGCAGGCCTGGCCCGCAACGTGCGCCGCCATCGCCAGGATCTGGCCGACTGTGACGACACCCGTGCCGCCGATGCCGGTCACCAGAACGCCATACGGCTGCTCGGCCAATGACGGCAGCGCCGGTTGCGGCAGCGACTTCGCACGCTCGAGCGCCGAAGCCTTGCCCGCCGCTGCGCCGTCCTTGCCGCCCGCTTTCTTGGGCTTCTTCAGCTGGCCGCCTTCGACGGTGACGAAGCTCGGGCAGAAGCCGGTGACGCAGGAGAAGTCCTTGTTGCAGGTCGACTGGTTGATCGTGCGCTTGCGGCCGAATTCGGTTTCCAGCGGCTCTACCGACAGGCAGTTGGATTTGACGCTGCAATCACCGCAGCCTTCGCACACCGCTTCATTGATGACGGCGCGCTTGGCCGGGTCCGGATAGGCATTGCGCTTGCGGCGGCGGCGCTTCTCTGATGCGCAGGTCTGGTCATAGATGATGGCCGAAACGCCCTTGACCTCGCGCATTTCGCGCTGCACCTGGTCGAGCTCGCTGCGATGGCGGATGGTGACGCCCGGCGCCCAGTCGGTGCCCGCCGGGTACTTGTCCGGCTCATCGGTGACGACGACGATGGGATTGACGCCTTCGGCCGCAATCTGGCGCGAGATCGCAGCCGGGTTCAGCGGGCCGTCATGCGTCTGGCCGCCGGTCATGGCCACGGCGTCGTTGAACAGGATCTTGTAGGTCATGTTGACCTTGGACGCTGCCGCTGCGCGTATGGCCAGCAAGCCCGAGTGGTAATAGGTGCCGTCGCCGATGTTGGCGAACACATGCGGCTCATTGGTATAGGGCGCGGTACCGATCCAGGTCGCGCCCTCGGCGCCCATATGGGTGAAGGTCGCGGTCTCGCGATCCATCCACAGCGCCATGTAATGGCAGCCGATGCCGGCCAGCGCGCGGCTGCCTTCCGGTACACGGGTCGACGTGTTGTGCGGGCAGCCCGAGCAGAAGTAAGGGATACGCTCCTGTTCCGGCTTGCTGGTGGTGACCTTAAGGATCGATTCCTTGGACTCGATGTAGGCGATGCGCTCGCGCACACGCTGCTCGATCGGATGGCCGGCGAAGTAGCGCGAAATGCGCGCCGCGATCGCGCGCGCCACTTGCGCGGGATTCAGTTCATAGGTGGCCGGCAGCAGCCAGTCACCGTGGCCCGCATGATGCTGGTTGCTCCACTCACCGGTGTCGTCGAACTTGCCGACCACGCGCGGACGCACGTCGTCGCGCCAGTTGTACAGCTCTTCCTTCAGCTGGTACTCGAGCAGCTGGCGTTTTTCTTCGACGACCAGGATTTCTTCGAGGCCGGTGGCGAACGAGCGCACACCTTCGGCCTCGAGCGGCCAGTTCATGCCCACCTTGTAAAGCCGCAGGCCGATGTCGCGCGCGACTTGCTCGTCGATGCCGAGGTCTTCGAGGGCCTGCCGCGTATCGAGGTAAGCCTTGCCGGCGGTCAGGATGCCGAAGCGCGCCCTCGGGCTGTCCCAGATGATGCGGTTCAATTTGTTGGCGCGCGCATACGCGAGCGCCGCATACCACTTGTAGTTGACCAGGCGCTCTTCCTGGCCCAACACCGAATCGGGCCAGCGGATGTTGAGGCCGCCGGGTGGCATGTCGAAATCCTCGGGCAGCACGATCTTCACGCGCTCGGGATCGACGTCGACGGTGGCGCCGGATTCGACCACATCGGTCACGCACTTCATCGCCACCCACAGGCCGGTGTAGCGGCTCATGGCCCAGCCGTGCAGGCCGTAGTCCAGGTATTCCTGCACCGACGACGGATACAGCACCGGTATGCCGCAGGCCTTCAGGATGTGTTCGCTCTGGTGCGCGTTGGTCGAGGACTTCGCTGCATGGTCGTCGCCGGCCAGCACCAGCACGCCGCCATGCTTCGCGGACCCCGCATTGTTCGCATGCTTGAACACGTCACCGCTGCGGTCGACGCCCGGCCCCTTGCCGTACCACATCGAGAATACGCCATCGTATTTCGCGCCCGGGAAGAGGTTGGCCTGCTGCGTGCCCCAGATGCTGGTCGCGGCCAGGTCTTCGTTGACGCCCGGATGGAAGCGCACATGATGTGCATCAAGGTATTTCCTGGCCTTCGCGGCAGTCTGGTCAACAGTGCCCAGCGGCGATCCGCGATAGCCGGTGATGAAGCCGGCGGTATTGAGCCCGGCCGCGAGGTCGCGCTGCCGCTGCATCATCGGCAGTCGTATCAGCGCCTGGGTACCGGTGAGGAAGACACGTCCACGCTCCAGCGTGTACTTGTCATCGAGGGTAATGGCCTCCGGCTGCAGGGCGAGCTGCTTGTCCAGCGGTGCATTCATGCGTATCTCCATGTGGGTGGAATGCGCCTGTCAATATCGCCGCAGTGCAGCATGCGCTTCCCTTTGTTATGGCCCCAAGTATAGACGTGTCGTACCCGCTGCACCACGGCATTTGGCGGTGCTGCCGGTGCCCTCGCATCAGCGCGCCGGTACCGCAAGGCCTGCCTGGCATGACTTTGCACCTGTAACAAGGGGTAAAAGCGCAGGCTGCGTAAACAGCCCGGGCGGAAGATGCCAGACATCAGATATCCCCACAGATTTCCATCGCAGTTCATTCAAGAAAGGAAGACGATGAAGACCTCCAGAACCCTGATGCTGCTGGTCGCCGGCCTGTTCGCTTCGGGTGCGGCACTGGCCGACCATCACGGCGGCGGCGACGCCGCGAAGAATGACATGCACCACCACGGCATGCACGGTGGCATGGGTGGCATGGGGCCGGGCCCGATGTTCGACAGGTTCGACACCGACAAGGATGGGCGCATCAGCAAGGATGAGATGCGCGCAGCCACTGACAAGATGTTCGCTGAAGCCGACACCAACAAGGATGGCTTCATCTCGAAAGAAGAGATGGAAGCCCATCACAAGGCGATGCATGAAAAGATGCACGAAAAGATGCGCGACAGGATGCAGGAGCGCTGGAAAGCCGCCGACAAGGATGGCGACGGCGCGCTCAGCAAGGCCGAAGTCGATGCCGCCAAGATGCCTCACCTGTCGCGCGACTTCGACAAGCTGGACAAGAACAAGGATGGCAAGCTGACCCCGGACGAGATCCGCGCGATGATGCCTGAGCGCCAGCCAAAGTAAGCCGGCAACGTCATACCGCCCCCCGCAAACGGCTGACCGGTTCTGTCCGGCAGCCGCTTGTCTCCTCGAGCTACGCCTTCCTCCGGCGTATTGCGGCCTGTCGCCACGGTGACAGGCTTTTTTTTATGAACCGGCTGGGTGCGGCGGGGATGAAGCTCGCGGCCTCATTGCAGTGAAGCTCGGCAGTGCTGCGGGCGAAATGTGCCGATGGCCGTCAAGCCTTCGCTATTGGAGCGCCCGCTCGACGGCCGCAATGCGCGCCTTGTGCACAGCCTCGGCAATCTTTTCTGACGCACGCTCGGGCACGCGCTGCATCACGTCGGCGGCGATCGCGCCGGCATTCACCGCTTGCGCCGCGGCCAGCGCACGCTGCAGTAGCGCCGCCTGCGGGAAGGGCGTGTTTTCGAATCCGGTACGGCCGCGCGCATCGCATTCGCTGGCCTCGAGCATCGCCGCGAAACGTGCCGGCTTGCGGAAGGCATCGCAGCGCTCGAACATTTTGACGATGGTATTGGCACGCATCTCCTGCGCGCGCGCGACATTGCCATGCTCGCGCGCTGTCATCAGCGCCAGGTCCCTGACCTCGTTCGGCAATTTGAGGCGCCTTGCCACGCCGTCGACCAGCGCAACGCTGCGCGCCTCATGTGCGATGTGGCGCGGCCAGTCGGCCGGATCGGTGGCCCCCTTGCCGAGGTCATGCACGAGCGCGGCAAAGCGCACCGGCAGCGACAAGCCGCGTTGGGCCGCCAGGTCGACCACCATCATCACATGCACGAAGGTATCGATCTCGGGATGATGCTGCGCCGGTTGCGGCACGCCGGCCAGCGCATCGAGTTCGGGCAGGATGCGCGCCAGCGCGCCACAGTCGCGCAGGACGGCGAACATGCGCGACGGTTGCGCTTCCATCAGTCCGCGCGACAGCTCTTGCCAGACGCGTTCCGGCACCAGCGCATCAACTTCGCCGGAATCGACCATCTGCCGCATCAGGGCCTGCGTCTCGGGCGCGACGGTGAATTCCGCAAAGCGCGCCGCGAAGCGCGCGATGCGCAGGATGCGCACCGGGTCTTCGGCAAAGGCCGGCGACACATGGCGGAAGATGCGCTGCTGCAGATCGGCGCGGCCGCCATACGGGTCGACCAGGGTGCCGTCGGCATGCTGCGCGATCGCATTGATCGTCAGGTCGCGCCGCTGCAGGTCTTGCTCGAGCGTGACATCGGGCGCGGCATGAAACGCAAAACCGGTATAGCCGGGCGCGGTCTTGCGCTCGGTACGCGCCAGCGCATATTCCTCGTGCGTGTCGGGATGCAGGAAGACCGGGAAATCCTTGCCGACGGCGACAAAGCCCAGCGCCTTCATCTGCTCGGGCGTGGCGCCGACCACCACATGGTCGCGGTCCTTCACCGGCAGGCCGAGCAGCGCATCGCGCACGGCACCGCCGACGACATAGGTGTTCAGGTGCCCGAGCTCGCGTGTCATCCGTCAGCGGGGTGCGAGATAGTCGGGCGCGACCGCTTCCAGCGGCTGCGGATGCCAGTGCGGCGGCAACGGGTAGCGGCCGCTGGCGACATTGTCGGCTTGCATGGAATCGATGTTGTCGCGGCTCATCAGCGGCTCGCCCGGCAGGAACTCGAACAGGCCGGCCTGCAGACGCGCCAGCGCATCGGGCAGCGCGATCACGGGGCGCGGATGGCCGCTGTAGACACCGGCAAGCTTCACCAGTTCACGCAGCGTGTACACATGCGGGCCGACCAGCTCGTAAGTCTTTCCGATCGCGGCGCGGTCGTCGAGCGCATGGACGAAGGCATCGGCCACATCGCCGACATACACCGGCTGGAAGCGAGCGTCGGCGCCGCCCAGCGCCATCACTGGCAGCCAGCGCTGCAGTTGCGCGAACAGGTTCAGGAATTGGTCTTCGGGGCCGAACACCACCGACGGTCGGAAGGAAGTCACGTCCAGCCCGGACTCGAGCATCAGCCTTTCGCCTTCGGCCTTGGAGCGCTGGTACATCGACGCTGCATCCGCCGCTGCACCCAGCGCGCACATGTGCAGCACGCGCCGGATACCATGGCGACGGCAGGCTTGCACCAGCTGGCGCGGCAATTCGACGTGCGCGCGCTCGAACGCCGGGCCCCAGGGCTTGCCGGGCCGCGAATGCAGCACACCGACGAGGTTGATCACCGCATCGCAGCCTTGCAGCAGGCGGTCGCGCTGCGCGGCATCAAAGATATCGGCCTCGACCACCTGCACAGTCGGCAGCACCAGCAAATGGCGCGCACGTGCGTAGCGGCGCGTCGGCACGACGACGCGGTAGCCGGCGTCGGCGAGGCGGGCGGCGATATGGGTGCCGATGAAGCCGCTGCCGCCAATCAGGAGTATCGAGCGATGGCGCATTGGCATCCTCAGGGCAGGTCGCCCAGTTCGGCAAGGTTGGCGTCGCGCGGCGCAACGACGCCCAGCCGCGCCTTCAGAGACTGCGGCCTGTTCTCGAACTGCGCGGCATACCAGGTGGCATTGGCCAGCACGTTCTTCACATAGCCGCGGGTCTCGGAGAAAGGAATGGTCTCGGCGAACACGGCGCCTTCGACCGGTTTGTCGAGCGTCGAGCGCCACAGCCGCGGACGGCTGGGGCCGGCGTTGTACGCTGCCGTGGCCAGGGTCTGCGATCCGCCGAGGTTGGCCAGCACCATGTTCAGGTACTGGGTGCCGAGCGTGATGTTGGTGCGGATGTCATTCAGGCTGGCGACAGTGAAGCCGCTCATGCCGATCTTCTTTGCGACGTAGTTCGCGGTGCCGGGCATGATCTGCATCAGGCCGGACGCGCCGACCGAGGACTTGGCGCTCTTCACGAAACGCGACTCTTGCCGGATCAGGCCGTAGACCCAGGCCATGTCGAGGCCGATCGGGTTCGTGGCGGCGAACATGATGTCGTCATGCGGCGTCGGATAGCGCTGGCTGAGGTCGATCTCGTTGCGGGCGCGATCGGCCGTGGTCACCATGCGGTCGAGCACGTCGTTCTGGCGCGCGAATTCGCCGGCGGCCAGCAACTGGCGCTCGCCCAACTTGCGCAATTGCCAGTTCCACTCGCGATTGCCTTCGAAGCGCATCTCGAGATCGAAGAAGCGCAGTGCATTCTGGAAGCCCGGGTTGGCGGCCGCTTCGGCAATTTCCTCCGCGCGCGCCGGCGTCGGCCTGGGCGGCGGCATGATGGGCAAGCCCAGTTCCTCGGTGGCCAGCAGCCCGTAGAAATGATGCTGGCCGGCGATCAGGTGAAAGTGCCTGAGCGCTTCTTCGCTGTTGCCTTGCGCAGCCAATGCGCGGCCGCGCCAGTAGAGCCACGACGGCTCCTTGCGCAAGTCGGCCGGCATCGCATCGATCGCCTTGAGCACCATGGCCCAGTCGCCGGTGCGCAGCGCCACGCGCGCGCGCCACTGATAGCCTTCCTGCGACAGCGGCGCATCCCAGGTCTTGCGCCACTGGGACGCGGCGTCCCTGGACAGTGCAAGGGACGAGGGCAGCGCAATCTGCGACCAGGCCAGTGCCAGCTCATCGCGGCTCAGCTTCGATTGCTGCCGGTCGAGGTATTTGACGGCCTTGTCGAGGTTGTCGCGCGCGAGGCGGCCAAGTGCAATCAGGAACAGTTCATGCGAAGTGTGCGCGGAGGGCAGCGCGCGGTCGAGCACGGCGGACGGCTTGTCGATGGCCTGCGTCAGCTGTTTGTCATTGACGTCGGTGTAGTTGGCAATGCGGCGCGCAATGCCGGGTTGCCCCGCTTCGACGGCCAGCCGCACCTGGCGCCAGACGTCGGCGTCATTGAATTGCTTGTCTTTTGCCAGACGGCCAATCAGTTCCGGACAGGCGTCGCCGTAGTACTTGGGTTGCACCAGCAGTTCGCGTGCAGCCTTGACGATGTTCTCGCCCCTGGCCAGTCTGGCCGACAAGGCATAACACTTGACCTGGGTATCGTCGTTCAGCACGAACAGCGGATATTGTTCGTCGAACAAACGCCAGTCGCGTGCGCGGCCCAGCAGCAGCAACCAGTCATTGCGCAGTCGGTCCGCGATCGCGGTGCCATCGTATTTGTTCAGGAAAGCGCGGATCTCGCCTTCGGGCGTCGATGCCAGCCGCGGATAGAGGCGGTAGTACTCGACATACGAGGGCACCGGATAGTCCACCAGCCGCGCCGACAGGCGGCCGGCTTCGCCGGTATCGCCGCGCAGCGACGCTTCGCGCAGCGCAATGAAATCGAGGTCGGCCGACGACGCGACAACGGGTGCGCGGCGTGCCGCCTGCGCGGACTGCGGCAACCATGCGGCGACGGCCAGCACGCACAGCAGCGCACCGGCCAGTACGCTGGCCTTCATCATCGGCGGAGTGTTGAGGTACTTCATGGGAGCGCCTGCGCTGGGTAAGGAAGGAATTTCCGAGATTAAATTCGTTCTTTAGAATAGCACGCAGCCACAACCTCTATCGGCAGAGCAATGCCATTTTTCATCTATGAATAAGCTGTCCACAAAGCCGGCATTGCGCGCCGCCCTGATTGCAGCACGACGTACGATGCCGGCCGATGTGAAGGCGCAGGCAGATGCGCGGATCATCGAGCGGCTGGCCCGCTGGATTGATGCCCGTCAGGTGAAGCTGCTGGGCGGCTACCTGGCGATGGCGGGTGAACCGGAGCTGGCGCCGCTGTATGCGATGCTGGCCGAACGCGGCGTACGGGTGGCCATGCCGGTGGTGGTGGAGCGCCACTATCCGCTGCGCTTCGTGCCCTGGCAGCCGGGCGATGCGCTGGCGCGCGACGCCAGCGGCACGATGGCACCCGTCGCACGCGCGGGCTACGTGCAGCCGGATGCCGTGATTGCACCCTGCCTGGGCTATACCGACAGCAAGCTGCGGCTAGGCTATGGCGGCGGCTATTTCGACCGTACGCTCGCCCAGTCGCCGCGGCCGCTGGCCGTCGGCGTGGCCTATGCGATGGCGAAGGTGGCTTTCGCGGCCGACGACTATGATGTGCCGCTGGACGACATCATCACCGACTGACGGAGGGCGTCGCGCAGGAGCGTGGCACGCCGATCATCCTCCCCATCCGGGTTCTGCTAATCCGGGTTCGCCGATCTGACGTTGGGCAATCTTCAAAAGCACAGAAGCCGGCACCGGGCCGGCTTCTGGCTTTGCTGCCTGTGGCCGCACGTGCTGAACGCCCGGGCTCAGGCTTGCAGTTCTTTCCAGATCGCCAGCGTCGGCCCTGACTGGTTCATCGAGTAGAAATGGATGCCCGGCGCGCCGCCGGCCAGCAATTGTTCGCACAACTGCGTGACCACGTCATGGCCGAAGGCCTTGATCGACTCGGTATCGTCGCCAAAGCTGGCCAGCTTCAGCCGGATCCAGCGCGGGATCTCGGCGCCGCACATGTCGGAGAAACGCATCAGCTGCGTGTAATTCGTGATCGGCATGATGCCGGCCACGACGGGAATCTCGACGCCGAGCTTCTGGGCATCTTCAAGGAAGCGGAAATACGCGTCCGAGTTGTAGAAGTACTGCGTGATGGCCGAGTTGGCACCGGCCTTCACCTTGCGCGCGAAGTTTTTCAGGTCCTCCTGCGGCGACTTTGCCTGCGGATGCATCTCAGGATACGCGGCGGCTTCGATATGGAACCAGTCGCCGGTCTCGGCGCGAATGAATTCGATCAGCTCGCTCGCGTAGTGGAGGTCGCCGGCCAGACCGCCGAAGCCGCTCGGCAGGTCGCCACGCAGCGCGACGAGCTGGCGAATGCCATGCGCCTTGTACTCAAGGAGGATCTCGCGCAGATCGGCACGTGAACGCCCGATGCAGGATAGGTGGGGCGCGGCCTTGTGGCCTTCATTGTGGATCTCGAACACGGTATCGCGCGTGCCGGCCTGCGTGGAGCCGGCAGCACCGAAGGTCACCGAAAAATATTCGGGCTTCATTTCGGCCAGCTGCTTGCGCGTGGCGCGCAGTTTTTCGGCACCCTCCGGCGTCTTCGGAGGGAAGAACTCGACGCTGAAACTGGGGTGTGACATGGAATCGGACATCACTCTTGAATTTATCTTCTTGTCAGCAGCGCAGACAGCGCCCATGAAATGACGCTGTACACGAAGGCGGCCAGCACCGCGGAACCAAAGCTGGCGACCTGGAACCCGCGCACCAGGTCGGCGACTGCCCAGAACATCAGGCCGTTGATCACGAACACGAACAGACCCAGCGTCAGGAAGGTGACGGGCAGGGTCAGCAGGATCAGGATGGGACGGATCAGTGTGTTCACCAGCCCCAGCACCAGCGCGGCGAACAGCGCGGTGGTGAAGCTGTCGACCGACACCGCGGCCAGCAGGTGCGGCAACGCGAAGATGGTGGCGGCGTTGATCAGCCAGATGAGCAGCAGGCGCATGGAATGGAAGCGTAGTGATCAGGGCGGCGCGCATGCAGCGGCATGACCGCCGCCCTGACGGAAAGTACGACGGGTGAGGTAACCGGGAGCGGCCCGGTCACACCACCGCCGGCCACGATCAATAGCGATAGTGGTCCGGCTTGTACGGGCCTTCCTGCTTGACGCCGATGTAGGCAGCCTGCTCTTCCGTCAGCTTGGTCAGCTGTGCGTTGAGCTTCTTCAGCTGCAGCAGCGCGACCTTTTCATCGAGGTGCTTGGGCAGTGTGTAGACGCCCACCGGGTAAGCGGCGGTGTTGGTGAACAGCTCGATCTGCGCAATCGTCTGGTTCGCGAACGACGAGCTCATCACGTACGACGGATGGCCGGTACCGCAACCCAGGTTCACCAGGCGGCCTTCCGCCAGCAGGATGATGCGCTTGCCATCCGGGAAGATGACGTGGTCGACCTGCGGCTTGATGTTTTCCCAGGTGTACTGCTTCAGTGCGGCGACTTCGATCTCATTGTCGAAGTGGCCGATGTTGCAGACGATGGCCTGGTCCTTCATCTTCTTCATGTGCTCATGGGTGATCACATGGTAGTTGCCGGTCGCGGTGACGAAGATGTCGGCGTGTTCGGCCGCGTAATCCATGGTCACGACGCGATAGCCTTCCATCGCTGCCTGCAGTGCGCAGATCGGGTCGATCTCGGTGACCCAGACTTGCGCCGACAGTGCGCGCAGCGCCTGCGCCGAACCCTTGCCCACGTCGCCATAGCCGGCGACGACGGCGATCTTGCCGGCGATCATGACGTCGGTGGCGCGCTTGATGCCATCGACCAGCGATTCGCGGCAGCCGTACAGGTTGTCGAACTTGGACTTGGTGACCGAGTCATTGACGTTAATTGCCGGGAAGGCCAGCTTGCCTTCCTTGTGCATCTGGTAGAGGCGGTGCACGCCGGTGGTGGTCTCTTCGGTTACGCCCTTGATCTGCGCGAGGCGGGTCGAGTACCAGGTCGGGTCGGTCTTCAGCTTGGCCTTGATCGAGTTGAACAGGCAGACGGCTTCTTCCGAATCCGGGTTGTCGAGCACCGACAGGTCTTTCTCGGCACGGGTGCCGAGGTGCAGCAACAGGGTGGCATCGCCGCCGTCATCGAGGATCATGTTCGAGTAACCGCCATCGGTCCACTCGAAGATGCGGTGCGTGAAGTCCCAGTACTCGTCGAGGTTCTCGCCCTTGAACGCGAACACCGGGGTGCCGGCAGCGGCGATCGCAGCGGCAGCGTGGTCTTGCGTCGAGTAGATGTTGCACGATGCCCAGCGCACTTTCGCGCCCAGTGCTTCCAGCGTCTGGATCAGCACGGCGGTCTGGATGGTCATGTGCAGCGAACCGGTGATACGCGCGCCTTTCAGCGGCTGCTTGGCGGCGAATTCTTCGCGGATCGCCATCAGGCCCGGCATTTCGGTTTCGGCGATCTTGATTTCCTTGTTGCCCCAGTCAGCGAGACTGATGTCAGCAACGAAGTAGTCCGGGGCAGTCGTGCCCGATTTTGCGGTATTGAGTACGGCGCTCATCACGCCCTCCTTTCATTGAAAACGAAAAAAGTAACGTGAGCGCCGTTGCGGTGTTGACTTGCCAAGCCTGGCGGGTAGGGAAACCCGTCGCAACGCTCCTTGGCAGACCGCCATTCTAATCCAAATTCGTGTTGCATTGCCTCACGTGCGCCGTGAATGACAATCCTGCAATCAGGCCCAGCGCAGCCACTGCGCCGCCGATGGCGCCATAGGCGTGCGACTGTGGCACGACTGGCAATGCGTCGGGCATTCCGGAGTTCAACAGTGCCCCTGAAAACTGCTGCAGCATCAGTAATCCTGTGGGCCAGTACGCCAGCTTCAGCAACAACACGCCCAGCGCCGCACCCGGCAGCCAGCCTTGCCGTCGCACCCCGCCCAGCACCGCGAACCCGGCCCACCATCCATGCACGACGCCGGACAAGCCCGCATACCAGAAGACCGTCGGCTCGAGCATGTCCAGTCCGGCAATGATGGCCAGCGCGCTTGCCAGTAACAGCAGCAACGCCTCGGCCGGGCGCACCGCCGAACCCAGCAATTCGATCACCAGAGCCATGCCCGCCAGATTGGCCAGCGTGTGCCATGGCCCCAGATGCGCGAAGTGAGCGCTCAGGCCGCGCCACATCTGTCCTTCGTCGAATGCACCGCGCTGCCAGCGCAGGACAGTGATGGCGTCCGGCCAAAGGAGCAGTGCGATGCAAACAATTGCAATCAGCGCAAACAAGCGCCACAGGGACCAGCCTTCAATGGCCCCGCACCGAATAGACCAGCGCCCAATGGACAAGCACGCTACGGACAAGCGCCCCGATGACAGGCCCCCCATCGACAAGCGCGCCATGGCGTTACCGCCGGCGCAGGCGACGGATGGCCGCGATGCCCGCCGCGCCCAGCAACAGCACGGCATCGCCTTCCATGCTGCCGCCCCCGCCACCGGAGGGCGCAGCGAGCGACACATTGCCGCTGTCTGCGACCTTGATCACCAGCTCGGCCGGCAGGCTGTCGCCGACATCGTCGCTGGCATACCAGGTGAGGCGCTGCGTGCCGACCGGCGACGCGGCAGTCCAGCTGAACAGCCCCGATGGCGACAGCGTCGCGCCCGATGGCAAGGCAGCGGCGTGGTAGGTGATCGCATCGCCATCGGCATCGACGGCCTGCAATTGCACGCTCAGCCGCGCGCCGAAATTCACGCTCTGCTCCGCAACGGGCAAGGTTAGCGGCACGCTGTTGACGCGCACGGTCGCGCCAGCGGTACCGACGGCACCGGCACTGTCGGTGGCCGACAACGTGAACGCAAAGCGACCGCTGGCCGGCGCGTTGAAGCTGGCATTTGCCGTTTGCGCATTCATCAGGCTCAGCGGCTGCGGATTGGCGGCGGCCGCGCTCCATGCATAGCTGGCGATGCTGCGCCCTTGCGGCGGCTGCGCGCTGCCCGACAGCGTGACAGTCGCACCCGGCGCCACCACCTGGCTGGCCTGCGTCACCGTGACCATCGGCGACACCGACGACAGCGCGAGCCGTGCATCGAGCAAGCCGGCGCCGCACAGGCCACTGTTCTCCGTCAGCGTGCAGGCACTTCCCGCCGGCCACGGGCGTGCCGAATTGCGCAGCAAGGCAATGACTTCGCTGCGCGTCAGCATGGGGTTCAACGACAGCATCAGTGCGATCGTGCCCGCCACATGCGGCGTGGCCATGCTGGTACCGCGCTTGTACGCATAGGTGTCGGTTTGCGGCGTGGTGAGGCCACTGTTGCCGAGCGAGTAGACCGGCGGGCCATCGGCGGTCAGGCCCGGGTAGCACGTATAAGCCAATGTGCCGCAGCCGCCGCCGGGCGCGCTGAGCGTGACTTCGGGCCCGATATTCGCGTAGTCGGCGCTGTCGCCATCGATCGCATGCGCGGTAACGGCGACCACGCCGCTGCAGTTGGCCGGCTGGTTCACCGCATCGTAGCCGCCGTTGCCGGTAGCGACGACGACGATGGCGCCGCGCGCATTCACGTCGTTGACGGCGCTCTGGAACGCCGCCGAACAGCTGCCGGTGCTGCCGAGCGACAGGTTGATCACGCGTGCCGGGTTGGCATTGTGCGGCACGCCGGCAATGTCGATGCCGGCGGCCCAGCGCATGGCATCGACGATGTCGGACGTGTAACCGCCGCAGCGACCCAGCACGCGCAACGGCAGGATGCGCACGTCGGGCGCGACACCCGTGCCATACAAGCCGTTGTTCATCAGTGCCGCGACCGTACCCATCACATGCGTGCCATGCCAGCTGGAGTTGGACGCGGCCGAGCCGCTGCCGCAGGCACCGGCCGGCGCATAGTCGCCGGGGTCGGACGCATCGCTGTCGCGGCCGTTGCCATCGAGCGCGAAAGTGGCGCTGCTGATGAAGTCATAGCCCGGCAACATGGCCTGCAGGTCGGGGTGCGGACGGTAGCCGGTGTCGATCACGGCAACCGTGACACTACCGCTGCCGAGCGTCATGTCCCATGCGCCGGGCAGGTCGGCGCCACCGCGATTGAGGCCGGACGGCGCGAAATAATTCCACTGGCCGGGCGAGCCCGCAAAACCCGGATCGTTGGGGACGATGGATTGCGCCTTCATCAGCAAGTCCGGTTCGGCGGCTTCGACTTCGCCGCTGGCCTTGAGCCGGGCGGCCAGCGCGCGCGCTTCGTCAACGCTGAGCGGCTTGTCCAGTTTCAGCAGGTGCGACCGTTGGGACAGGCGGCGCTCGACCGATAGTGCCGACGACGCCAGCACACTCAGGCGATCGGTGTTCTTGTGTTCGAGTTGGGCATTGAGCTTGCCGCCGCGCGTGGGGTGTGCGGTGATGATCAGGCGCTCGACCAGTGGCTGCGCGTCTGCAGCCTCGGCCGCCGCCGCTTGCGCGGCGGGCTGCGTCGCGCGCGATCCCGCCTTCAGGTGCAAGGGTGCGGCGGCCGTGGCTTGCGTGCTGGTCAGCGCGGCAGCCATCGCCAGCATCGCGATGTATTCCAGCGCGCGGGCGATGCGCGACGTGACAGCAACTTCCATGTTCGACTTCCCGTGCTGCAGTGTTGAGGCGCGTCACTGTAGCAGCGGGGAAATCGTTCACTCGCACGTATTGAGCGGCAAAAGTCATTCAGTTTTTGCGAATGACAAATGCAAAAGACAAGGCGTCAACGCACCGCATTGACAGGCATGCAGGCTTGCATGAACACATGACAAAACCGGTCAGGCCGGGAGTAGCTGCGAGATCTCTCTGCCGCGATTCAATGCTGTACTTCCATGCTGCACTTCCAATTCGCTGCTCGCTGATGCCGACGCAAAACAGCCGACGCAAAAAAAACGGACAAGCAGTGCTTGTCCGTTTTTTACTTACGCAGCCTGCGCGCAAGCGACAGGCTGGCAGGTGCAACCGAATTACAGTCCGGCCGCAGCCTTCAGTGCAGCCGCCTTGTCCGTGCGCTCCCAGCTGAACTCCGGTTCTTCACGACCAAAGTGGCCATATGCAGCCGACTTGCGATAGATCGGGCGCAGCAGGTCCAGCATCTGCACGATGCCTTTCGGACGCAGGTCGAAGTGCTCGCGCACCAGCTGCTCGATCACTTCATCGCTGACCTTGCCGGTGCCGAAGGTGGTCACCATCACCGAGGTCGGCTGAGCGATGCCGATTGCGTACGAGATCTGGATCTGGCACTTGTCGGCGAGGCCGGCGGCGACGATGTTCTTCGCCACGTAGCGGCCGGCATAGGCTGCCGAACGGTCAACCTTGGACGGATCCTTGCCCGAGAACGCGCCGCCGCCGTGCGGCGCTGCGCCGCCGTAGGTGTCGACGATGATCTTGCGGCCGGTCAGGCCGCAGTCGCCCTGCGGACCGCCGATCACGAAGCGACCGGTCGGGTTCACCAGGTAGCGGGTGTTCTTCAGCCACTCGGCCGGCACCACCGGCTTGATGATCTGCTCGATCGCGGCTTCTTCGATCTGCTTGTGCTCCATTTCCGGCGCATGCTGGGTCGACAGCACGATGGTGTCGATCGCGACCGGCTTGCCGTCGACGTACTTCAGCGTGACCTGCGACTTCGCATCCGGACGCAGCCACGGCAGGCGGCCATCCTTGCGCAGTTGCGACTGGCGCTCGACGATGCGGTGCGAGTAATAGATCGCGGCCGGCATCAGCTCCGGGGTCTCGTTGCAGGCGTAGCCGAACATCAGGCCCTGGTCGCCGGCGCCCTGGTCGAGGTCGATGCCCTTGCCTTCGTCGACGCCCTGCGCGATGTCGGGCGACTGCTTGTCATAGCAGACCATGACGGCGCAGCCCTTGTAGTCGATGCCGAAGTCGGTGTTGTCGTAGCCGATGCCCTTCAGGGTGTCGCGCGCGACCTTGATGTAGTCCACGTTCGCGGTGGTCGTGATCTCGCCGGCCAGCACCACCAGACCGGTGTTGCACAGGGTTTCGGCAGCGACGCGCGCGCGCGGATCCTGCTCGAGGATGGCGTCAAGGATGGCGTCGGAGATCTGGTCGGCGACTTTGTCCGGATGACCTTCGGACACCGACTCGGACGTGAACAGGTATTCGTGAGACATGCAAGCTCCCTACATGTGATGATTGACGTTGTGTCGCGGTCAACCGAGTGAGCCTGCGACGCTTTAGCGAGATTTGTAGACCGCCTCGCAAGTTGTCTGTTAACTCGGCGGTGATTGCTCATGCTATTTTACGCAACTTGCTTCAATTCAGCAAAATCCATAACCATCTCCCCGATTTCACCCCCCGTTCCTGCCTGATGCTGCTGCGCCTGTTCCGCTTCCTGTCGATGTTTCCGCTGCCGCTGCTGCACAAGCTCGGCGCCGCTGCGGGCTGGCTGGTCTACCTGCTGTCGCCGACCTACCGCCGCCGGCTGAAGGAGAACCTCGGGCGCGCCGGTTATCCGCAACTGCTGTCGCAAGCGATCGTCGAGGCCGGCAAGAACGTGCTGGAGCTGCCCTTCATCTGGTGCGCGCCGCCCGAGCGCGTGCTGCAGACCGCGACACTGCATGACTGGGAAGTTGCACAATCAGCACTGGACAGCGGCCGCGGCGTGATCTTCCTGACACCGCACCTCGGCTGCTTCGAGATCATCGCGCAAGCCATCGCCAGCCGCGCGCCGCTGACGGCGCTCTATCGCCCGCCGAAGAAGGCGGCGCTGCGCCCGCTGCTGGAGCAGGCGCGCGCACGCGGCGGACTGTCGCTGGCGCCGGCCAACCTGGCAGGCGTGCGCACGCTGATCAAGACGCTGCGCAGCGGCGGCGCGATCGGCCTGCTGCCTGACCAGGTGCCGCAATTCGGCGAGGGCGTCTGGACGCCTTTCTTCGGCCGTCCTGCATACACGATGACGCTGCCGGCCAAGCTGCACCAGATGAGCGGCGCGCCGCTGGTGCTGTCGTATGCAGAGCGCCTGCCGGACGGGCAGGGCTATGCGGTGCACTTCGTGCGCTTCGACGGCGTGCTCGAAGGTGGCCCCGAACAACAGGCACGCGCGATCAATGCAGCGATGGAGTCGCTGGTGGCACGCTGTCCCGCGCAGTACTTCTGGAGCTACAACCGCTACAAGGGCACGCCCGAGCCCGCTCCATCGACGGAGGCCGCATGAGAGCGCTGCTGGCCCTGATGTGGCTGCTGCACTGGCTGCCGCTGCCGGTGCTGGGCCGCATCGGCAAAGGCGTCGGATCGATACTGTTCCGCGTGATGGGCAGTCGGCGCCGCATCGCGCTGCGCAACCTCGAACTGTGCATGCCGGAGCTCGACGAGGCCAACCGCCGCCGCATCGCGCTCGAACACTTCCAAGGATATGCGCGCAGCGTGCTCGAGCGCGCGGTCCTGTGGTGGGCGTCGGAAGCGCGGCTGCGCCGGCTGATCAAGGTCGAACCCGCGGTACCCACCGCGCTCGCCGCCGCGAAGCCGACGATCTTCCTGTGCCCGCATTTCGTCTGCCTCGAAGTGGCCGGCGTGGCCATCACGATGGAAGGCCCGGCCTGCTCGATCTATTCGCGCCAGCGCAATGCTGTCTTTGACGAAGCGCTGCGCAAGGGACGGCTACGCTTCACGCCCGACGCACGCAACCTGATGGCACGTGACGCGGGCATCAAGCCCATCATCCGCGCAATGCGCGGCGGCCGGCCGTTCCTGATGCTGCCCGACATGGACTTCGGCGCGCGCGAATCGATCTTCGTGCCCTTCTTCGGCGTGCCGGCCGCGACCCTGACAGCCCCGGCGCGGCTGGTGATGGCAACCGATGGACAGGTGATCCCGGTCATCACGCGCTTCCTGCCCGACTACCAGGGCTGGCGCGTGATCTTCTATCCGCCGTGGGAAGATTATCCGGGCGAGGATATCGACGCCGCGACGCGACGAATGAACGCCTTCATCGAGGAGCGCATACGCGAGGCGCCTGCGGAATACTTCTGGTCGCACAAGCGCTTCAAGACCCGGCCGGAAGGCATGCCATCGGTATACCGCTGAGTGGACGCAAAGCCGATCGGATGAACGGCGGCGATGCGTGTACGATAGCTTCTGAGCTGGTCGCTGCCTGCGAGCCGTCGCGGTGCGTCCGCCTCATCGGGCATGGCGACATGTTCCGGGTACCGCTTGACCAAGTTTTGCGTGGCTCGTGCGTAACTCATTGAAGCAGCTTTTTTGACCCTCTCCCCCTGACAGCATGAAACTGAAGTTCACCAAGATGCATGGCGCCGGCAATGATTTCATCGTCATCGATGCGATCAACCAGCAAGTCAACCTGTCCGCCGACCAGTGGCAGCGGCTGGCCGACCGCCGCTTCGGCATCGGTGCCGACCAGATCCTGGTCGTTGAAAAGCCGAGCGGCAATGGCATCGATTTCCGTTACCGCATCTTCAATTCCGACGGCGGCGAGGTGGAGCAGTGCGGCAATGGCGCGCGCGCCTTCGTGAAATTCGTGATCGACAAGGGCCTGACCGAGCAACGCCAGATTCGCGTCGAAACCATGTCGGGCGTAATCGCCCCCCGACTCGAGGATGATGGCCGCATCACGGTCGACATGGGCGCGCCGGTGTTCGAGACCGACCGCGTGCCGTTCGACGGCAAAGGCCTGCAGCCGCGCGCCGTGGGAAGTACGGAACTGTGGCCGCTGGACATCCACGGCAAGACGGTGGAATTCGCGGTGGTCTCGATGGGCAACCCGCATGCGGTGCAAGTCGTGCCCGATGTCGAGACCGCGCCGGTCGGCGAAGACGGCCCGGCGATCGAGCATCATCCGCGTTTCCCGAAGCGGGTGAATGCCGGCTTCATGCAGATCGTGGACAGGCACCAGATCAGGCTGCGCGTCTTCGAGCGTGGCGCCGGCGAGACGCTGGCTTGCGGCACTGGCGCTTGCGCCGCAGTGGTTGCGGGCATTTCGCAAGGCTTGCTGGATTCACCGGTGGCTGTCGCCACGCGCGGTGGCGGCCTGTCGATTGCCTGGGCTGGCGGTAATGCGCCGGTGATGCTGACCGGCCCCGCTGTCAGCGTGTTTGAGGGCAGCGTCGAGATCTGATTGCAGGTTGACCGACTGCGCTCGATTGCTGAGCGCGCCAGCCAGGTTCGCCAGTGCTACTTGCAGCAAGCTCCAGCCTGTTGCCGCCGGCCGCGACCAATCGCAGGAAGTCGCGGCTAATGCGTATTGCGTCCGGCAGGTGCGTGCCGCTGCGTCATCAGGCTGCGGAACCGGTACAGCCGTTGCCGGTAATTCCCCTCGGGTCCATGCTCGCTCTTGCCGTCGACGACATCAAACATGCGGGCTGCGCGATCGAGTGCCTGCCGCTGATCGCCGCTGAGGATCTGTATCAACCGACGCCGGCTGCGCGGATGAGTCGAGCGGATGTCGACTTCGAGGCAATGGCCATGATCGGCTGCCTCGACATCGATCAGCAGGGCTTCGGCGCGCGTCAGGCCGAACCAGTATCCGAGTTCGATGCGTGCTGACAAGAAAGGGTACTGACTACAGAGCTCGCGGCTGAAGCTGTCGCGCGCCTGATAGGCCCAGTCAGCCTTGCGCACCGGCGGTGCGATCTTGTCGAGCAATTGCCGGGCCTCCTTGTTGCCTTGTCCCGCTGCCTTCTGCAACCAGTAGACGGCTCGTATGTCGGAATTCGGTTCTGTGCGGCGTGCGCGCCATGCGACCAGTCCCAGCTCGACCTGCGCCTGCTCATGGCCGGCGACGGCGGCCAGTTCGAGGTAGCGGCGGGCCTCGGTGACGCTGCGGCGCGAGAATTCGGGCTTCAGGTAGATGCGTGACATCGCGTACCAGGCAATCGCCGACCCCTGTTCGGCGGCCAACTGCAGCCAGCGCAGCGCTTTCTTGTAATGCGCGACGCCCGGTACGCCCGACAGGCGCGTACCGTGTTCATCTATCCGTGCGATCCACAATCCATACGCCTGCTGCGCATCGCACGCGCCCCCTTCGGCGGCAATGCGCAAGTAGCGTTCGATCAACCGTGTGTTCGGATCGGCGACCATCAGCAGCGCCTGTGCGACGCGTCCCAGCAGCGCCAGTTCGTGGGCGACATAGGGGCGGCGACGCGCAGGATTGCCGGCATTGCGGCGATCCAGTTCCTGCGCCATCGGCACGGCCCAGAACAGGAATTTCAGGTGGTCCTTGCGGGCCCAGCAGTAATCGGCCAGCGTACGCTGGGCATCGAGCACGCCGCTGCGCGCAGCCCGGGTGGTCCAATCCAGCGCCAGTTCGACGCGCTGGCGCGACTGGGGGGAAGGGTCGATTGCTTCAGGCTGCGCGGCGATCTCGCGCATACCCAGTTGCTGCGCATGCAGCCACTGCGCATCCGGAATGCCAGCCTCGGCCGCCATCTTCAATGCGCGCAAGGATTTCTGGCGCAGCGTCGAATCAGCGCGGGCCCAGCTGTTGAAGACCAGCATCGCCAATACCAGCCCGGCACGTGCCGACCCGCTCTCAAAAGCACGCTCGTACCAGAAGGCTACCCGCAACGGGTCGCCGGCCTGCTGCGCAATCGCGAACGGTACATGTTCGCCAATCAGCATCCATGCCTCTTGCTGGTTCTGCTCAGCCGCCTTTTCCAGCCAATGCAGGGCCGTGGCGTGGCTTTGCGGCAGGCTCGCGCTGCCAAACAGATAGCGTTTTCCCAAGGCGAGTTGGGCCGGGCCCTGGCCTGCGCGGGCCGCACGAATGATCAGCAATTCCTCTCGGTTGGCCATGGGCGGGAGATACGAAGCAGAGTCGGGGTTATCAAAAGTGAAAAATCCGACTGTGCTGGTTCCACCGTTGGCCAGTCAACGCAACGTGGTGTTAATAAAACAACAGCCCATCTGGAATGCCCACGCTTTCCCAAAACCTCGGTTTGCAACACCACCGATCTTCGAGAAATTTCCATTTTAGAAATTAAGGTTTCTCCATCCGACTAGCGCGGATCGCTTGAAAAAACCTTGATTAGGGATGGAAAACATGAAGAAGTCTTTTGTTGCACTGGCCCTGGCTGGTGCTTTCAGCGGCGCCGCACAGGCACAATCAGCGGTCGAGATTTACGGTGTCGTCGACATGGGTTTCGTCAGGGAGACTGGCGATGTGCCAGGCCTGACCAACCCGACCAGCACTACGCCCACTGCCCATGTGGCCCCCGGCGGTAACAAACTGACCAGCGGCGCCCAGTCGGGCACCCGCCTCGGCTTCAAGGGCACCGAAGACCTCGGTGGCGGACTCAAGGGCTTGTTCGTGCTCGAGACCGGCATTGCCGCCGACCGTGGCGGCTTCAACCAGGGCAATGCCGCATTCGCGCGCCAGTCCTTCGTCGGCCTGCAGGGTGACTTCGGCACGCTGTCACTGGGACGCCAATACACGCCTTACTTCCTCGCACTCTCGCAAGTGGCCGATCCCTTCGCTTCGGGTCTGTCCGGTGCGGCGCAGAACCTGATGCTGGCGCCGTTCATCCAGTCCACCACTGCTCCCGGCACCTCGGTGGTTGCGCGCCCAAACCAGGGTATTCGCATGGACAACACGGTGAAGTACACGTCCCCCATCATCAACGGCATCAGCGGCGAAATTGCCTATGGTTTTGGCGAGGTCACCGGCAGCAACACGGCCGGCCGCGTCATCAGCGCGGCGATTGGCTATAGCGCCAAGCCGGCCAATGTACGCCTTGCCTACTACCGGGCCAATGGGAGTTCGCTGAGCGCTCCTGATGCCAGCTCCAGCGTGATGGTTGCCGGCAACTGGGATTTCGGTGTGGCCAAGATTCATGCGGCGTATGCGGACAGCGACGAATTCTTCAATCGCAAATTCCGCGACTACCTGATCGGCGCCAGCATTCCGTTCGGCCCGCATACGGTGCTGTTGTCTTACATCTTCAAGGATGACCGCAGCGCGCTGAACCGCGATGCCAGCCAGGTCGGCATCGGCTACACGTATGCGCTGTCCAAACGCACGAACATCTACGCCTCGTGGGCCAACATCGACAACAAGCGCGGCGCGATCTACTCGGTCGGCAACAACTCCGAGACTGGCACCAGCGACAGCGCCTTCAACTTCGGCGTGCGCCACATGTTCTGAATTTTGCGGGCCCATGGCCCGCACGGGATTCGGCGCTGGGCCGGCAGTGGCGGGCCAGTACCGGATAGGCCGGCAGCTTCATGGTCAACGGCCTGCAGAGTCTTCTGCAAACGTCATCTCCTCTCTTGTATGGCACCTTCGGGTGCCATCTTTTTTTGTCCCTGTGGCTTGCTGTCTCGTGTTTCTCCGCAAACGTAGCTTTCCAAACCCAGCACTTTCCTGCCGAAGTTCACGGAGGCCGACGAGACCCGGCTAAAATTCGGGCTATCTTCCATTTCCTTTCACCGACCTGCCAATGACCGCCCTGCCTGAAGCCAATGCTGTAGCGCTCTTCCTCGAGGAATATCCGGATTTCTTCGAACAGAACCCTGACCTGATCGCCGGCCTGCGGCTGACCACCGCACTCGGCGGCCGCACCGTGTCGCTGCAGGAGCGCCAGGTCGAGGTGCTGCGCGAAAAGATCCGTCAGCTGGAGCTGAAGCTGGCCAACCTGACGCGCGTTGCGGGCAACAACGACACCATCATCAGCAATTTCCACCAGTGGGTACTGCGCCTGCTGGTCGAGCGCGATGCCGACAACTTGCCGGATGTGTTGATCAATGCAATGAAAGAAAGTTTCCACGTACCGGCGGCGACGCTGCGCCTGTGGGACATTGCCGAAGACCGTGACGGGGCATGGTTTGCCGAAGGCGACCTGACCGACGCACGCGCCTGGGCCGACGAACACGCTACGCCCGTCTGCGGGCCAGTAGCCGGCAAGCCGGGCGTGACGTGGCTGGACGATGCATCAAGCATGAAATCGGCCGCGCTGGTACCACTGCGCAAGGCCGGCAGCGACAAGAGCTTCGGCCTGCTGGTGCTGGCATCGCCGGACCCGCAACGTTTTGCCAGCGAGCTTGCGACCGACATCCTCGCCCGCATTGGCGAAGCTGCCAGCGCCAGCCTGCAAGGGCTGGTCGCCTGATTCCGTGGATACCGAGGGCTTGCCGGCCGACGTCAACGGCTACCTGCAGCACTTGCAGGTGCAGCGCAAGCTCTCCGCACATACGCTGGACAATTACCGGCGCGACCTCGCGCAGCTGCTGACACTGATGCAGGCGCGCCCGAGCGCGCGGCTGGACCAGCTGAACCAGTTCGACATCCGGCGCTTTGCCACGCAGCTGCATGCGAGCGGCCTGTCGGCCAGTTCGATTGCGCGCAAGCTGTCCGCCTGGCGCGGCTTCTTCGGCTGGCTCGCGCTGCAGCGACCGCTGGCGGCGAACCCGGTCGATGGCGTGAAGCCACCGAAGCGCGCGAAGACCTTGCCCAAGGCACTGGGCGTCGATGATGCGGTCAAGCTGGTGTCGTCGGACGTCACCGTCAGGGATGACGATGTGGCGGGCAGCCTGTGCGACAAGGCCATGTTCGAACTGCTGTACTCGAGCGGGCTGCGTGTGTCCGAACTGACCAGCCTCGACATGCGCTATGTGCGGGACGCCTCGCATGAATCGCAGGGGTGGCTCGATCTCGATGCCGGCGAAGTCACCGTTACCGGCAAAGGCAACAAGCGACGCACCGTGCCGGTCGGCGTTGCGGCATTGGCCGCGCTGAGGGCCTGGCTGGCAGTGCGTGGCGGACAGGCCGCGCCGGGGGAGGGCGGCGGCAAGGCCCCGAGAGAGGCCAGGGCCCCGGTCGCCCCCGAGGACGAACATGCGCTGTTCCTGTCGGCGCGCGGACGTCGCATGACGCCGCGCGTGGTGCAGTCGCGCATCAAGGCGCATGCGCAATCGCTGGGCATTGCCGCCGACGTGCACCCGCATGTGCTGCGGCATTCTTTCGCATCGCATGTGCTGCAGTCATCGGGCGACTTGCGCGCAGTGCAGGAATTACTGGGCCATGCATCGATTGCGTCGACCCAGGTGTACACCGCACTGGACTTCCAGCGGCTGGCACAGGTATATGATGCCGCCCACCCGCGCGCGAAAAAACAGGACGACCGGGACTAACGCCAGCGTCAGTCCTCCGGCATGGGCTCCTGCGGTATGGGCTCCTGCGACCTGGGCTCGTGCTGCTTGAGCTCCTGCAACCCGAGCTTCCGCGGCGGGCACGATGGCCGCAGGACTTTCGCGTACTTGCCGCGCCGCCTGCCGCAACTTACGATCACCTTGAAAACACCGACGAATGCCGATTGAATGCCGATTGAATGCGGCGCTTCGCAGCACCCCCTGAAACCTTGCCGGACTGAACCCCCATGTCACTGATCCCTGCCACCATACTCACCGGCTTCCTCGGCGCCGGCAAGACCACGCTGCTCAACCGCATCCTGCACGAGGCGCATGGCCAGAAGATCGCCGTGATCGAGAATGAATTCGGCGAAGAGAACATCGACAACGAGATCCTGGTCCAGGACAGCAACGAGCAGATCGTCGAGATGAGCAATGGCTGCGTCTGCTGCACGGTGCGCGGCGACCTGATCGCTGCACTGTCGCAGCTGGCGCAAAAGCGCCGCGATGGCCAGCTGCATTTCGACCGCGTGGTGATCGAGACCACGGGACTGGCCAATCCGGGCCCGGTGGCGCAGACCTTCTTCATGGATGACGACGTGGCCACGTCCTACCTGCTCGATGGCGTGATCACCGTGGTCGATGCCAGCCATGCGATGCAGCAGCTGGACCAGTTCGAGGAAGCGCAGCGGCAGGTCGGCTTTGCAGACCGCATGCTGCTGTCCAAGACCGACCTGGTCGCGCCGCCACAGGTGGAAGGGCTGGAAGCCCGGCTCAAGCGCATCAACCCGCGCGCACCGATCGCGCGCGTGGACTTCGGCAAAGTCGCCATCGACGAAATTTTCGACATTCGCGGCTTCAACCTGAACGACAAGCTGGAAATCGATCCCGACTTCCTGAAGGCCGACGAGCACGCGCACCATGATTGCGACGAGCATTGCACGCATCACGACCATGATCACGGCCACGATCACGAGCATGCACACCATCATCACGATCATCACCATGGCCACGGGCAGGGCGGCCATACGGACCAGATTGCCGCCTTCGTGTTCCGCAGCGATCGCGCCTTCGATCCGGCACGCCTCGAGGAATTCGTCGGCAGCCTGGTGCAAGTTTATGGTCCGCGCATGCTGCGCTACAAGGGTGTATTGTGGATGCAAGGGGCGAGCCGCCGGGTGATCTTCCAGGGCGTGCACCAGACCATGGGCAGCGATCTCGGCGCGCCTTGGGGTGAGGATGAGGCGCGCGGCAGCAAGATCGTTTTCATCGGCCAGGCCTTGCCAAAACAGGTGTTTATCGACGGTTTGACCCAGTGTCTGGTATAAACTTGAAAACCTTTATTGACGGCGTGTCACATTCCTGTTGCGAAAGTCCTTAAAAATCATGCAAAGCTTGTCGAGCAGAGCGACAATGCGATTACAATAGCCGCCGGTTTCAGCCGGGCACCCTTCCAGGGGGAGCGGGATGCCCGGAACCACGACCGGATGAGACTGCGCAGCAGCAAGCATTTGGCGGGTCCGCCGGGTTACATTCATCGTTTCGTAGTGACGAAAGCAAGCGACGTGGCAACCAATACAAA
>JACCDW010484205.1_pt1 | contig 56294 bp, 84 predicted proteins | sample 7449781 | NCBI WGS metagenome assembly JACCDW01 (sample SAMN15323449, study PRJNA562643) | freshwater metagenome | isolation source: river surface water | place: USA:Blue River Watershed | collected 2017-08-18
CTGGATTAGATTTGGTGAATTTGGTGGTGCTGCTGAATATGAGTGGACACCAGAAACATTCAAACTTATAGATGATATTGACTTTACATCTATAAACTGGTGGACAAAGCAATCATCAAAAGATTCATTGAACAAACTGATGGATGCTTATTGTGATAATCGCTCAGGTGCTATTATTTATAGATCCACATTTAATTCAGTGTCAGGTAAATATGAAGGTGAAATATTCTTTAGACCTAGTGTTGAAAGAAGAGACTATCCTTTAAACAGAACTTGGCAAGGATTAGATAGAAGAGTTCAGTTTGATTTGTATGTTTCTAAAAATAGGGTTGTTATTACAGAAGATGGATATTTAGTTGCTGATTCTCCATTGCCTGTTGATTTCCCGTTTGATGAAATAAATGTTAACTTTGCTCACTTAATATATCATACTGGGTTAGAAGTATTTGAACAAAAAACTTATCAACCTGACAACTCATATTGGATTAACTTCAGGCCTTTTGCTGATGAAAGACACTGGGATAATATGGGATTTGAAGTGTTGACTAGTTTCCCTGATGTGAAATTGTTTTAATTAAAAAGAACTTGTAAGCAAAACTTGCAAGTTCTTTTTTTATAGATATTTCATTCCCAAATTTGTACCATAACATAATATGAAGATATCAGAAATTTATAGCTTAAATAAAAAGACTTCAATAACCTTAAAAGAAGTTTTTAGTTTATCTACTCTTGGATATAAAATCTTTCCCATGCATTTAGGCTTAAATGTAAATTGGGATTATTTTGAAAGCTCTTGTAAAATTTTTAAAGCTTATAGAATTAGAGAAAAACTTCATGATTATTACATAATTGAAAATGACGGGAAACCATTTTTTGTTGTCGATCATGAAAGAGTGTTACATTATTACACACCGTTTTGCACTTGTCAAAAAAGTTATGCACAACTAATGGATTTAATGATTCTTTATTCAGATTATTCAAAATGTTCATTTTTAGTTGATAAAAACCATGAGATTGAAGAGTTTGTAGAAGAAGAGGAAGAATAAATCGTCGGCATAATAAATAAGGTATGAACCAACAACAAGCTTACGATTTATTTTTCCCTGTAATTGAAAGCAGTGGCGATGTGTTCTATAAATGCTCTCTAGTCTATGCTGTAAAAGCTAAAGATGGAGAATATATAGAAACATGGACAGCTGATGGCTTAGAGACCACCAATTATGCTAATCCTGGAGATTTTATTGTTCAAAATTTACAAACAGAAGCTCTAGAGAAATACATTGTATCTGAAGAAATGTTTTTTAATAGATACAAGTTCTTTTACTGGTCCCAAGAAGGTGCTGTATACATGCCAACAGGCAAAGTCATGGGCGTGGTTTATTATGGCCCCGATATTGAGTTTGTTGCTAAATGGGGCAGGAACATGGTTTTAAAGGGTGGAGACTACATTGTAGCACCATTAGGCGGACAAGAAGTTTATAGAATTGCAGCAAAAGAATTCTATGAAACATACGAGAGATTATCTTAAAAATAAAATAAGAGGCCTATATTGATGAATGAAGATTTTGAAAGCTTAAAACAAAGGAAAATAGAAAGCTTAATGGAAGCGCAGAAAATAAACCCTCAGTCAACTGTCAATAATGAAAAACAAACAAGCAGTTTTGAAAAATTGTTTGAATTGTCTAAGCAATATGAAGAGGAAGTAGAAAATTTCAAGAAAAGTTTCGGACCCTTGTGCGAACAAGAATGGAATACTTTATCAGAAGAACAAAGAATTAAGATTTGGTATTATGTCTGTAATCAAATTTATGTAAATGAATTTGTTGACAAGGGAAGTTACAGACATCTTATTTATACTTTGTTTAATTTTGGTCCAGAAGCTTACAGCTTGGGTATGGACTGTGGCCTTATGCAAATTCACAATTCTATTACTATGACTGAAGATTTGCGCGATAATGCTGCTTTGGCTTTGAGGCATTTTGGTTTAGAATTACCAGAGCAAAGCACATTTGAAGATTTCATGTATTGTTTACTGCACGGAATTACTACAAAGCGCACTATAAAGAATCAACAATTATCTTTTGATTTTTGATTCTTAAAAGCCCAGGTGGTGAAATGTAGACACAGCAGATTTAGGCTCTGCCGCTTTCGGGCGTGGAGGTTCAAATCCTCTCCTGGGCATAAGGTATTCTCTACACTAAACTTTAAAAATAAAAACTATGTGGTACAGAATTTCCCAGAATAAAAACTATAAATTTGTCATGCCGCCAGAAAAAGCGCCTTGGACTAAAAACGTCATTTTAGATCCAAAACAGTATGGCAGCAATTTTAATTCTTGGGTTGATTTAAATTTACATCCTGAAAATCCAGCGGCTGGAGAGGGTGGATTTAAACAATGGTCGGCTGGCCGTGGTGGAGCTACACAAAAAGGTATCACACAAGAAGAATACGATTTGTTTAGAAAGAGCCAAAACCAACCAAAACAAAGTGTACAAAAAATTTCTGGCGATGAAGTCAGACAGATTTTACACAGAAACTATTGGGCTAAACTGAGCGCAGAAAAACTCCCGCCTATGGTAGCAAATGTTTTAACTACAATGGGATTACTCAGGAATACAACAATAGCAGCAAAGGCCCTCCAAGAGGCAATTAAAAAATTTGTACCTACACAACAAATCACTGGTAATGTGTATGAGCAGACAGTTAAGAATGTTCGTCAAGTGGCTAAAGACAAAAAAGCAGAACATGACCTTGCTATAACTTTGTTAAATGAATTAAAAGCACATCTTGATGCTCAAAAGAACATGGGTGGTTACAAAGCAAGGATGGAAGCTTTGAAGCAAAAAATAGACCAAATGTATTCTCAAAATCCACCAAAACAAACTTCACAGCTTCAACGAGAAATCACAACAGAATTGCAAGATTTATTTTCTACACAAAATGCATAAAATCGTACTATAATAATCATAAGGGCTTAAACCCTAAAGTAAAATAAATGGATTATTAATTATGAATAAGTTTTTAGCTATCGTGGGTTGTTTATGCATTTTGTCAGCACCACTCAATCCAGCATTTGCTCAAGAAGAAAAGCCTAAAAAAGAACAAGTATTTACAGTGTACAGCACAAAGTATGTTCTTCCATCAACAATCATTGATGATTTCTTCAGAGCTTCTAAAATTACAACATACTCTTATAACAAAGATGAGATTAATAAAGTTAAGCTGCCAAAGTTTCAGATCTTTGAAAAAAACTTTGAAGACACCAAATTCTTATTAGAAAAGTTTATGAATATTAAATTTGAAACTGATGAGAAGAAAACTTATTACGAAGTAAAAGTAAAAAAATAAAATACATCTTTTAGATTCAAAATGTTAAATTTCATTCAAAATAATAAATTAATCAAATTACTATCAAATAAAATTGTAAATAATTGTCTATTTGAAGATAATATTGTTTTCCGCCAAAGATACAGGGGAGTTGCTGGTATCAAGCTCATATTCAGAGATGGTACGAGTGGTATCCTTTGGGTTTATAAAGAAGACAAATATGTCTTTAACTGCGAGATGTTTGATACAATTGTTAAAGTCCCATTGACAACAGAACAGGGCGATTTTATTTGGGATAAATTTATTAAATTTTGTGGCCCCAATAAATATGAATCTAAAGATATCTAAAACTTAGATTTTATTCTAGGATCAAAGATAAAATACCACATAATTTCAAGGGCCCAAGGTAGATGTCCATACTTTTCATGTAAAAGCAAAAGCTCTTTCCAGAAAGTTAAACTTCTCATTCTAATCAGTTCTTTAGAAACTGTAAATTGGGCCCCATAATTTGCAAAAAATTGATGGGGAGGATCTGATAAAAATAACTCTTCCCAGACAATAAATAAATTACAGTCCCAAGTTGAAAAAGGTATACCAAAGGGATCTGTTATTATAAAAACACCCAATGGATGATAATCATTAGTTGGTTCTGCTTTATGATTAAAAATGTCAACATTGTAGTTGTTATTTTCTTCATAAAAATGTGGGTATGGATTTCCTTGCACAAATGTAGTGTAATCAGCTAAATGATCATAATGCTTTACAATGTGATGCACATAAGTGTGCGACTCTCTGCCGATGTTCTCAAGCTCTTCAGCAAAGTTATAATCAAATCTTGGAATCTTGTTGTAGGCTGAGATTTTTTCTGAAAATTTTCTTTCTTTTAACCAAGAAAGATTTTCTTTATAAACAGCAACAACAAGTTCTCTAGAGGGGACTCCCCTAGATTCAGATGTTTCTAATGCAAAAGAAGGCCATCCTAATTGTATTTCCATTATTTAATAATCCATTCATCTGGGATAGCCCAATACCACTCCCATTGACAAGCGTAATCTATTGGGTGTCCAGGTAATTTGCCTTCTTCGCCATACCTGTCGCCTATAAAATATCTTTCTCTGACAAAAGGCAACATAACTTCAACAATTGTATTAAAATCAAACTCTTCAGGCAAAGTGTCAATTAAATGAAAAGCATTTTTGCTTATGCTTTGAATTGCAGATTCTGGGAAACCATATTTAGGAGAGGTTAATGCAACCCAACCATCATTTCTGTGCCTGAAATATTCCTGAACTCTTTTTGAAGCCAAAACAGCATCAGATTCTATGTGAATGATTCTGTCGTAGTTTTCTTTCCCATACTTCATGGCTGTTAAAAAAGATCGCCACCATCCCCAGTGCAAGTGCCAATTACGGCCTAAAACAGTGTCAAATTCAAAGAAATTTTCTTTTTTTAATCTACCACCAGTATTGTCAATAATTATTTGCAAATCTTTAGGATCTATAGGCCCATCATTTAAGATTAAAAAATCAAACTCAGGATAAATTTCACTATAGTAGTTATACCAACCATAATATCTTAGATGGTTGTTGTTTATGTAAGATGTACAAAATAATAGAGTCTTCATATTTTTAATTTTATTTCATTCATTATGCTAAACCTAAGTAACATTGATATTATCAACATAAACTGTGTTGAACCAGAAAAATCAGCCGAAGTTTTAAAACTTTGCACACAACAAATACAATTTGGACGAGCTATCTTATTTACAGATAGCGACATAGAACCTGATGGATTTGAAGTTATAAAAGTAGATAAAATTTCATTGATTGAGCAATACAGTGACTTTTGCTTGCAGTTGAATAAATTCCTAAGTAATGATTATGTTTTAATTGTACAAAACGACGGATTCATTACTAACCCTGAAATGTGGAGTAATAATTTTTTAAACTATGATTACATAGGGGCCCCTTGGAATCAAACATTTATTGTTGGTCAAAGGGTTGGTAATGGCGGCTTTTCTCTTAGAAGCAGGAAGTTTCTTGAATTCAGCTCAACATTTGAAACTACAGAAGGTCACCCCGAAGACAATTTTTTATGCTTAAATAAATATTATGAAGCTTTAGATTATGGTTTAAAATATGCCCCTTTAAATGTGGCTACAAATTTTGCTTATGAGTATCCTCATCCTCTTCGCGGAAGATTTGAGCCTGAAAAGCAATTCGGGTTTCATGGTAAAACTAATATAGATGAAGCAGAGAAATATTGCATCTTAAAAAATCAAGAAGTTCAACTATAGTAGTATGAAATTATCTTGTGGATTTATGACAATTGACTTAACTACTATTGATAGCAAAACAAAAAAGCTTTCTTTCAATGGGCAAATCTGTGTAGACGGTATTGAGACATTTCTTGTTAAAGATAATGGTGATGATAGACCCAGAGTCTTTTATCCCTATGGCAACAGAGAAGATGTTTATAAGCAGGTTTTTGAACATTATGGCGACACCTTAAATGAAGTTATAGATGAACTAATTATTGAAAAATCTAAATCTGTCAAAGAGGCTAAGAAAAACCTCACAAAGCTCAGAAAAGAAGCTCGAGAAAATGCTGGTAAGAAGAAAAAAGTTGTATAATTTATAATGTACTAAGATGTAGGGACACCACGCCGAAGCTGTGGTCGAAGTTGTGAAAGGCAATTGGATATCAAAGGTATCTATAAAAGAGAAATCTCTAAAAAGTCGCTCCGAAGGCCTGGGGCGACTTTTGTTTTTAGTACCATAATATTTTATAGGTTAATTAGCCTATAGAAGGTAAAGATTAATTATCTTTTAGGGAGACAATAAAAAATGAAAAAAGTTTTATTGGTTTTATTATTTGGTTTTTCTCTTGTTCTTATGCCAAAGGCGACATTTGCACAGAGTGCCAACACTCCTAGTATTACATTGGATCTGAAAGATGCTCCAATTAGAACTACTCTCGAGATGGCTTTCAAACAAGCAGGTATCAATAACTTTGTTATTGACAATAATGTTGCTGGCTTTGTCACTATGACTATTGCTGATCAGCCCTTTGAAAATGCTTTAAAGCTAATTATGAGGGCAGCTACTGAGCCTCTGACCTACACTAAAGAGAACAATGTTTACATTGTAAAAGTGAGAGTTGCAACACCGACTCCACAGAGTGCTGCGCCAGATCTCCAGCCTGTGACTATTAACTCTCTAACCTGGGAAAGAATACCCCTTGTTTACATCGATCCATTTGATTTACAAGTTGTATTAGGCCCCATTTTAAATATTAGTCAATTTTCAAGATTCAGTGGCGGAGGTATGGGCAATGGAGGTTTCGGTGGTGGCTTCGGTTCTACTGGCGGCCTTGGGGGTGGCTCTATGGGAGGTTTTGGAGGCGCTGGAATGGGCAACGGTAATGGAATGGGCGGAGGAGCAATGGGAGGCTTTGGCGGTGGTGGTGGAGCCTTCGGCGGAATGAATGGTGGAGTAGGAGGCTTTGGTGGCGGGAGAAATTTTTAAAAAATACGCTCCATTTTTATTGTTGCTCGTGGGTGGCTGTTTTTATAATCCACCTGTAGTAACCACTACATCGGAGCCACAAAAGGTAATGCCCAAAAAATCTTTTGAACCACTAAGATCAGAAGCAAAAGATTGGCGTAATGACCCCTTTGTGTCAAAGCCCAAGTTAGAATTAATTGAAATTCCAGCAAAAAGAAATTCAGTTACTTTCCCAGAAACTAATTTAACTCCTCAACAACAATCAAAGCTCCCATTGCCTAATTTTCAATATGGTTTAACTGGAATCATGTTCAACGGAACAATTAGCGCAGTATTAGAGACTCGAATTGGTGATAAAGTTTTACATAATTATGTTTCTCCTGGGGCTCTAATACCAACAAATGACGAGAACATACCTTATCTAATGGTAGATTCTATCACAATGGATGATCTTATTTTAAAAGCTCCAGATGGCAGAATTACAAAGGTCAGCTTGTCAGGAGTGCCACCTGATGCTCTGGTTGATTTAAAAAGCAAATTTAATTAATTAAAGGGGACCTCTATTTAAACAGGGGCCCCCTTTAATTTTGTAGGTAAAAAATAACAATTCTTATAATCTAATAACTAAGAGAAACTTTCGGAGTTTAAAAATATGTCATTCAGTAATGCTTCTGCTGCAGATCTTAATCAAATCATCACATTAACAACTTATCTTGGCGATGCTGACAATCTTTTGCGCTCACAGACAGAAGATGTTACCACATACGACCTTGAAGATGTTGTACTTGCTACTACTACCGCACTTACAGCTACTTATAACAACAGTGCAAAGACAATAACTGGTTCAAGTTATTTGACAGTTGATACTATCATCTTAAATCAATCACTCGACATCGGCAAAAGAATTCTTGTTAAAAATCAGAGTAATGGCTATGAAAATGGTATCTACATTCTTACAACCATTACACCTTATGTTTTAACAAGATCATCAGACTTTGATACTTCCTCTGAGATTTTAGATTATTCCAAGGTAAGAGTTGCTTCAGGTTCTGCAAATGAGAATAAAGTATTCTTCTTACAATCAGGTGGCAACCCGACCCTTGGCACTACACCTCTCGTATTTAGTGAATTTCCATCAGGTTCTACTTCTTCATTCCTTATTAAGGAATTCAGAAAGGGCTTTGATGATTTAAAAACTGAAGATGAATTTGACAACGCCAAAAATCTTATTAATACAACTAGAGCTCTTGAGATTAATCTCCCTGTTACATTAAATTCAAGTCTTGGTAGTGTTTGTAGCGGCTTAAATACATTTTATAGCGCCCAATACGGTGCTAATTTCAAAACCTACTTTAAAGATGCTTATGATTTAGTAAGTACAGTGTGGTCAGAAAATTTCAGAATACTTTGGCGCTCTTCCATGAATGAAGAATTAGTAGTCAAATTAGGTTCTGTTACCAAGACTTCTGGAACATGGGGCGCTTTTGCGGCAGATAAAACAATCTCATTAAATTCTGCTTTAGTAATGAAGAATAAATTTGACATTACATCTGGATCTATGCCTTCAGGTATTACAACTTTCCCTGTAACATTGGTTTTAGGTAGAGCTGACGGAACAACTTATTCTTCTACTATTTCTATGCCGATTGACACATTGCAAAATACACTTTTTGACATTACATCAACAAATGCATCAACTTTTACCAGTATAATAAGTGTAACTATTGCAGATACTTATGGTATAGACAATAATGTTATTGAATTCTGGGTCAAAGGTTAATTATGAGCTTAATTAAATTATCAAAGGCTATTTCAGCACTTGAGAAAAATCAAAGATACGCAGAAGCGGATTCGATTAAGGATTTTACTCAAACACTGGATGCAGTTACAAAATTTCTCGCAAGCCCTCAAGGCGGCTTAGATGCTGCTATTAATTTAAAGAGGGCTGTTGAATTGAATTTAAACATTTTAAAAATGAAACCTGAAATGCCAGAGGTTTCCAACATGGTTGAAAATTTAAATGTTGCTAAATCTAATTTAGAAAATTTCATTGCGGAAAACCAAATTAATCAACAATAATATGGTATGTTAATACCATACGTTGTTGAACAATCGCCATTGGGAGGAGAGCGTTCTTATGACCTCTTCTCCCGTTTGCTTAAAGACAGAATCGTTATTCTTAACGATGAAGTAAATGATCAGACCGCTGGTGTGATCATTGCTCAATTCCTATTCCTTGACCATGATAAGGGCTCCAAGGGCCTCCCTATTGAATTCTACATCAACAGCCCTGGAGGAAGTGTTAGTGCTGGGCTTGGCATCTATGATGTCATGCAACTCATGGATTCTCCTGTAAATACAACCTGCTTAGCATCTGCGGCATCTATGGGAGCTGTCCTGCTTGCTGGTGGCACTGGTACAAGAAGTTGCCTACAGCATTCACGAGTTATGATTCATCAAGTTTCCAGTGGATTCCAAGGCACTGCTGCAGACATTAACATTCAAGTTGCAGAAACCAATAAGCTTTATGATCAACTCTTAGACATTCTATCGAAGCACACAAAGCAAGATAAAAAGAAGGTAAAGAAAGACTGTGAGCGAGATTACTGGATGAGTGCTACAGATGCCAAGGCTTATGGGGTCATTGATAACATTGTAACTCCCCCTGAAAGAAAAATTACCCAATAAGATAAGCAGGTTTTTTCAAAAAAACTTGTAATATTCTTGAATGAGTACAATAGCAAACAGAAAGAACCAATTGTCGGTTGAGTCTTGCCACCCTCTTATTGCGAGACTCCTTTATCACACCGAGGTTATTTTAACAAACTCTAAGGCAAGTATTTTGAGCTATTTCGCTTGCTATCAAGGAGAGATGGGGCCTTGAGGAGGGTGTTGAAACGGTTGGTTGATTGAAGTCGCGCAGGCTTCAGAAATAAAAGCCCCCTTATTAATTTAAGGGGGCTTTCTGTATAATTATTTTATTATGGATACAAAGACAATACAGAAGAATAGCATGGGCTGGCTTCAGACAATAAACTACGCTTGCAAAGAGTGTGGGAAGCAGTATTTGCTTAAGTCAGAAGCTGAAAAGTGCTTTGATTCACATAAAAAATAAAACCGCCTTTCGGCGGTTTTATTTTTCCTTTACTGAAGAGCAGGCGGCTTAAGAATTTGATACTTCTCATGGCCTACGTAGATAAATGGATCTACCCAGAAATCTACACCCTTTTGATTAAGCTTCCAGAACAGGGAAACATCTTCACCCATTAGATCAGTACCACGTCCAACCTTGTGAGTGATAGGCTCAAACCAAGGATACTCAAGCTTATCAAACACTCCCTTACGGAAGATAGAGAAGCCAAGACCGCCATAGAAAGCCTTTACAAGGCCATTTGGCGATGCCTTACCGATTTCCTGCATTTGGCGTGGTGTCTTGAAATCAAAACGACCATGCTCTGAAAAGAATTCTTCATCCCAGTCAAGAATAACTGTAGATAAAGTGTTATCAGCCATAACATACATGCCAGCAAGAACATCAATCTTTGGATTAGCTTCCATAGTATCAATCAAGCGATAAGCATCTTCTGGTTCGAAAACTTGGTCGGTATCAATAAACATGATGTAATCATAATTAAATTTACCGCCCCAAGGTGGCTGATAAGTTCCACCGAGATTGTTTCCACCAAGCAGAATGTTTCTACAATGGTAGATGTTTGGCGAGTAAGCATTTGTGTAAGTTATGTTTATCTTCTGGGTATTTGCTACAGAAACTGTAAATTTACTCCAGCTGAAAACGAAGTTAGGTGTATAGGAATGACCTGCTACAGCTACAACTACACTTGGCTTGTAATTTATTTTTTTAGTGTCAAGTGAAAAGTTCATTTCGAATCTAGCTCCTTTGTTATATTATGATTGTACAAAAATAAATGAAATCACATGAAAGAAATGCATGATGTCCAATAAATTTACAGATAATTTTGTGTCAGCGTTGGCAGATGACATAGCTGAAATAATACCAGCTCCAACACCCAGCATTAAACCAAAATCTAATTTTTTAATAAAGTTCTTTTGGGCCGCTTTTATTATTTTACTTATCTACATGCTATTTATAACTTTAAAGCCTGGACATAAAAATAAAAGCAATGAAGTTTCTGTAGCAGGCTTGTATTTTGGCACCATCCCACCCCGAACAGATAATAAAGCTATAATTTCATTGGGCGATAAAGACAAATTAGAATCTGGTGTTATTAATTTAGATAAAAAAGAAGACACAACACAACCTGAACCAGCTCCTGATCCAGAACCTGAGCCAGAGCCCGATGAAACAAAGCCTATAACAAAAATAACTGATAAGTTAAAGATTGGTATGTCTTATTTTGACACAGTAGCAATTTTGGGGCCTCCAAAGAAAAAGCTAAATGTTATTAGTGAAAATAAAGATAGTGGTTTTTCAATTTATCTGTGGGTAGCAGTGCAAAAATTAATGATTATGTTTTACAAGGGGCAATTGCATTCATACAGTTTAAGATAATCTTAATACGATAATTTAAACAGGAGTAAAAACATGAAAATCTCACCATCACCTTGGTCATTGTCAGAACATGGTTCTCAAGTTTTAGATTGTAGTGGCAAAGCTATTCTAGAATACAACCATTTCGCTGTAGATGACCCAGAAATTCATTTCAACAATGTAAAGTTAGCCGCATTGGCCCCTGAAATGTTTGATTTACTTAATCACTTAGTCGATGAAAGACTTATTAGTAGTCCTGATGTACATCACAAAATTAAAGATTTAATTATTAAAGCCTCAATTTGAGGCTTTAATAGTCTTCCAGTCTTATACCAATTAAAACTTCATTCTGCTCATTTCTTTTAACAAGATTAATAACATGAATTAATTCTGTTTCCATAACAAGGCCCAAATCTTTAAATTCTTCTTTCCAAAAGTCAAGTGGTCTTTTACCCAATAATCCAAAATAAATTTCAGGCTCATCTATCTTTCTAAAATAGCTATAATCTGTTTTATTTAAAAGGCCCAAAGAAATTAGCAACATTATTCTCGCACTATACATTATCAAAGCTTTCTCTAAATTTAATCTTTTCTTAACATTTGGAATAACAAAAAATAGAATAATTTGTATTGGAATAGATTATAAAACTAAATTACAATTCCAGGAGATATTAAATTGAAGAACTCCAGAAGCGCCTTTACGCTCATTGAACTTCTCGTAGTTATTGCAATCATCGCAATACTAGCATCTATACTTTTCCCTGTTTTTGCTCAGGCTAGAGATAAAGCCCGCCAGGCAAGTTGCCTTTCAAACATGAAACAACTTGGCTTAGCTTATAACATGTATTCACAAGATTATGACGGAGCTTTGATGCAAACTACATCTGAGCATCCTAATTTAAAGATACACTGGTCTTATGTAGCCCAGCCTTATGTTAAGAATGTTGGTATTTTTGTCTGCCCCTCTGATCCAGCTCCAGTAACCCCTAAAACACCTTGTGTTGCTGGCATGAATGTTGGTATAGATTGTGATGCACAAGTTCCTAAATTTTCTTATGTCAATAACTACAATGTAATTCCAGCTCATGACTGGATTCCTGTATCAGAGAGCGCTTTTGAAACACCTGCGAATCTTATTGTTTTAGGTGAGCGAAGAGCTAAATTGAACAACCCAAAGGCTAAAGCTATAGGCCAATGGAAGGGCACAAGTGGTTTTATTGGCACAAGTGGTGTCTCAACTGGTTCTGGACAAGTATGTCCTAATGATACATACCGCTTTGCTACTTTGAGCGATGCTCAAGCTGGCTTACTTGGAACCTCAGACAAGCCAGAGATTGTAAGAGTCAATTGGGAGCGTCACAATGGCGGTTCTAACTATACATTTGCTGATGGACACGCTAAGTGGTTTAAGCTTGATCAAACTTTAAATCCTACAAATTTCATGTGGGGTGAAAAATGGTATCCAAGTCCAAGGTATGATGCTTTCGAAAATCCTTGTCCATAATATTTTGGGAGCTATTTAATTAGGCTCCCAAAATAATTTAACAACTTCTTAATACTATAAATTTAAAAACAATACATAATAACATTGAAATTGATAAATTCAATTACTAATTTGGAGATAAAAATGAAAAATAACAAGAGTGCATTCACACTCATCGAACTTCTCGTAGTCATTGCCATCATTGCAATCCTTGCCGCTATCCTTTTCCCAGTTTTTGCTCAGGCTCGTGATAAGGCTCGCCAAACAAGCTGCCTTTCAAACACCAAACAAATGGGTCTTGGTATCACCATGTATGCACAAGATTATGATGAGACATACCCGCAGGCTTACTGGTATGTAAATGATCTTAATGGTGCTAATGGCTACAATCAGTGGTCAGGACTTATTCAACCTTATGTAAAGAATACTGCTTTGTTTGTTTGTCCTTCCGACCCAAACAAGGGTGTTCGTCCAACAAATCCTGGTCTTGACAATCAAGCTCCACGCATTTCTTATGTAGCCAATGCAGCAGTTCTTCCACGCAAGCGCCGCACCATTGATCCAGCAAATGTCACTACACTTGCTGCTCTTGATGCACCAGCAGACACTATTGTTGTTGCAGAAATGACAAATACACTCGCTTGTATCAATGACGTTTCCAATGCAGGTACTGATGGTGGCGCATACGTTAATAAGAGCCACAGATCAACAAACGCCTTTATGACAAGTGTCTCAGGTGGGACATGGAAGGGTGAAGACGCTTCGCAATTTGCTCCAAGCCTTTCAGCTGTTTATGCTGTAACACCCGCTCTTGCTTCTCAAGCATGGAATGCTTGTAAGGCGCCTGGATACACTGGTGGCGCTCTTCAAATTGCTTACATGCAACCAGATCGTCACGCTGGAGGAGCAACCTATACATTTTCTGATGGTCACTCAAAGTGGATGAAGTTTGAGCAGACTGTTAACCCAAATAACTTTATGTGGGGCAAGTCTGTTTACACAGCTGGTGGAATGCCTGTTCTTGATCAGTTCGGCAATCCAGTTCGCTAATTGAATTAGCGTGAAAAATTAAAAGCCCGAGAAATCGGGCTTTTTCTATTGTTTAAAGGAACATATTTAAATTCAAATTGTTATAATATTATTATGAAAAACAACAATCCCGAAATTATTGAGATAACTATTTTGCGTCAAGATTCTTCAGATTCTAGCCCTTATGAAGAAACATTTGAGATGCCTTATAAGAGCAGAATGAATGTTATTTCTGCTCTTATGGAAATTAGATCTAATCCTGTGACAAAAGATGGGAAACAAGTATCGCCTGTAGCATGGGATCATGCGTGTCTGGAAGAAGTATGTGGTTCATGTACTCTGCGTGTAAATGGAAGAGTAAGACAAGCTTGTTCAGCACTCATTGATAAAGTTGGTATTAAACAAGAAAATAAAATTAAATTACATTTGGCTCCTATGAGTAAATTTCCAGTCATAAGAGACTTAGTCGTTGATAGATCAATGATGTTTGAAAACTTGAAAAAGATTCAAGGATGGATACCTATTGATGGCACGTATGATCTTGGACCAGGCCCAAGAATGTCACAAAAAGAACAACAATTAGCTTATGATTTTGCTAGATGTATGTCTTGTGGCTCATGTTTAGAAGCTTGTCCTCAAGTATCAACGCAATCAAACTTTATTGGCCCAGCAGCGATTGGCCAGGTAAGATTATTCAATTCTCATCCAACTGGAAAAATGAATTCTAGTGATAGACTTGAAGTAATTTCAGGCGATGATGGTTTAGCAAGTTGTGGTAATGCACAAAATTGTGTCCAGGTTTGCCCAAAAGAAATTCCTTTGACAAGAGCTATTGCAGAACTAAATCGTGACACAACAATTTACAGAATCAAAAAATGGCTTGGCAAATAATTTGTCTTAAAATTAGTATTTCTTATCTATAATAGTATGAATAATATTGTTATTCATGTGTACTGAAATTTAAATTTTAGTACTATAATAATAGTGAGATGGTTCAGCAAATCTTATAATATTAAGAAAAAGATCGGTGCAGCTGAGCAAACCCCATCTCGTGAAAAACTTAGCGAAGCTGCACCAACCTGCCTCAGATGATTCAGCAAAATTTTAATGAACTTGAAATTCAAATAAAATCATCTAGTGAAAAGGCAAACCAAAATTAAATAAAGATGATTCAGCAAAAATAAACCAATACTTCAAATATGGATAAAAATCATCTTGGAAAGAAAAATAAAAATGTCCTTCATGTATGCTTTGGAGAAACAACTCAACACCACTAAAACAGACAATGGTGCTAAAGCTTACAAATCTACCTTAGATTTTAATGTAGATCTTTTTGGCAAGATTTCTGCAGCCAGAGAGAATCCTGACGCAATCACTGCGCTTTATCTCAACGCGCTTGAAGAAGATCCTGAGACTGCTCTTCGAATTCTGTTTAACAGCAGAGACATTCGTGGTGGGCAAGGTGAACGAAAAGTTTTTCGCCATCTTCTTTTGAATACTCCATTTGAAATCCGCTCAGTTATTATTCCTTTAGTTCCAATTTATGGAAGATGGGATGATTTATTCATCCTCAAAGGATGCATTGACTGGAATTATGTCAAAAATTTTATTTGTAATAAATTTTTTGAAGATCTAAAATCAGATAGCCCATCTCTTCTTGCAAAGTGGATGCCTTCTATGAATGCATCTTCTAAAGAATCAAAAATTTTAGGTGAAGAGTTTAGAAAACATTTCATGCTTACACGCAAAGAATACCGTCAAGCCTTATCACTTCTAAGAAAAAAGATAAGCTTGGTTGAACACAAAATGTGTGCAAATGAATGGTCTGAAATTGATTATTCCAAGATACCTTCAAGAGCTGGCTTGATGTACCGAAAGTCATTTATTAAGCATGACCTTGAAAGATACAATAATTTTATGTTATCAGCTGTTAAGCTTGAAAATAAAGTTAATGCATCGACGTTGTATCCATATGATATTGCAGAACAATTTGGAGTAGGTCATTTTTTTTCAACAAACCTTGACCCAACTGAAGAACTTGCTCTAGAAGTAATGTGGCAAAATTTACCAGACTACATGGAAGGCAAATCTTTTAATGGTCTTGTAGTTGCCGATACTTCTGGTTCTATGGCTGGCCGCCCTATTTCTGTTAGTGTTTCTTTGGCAATGTATATTGCCGAAAGAAATTCTGGAGTTTGGAAGAATAAGTTTATCACTTTTTCTGAAAATCCAGAAATACAAACAATTGTTGGTGAAACAATTGGTCAAAAGATTAGAAATCTTTCTAAGGCAGAATGGGGTTACAATACAGATTTAATTGCTGTATTCAAGAGCATTCTTCAAGCAGCAAAAGCTGATAATGTCGCTCCATCAGACATGCCAGAAAAGATCTTTATTGTTTCTGACATGCAATTTGATCAGGCTTGTCAATCAAATAAAAGAACAAATTTTGAGCAAATCAAAAAGAACTATGCCAAGCATGGTTATAAGATGCCAGATCTAATTTTCTGGAATGTCAATGGAACAAGCAATGTACCAATGACTGTTCATGATACTGGAACTTGTCTAGTTTCAGGTTGTTCTCCATCTGTCTTGCAAGCTGTTTTAAAGGGTGATGTTATTTCTCCCATAGACATTATGAGACAAGCAGTGTATACCGAAAGGTATGATTTAATAGGCTCGGCTTTAAGTCTGTTAGAAGAAATGAGTTAATTTAAAGGGGCCAAGAGCCCCTTTATTTTTATCTTAAAACTAAATCAATTACACTATAATAGTATTATGAACTACATCTCATTAGACTTAGAATTAAATAATCCAAATGACAATGCTACACCAAATCCTAAAATAATTCAAGTCGGTATTGCTGTAGGCAATCTAAATGAAGGTGTATTATTTACAAAGAGTTGGTTTGCAGACCCCAAAGAACCCATTTATAAGTTTATAACTGAGTTAACAGGAATAGATGATTATAAAATTTCTCTAGAGTCTGTTTCGCTTTCTGTTATAGCACAAGAACTTTCTGAAGTAATTAGAAATTATGAATGCTTTGTAAATCCTATCACTTGGGGATCTGGCGATGCTGTCTGTCTTCTTAAAGAATTTAAAGATTCCAATATTCATTTTCCACATTTTGGCCGAAGAGAATTAGATGTTAAACAACTCTACATTTTCTTAATGCAAGCCCAGAATAAATCACTTAAAGGCGGATTAGCTTCAGCTATGGGCAAATTTCATTTACCTTTTGTCGGCCAGGCTCATAGAGCTGATGTGGATGCCAAAAATACTTTGCTATTTTATTTTGAACTATTAAAGAGACAAAAGACATTAGAAAACATGATTTCTACAATTAAATTAATTTAATCTTATTATTTGATTTATAATATTAAATGTTTGTGTTGAAAGCGATAATTCAGTGTGGAATTATTAATAAATAATTAATAAATTTAGGAGATAAAATTGAAAAATTCCAAGAAGAGTGCTTTTACACTCATTGAACTTTTGGTCGTAATCGCTATCATTGCGATTCTAGCTGCTATTCTTTTCCCTGTATTTGCCCAAGCCCGTGAGAAGGCCCGTCAGACAAGCTGTTTGTCAAACATGAAGCAAGTTGGATTAGGCCTCCTTATGTATGCTCAAGATTATGATGAGAATTATCCTCGTGCTGATTACTGGGCATCATCTTCCCCCCTCAACCCAAATGCAACTGGTGGATTTGCAACTCGAATCAACCACTATAAGTGGCCAGCTTGGGTTTTGCCTTATACCAAGAATGCAAACATTTTCCGCTGTCCTTCGCGCACTCGTGACGTTGAGGCGTGGAATGTAAATGGCGAATACAAGGGCGATGGTTACGCTATGAACCTTTCCCTTAGTGGTCGTCCTATCTTTCCTTCTGGAGAGAATCCTAGCTTTCTAGGGGGTACTCTTGCAGGTGTCCAGGCTCCTGCTGACACATGGGTTATGATGGAGCTTCGTAATCAAATTAGTTTCTCTTACATTAGCTCTGGCGGTGTTCTTTGGCCAGCTGCTTTACGTGAATCTTGGGCGCCTTATCTAATGCCAAATGGCACACCAGATAAGAAAAATGCCCCACACTCAGATGGATTGACATTTGCTTACGCTGATGGTCATGCCAAGTGGATGAATGTAAAGCAATTTCTTGCCCTTTGCCCAACAAGTGCAGATTATAATGTTCCAGCCTGTACTTTCAGAACAAGTGTAGGATCAGCTTCTGGATTTAACATCTGTTCAGGAAGCCCAAGTCCTGCTTATAATGGTAGTTGGCCTTTCTGGGGCCTCTATTAATTTAGAGTTTAATTTAAATAAAAGAGATCTGTTACTTCAGGTCTCTTTTATTTTTGCAGGTCATCAACTTAACTGAATAAAAATATAAAATAAGAGGTAAATTATTATGCCAAAATTTGTTGAAGATTTAGTATCAGAGTTATTATCACAAAAAGATTTTTATCCTGAAAAAAGTGAAAAAGAGCAAAAAGCAATTGCTTACGCTATAGCTTATAAGCAATTGAACAAGATGAAGGGTAAAAAATCTAAAGCATCTGTTGATACATTAAGAACTGCTGCTAGTTTATTTACTTATGCTAAAAAGCTTGAAGCTGCGAATCACCACATTCATGCAGATGCCTTGGTGGAGATTATGCAAGACTTATCAGGATTGAAATGATAACTGTTATCATCCCCAGTAAGGGCCGTGAAAGCTTAAATGCGTCTCTTGTTTCATTGAAGCAACAGACAAACCCTATGTGGCGTTGTATAGTTTCTTTTGATGGCATTACCAAAGATGAATTGCCACATCAACCAATTTCTGACAATAGAATCATTCATTATTATAATCCTGCCAAGATTGGTGACGGGTTTAATGGTGGAGGCGCAGTAAGAAACAAAGCTATAGATTTAGCTGACACAAATTGGATCTGTTTTTTAGATGACGATGATTCTTTCCAGCCAAATTACATGGAAGCATTTTACAGTGAGTTAGATAAAAATCCAAACATGGATGTTTGTATTTTTAAAATGAGATTTACCAATGGTGTTATTCTACCACCAGAGGGCATGAAAGAATTGACTGTGGGCCAGGTTGGCATTTCATTCGCTGTTAAGTTATCATTCTTGAATGCACACGGCCTTAGATTTACCAATGGTAGGACAGAAGATTTTCATCTTCTAAAGCAATTGGAAAAAGCTTCTGCTAACATCCATTTTTCAAACCATATTGTTTACAATGTTGGTTTTAGTTCTATCTAAAAAGAAAATCCCCTATTGATTCAATAGGGGACTAACCTTATCGGTTAAGACAAATCTACTATCATTTTCTGGATCTCTTGTAAAGTTGATTTGATTTCCTTCAAATCCTTTTCGGCTCTGATGTCGCATTCTAAATCTGCCAACACAGCCTTGCTATCTCTAATCGAGTGTCTGTTTTGACTCATCAAAACAACGGGGCCTGTGAAAGCCGCCTGAAAGCTCAACATGAGATTTAAGAGGATAAAAGGGTATGGATCAAAAGCCTTTACATGGATTGAAATAAGATAAACATTTAAAGAGATCCAACAGGCTAAAATAATAGACTGGACAATAATAAATCTCCAGCTACCTAAACCATTTGTGACTTTATCTGCAATCAAATCACCATCTAAATTTTTAACTCTATTCAAGCCAGAAAATAAAATAGATTTGATCAATGCGATAATTGAATAGAACTGTTTCATAGGCACTTCCTCCACAAAGAGAATCAGTCACGGCGAGTCTATCAATTATTTTTTTGACAAATATATATTTAATTTAAAATTAACTATTGTCCTAATTTCTCATCATTCTGGCTATAGCAAGTTTTTTTCTTAAGCCTTCTGCATCTTTTGGATTGTATTTTAATTCCAACAATTCTCCATTTAATTTGTGAATGTATTTTGCTTGTGTTCTTAATACATAATCATTTTGACATCCACTATTTGCAGCCGCTGTTTTGGGCTCAGGCTTAGAAATAAATACACTTGCGTATAATCCAAAACTGATACCAGACACAAACAAAAAAACTATAAATAAAATATCTTTTAAACCTATAACTCTATTCATTTTCACATCTCCAACACGCAAATAAAAAGGTAGCATATTACTATGCTACCTGAGAACGATTAATAATCTATTTGCCATTTGAAGATGCTAACAAGCACTTCTTCAAGCAAGTTTTCTAAATCTTCTAGAAATCTCATCGCCTCAAGTCTCCTCTCATAGATTTTCTTCTGTGAATAACAAGAAATCGGCGATGACTTCTTACATTATAATATTCTACAACTAAGCCAGTTTCATTTCCTTGCTGGCTTTGTTAACATTCTGCATCAAATCAGCCACTATTTCGGTAAATAAGTTAGCATAAGTCTCATCGTGGAAGCTCCTAGAACAGTGCGCTACCTCGTGAGCAGCTAAAGTTAAGAGCTTTACATGGTCCCCAAAATTATTTAAAGAAAATTTAATCTTTCCTAAATTTTCACCAGAACAAAAGATTGGATTTAACATTAAAGCATGAGAATCATCATTCTGCTTTTGATGACAAGCTTCTATTTCTTTATCAAAGATTAAACCAGGGCGCCAACTAATTTCTTCATTGGCAGTGATGTGACAATAAGATTCCAAGGCATACTCACAGGCTATAATCCATTGATTTAAGAGCTTTTTCTTGCGGCTTGTATCTTCTAGGTTGTCCGGCTTAAAAGACCTTGATGCTCGCTTTATTTTTGCATCATTTGTTTTGGTAACAATTATGAGGCCATCGTCATCTTCATTGTCTACACTTTGAAAATTACATTCAAGTTTGGGTGCTGTAAAAGGATTATAATCAATCGCATCATAGTTTGTAGATTTTGGTAACTGATTTCTTTTTGATTTAAACTTTCTTGATTTTCCAGTTATGATAATGTTTTCTACTTCATCACCTCGAAAAGCTGTCAAACTATCATTTGATAAACTATTAATAAAATCATCAACTTTGTCAGAATAATAGTAATTAATCGAGTCTCTGTTTGAGAGCAAAATGTTTCTAGAAATATCAGGCTTTATTTCAACTATAACCATGTCTGGATAATTTGTGTATCTTGTAAACATACACAAGCCATTTACTCTAAAAAGAATCCTGTTCTTTTCTCCATCTTTAATTGCAATTGCCTTAGCAAATTCAAGATCTCGATTTTTACCTTTTTGTTTTGTCCAAGAATTCCAAGCTACACCATTTATGTTCACTTTGCAATTTAAATTACATCTGGAAAGGAAGGTTTTTAATGAGGTATAGAAATGTTCTGAATTTGAGAAAAACTTTTTAACAGGTACTGTAATTAAAAATTCACAACCTTTTACATAATTGTAATCTTCTTCTAATTCATAGTCAGCTCCAGACCCACGAACAAATAAATTATTTGTTCTAATCATGTATTCGGTTTGTGCGAAACATAAAATAATACGAGCTTTCCCAAAGCCACCAACAGAATCTTCATTTGTTTTAGTGGTCGAGCCAAGATTGAAGAAGACTTCCTCAAGGGTCTTTTTGTCCATTCCCTTTCCGTCATCTTTAAACTTGACAATTACATTGTCGCGAGAATCTTCTGTTTGGATATCAATGTTTTTAGCACCAGCGTCAATTGAATTCTGAAAAAGCTCCCGCCAAAAAGCACTTTGCCAATCACTGTAATTCAATATTTCTTTTGTGAAGAAATCTGGTGAAATTTTAATAGTAGCCATAATTTTATCTCCCCGCCTTAAAACTTACTACTATAGAAGACTATTTCATGATTTTAAGATAAAAAATCACAAGGGGCCCTAATGTTTTATTTATAATTAATAATTGATCCACGGAGTAAATTATGAGCAACACTGAGATAAATTCATTATTTGAAATTACAAAAAGTCTTGAAAACAAAGGCTTGTACGCACAGGCTGACAAAACTCGTGACATTATGGTCAGGTTATCACAAAGCGCTCCTAATCCTAACCAAATAAAATTACAAGAAACAATAAAACTTATTATTTCAAAAATTGAAGCTCTAGGTCCATTTTTGAAAGCAGCAGGCTTTAGTAACTTTTTAACAACAGTCAAATCATCTTTGCCTATGATAATGTCTAAAGCTGGTTCTTATGTTTTGCCAGGTTTGGCTTTCTACGATCTATTATCTAGCTTGAATGAAGTTATTAGTTTATCCTCAAAATTTAATTGGAACACATTTTTTTCTGGTGAAGATCCAACTGGGCAAGAAATAGCTGTTCAAATTTTAATTGTGCTTCAAAATGTTTGTTTTTTATTAGCTAATTTTAATCCTGCTTTTTACAAAGATGCATGGGCATTTCTTGCATCAGCTCAAGCGCTAAAAATAACCATAGAGGCTACAAAAAGAGGTGGCTATTCTGCTGGTGGAATGCCTGGTGGCGAAGAACAAATGCATCAAATAAGTACATTTGATCTATACAATCCTGATAATCTAAGCAACCCTGATGTAAAATATATTATAGATTCAATAGTTAAAGAATTAGGCGTTGGATTAGATAATCCTAATGCAAAAGCGAATGCTTCTAAATTACCAAAAATTTTAGGTGGTTTAGACTTCTTCATGCCTTATGTAAGAAAATATGATAAAAAGAATAAATTTAAAAATTTAAATGACCCAACCATACCTGAAAATTTGCAATTGACAAGTGGCTTGTTAGGAATACAAAGTAAAATTAAATTATTGCGCGGGAATACACCAGATCAAACCAAGCCTACAAAGACAACTATACAACCCAAAGGAAAGTAAACGAGAACTATTTTAGCAGAAATCAATTCAGTTTTTGCTAATTTGGAAAGGTCCTAAAGCCCTTTCCAAATTTCATGTACACCAGCTAAAATAAACTCAACTCCAATAGCTAGGACGATCAGACCACTTATTCTATTTAAAATGTTTAGGCCTGTGACTCCTAGCTTTTTGCCTATTGGGCGAGCTAATCTGAAACAAATGTAGGAAACAAACATTACAATACCAATAATCAAACCAACCTTTGGTATTTGAATAAAAGGGGCCCCTTTACTCCCTAAAAGAATTACAGCTCCCATAGCCCCAGGCCCCGAAAGAATTGGTAAAGCCAAAGGTACAACTGCTACATCAGAATGAGATTCAGCCTCTTCTATTTCACTTTCTGTAATCTTAACAGGCTCTGAAATAACAAGTTGCATACCCATGACAATAAACATGAGGCCACCAGCAACTCTGATAGAAGATAAAGAAATCCCAAAGATTTGCAATAACCACTTACCAAATACAAGAGCAGACAATAAAATTAAGAAGCCAGCCATTGTTGCTCTCTTGGCAGTTCTAATTTGTTTAACGGGGCCAAAAGAAGATGTTAGTGTAAGAAACACTGGGATTGCGCCCAGTGGTTCTACAATAGCTAACAAACTTAATGCATCTTTTAAGAATAAAGTTAAATCAAACATTATAGTGGTGAATCCTGAAACTCTATTTTAATCTTAGGTATCGCAAGAGAAATTTGATTTACAATGTGATTCTTAAATTCTTCTTCAGTAGTAAATTTTATAAGCTTCATAAAACTCACATCTGAATCATAAACATTCCAAGCTCCCTGAATTTGTTTTAACACATCCAGCTTGTTAATAATTAATTTATCAACACCATTTCTCAAGCAAGAAATAACAACCTCATCAACATCAAACCAATCAATTTGCCTTGGGCGACCAGTAGTTGCTCCAAACTCTTGACCTATCTCACGAATGGCCTCAAATTTTTCAGTGTTATCATTTAGATTCAAAGGATCTCTACCATAAGACTTAGCCCCAACATAAGTAGAATAAGCTTTGGCAACTCCTGTAACCTCATTGATTTCTTTATGAGAAAATCCATTATTGATAACAGCACCAATACCACATGAGCTACTTGTGACATAAGGATAATCCCCATTGTCAATGTCAAGCCAGTAACCCTGTGCGCCTTCGGCTAGAATCTTGTTATTATCGCCGTAGCTAGAAGCGTCAATAAGCCTGTTTTTAAGCTCTTGTACGTCCTCTGCCCGCTTTCCAACACGCATGACCTTATCTCTATAACAGGGGCCGTTTCCAGTGCGTGTAGTGCCGATTGTAGTATCTTTAGAGTCTTCTTCAATGTGTTCATCTGTTACAATGTGAGCATTGTATGCAACCTTGACCAAATTGGTGTCAAAACCCAAACCCTCAAGGTATTCAAGCTCCGAAAGAAGCTTGCCAACATGAACCACACAACCAGAACCAATAACAGAAGGCAAATTATGGAAAACACCGCATGGAACCAAATGTGTTACAACTTTTTGACCATTAACATAAATAGTGTGGCCAGCATTACTACCACCATTGTAACGAAGAACATAATCATAATCTCCTGTGCGAGCCATTTGATTAGTAATCTTACCCTTACCCTCATCACCATACTGCAAACCCAAAACGACATCAATTGTATTCATGATAGACCTTCTTGTTTAGTTCTAATAGATTATCGTTTTTAATAAACCAATTGATATTAAGATATACCTATAATATACCTCTATATGGGGGTCCAAAAAACTGAAAATCCTTACACCACTATAGAATAATAAGGCAGTTTTTAAGATAAAAAAATCAACTTAATTCCCCTTTGAATTAGTTGATTACTTTCTAGATCTGAAGCCTGCGTTGCGCCAAGCCATAGCTTTGTAGTCTTCAAAATCCCAAAGCCGCTCTTTAAAAGAAGGCCCCTTTATTGAAATAAGTTTATCTCTGTGTCCAGGGTGTTCAAAATCAATCACGCTGTACATCTTTGTAAAGCGTGGGAAATATTCTTTTACGTAATAGCTTGCTTCCATCTTTGATTTAAAGGGACCAAAAAGTTGGTAGCCCTTAATACATTCGCTGAATGCAACAAACCATTCACCGTTTTGGATTTCAACAAGTTCACACTTGCATTCCATAATTAGCTATTCACTCCAAAATAATATTACATTAAACTAATAATGGGGTCCTACAAAAAATAACCTAATGAATAAAATCATTAGGTTATTAGTCGGAGATACGATTCAATTATTAATTATACAACTATCTTGAACAACTACCGCATCCGCCTGTTAAAGTTTTTCCAGATTCATCATCTTCTACAGAAAACGAGCTACCACAGCCACAGGATTTAACTGCATTTGGATTTGTAACTTTAAATCCACCGCCAATAGGTTTGTCGATGTAATCAACAATAGCTCCATTTAAGTATTTAACATCCATAGCACCCAAAACAATTTGAATGTCATTAAACTTATAAGTGGTATCATCGGGGTCAATAACTGTATCGAGTGCCATCCCGTATTGAAGTCCTGAACAACCGCCACCAGATACATAAACCCTAAGATAAAGGTCTTGCGGATCCTCTTGTTGGGACAGTAAATCTGATATAAAATTAATGGCACCATCCGTTAATGTAATAGGGCATTCGAGCATTTATTTTTACCTTTTATTTTTTAGATATTTCATTTAGCATAGAAGAAAGACTATCAGCTTTTGCATTTTTTAGTTTAGTTAAAAATGCACTGTTGGCCTCATTTGGTTTTTTATCAAGTTGTTTAGCAATTTTTTCTATGTTCAAAATTGCATTTTTATCACTAATGATAATTAATTGATTAGTTCTTGTATCGGCCAAAACAAGACCATTTATGTTGGAATCCCAATTTGTAGAACCAATTGCCATGTTGGCAGTATTTATTCTTATTGGTTTGTAAATATTCATGACATTCTGTAAAGCTGGAGCTAAATCAGAAGCATAGGCATAAGCGAGCGGAATAACCTTTATGTCTTTAGAACCATTACTTGGGTTATCGAGTTCCTTAATTAGTGTTTCAATTTGTTTTTGAATTTCGGGTGGCGCTTTAACAATTAAAGTATTTGTTCTTTCATCAACAGATACTTTAATCTGAGCCATAGAAATACTACTGCATAAGGCTATACTTACTAGCGTTGCTAATAATTTAAACATCATTGTTTATTATCTCCCTTGGTTGTTGATTTTTGGCTAAATCAAAATAAACATTTCTAAAACCACTGTGCTGCTGAACTTTTGAAATGATGTGAAGTTTATCTTCTCCTGTTATTTTCGACAGTTTATCATACAAATCATGCAAGTCGCCATTGCAATCAATTCTTCTTGGCTCTTCATCACATTTTTGAACTCCTGCCAAAAATTCTACTAATAATGATCTTGGAACAACAAATAATACATCACTTGTTTCTGTAATTTCAGGAACTGACCATATTTCTTTAAATAAAAAATTAATTTTATCTAAATCGACATCTAATTCTGTAAATTTTTTATAGAATTCAACATCGAATCTGGTGAATACAAAAATATCTACATCTTTTGCAAATTGCATAACAGAAAAAATACTTATTAAATAAGTTTTTCTCATTTTGCTATTTTCGGGATTTAAAAATACATAATTATCAGGCTTGTAGACTCTTAATAGTTCGTCTTCGACCCCATTGTTGTATGTTGTTAAATAAAGAGAGACATCACACGTTTCTTTAATCGGGTTATAAATGTACTCAAAGAAGTTATGATAATAGGTTCTGAAAGTTCTTTTGACAGATTGGCCCCAACCACTTAGGATGCTACCACTTAAATCGTGCGAAATGCCTGTAAGAACAATTCCAAACCGAAGCTTATCACTCATACATTATGATTTAAAAGATAAACTTCCAAATCCTTTGGGGTTCCGAGATTCCAAAACTTTTCTATTTCATAATTAACAATTTTGAGGCCCTCATTTATAGCATAGTTATAAACAGGGCAAACATAAAACTCGCCATTGGTCCTGTCATTTAAGCGAATCATTTCTTCTGCTAAGATAACAAAATCAGAACCTCTATCCCACCAATAAATACCAGCTGTGGCATTTTCGCTAATAGGATTTTTTTCTGCAACTCTGGTGACAACGCCATTTAAAACTTGTGCGAAAGACCACTGATTCCCACTAGATTTAAAAGTAACTATTCCACCATCAATTCCCTCTTTCATTACAGAGGAAACAAAGTTATTAGCATCCCACTCTAAAACCTGGTCACTGTTACAAATTAAAACAGGATTGTCATTATTGATCAAATGCTTGGCAAGCAAAACGGTGCAAGCTGTACCTTCGGTGATTTCACTAGTACTCACTATTTTGCAATCAGGCACCAATTTTTTTAAAATTGTATCTAAATCATAAATTTGTCTATGCTTTTCTTGGACAACAAAAATATAATTTGCAGATAAATTTAAATTCTCTACAACTCTTTCTATGATCCGTTTGCCGTTGACATTGATAAGAGGCTTGGGAATTGAGAATCCTTCATTCTCAAATCTTGCACCACGCCCAGCCATCGGTATTACAACATTGATTTTTCTTATGATTTCCATAGTGTTTATTATACATTTGAGATGAAGAATTTGTCTTAAAAATTACCAAATCTCTCTATAGTAGAAAAAGAGAGGGTTATATTATGCAATTTTGGATTCAGCCAGACAATGACACAGTGACTATAAACAATATTCAATCGGAGATTGGCCAAATTACAGGCAGATTAATAGGCTATGTAAATTCGCCCGAAGGCCTCATGTTTTATCTTAAAGAGATAGAAAATAACCAATGGGACTGGAGCATTCGTTCAGGAGATAATAAATATTTCGTTTCAATTTTCTATAATGAAATAAATGAAAGTTATGCTGAAAGCCACAATCTTACAATTGCCCTTCTGACATGCTACTTTGATGCTCTTATGGCAACGCAGACCACATAATATCCCTGAGATATTTGTCTTAACAATAAAAAGGAAAATTAAATGCCAAAATTCACAAACAAGAAATCTATTTACTATAATGATGTCAATCTTCTTGCCAGACCAACCGCAATAGATGAAAATAATACTCTGGGGGCCCTTTCTCGTAAGAACATTCCTGTAGAATTGAATCGGGTTTATGTAAGCCCTATGCAAGCCATTATCGGATTAGATTTTGCTAAGAAAGCAAATGAATTAGGTTTAGGTTTATGTTTGCATCGTTTTCCTTCATCTGTTCCTACAGATAGAGATTGGGGTTCTACAAGTGGGCAAATTCAAATTTTCAAATCTCTTAAAGACACTTCCAATGTCTTTGTTTCTGTCGGTCTTAATGATTTTGACCGTGTGGCAGAGCTGGCCAAAGCAGGTGTTACTAATTGGCTTATTGACATGGCTAATGGTTACATGCATAAAGCTATTGGGAATGCGGTAAGAAAGATTTCTGAGATTGCTAAAATTGACAATCTCATGATTGGGAATGTGCATACAGCACACGGTGTATTTAATATTGTAAATGAACTTTCATTCTTGGATTGTCCTATTTACATTCGTGTAGGAATCGCTGGTGGTTCACCTTGTTCTACTAACGATTCAACTGGTTACAACAGGGGCCAGATTACCGAAATCAATGAATGTGCAGACTGGCTTGCCGAAACTGGCTCCCACAATATTGCACCTCAACTTATTAAAAAAGTTGTTGAATGTGATGTTAGAATTGTAGCAGATGGCGGTATAAAGAATAGTGGATACGCCGCAAAGGCTTTTGGTGCAGGTGCTGATGCTGTTATGCTAGGCGGTTATTTTGTAAGAGCCGAAGAAGCTGAAACAAACCTCATAGGCGACGGCACTTATTGGGGTGGAGCTTCTGAAAAGCAACAACTAATCGCACAAGGCAAAGCAACAAGACACTCTGAAGGAAAAGAATTCAAAATAGAGGATCCTATTATGTCTCTTGAACGATTAACTTCAGACCTGTGGGGCGGAATCTCATCTGCGGTAAGCTACAGTGGCTACAGTTCACTTAAGGACTTTGTCTACAACGGATACTTTGAAATTAAGGAGAACTCATTGCCACCAAGGAGGAAGTAAATGGCAAAAATTAGTGTATACCACATTTCAGAACACCCCACTCTGAGAGAACCAAATGGTCTCAGAACTTTTATGAAGAATCATGAAAATCTGAAAAAAGCTATACAAATTAGAAAAGCTTCAAGAGCCTCAGGTTATGAAGCAGAACTCCTCTTAACACTAAGAAACATTGACAGAATTGGCGAAAATGTTAATCGCCTAGTCGATGGCACTATTGGACAAGATCTAAATAATTTGCACCCACAAGCAAATAGAATTAGAGATGAAATCGCACAATTCAACTCAAAGTTTGATAGTGTTAAAAATTTATTGAATAGAAACAATGGATAAAATAAGAATTCATTCTATTCTATCCAATTCAAAAGTAAATGGCCCTGGAGAAAGAATAGTAATCTGGACCCAGGGCTGTTCTAAAGGTTGCAAAGGTTGTTTTAATCCAGAAACCTGGAACCCAAACAAAGGCAAAGAATACACAACTGAACAACTATACAAACTAATAGAAGAAATGTCCGAAGCAAATACCGGAATAACATTTACAGGGGGAGACCCCCTAGAACAATCAAGAGCTCTATTAGATTTACTACAAAAAATAAATTCCAATCTCTTGCCCAAACTAACACATGGCATAATCGTATTCACAGGATTCACAATGGATGAAATACAAAATTCGCCCGATGAATCAATGAAAGAATGCCTCCCACTAATTGACCTCTTAATAGATGGAAAATACGAAGAAGGCCTAAAAAATAACCACCATCTATCAGGCTCCGAAAATCAAAACTTTCACTTCAACTGTATAAATAATAGAGGAGAAACACTAATCCCAAGACACCTTATTGAAATAGATCAGGAAGTCGAAATTCATCTAGATGAACAAAATGACCTGATTCAAATCACAGGTTTCCCAAGGATTGACAGAGAGTTTTTCCGAATAAAAGGCTTAGAGATAAAGTAAAAAACTATCTTAAAAAAGCAAACCCACAACCTATACAAGTGTGCAACAACAAAGTCTCATTTGATAAGAGACAAAATCTATAACACGCACAAGAAGGACTTATATTATGCTTACATCTACTAAGAGACGAATGTCTCACAACACCATCAAAGCCGCTAACGACATCGAAATCCTTAAGGCTTACCGATCAAATAAAGACACCCGCTACGGTGACGAACTCCTCGCAGAACTCTACAAGAGACACGATAACATGCTGAGGACACTTGCAACCAAACTCCTTGCAAAGAGGCCCTACATGAACTCTGTAGAAGACTGCCTTTCCATTGCAAGAATCTCAGCAAAGATAGCATACGACAGATTTAACTTTGACAATCAAAAGGCAAAGCTGTCCACTTATGTTTACACAACTGTAAAGTTCGAAATGCTTACACAAGCAGACCAAGAATCATTTGTTAAATGCCCTTCGCAAATGCGTGAATTCCGTGTTTATTTCATGGGCGGATACGATAATGACCCTGTGAAGAAAGCCAATTTTGAGGCCAAGCACAACTTGAACAGCCCAGAAGAAATCGCAGACAAGAAGAGGGAAGTAGAATCACTCCTCCCAACATTCCTTACACTCTGCGATCCCTATTATAACTCACTGGGTGAAGAAACTTCAAGGCTTCAAGAATACGAAGATATTACAGCACCTACACAAGACTCATTGTCTTACTTGGTGGAAATTGATAGAATCAAAAACCAACTTAACCCAATGCAGAAGAATGTATTCAAGATGGTCTGGGAAATGGAATGCACAATCCCAGAAACAGCAGATGCATTGAATACAACTATGGGCAAGGTGATTTCAGCAAATCGAGGAATCAAAAGAATCATTGACAATCATAAGCGAACAATGACAGCTTAATAAAAGGGGGCCCCAAAAGGCCCCTTATTTTATTCTATAGAAATACTTAAATGTATAATAAAAACAAACCCCCACAAAGGAAAAAATAAAAATGTACATCACCTCCATGGAAATCGTAGCGTACAAATACATTGCAAATTTTCACTCGTCAGAAGCAGCAGATCAGTTTGAAACTTACATCAAATCACTTATTGGCGTAAATGACCAAGTTATTGGAATCAAATCCCGATACCGCAATTCTATCATCTTTGTATGCCATGATAGAGATACTGGACATCAACTCGGCAAAACATTTGAAAACGATTACATTAATAGAATCGCACAACAAGAAACACCACCACAGCAGCCTACACAACCAGAAGAAATCCATGTTGTAGAAGAAACAACACCAGAAGCCCCAGCAGAAGAGGTTGTAGCTGAAGAAGAAACAACTCAAGAGGCTCCAGAAGCCCCAAATACAGAGGTTTCTGATACAATTGAAGAAACTACCTTAGAAGAGCCTCAAACAGCTGAAAATACTCAAACTGCAAATCCTTTGAATAAGATTTTTAATGTATTTAAAGGCAACAATAATTAATTGAAATAAAAATTATAATACCAAATCTTTAAAATAGGATGACATACGATGACCTGGTTCAGAATTAGAAGAAAAGAAAAACACCATGGTGTAAAACAATATAAGTTAACGCCACAAGAACTACTAACCCAAAGTCTAATAAAAGAAGAGCCAGGTCAACCTGTCACAGAAACCCCAACTCCAGAGCCGACCTCAGAGCCAACCCCAGCTCCTGTGTCAGCACCTGCTCCTGTTTCACCTATCTCAGCTCCGGTTATGCCCGCTGAACCCCAAATTTCGCCCGCTGAAATCAATCTAGAACCAGCACTAAAATTAAGAGAAGAAGAATTACAATCCCTTATAGCACTTAAAGATGAAAAAGTAGCAGAGCTTGCAAATAATACAGAATTAACAGAAACACAAAAATACGAAGCTCTTATTAAAACATTAACAACAACAGCAAGAGCAGCAAATAAACATCTTACAGAACAATTCCCAGGAATGGCAACATTGCCAAAAGGTATAACACCAATTACATGGCAAGAAATTGGAGTAGAACAATTACCACCAGGAGTTATGGGACAAAACTTATTACCTTATGCAAGAAGCAAAGATTCACACGCAAAGTCTGTTGAAGAAGATAAAAATCTCCCAATCCTAATCCATAAAGTACAAGAAGCATTAGAAGCTGAAAATATTACAGATGATCAAGAAGGCACAGATAAATTATTTGAAATCGTAAGCGATAAAACACCAACGCCTTTAAGAGAATTATTTAACTCGTATTTCGAACAAGCAGGCAGAGAGAATTTCCAAAACTTAATCAAACTTGCAGGATACCCAAATGTTGCACAGTTCTTTGCAAATTATTCTACTAAAGATTTAAATTATAGAGACATTAAAGCAATTAAAAAACAAGGGGCCGAAGTTAAAGTAGATGAAGTCTTCAAGGATTACGGACTAGATACAAGATCAGAAGCAGAAAGACAAATCTTATCAATCTTTAGGTCTGTTAACTTACAACCAATTCCAGCCGAAATTAAAATGCCTTCAACTAAAGTTAAAAAAGGCACAGCAAATGTTAATACAGAATTTATGTGCGACTTCTTATTGCCATGTGAAGTATTAAAGGGATGGAACCAAGATGGCTCCCCTAATATTCAATCGCAGGTTGTGTTTGTAGGAGAATACTTTGGTTGGTATGGCAAAGACTATGAAGATAAAACTTCTATGAAAGAAGAACTTGAACCTTTTCAAGCTGTTCTCACAGGGAATGATGTTATCTTTATTACAAAGACAGATTTCGAAAAGGGTGGTAACCCACTTAAACTTATTAATCAATTAGAGGCCAAAGGAATTATCTATAAAGGCGGCACAGCTAAAGAACAAGTAGATAAATGGCTTGATGAACATAAAACCTCTGGACAATACGCACCAGACCAAGTTAGCAATATTGAAAATCGAGTGGAAAAGCTTACACCAGAACAATCTATTGTAAGAACTACTAAATTACAATTGCAATTTAAATTTGGCGAACTTAAAAACTTCTACCAAAAGTATGCAGATGAATCAAACCCAGAGTTTCAACAATTATCTAAAAACATTTTTGAACAATACAGAATTCTTAAAGCACAATCAGATGATTTAAATAAACAAATCAGAGCTATTCAACACAAATCCAAAATCAAAATTGATGATAATTGGAATTGGAAAACACAAAGCTCAAAACTTTCGCCCGAAGGAAAATCATTAGATGAACTCATGGACGAATTAAGAAACATTAATTTACAAATTAGAAACCTTTATGTTCAAAATAATCAAATTAATGAACTAAAATTACAACATGAAACTTCATTACAATCAGACCCAGATTATTTAGCAAGATTACAAGATTTAGATACACTTGAAAACATGCTAGAGAATAATAAAGACCCAATGCCAGAAGTAAATGTTTCTATTGGGAAAAAGGTAGCAACAATTTGTAATAATGCACTAACAGGACTTGGAGTGTCATTAACAAGAGAATCACCTAAAAAGGGCGGATTCGAACCGATGCTAAGAAATTCAATTTATAAATTCTTACATAGAATAAAAATAAGCGAATTAGATTTATTACTCAAATAATAAAAAGGGGGCCTTAACAGCCCCCTTTTTTTAATTAAGCTCCAGGAACAAAATTGGGATCTTTCTTTAATTGATTAACATAAAAAGCAATTTTTATCTGGTCAAGACCCGCAGGAATTGGGAGGCCTGAATTTAATAAAGCTCTCATAGAATCTGGTTGAGCCATCGCACTTTGATATTGCGGTGTGCTTTGAATAGATTGGACCCATTTCCAATTTGCGTCTCTGCTTGTATCTCCCTTAGCTGGGCCAATCATCTGAGCAATTTTTCTCATTACATCTGTGACATCATCAGCTTCTTTGAAGAGACCTGAATTTTCGAGTGAATCAGCAATCCCGTTAAGAGAAGCTAAAATTTGTTTCTTATCCATTTTTAAATCCTTTTTTAGTACAAACTAATTACTAATTTATTCTACAATACTATAATGGCGCCCTTAAATTTTTAAAATCAAAATTGTATTTTTATATTAAAGTGCAATAATGCAACGATTATACAATATGAAAAACCCAGAACCGAACAAAGACAGAGAAGACAGAGAAGAAAGAATAAAAGAGCATAAGGAATTCCAAAAGAAACTTAGCGAAATGTTCGCCCGAACTGGAATACAAGAAATCAAAAATGAAACAATAGATAACACCTATACAATTTCATTCCAGAATAATAACATAAATAAAGAAAAAGATAAATGAAATACTATTACATACTAATGAAAATTACAACATGGGATGAAATGAAACTTGTTGTTCTTGGTAGAGAAATGAATGTTAATAAGCCAGAAACAAGTTCTATTGGTTTTTGTAAAGTTTATAATTCTATAGAAGAATGCATAGAAGATGGTGAAGACCCCAATAGTCTTATTATAGTACTAGATTAAATAAAAAGGGGGCTTTTCAGCCCCCTTATTTATACAAACCTGGCCTTAAAGCTTTTAAAGATGGAACAGCTTCACTTTGAGGAGTCATTGTATGTTTCTTATTTAATATCTGAGGCACTGTAGAAAACTCTTCAAATCTTTTTTCTTCAACATTTAAACCACTGGCACTACCAACAAATGGCTCTGCACCAGGCTTCATGTGTTGAGCTAACCAAGCACTTTGTGCAGGGGTTGGAGCGTAATTTAATTCGGCCCTAAAAACGCCCGGAGAATTAAGTAATAAAGTAATAGCACCAGTTAGGTATGCTGTAGCTCTTTCACCATCTTCTATAAAATGAGGATTAATGTTAAACTCAGATAATAAATCTCTGTCCAACATAGAATGATTACCAACAGCAGCTGTTGTTGTGCCATCAGGCAAAAGATAAAAAGCTCTAGAAAATTCAGGATTACCGGGAGTGGAAGCGTAAGGATTTAATTTTTTAATTTCCTCACTTCGATTCTTTAACCAACTTATCATCGCACCCTTAGCACCCTCTTCACCATCATACTTATCATGGACAGCACTAAATTGATTTTCGAGCTGATCTGCAAAATTTGTTCTAGAAGATGGGTCAAAGCCAGGCTCAGGCTTTCTTAAACCAACAGGAATGTCCCAGTTGTTTTGCTCACTAACAGAACGAACCTTCTCATTTACACTATTGTAATAAAGGTCTTTTGATGATTGAGAATATCTGTACCACATAATTAATTAAATTATAAATGAAGAACAAAATTACCTAATTAAAAAATCGCCCGACAAAATAACAATTTCCATCAATAAAGAACCACTATAACAATAGAGGACTAATAACATGGCAAAATACAAACATTCACTCTGGAGATACATTCCAAGTAATAAAGATAAAAAATCAACTTTCAAATTTATAGAATCAATAAATACAGAAACAGAAGATGTTCCAGATGTTCATGAATATTATTGTGTAGACCATGTAACCAATTTAGAAACAGGACAGATGAGAGTAAAAAATCACTCAGCGCCTGAATACTGTGTTTCAAAATTTATAGGCTGGTCACTAGAACTCCCACCTGTAGAAAAATCAAATAAACAAGATGTTTATGTAGTCTTTCATAAGAGCTCTTTTTCTCATAAGAAAATTGAATTTGATGAATTCTTAGAACCACCACAAAAAAGATACACACAAGAAGAATTTGAATTTCTTTTATCCACAATAGAAAAGAAATTCAACAAACAAAAAGAATGGGCAAAAGATGGTATCAAAATTCCAACCGCCTATGAAGATGGAACTCCTGTATTCATTACCGAACTTGAATTTCGAGCCTTCTCCTTAGGAAGACGAGCCTACTTCTTACATCACCTTGTGAGAAATTATAATTTTGTTCACCTGATTAGAAAACTTAATATTGGATACACTAATTAAAGAAAATGAAAACTGAAATAATTAACTGTGACTGTATGTGCCATTCTATTCATGTAAAAGTAAATGAATACAATTCTGTAGATTTAGGTCTATGGATTTATGGATTTAATAATGGTAAAACTTCTTGGAAGAATAGATTGAAAATTTTATTCAATGGCCGAATTGATGCAGATTTAGTTGTACTGAATAAAGAAGAATTAGAAAAATTTATCAGAGTATTGCAAGAATGCTCTACAAAACTAAAATAACCTACAAATTTCGCCCGACAAAATAACAATTCCCCAGAGCAAAAAACAAATGGACAACCTAACCAAATTCTGTAATGCAATAAATTACCCAGACCCAAGAACAACAAATTTCGAAGAGATACAATTAGATGAACAAATAAAAGAATTTGTTATTAATGTAAATAAATCAAATTGGATCTTTACACTATTCTCATGTCAAGGACATAATGAAGAAAATAATAGCCAAACTCTACCCTACTTCGTTTTTATTGTAGAGAATAATAGAATACAAGAATTCCTTAAACATATCTATAACACTGTACCAACATACAATAAACAACATATTAACCTGCCAGGAATCGCAAACAACTCAATAATGCTAACAGATACACCAACAAAATTCCCACTAGCAGGTGGACATGAATTCAAAATCAACCCAACATACTCTGATGAAAACTACACAATTATCTCTGTCTATTGGGATACCAAATGTATAGATAATAAAGAATTCTATGATAAACTAAAACAAACAGCAGAAGAAATAAACCTACCAAAGAAATACCTATTACCACCAACATAATAACAAAATTCGAGGCCCCAAATTTTCGCCCGATAAAATAACAATTACACAAAACAAAAACCCCCATTTAATAAAAGGGGGTTAATAAAATTATAAAAAGTAATTAGTTACTTAACATTAATATATTTCAATTTTAACTGTTGATACAATTTTTCTAAATATTCTTTCATACCTGGATCATTAAACATAAATGGGCCGTTTGGTAAATCAGAGAATTTATTTGTTTTCATCCAGTCTGTCATTCTTTTCCATCTTGCGTTAAAATCATTAACATCTTTAGCATTTTCTAAACCGAAAAATTTAATACTATTGTAAAAGTTTTCGTTCGTAATAGAATTTCCATTCTTATTTCTCTTGGATTGATTTCCAACATAATGTGCATACATTCTATCAGTTTGCAATTTGAAATTTTGTTTTGTTTTTGTCAATTTATTTATTAAATTATTATCATGAGAATTTTGAATCTGATTATCTAATTCATCATTAAATTCACTTAATATTCTGCTTATTTCGCTGCTATTAAAACTACCTGTATTTAAACCTTCTTGATAAAGCTCTTTTATTTCATTAATTGCTGTATTGTAATCAAGAGAACTTTCATCCCTGATTACATTCATATCAAAGGGAGCTTGAGCCATTCTCTTCATAACATTGGTCAAGACAATAGCTTCCCTAAATAAACCAGCAGCTTCTAAATTATCCGCTGTATCACTTAACTTAAATAAAATTTCTATTCTGTTCATAATGATTTACCAAATTAAATATTCAAATCACCAAAATAATAAACCTTTACCAAATTTCGAGGAACAAACACAAAAGCGAGCTGAAAATAAATCACCTCGCTTTTTCTCTATTATAAAGAATTTCGAAAAACACAATAGAGAACATACAAATAAAAAGGGGCCAAAATTTCGCACGACAAAATAACAATTACACCCATAACAATAAATACAATAATAGAAAACAAAAAATAAACAATAGAGAAAACAATAATACAAAGAATTTCGAATAGAAGATTTCGAGCAAAAGAAATAAACAATAGAGAAAACACATTCTGAAATTCGAATAAAACACATTAGAGAGAATAAGACAAAAGAAACACAATAGAGAAATTCGAAAAAACATAATAGAGAGAAAACATAATAAGAAAGAATTTCGAGTAACACAAAATGAAAACACTTAAAACAACTATCACAATAATCTGCACAATAACTCTATTGACTCTTGCCATTAGAGAAAAACAAATCACACAGAAAATAATAAACAACTTACTCTACCATGAAGAAAGAATACAAATGAAAACTAAAATACACCATTAGAGAAATAACAATAAAATACAATAGAGAAATAAAGAATTTCGAATACAAAAGATTTCGAGCTGAAAATAAAACACATTAGAGAACAACATAATAGAGACCCCTATTTAATAATAAAAACATAATAGAGAAAGAACTATTAGAGAAATAAACACATTAGAGAAAGAACATAGGATTTCGAAAACAAAAGATTCCCCAATAGAGAAGACAATAAAATAAAAGAGAAGAGGAATCCAGTTATTCGAGAATTTCGAACAACTCAAAATACTCAACTAATAAAACACATTAGAGTAATTAAACAAAATAATAAAACAATAAACAAAAGAATAAAACACACAATAGAAGATTTCGAATAGAAGATTCTAAGCAAACAATAAAATAATAGAGGGCCCAATAAAAGAAACACATTAGAGAAAGAAACATAATAGAAGATTTCGAGCAAAAGAAACACAATAGGGAAAGAAAGAATAAAAATTGGGGCCACATTAGAGAGCCACATAAAGGGCATGAGAAGAAAAAGATTATAAGAAAATAAAAACTTTTTCTCTAATTATGGAATAATTTCTTCTAGTGTGAAAAATGTCTGAAAAGAGATTCTTTTGAGAGAGGGAAAATAAGAAGAAGATAAAGAGAAAAGATGATTTTTGAAATAAAAAAATTATTCAAAAAATTATTCTTCAGTACTCAACGCTTGCAGGAATTTTTTATTCTACAGAGCCAAAGCAAATCTTTTAAGTACTCTAATGGGAACTCAAAAGACACCTATACATACAAAAGAATAAGAACACTTTTTATTGCTTTCACGCAAATAGAATAGTTATGCGCCAACACCCAAAATACCTGCTTTTACGAGGAAAAAATTACAAAATTTTTCAATAAACCACAAGTGTGAAAAACATTCTTCTACAGTCTGAAAAGTTTTTAAGTGGTAAAAAGGGGCTTCTATTAAATAAATAAAAGGGGGCTTTAAGTGGGTATTAAATACATGAGAATAAATAAATGGGGGCGAGTGGAGACTCAGTGGTAATTCGAAAAGTATCGTGCGACCTTTGGTCAAGACAAAGATTAAATCTTTGTTATCTTAAAATTCGAGCAAAAAAGGCCCCATTTTAAATTGATTTTTCAATTTAAAGATAATCTGAGGCTAATTGCTCGTGTATGTTATGTGGTCAGTTGGCATCATGTGTGTTGTTCATTTAGCCTCACTTTTTTAGTTTTTCGAATAAATGTATTAAAGGGGCCCTTTTTTGTTAAGGTATTCCCCATTCAGTCTCCACTGGGTCTCCACTAGGTTATTTAGAGGGGCCCCTTTTTTATTTCTTATTATATTATCGCGCGGATTGTTTGATAATATCACACTAATAGAAAATAAATTGGGGCCCTTTAGAGAGTGGCCTCTCTGCTCTTACTTTATTATGGTATTAGAATTCTGAAAAAGGTATTAGAGTATAGTAAATTTATTGGAACATTATTTAATTTATTCTTATTAGTAAAATGGTGTTATTTAAATTTCGAGTAGAGAGTAGATTAGAGATGAATAAAATTGTTATAAGGAAAGAAGAATCTCGCGGTTGGCATCTATTGCATTGTCATGATGTGTTATGTATTTATGATTTGGGTTATTTTGTTACATTAGAGGAGGCCAAATTTCGAGCTGGTGTTTTTGGCTTTAAGGTTTTTCGAATAGAGGATGATCCCTCTAGTGCCACTTATCATTTGTATGATTAAGGGCCCCTATTTTAAATTTCGAGTTTATTGTATTAGAGGGCGCCTATTTTAAATGTATTAAAGGGGCCCTTAATAAATATTGTATTTCGAGTTTTGTTCTGTGTGCGTTGAGGTTTTTATGTACAATAATATAGTGTTGGTTGCTAGGGAACGGTAAGGTTCTTTATCTTGTCACTATAGAGTATTGGTTGCTCTATGTAAGATCTTTACTGAACATCCAACATTGGGTTAGAGTAGTTATTATAAGATAGTAAAAAATAAAATTTATTTTATTGTATCTATTTGTTCTCAAAAGAGAGATAATTATTTAGTAACCTAATTTAGAGAGCTTTAAAAATTAAAAAATTATTGCTTTCTTTGGATTAGGGCCCTTTTTATATTTTTTAATATAAGGGGGCCTTACTTCCCGGTGCAACGATTAAGATTTTCTATTAAATAGAATAAGAATAAGGAAAAAATAAAATGAAGAATATTCTTTTTGGTTTGGCTGCTGTTGCGGCTGTTTCTGGTTCTGTCAATGCTGATGTATTGGACGTTCGCGTTCCTATGGACAAGCCAACTTACAATGTTATGAAGCGTGTTCAGTTTGGTACTGTTTATGTACCTGCTCAGAACACCACTCAGTTTGCAGCTGTTGTTCCAGTTGACAGCGTAAAGCTTCCTAAGGTTGGCGGTCGTGAGGTTAAGGTTGTAGCTGGTGTTACATCTGGCCGTTATCCTAATGACAATGCTGGCGTTGTTTATGGTTTCTCTACTCGTGCAACTTCTTTGTTGGGTGTAGATGTAAATGCTGGTTGGGCATGGACTGCTCCTCTTACTGGTCCTGATGCTGTTCGCACCAGTGCTAAGGGTGGTGTTCTTTTGGGTCTTAGCAAGAAGTTCTAATTTCTTGTTCTTTTAGAGAGGGGGGCCGAAAGCCCCCCTTTTTTGTTTTTATAGATCATTAGTTTTTCGAAATTTCGAAATTCGAGTATGAGTAAGTAGTTTTTCGAATTTCGAAATTCGAGTACATTATTTTTAAGTAAGTTTAAGTGGCTCTATTTTATTCTTTTAAAGGGCCCCAATTTTATTAATTTAACTATTATAGTGTGTGGTTATTATTCTATGATCGCACGATAATTTAATTGTAGAGGAAAAGATTATGGCTAGAGAAGTTTTAGTTTTAAATAGTGACTATGAACCTTTAAACATTTGTCATCTTCACCGTGCCATCAAATTGGTCTATAAGGACAAGGCTGATATCTTACATTATCTTGGCGAGGAGGATTCCAACGTTGAGTGTGTTTATGATGCTAGTGGTTTAGATCATCCTGTTCCTCTAGTGATCAGATTAAGGTTTCAAATTAAGAGGCCCCGAATTGCTGCTCGTGTAAGTAGACGCGGCATTTATGTGCGTGATAATTATAAGTGTCAATATTGTGGGAGCCCTAGTGATCTAACATTAGATCATGTCGTGCCAAAAAGATTAGGTGGAAAAGATACTTGGGAGAATCTTGTTACATGTTGCAAAAAGTGTAATAGCAAGAAAAGTGATAAGCCTCTTGATAAGAGTGGCCTCATTTTAAATAAAATTCCTAAGGCCCCAATTTACAATACTTCATTAGGCTTTAAATATATTTATGGGGCCTCTAATGAAGTTTGGAAATGGTACCTACCCTCTGATGAAGAAGCTATAGTCTGGTAATTTGTTCTGAGGCCCTAAGGCCTCAGGAAGGGCCCAGGACCTTGTCTGGGCCGCTAAGCTAGTAGTTATTCACCTGCAGCAAAATTAGCGTCATACGGGGCTTACAAAGGCTTATTTTAAAATGGCTTTTGGGCCCCTTTTTATCTTAAATAATAATTGGGGCCTCTATTATAGTTGTTCTTGCGGCGAACAAAACAAACGATAATAATGTATGGGCAGTTGGCTGAGAGGTCTAAAGCGCTCGCCTGCTAAGTGAGTGTGGTTTTTAAATGCCACCCAGGGTTCGAATCCCTGACTGCCCGCGTTTTTAAAAAGGAGAAGTTACAGATGGAACAAATTATTACATGGGTTGTTATGCTTCTTTTTGCTGGTTTGTCTGGCTGGTTTGCCAATAAGAAAGGCTATAATTTTTGGCCATGGTTTCTTGGCGGATCTTTAATTTCAATTATTGTAATGTTGTTTTTGCCAGATCAAAAAGACATGGCAGAAGATAAGAAAGAAATGTTACTTAATAGAGGTAACACTATTGGCTGGTGCTTGTTTGTGGCCTCTTTTGTTTGGGGCTTCGCTCAAGGCTTAATGGGTAAATGAATAAAGATCATCTAGGATCCTACTTTGATGATTTTATTCTTAAAGAATTAAATGAGCACTTAAAGGCGCTTATTAGTTTATGTATGGATAATAAGAGAGATTTAGATTACATCAAATTTAAATTAGAAATGCTAGAGCAGAAATCAGAAGATGTTAATTTGATTAACATTAAAGGGCCCCCTAAAAAATGGAATTGGCCACGCAACCCAGGGTTTGACATTCTTTCAGACAGAGATGAATAAATGTATAATTTTGAAACAGCTTTTAAGTTGATGAATAAGGGTCTCAAAATTAGACAAAAGAAGTGGCCTGAAGATTATTACATTTATTTAAAGGGCCCCCAAATTTATGACTCACAAGAAAACTTGTGGGCGGAAGATTATAATTTATTTCTTAAAAATAATGGGGGCCTCTATAAACATTTATTTCTCTGGGATCTTTACGATGACGACATAGAAAGTCACTTATGAAAGATAAAGCTTTAACAGACATAGAAGATAAAATTAAAAATGATTTTGCAGCAGGCAATTTTAACATAGGTGATACCGCTGATCCAAATTCAGTTGCAGGCATGGCCATGGCCTTCCTGCAGGGCGTCGCGAGTGCCGCACAAGAAAGTTCCAAGGCAGTAGCTAAACCCGATCTTATGACAGGCGTAGAAGCGCTACAGGCATTGTGTAATCATTACGCAGTTCGACGTAGCTGTTGGGAAATAGGCCTCTATGTATTCAAGTCTGTAGGTGGAAGACCATTTGGCTCATACGACTACGGACTCACAAACCCAGAAGACTTTAAAATTATGTGGCGGTATGAATACGGGGCGGCACCTAGTGAACCAGTTGAGGCCACACATTTCCTGCATGATGACTGGGAGAGGGTGCTGGTGGGTATCCAGGACACTATGTATTACAACAGCGGCAACTTGTAAGTATTACTTACAAGTTCAATAGGGGCCCCTTTAATAGTGGGCGCACTGCAGACCTGCCGAGAGGTACCTTAGGTCGCTGGAGGCGGCAACCTGAAAAGGTGGGCTCCTAAGGCTCGGGGTCTGTTTGGGAGAATAGGGTCATGATATCCTATTCTCCCGCCTTGTATCTTCCGGGCACTTGGCGGACGCTACAAAGTCTTATTTTTGGGCCTCTTTTATAACATGTATCCTGCTGTATTCTATCTTAAATTTCAATACCATAATCTATATTAGTATGGTTGGTGTGAAGGCCGACCCGATTGATTCCCTCTTAAAAATAAAGGGGTCTCTTCTATAGTATTGAAAGGTATTGAAATAAAATGATTACTGCAACCGCAACCCGCACTGTGACCACCATCGGCAACGCTGTCGAAGCCTCTTACACCATTCAGGATTCTGCCAAGATTTTCAGCATCTTGCGCTCCAACATCTATTCTAACAAGATGCTTGCTGTCGTCCGTGAGTATTCTACCAACGGATGGGACGGTCACATTCTTGCAGGTACGCCAGACCGTGCTTTACGTATCACCCTTCCGACCACTCTCGCATCAGAGTTCCGTGTCCGTGATTTCGGGGTCGGTCTGTCTGAAGATTCCGTTATGAACATCTACACGTCATACGGCACTTCCACCAAGGACAACTCCAACGATTTCAATGGTACGTTTGGTCTTGGCTCCAAGTCTGCGTTTGCATACGGCAACGCTTTCGATATCATTTCTTATTTCAACGGCGAGCGTACTATGTACACTGCCTACCTTGACGAGTCCAACATCGGAAAGATTCGTAAGATTTACTCCGAGCCAACGACCGAAGAGAACGGCGTTGAGATTGTCGTTGCTATCAAGAATGCCGACATTCGCTCATTCAATGAAACCGCCCAAGAGTTCTACAAGAACTTTCAGCCTTGCCCTGAGATTATCAACAACACTTATGTTGCAGATTCTATCGTAGAACATCATAAGCGTGTTGCTACCTTCGCTGGCTCAGACTGGGCTATTTACAATAATGGCAGAACAGAAAACAATGTCATTATTATGGGCAATGTCGCTTACCCTCTTGACCTGAACAGCATCCCAAATAAGAGCGTTGCATTTGAGGTCTTTGGAACAACATACTACCGCTCACATAATGTTGTAATCAATGCGCCTATCGGCTCCCTGTCAATCACCGCATCCCGTGAATCGCTTGAATACGACAAGCGCACAATCACTTGGATTACAAACAAGGCTGAAGAAATCGCTAAGACCCTTGTCAAAGATGCACAAGATAAGATTGATAGTAGCAAGCATCTTTGGGATGCAGTACAGGTTGCAAATAACCTTTCAAGCCTGACCTCTAAACTTGGCGGTATTAATCTGAACAAGTTTGCCCAAGAGGGACTGACCTCGCACTACGGCAACTGGTCTATCACCGGCATCGAAAAGATTTCTTTGAAATACGGCTGTAGTATGAAAACCTACAACTGGTTCAACTCTGCTAGAATCACCGGCTATAAGACAACCAGTGTTACACCAGCAGGAGATATACTCTTTGTCCTTCTCGCACCTAAGAAGGTTGCACAAGCCGACATCAATCAGAAACTGAGAGGCGTTAATACAAATCATCCTAACAGGAAGATTCAACTGGTAACCTTCACCGACCAGAAACTGATGGATGACTTTATCAAGCAATCCCCATTCGCTGGCGCAGAAATGGTCAAACTGGAAGACTACGCAAACCTCAAATGGTCTAGTGGCAAATCCACACCTGTAACTGTTCGCAATACCGATAAGGCAAAGTGCAAAATCTTTACCCTCAACGGCGGTGTGATACAAACCACAAAGTCTGATAACTGGACTATCTGTGATAACGATGAGATTAAAAACGGTAGCGGTGTCTATGTCAAAATCAATGCGTTTGAATCCGTAGACTCCTCACTAAAGATGGAAACCATTGCCGACTACCGCTTAAAGTTTGCAAGTTTGGGTATCACAATGCCAACAATCTACGGTATCCGTGATAGCGTGACCGAGATTGGTGCAGGATGGATGACCCTGAATGACTGGATTGCAAACGAGATGAATAATCACATTTCGAGCAAGAATCTGCAACAGCAACTAAACGATTACGCAGGAGTTTGCCCCATCGGAGTAAAAGAGCCATTGGCTTACTACGGTCGATACTCCAATGACCATAGCAAAAACGGTAGTGCTTTTGACTGGATGCTAACAAATAACGCACCAGAAGGCAAAGTAAAAGACTTTGTAAAGAAAGTATCCGCAAGAAACGCCAATAAAGCGAAAATCGCTGTGACTCTGGCTTGGTCTCTGCGTGTCCGTGGGTTTGACATCAAACTTACAGAAACCGACTGGATGAAAGAATACAACGAGATTGTAGAACAGTATCCGATGCTTGAACTGCTCAAAAATGCAGAACTGAACGAGAGCCAATCAAATACACTGTTTGATTATGTGCGATTGATGGACAGTCGCACAAACTAAATAAAATAAGAGGCCCCCAATACCTTTCAACCTTCACAAAACACAAAAAGGGGCCTCTTATTTTATTTTTTAACCAGTAATGCCGATCTTATCTGTAGAATACGATAATATAAGGGGGCATTTGCCGGGCCGCGCGCCAGACCCTACAAAGCCTTATTTTCCATCTTAAAAAATGTGCTTGGTCTCTATAATAGTATCAGGAATGAAAAGCAAGTCTTATTCATTCTGTCATAAAAAATCCGATTGTGTTCTATAATAGTGTAGTCGCATCTACACAGGAGAAAATAAAATGAGTGTTAATGTCCAGTCCGCTATCTTGTCGCTTTCTGAGGAACACGGCGGTTCCCTTTCTGTTGTCATTGATTCCAAGCAGTACACTATGCGTAATGACAACCCTCTTTTCGGTCAGGCTGTAGAGGCTTACCGCAAGGAAGACTGGGATTCTCTTATGAACTTCCTTTCCCCAGAGAAGGCAGTTCGTCAGTACCTCTTCGAGTACGACGACATCAAGGTTGAGAATGGTGCAGTTTACTTTGGTGGCTCCTCTGTTCACTCCCTTTGTGTTGACCGCATCCTCCAGTTCTGTGATTCTGGATTCAGCCCAATGCCTCTTGTACGCTTCTTGTCCAAGTTGCAGAAGAATCCTTCCCGCAGGTCGGTCGAAGAGTTGTATCGCTTCCTTGAGCGTAACAATCTCACGGTTACCACCAATGGTAACTTCCTTGCTTACAAGGCAGTGACTAGTGATTTCTATTCAATCACTGCTGGCAATGCACAGTTAATCAAGGGTAAGGATGATGGCAAGGGTCGCATCTTCAACGGTGTAGGCGAAGAGATTCAGGTCTATCGCAACTATGTGGATGATGATGCCAACCGTGGTTGTTCTGTTGGTCTCCACGCAGGTACTCTAGAGTATGCTCAGGGCTTTGGTGGAACTAATGGTACTCTGGTCATCGTTGAGATTGACCCTGCCGATGTTGTGAGTGTCCCTCACGACTGCGAGTGCCAGAAACTCCGCACCTCTCGTTACAAGGTTGTAGACATCTGCACCCAGCGTTTGGAACTCGCTGTTTATGATTCCCGATTCTCGACTGAGAATGATGATTGGGATGAGGATGATTGGGACGATTGTGAAGATTGCGAGTGCGAGGAGTGCGAATGCGATTGGGATGAAGATTTCGAAGAAGAGGATGATTTCCTTGACCAAGAGGTAAATACAAAGTCCCTTATTAAGTGGCTCTATCAAAACGATTACGATGAGATGGCTTATCTTCTTGCGAACAAGTTTACAGGTCAAGACATTGTGCTTTGGCAGGATGTCCACGAGGTAGAGACTGATGTAGATTTCCTAAAGGCTATTGCCAAGGAACTCTAATCTAAAGGGGGCAAATGCCCCCTTTATTTATTTTAATCCCATGGAATTCGATGGGATTAAAAAGGTCGCCCGGGCGGGGGCCCCAGCATTTACAAAGGCTTAAAATCTATCTTAAATTTCATTTATCGAATCTATAGTAGTATCAAACAATTGAGGAGACTAAATGTCCAATACGATTCTTTACACTGCAACAGCAAAGGCTGTTTTCAATCTCGTGTCAACCTCCAAGCCATTTTCACTGATTCAAGTTTTAAAGTCAATCAGTGTTCCTACCAATGTTGTAATTGACATGGATGCAGTAGAGAAGTACATGACTAAGTTGTATTTCACAGACCAGATGGGTAGTTACAACCGTAGTTTTGTTTCCGACCAGCCAGTGTATCACCCTGTAGATGCTTCTGTGTCTTCTATTAAGAATGTGTTCCGTGACGAAGTTGAGCACAAGGATGTCACAGATAAGAATGGCTCGGTAAAGTCTGGCGAGTCTGTTGTGAAGCCTGATTCTCGTGGGCGAATTCGTATTCCTGTTCGTTACATGGAATCTGTCGTTTCTCCAGGTGAGACTGCTTATGTTGTTTTTTCGAACAACAAAATTACCATTGGCGACCGCAATGTAAAGTCTGCTAAGTTTTACACTACCGACCGCTACAACAATCTGCTTTTTAAAGCCCCTCTGAATACTAGTTATCGTATTAGTGTTATCGGTGGCAAGGTAGTCGCAGTGCCTGTCTGATGGTTGGGGATTTATTCCCCTTCTGTCTTAAAATCTTATAAGTCTTTTCTATAATAGAAAACCCATTAAAGGAATCAATTAAATGTCTGAAGTTAAAACTTTTACTGTTTATGATGACGGTGGTCATTGTTATTGTGCTGTGCCTCTTGAGTTTCTTCGTGATTTGAAGATTTCGAAACTTATTTCAGGCTATTCTTATATCAATCACAATGCTGGTGTTGTTTATCTTGAAGAAGATAGCGATATGGCTGTATTCTGTGAGCGGATGAAGGCTGATGGCATTGAGTTTTCCTTTAATGAGGAATTCGTAGAAGAAATTGATTATGTCGATGAAGATGGTGATGAGTGTTCAATGCGATGGGTACATCAATTCCATCATTATGAAGGTGATGATGATTGCGAAGATGAGCAGAATGTAGAAGGTCTTCCTGACTGGATTCTAGGCGATGATGATGAAGATGATGGAATGTTAGATGAGGACGTAGATTACTGCGGTGTTTGTCAAGAGCATTTCTTTGATTGTACCTGTAAAGACGAAGAATAATCTATCTTAAAATAAATAAGGGGCTTCTATATTAGTATGAATACAATTTACTCTACTCCTCTTCTTCAAGCATCTACTTCCACTGGTAAGACAAAGTATTGGCAGGGTCATGTATCCACAGATGGTACAGATTATTTCACCTATACTACTTATTGCCAGAGCATTGGCAAATCTGTTAATAACATCCAGTCTGCTGATGATTTGGTTGCTCTAGAGGGGTCGGGTATTTCGAAGATTACCACTTCTGCTTTGGTTACCATTGTTGGTAAAAACATTGGTCGCTCTAATGAGACTACGCCTAAAGACCAAGCGGTTTTCGAAATCAATTCTACTTTTAAGACCCAGAAAGATAAAGGCTATTGTGAGATTGGTGAATCGCCCGAAGATTCGCTTGTCCTCCCTATGCTTGCTTATCCTCTGGGCGATAAGATTCATACAATAGAATTCCCTCTTACTGTTCAGCCAAAATTCGACGGTGTTCGATGTCTTTCGAACGGCGATAAAATGTGGTCACGTAGAGGAAAGGAATTCGAAAAGAAAATAGTTGGTCACCTCTTTGGTGTTAAGTGTGGAGACTATGTTGTCGATGGAGAATTGATTCTCCCAGAAGGCTACCCTTTACAAGATACAGTTTCTGCTGTAAAGAAATACCGAGAACTGTCCACTAAACTCTTGTATCGTATTTATGATGTTATAGCACCAGACTTGTGCTATACAGAACGCTATAAGATTTGCAAGCAGATAGTAGAAGATACTAACAACCCACAGGTTGTCCTTGCACCTTCTCATACAATCGAAACGCACGAGGAAATCTATCCTCTGCACGAACAGTTTGTTAAAGAGGGTTGGGAAGGAACCATGCTGAGACTACATGGTGTAGGTTATAAGATTGGTCAACGTACCAATCAATTGCTTAAACTAAAAGACTTCTTGGAAGAAGAGTTTAAGGTAGTAGATGTCATTGATGGCAAAGGTAAATTTGTAGGAGCCGCAATTTTCCTATTAGAGACACCTGAAGGTAGAGTTTTCGAAACATCACCTGTCGGAACAATGGAATACCGCCGTGAACTATTCCAAAAGAAAGAATCTTTAATCGGAACATACTGGACTGTAAGGTTCCAAGCATACACTAAAGATAACATTCCACAGTTTGGTCGTGCAATCAACCAACGTGAAGCAGATTTACAAGGATAAGACAATGGAAAACAGTTTTGAGACAAATAATCGAGAAAGCCAATTCGATTTTGAACTAAAGGAATTTCGAGATAAGTATCCTGATTTCTATATTGAAACTTGGACACGACTAGACTTATTATCTCTAGTAGATGGAGAATTAGATGCTAGAGAAGAAACAGAATTCTGTAAGCAAGTTGTAAAGAACCTTTATGATTCATACGACTGCCAACAAGGTACTCATTGGGATAAAGTTTTAGATGTTGTTAACCAAACAATGAGTTGAACTGTTTCCATTTTGGAAATAGTTGCTAAAGTGGTATTTTCCATTTTGGAAATAACCACTTTTTGGGCTGGCCCCAAAAAGTACAAAGGGTTATTTTCTATCTTAAAAAAAGGGGGTTGTATCTATAATAGTATGACTACTATCTTTCTTAAATGTGTAAATCCGCACTGCGGTAATGACGAAGTTGTAAATGCCATCAAGGGTATTGATACCGACATGGTTGATTCTTTCCTTGAGGGATTTGGTCATGGTGCTGAGGATGATGAAGACTTTTGCCCAGAATGTGGTGAACTTGCCTCACCAGAACAGGTTGTAGACATTGATGAACGAAGCACCTCTTTTATCGCCAACTGACATTGAACTGAATCAAGTTTATTGGGTTTTCGTAAATCCTTTAAATGGCAGGTATGCAAAGTTTACTGAAACACATTATCTTGCAGTTTTTATAAGTGAAGAGTCTGGTCGCAGGTGGGAAAAGATTTCGGAGACTTTGCAAAGGTATGTTGGGCACGAAGAAACTCTTGAGAGAATAAAAGAAATCGCCAATGAACAAACAGGTGGCAGATACGAAATTATATCTTAAAAATCGAAAAAGGAATCTATAATAGTATGAATACAAACATTTCTCAAACTGGTTCGGGAGCAAACATTTCTGCTCAATTTTCTGGCTCTATTATTTCTCCTGTCACTATTAGCAAGAGAGATGCATTTATAAATAAATACTATGTTGAAATCATTATGTCTTTCATGCTTCTCATGTTTGCTCTTACTGTAGGTGCTGGTGTATACAGAGTTATGGAGTTAAAGTCTATTGCTAGTGGTATCTTTATAGAAGCAAACTATGACAGAATCATTGATGGCAAACTTACCCCCAGAGACTTCAAGATTATGAAAGACATTGACATGAGTCCTGATAATCTGTTCAAACAGAAGGAAGCGTTTTCTGAAAGGTATCGTTAATCATCTTAAAAACTTTATGCACTTTTCTATAATAATGTAAGATAATATGTATGTAACCCCCGGTGGTGGAACGGTATACACGACGGACTTAAAATCCGTTGGCGCAAGCCTTACGAGTTCGAATCTCGTCTGGGGGATAAGGGAGAGGTTAGACAGGTTGAGTGAATCACTGTCTTGTCGTAGAAGAAATTTAAGGATGTGTGACAAATTGGCTCTGGATAACTAGTCTCCACCCAGACAGCACATGACCTCTCTCTTTAACCTGGGTTGGTAGCTCAGCGGTAGAGCAGTGCCCTTTTAAGGCATTGGTCGTGGGTTCGAATCCCACCCGACCCATTTCAGTTTTTAAGTAATATTTTACAACTCAGTATCATTGGCGGTGTAGCTCAGCTGGTTAGAGCGAGGGATTCATAACCCCTAGGTCATGGGTTCGAGTCCCGTCACCGCTATCAAGTATCCTGATTTACCCGGGGGTCCATTATTTACAAAGCCCTATTTTCTACCTTAAAAATCGAGTATAATAATCTATAGTAGTATCATGGGCGATTAGCTCAACGGTTAGAGCAGGGGACTCATAATCCCTTGGTTGGGGGTTCGAATCCCTCATCGCCCATTTTATTTTAATTCTCAAAGGTTTTTCCGCTATAATAATAAATTATGTAATTAGTGACAACAATTACATTGGAGTAGTGAAATGTTAGAAACACTCGTAGAACCCAACTTAGAGTTAAACACTCTTACAGCAGAAGAAATCACCTCTACATATACCCTAGTAGATTATCTTAAGTTTGCCAAGAGTTGTACTCTGTTAGAAATTCGAAGTGGAAGACAAACAAACTCCATTTGGTTCAAAGATAAGTACAAAGAAACCCAAGTCATTATTCAAAATAAGTTAGACACGATGACGTGTACTTTTCTTGGAAATATTGAAGGCACTAAGATTGCTATTGTTTTAGAAAAAGAATTCTTTTACGATACAAAGAAATTTTTCCTGGAGAATAAGAATGACAACACAAGGGAAGTTAGTAGTAGCACTTAGTATTGTGGCGGTAGTCCCCTTTTTTATTTTATTTAAAACCATTAATAAAAAGAGAAAAGAAGAAATTGTAGACCCTTATAGAGGTTTAATACAATTCTAATTAAATGGGGCCGATAATAAATCATGGAAATAATTAGAATAATTTTCGCCTGGAGTGTATACTTAATTGCTAAGGCAATTTTTTATACTTTTGTAGCCACTTTATGGTGTATTCTTGCGGGAATTACTTTATTCTTAATTGCAATTAATTTCTGTGGTTTTATATTCGGCCCTATTGTTGGTTTTATTTGGTTATTCATTGGTGGGAGTTTACTAGAAGTTTTTTACGATCTAGTATTAGGATTATTTAGTATACTATCTGAACTCTCTTTTATCGCCAATCAAAAGATAAATATGTTTTTCACAGAAGAAGTTCCATCTTAAAAAACAGAACCTGCTTCTATAGTAGTATGAATACTAAACTCCACCGCTTCTATTTTCCAGAACCTGAGCCAATTTATGTCACTGCATACAATCTGACTGATGCAATTAAATACTACAAGGAAGAAGTTAAATCAGAGTATCGCATTGTATTGCCTGATAACACTGACATAGAGGTCACTGATGAGGGTGAACTCCCTTATGATACTATTGATGTTTGGGAAGAAAAGTATAATGTAGAGTCTTATGATGGCGAAACACTTTTAGACAAGCATGATTATTGGACTATGGTTCAAAAGATTTTCAATAAAACCCCCGGTCGTGTTTGGTCATGTTACGACAGTGGTGAAATCGTTTGTGGTATGCACACTGTTGATGTTCTTGGATTTTACATCACTGAAACAGAGGGTTTTATTGGTGAAATCTACGGTCATTACGAAGGGAGCATCGATTAATGCAACAAGTAAAGTGGAATCCCAGTTTAAGTAATACCCTAATTGTTCAGACTTATAATGATGGACAATGGTCAGAATTAGCAACTATTAAAGATAGTGTCGATGCTATATTTGCTTATAATTATTGCAAGGATGGGGCTGAATCATGGATTTTTGGCAAAGAGTTTAAAGCTTCAGATTTCCGAATAGTTAATTATTCTGGTGAACAGATTAAACTTATAATTTAAAGGGGCTTCGGCCCCTTTTTTAATGCTTTGTAGATTTTGGGGCGAGCGGGATTTACGTGCGGTTACGTGCGATTTACGTGCGCGCACGTAAAAAGATCTAGAATCATTTTATCTTAAAAACACTATACGCATTCTATAGTAGTATGGTAAGCAAGAACATTATTGAGAAGATTCAGAAACTGTTGGCTCTTGGCGGGAACAACCCCAATGAGAATGAAGCGACCAATGCTACACGCATGGCAATGGATTTACTGGCTAAGTATAATCTTTCCATGTCTGAGATTGTTGCAACTGACCAAGAAGATGTATCACATGAAGATTACAAGCCCGGTGGCAGGTCTTTCCCAACTTGGAAGACTATTCTGTTGAATGCAATCTGCAAATCGCACTTTTGCAATCTTATTCTTCGTCCCGGTACAGGAACCTACATTATTGTGGGTAAAGAAACCAATCGTGAAACCTCTAAGATGATGTTCACTTACCTGTGCAATGTGGTTGACTTTGAGACCAAGCAATACCTTAAGCAGAATAACTTTGACCGTTCACAAGGTAAAACTTTCGGCAATGCTTTTCGTAATGGCATGGTCAAGCGTTTGCAACAACGCTTTGATGAGAAATGTGCAGAAATCATTCGAGAACAACAGGGTAATGCACTTATTCGAGTAAACCCATACGATTTAGCAACTAGAGAAAACAATAACTACGCTTATAGTCAGTTTAGATTGACTACAGGCAAGACTCTGGGTGTAAACACGGGTTCATCTGCTTATGGCGCAGGCTATTCCGCAGGTGGGAAGGTTGGATTGCATGGTTCCCGTGCAATCACCGCATAAAAGGAGATATTATGACACTTAAACAAATGATTGATGAACTAAATCGGTTAGCCCTTGAATACAGTGAAGATACAGAAATCATTATTGATATTGAAGATGCATCAAGTCGATTTGAGGTAGACTTAGAAGATGTACTTGTCAACTTGTATGTAAATGGCTTACCAAAAATTGCATTATGTGGCACACTGGAGGGCTGATAAATGAAAAAACTTATTTGCATGGTAGATGGTTTGTATCATTACAAAGATGGTGACACACATACAGCAGAGGATGAAGAGGGTTATGTTTTGAAGCAGGCAAAAACTTCAAAAACAATTGACAATTTTATACAATTTGTATTGAAAATTAGGCGTGGAGAATAAACCTGCAAAGTTAACCCTTTGTAGGTTTTGGGGGCTTGCGATTCTATCTTAAAAATTAAAAGGGGCCTCTATAATAGTATAAGAGGGTGATGGACACACCGCAGAGACCCAAAACGATAAATAATAAAAATGCTCTCCGAGCGTTGCCTTTGTCACCCTCTTCCATCTTAAAAAAGAGCACACACTTGCTATAATAGTGTAAGGAGAAAATAAATGACAGCGATTTTTAGTGATTTCGATTCGACGATGACCTCCCGTGTTGAGGTTAACACTCAGAACAACACTGTAGATGTTACATTCCGAAAAACGGGTTCCACGTATCGTTATACTCTTGATGAGGCTGGCGTTGCCGATGTTGTTTCTCTCATCACTTCCCGCTCGAAGGGCAAGTTGCTCCACCAGTTGCTCGACATCAGCAATGGTGTCCGTGTAGATGAGCCAGAAGCAGTGACTGCGAAGACCCGCTCTCGTGTAGCACCTCAAGCGAAGGTTGCCCCAAAGGTTAAGAATACAAAGGCTCCACGAGTCGCTCCAACGCTCTCAAACAAGCCAATGTCTGCAAAGCAACCAACGAAGATTGGGAATCAGAAGATTCAAATCTAATAGTTAGGGAAACCTACAGTCCCCGTAGGTATAGTGGGACGCTTTGCCGGTGGGCATAACACCGGCACTTTTCGAGCCTAGCCCCAACAATTACAAAGGCTTAAAAAATATCTTAAAAAGGGGGCTGTTGTTCTATAATAGTATGAACACCCCTCTTATTGAAAACATCTTCTCTTCCATGACCTCCAGCCAGATTGATACCTATTCCGATTACTGGAATAGCATCAAGCCAGAAACCGATGAGGACATTTTCCGTCGTTGGCTTTTCGCATACACTTCCATCCACACTACGTGGGAAGGTAACGTCCGTGGCTACAACGCCATCAAGGATTTCGACAAGTGGTCTGACGACAAGGAAACCCTTCGCCAGTTGCTCATCGACGCTCGTTGCGGTATGTTCAATGTCCGTACCGAATACATCTGGAACTTCATGCAGGACTTTATGTCCAACACTTCCGACTTCCACCGTGGCACGGAAGAAACTTGGACGGCTTACCGTGACCGCTTGAACAATCGCCTAAAGGGTATTGGCATTACCAAGGTTTCCTTTACTTTGGAAATGTGTTTTCCGAATGAAGCAGAGGTTGTTTGTTTGGACACTCACATGATGCAGTTATACGGCATGAAAGAGGTTCGTAACAGCGGTGCTTTGAAGAAAGTTTACGAGAATAACGAGCAAGATTGGATTAATCGCTCTAAAAACGTCAATACTGCACCTTATATCGCACGATGTATGTTCTGGGATGCTAAGCAAGGTCATACAGACTCCCGATACTGGTCTTATGTGCTGGAATCCTAACATCAGGGGTGTTGTTAGGATTAAGATTCTACAAAGATAACACTTTGTAGAATCTGGCGCCCCGCCCCAATTTTATCTTAAAAATAGTATAAGTATTCTATAGTAGTATAAGGAATTCAAAATGAACACTGCATCTCTTGTTAATAACATCATGGCTCAATCTCAAGCACCCGAAGTGGCAGAAGGCATGGGAGCAACTATGCTTATGTACACTGACAGAAAGCCTTTTACTATTATCGAAGTAGTTAATCAAAAAGAGATACGTTTACAAGCAGATAACTATGTTAGAACAGATAATAATGGAATGTCAGATAGTCAAAACTATGAATATTCTCCAAACCCCCTTGGTACTATCTACACAGCAACAAAACGAAAGAATGGTCATTGGGTCACCAAAGGACATACGACAAAGAGCGGAACCTATTGGGGTATAGGACATCGCAGTGCTTATTATGATTTTAGTTTTTAATACTGTATAAATATTCGAGTAATCATACGATTATAATATGTAAGGCCCGTTAGTCGAGCGGTTAAGATGCTTCACTTTCACTGAAGAGACCAGGGGTTCGATTCCCCTACGGGCTATCTCTGGTGGTGTAACGGTAGCACAGAGGTTTTTGGTGCCTTTAGTTGGAGTTCGAATCTCTGCTGGAGAATTTTGGGCGGTTAGCTCAGTTGGTAGAGCGATTAAAACATTAGGGGCGGTTGGCGCAGTGGTAGCGCAATTCGTTTACACCGAATGGGTCGGGGGTTCGAATCCCTCACCGCCCATGTAATTTGGAAGAGTGAGCAGAATGGTATTGCAACCGCCTTGAAAGCGGTCTCACCCTTGACGGGGTGTGCGGGTTCGAATCCTGTCTCTTCCTTTTCATTTGGAGAAAAACTATGACACTAAGCGAAGCAATAAACGAATTAAAAAATAATAAAATTGTAAGAAGAACTAATTCGAATCAGTCTTATTGCTTTGATGCTAATACTAAAAAGTTTGGTATTGTGATTAAATATAATCAAATCGAAGGTGTCAAGTACGATATTAAATATTCAGAGAAAGATACGATTAGTTTCTATGCTGATGATTTTTTAGCAGATGATTGGATAGTAGAATAAATGACAAAATCACATGCAGAAGAAATTAAAAATAGAATAGAAGATTTAAACAAAAGATATGCTCCTATTAAATTAAATTTCAAAATGTATCCAAGTCATCATCCTCTTGATGATGACAATTGGTTTGTTACTATAGTTTACA
>JACCDW010060266.1_pt1 | contig 56117 bp, 44 predicted proteins | sample 7449781 | NCBI WGS metagenome assembly JACCDW01 (sample SAMN15323449, study PRJNA562643) | freshwater metagenome | isolation source: river surface water | place: USA:Blue River Watershed | collected 2017-08-18
CCCAAGAATTGAATATCATAACCAGAATAATTCTTTTTATATAAAAGTGTTCCAATGGAAGTGTTCAATGATGTATCAGGTTTGAATGCTAATTCTAGGGTATGATTATCCGCAAAGTGTTGGATGCGTAATGCATCACAACCGGGTCTTTCTTCATAGTCAAAGTCAAGAAGATTATAAGTATTAAATACATCATTTGGATTCCAAGCTGTATGTATTCCCCAATTAATTCTTTGGCGACCAAGTGTAATACCCCATTCTTTAGATATATAAGTAAACGCTAACCTGTCAAGTACACTATGCAATACAAATCCTGATGAATTAAAGATGATCTCAGACATTCCTAATACACCCGGTTTAGTTTGAAGTGATGGTAAAAATGTTGGGTCATATTTTGTCATTTCGCCCCAAAAGAGTCTATTCCGCATGTCCAATCGCAAGGAAAGATTATCTACTATTTCTACAGTACTTGAAATGCGATTATGCAAGAGATTGGATGAAATAGAAGTATTTGCATTATCAATCAATGAAATGGTCTGAAGACTTTTAACATATCCTCGAAGAGTATAACGAGACTGCTCCAAACTATCCTGTGCTTGAATACAGGAAACAGAACAAATGAGCATGATTATACATATACGCATAAGATTAACGATCATATGATATATCGCTCACAATTTTTCCATCTTCTAAAGTGATAACACGCCTTGCTTTGTCAATCACGCGTTGATCATGCGTGGAAAACACAAAAGTGATATCTTCCTCCTTATTGAGTTTAATCATGATATCTAATAAGTTCTCTGCAGACTTCGTATCAAGATTAGCAGTGGGTTCATCTGCGAGAATAAACTGAGGTTTACTTGCAAGTGCTCTTGCAACTGCTATCCTTTGCTGTTGGCCACCAGATAATTCTGATGGTCTTTTATTCGCTCTATCTGAAAGTCCTATTTGCTCAAGTAATTGTTTGACTCTCTCCATTCTCACTTCTTTTGAAAGATTCTGAAGCAACATGATAAATTCAATATTTTCTTCAGCTGTGAGTACAGGTATCAAATTGTATGATTGAAAGACGAACCCTATATTATGCAAACGAAATTCAATGAGTTCATTATAGGACAATTCAGAAATATTTGTACCATTGATTTCAATATATCCAGAAGTTGGAATGTCGAGTCCACCAATCATATTGAGTAATGTTGTCTTTCCTGAACCGGAAGGTCCTTTAATGGCTATGAATTCACCTCTTTCAATATGCAAGTGTACATTATTTAATGCATAAATAGATACAGATCCTTCTGTATATACTTTGCTCACATTATGTGCATCAATGACTGATGAATTCATAGTAATACTCACTTTTTGATAGATTCAACAGGTAATAATGTCAATGCTTTTCTTGCAGGTAATAATGCTGACAAGAAAGTAGTAATAATGATGAGTAGTATTGTCATCTGAATATCATACCATTTGAGGATTGGATATACGATTGGATCATACCCGAAATTCGAGGCAGTTGCCTTCAGCATTGAAAGTTCTATTCCGGTTTGATTAGTGATCATAATTGCAATGATTGAAATCATCATTCCAATAGGAGTTGCAGCGAAGATCAAAAAAGTTGTTTCGAGTACAATCATGCTAAACACATATCTTTGATTCATACCTAAAGCAATCAACATTCCAATTTCTCTGGTTCTTTCTAATACACTCATCATCATTGTATTGACGATACCGAATGCAAGAGCCAATAGTATTATCCCCATATATACAAATACCATTTGATTCCCTACAGATAGTGTTATTCCTAATTCAGGTGAAATTGCCTTCCAATCTTCAATGAGTAGTATTGGATATTGTAATTTTAACATTCCAACCATTGGATCAATCAATTCCTGATTGTTGACAAGCATAGCTATTTCATGGAATGTTTGATGAATTCCAAGTAGTGAATCAATTGATTGAATATGCACAAATACTTGTGATTCATCATAAGGTCCATTTATCGTCTTATAAAGACCCACAATACGAAATGCAGAAGTAACCAAATCATTATTACTATCTTGAAAAGTTAACACTACTTTATTACCACAATGTACTTTTAAAGTTTGTGCAAGCGATGTACTAATTATAATATCATTCTTTTGAGCTGAAGAAAAATATTGACCTGTGATTACTTTCTGATTGAGTGATGTTAAATGTGCTTCATCTTTGGGGATCACGCCATTTATCATGATTCCTTTGCTTCCATTTGAAGTAGCAATCATTCCTTGCACGATGATTCTTCCTGAAGCATGAAGTATTATATCATTCTTTTGTAGGTACTTAAGTATATCATATCCATTGGGAATAGTTTCTTTTACATCATAGTCATTTTTATAATTTCGAGCATGAATCTGAATATGAGATACTTCTGTTCTAAGAGCATTATCAAGTCTTTGCTGAATCATTCCTCCATAGAATGCTAAAACAAATATTCCGGAACTTATGCCTATAATAATGGCAATCATTAAAATCAGACTTCTCTTCCGATTTCTCCAGATATTTCGCCAAGCTATTGAAACTATCATATTCATCGCATTGCCTTTAATTCATGTAAACGATGAATATGCCAAAGTGGATATATTCCAACAAAAAGGGATAGTGATATCACTATCAATGTTTGTGTCAAAAATATTGTTGGATTAAGTATTGTTGGAAAAATTGGTTCAAAACCAAATTGAATGAATGCCTTTTCAAAATCACCAGAAAATCGAATAGGATGTTCCTTCATAAAAAGTACTATTGGAAGGCTTATGAGATTACCTGTTATGACACCAATAGTGGAGATAATAATTGTTTCACCCAAGAGCATGTATTGCAATAATAACTTTTTCATTCCAATAGCAATGAGCATTCCAAATTCTCTTTTTCGTTCACTCATCATCATAACTATTGTTCCAAAAAAGCCGAAACCAATTGTAAGATACAATACCCCTGAAAAAATCGACATCGAAATAGTATCTGATTGTATATGATTTGAAATTTCAGGCATTAACTCTTCCCAATTCATTACTTCGTATTGAGAATTAAGAACTTGTTTTATCTCATTTTGTACATCATGCATGATTAGTGAACTATTGAGACCAAATGACATACTTGTAATTATACCTTCTGCACTCAGTAATTCTTGCAATACATTCAATGGTAGATACATAAACTGATTGTTCATTTGAGGTGCATTAAAATGTACAATCCCTCCAATTGGATATTTCCCTGCTGCCATTGCCCCACGAAATCCCTGTCCAAACAACACTATAGTATCACCTATGTTTACCTGTAATTTTTCTGCAATTCCTTCTGCTATAATTATATCATTTGATTCAGATGAAAAGTATGTTCCTTTCACTACCTTATTGTTAAGTCTGGTCATTCTCGCTTCACTGATGGGATCAGTCCCAATCAACATGCAACCTCGAGTTGAATTACCACTGGAAATGAGCATGAATGTTTCTAATCTTGGAACAACTGTTTGAATACCTTTGATATTATGGAGTCTCTGAATCAATGTACTGTCATATGGCATTGATTGCTCTATGACTTTTTCTTTCCAATATCCAGATTTATGAACTTGAAGATATCCGGAATAATATCCGACTAAGTTATTAATCAAATTGTCAAATGCACCCTCTTTTACCGATTGCATTACTATTGAAAAAATCATCGCAAATGCAATAGAAGAAATAGTAATAAAAGTACGTCTTTTATTCCTCCATATATTTCTCCAGATGAGGGATAGTATCATTTTATCATTTGAATTGTATTGACCGAGAAAAATGCATCATCAATTGGTTTATTGAATATGATATCTGAGTATGTCATAATTGTTCTGTGTTTGTCTTTGTCTGATGGAGTCATTTCCATAGTTGCTGGCAATAATCTTCCATTGAAATCTCTAATGTCTCTACATTGCAATGTATTTACTAATACTCCAGCCTCATCAAAATATTTCACATTCATGAGAATATAGTCTTTTTTATCAATGATCGTTATGACTTTTCCCCATACCACTGCTGACCCACTTTTAGGTATTAGTTCAATCACATATGAATTTCTGGAATCAATAATTGTATCGCCAATAATTTTATGAGTATAATCATTGAGTATAGAGGCTTCTTTTACTAAATCATCTGTTGTGAAATCTGTACCCATCCAGCTTTGATTCATCATAGATGGAGGCATTTTGATGGTTCTTTCAATGGAAGGAATCCAATTCCAAACTTCTTTCTTTCGTTTTAGAAAAATAGTTCCCTTTTCTTTTGCTGGTGATTGAATAAGAATTATGGAATAATCATTTCCTTTTGTCCAAGCCTTCATTGAAATTGTTCTTGTCCAACTTGGCCGAACAACTTGAATGCTCATGGTAGCAATACTTGTATTTCCACGACTATGTTCTTCAGCTTTTTTAATTATGTCATATGCACTTTGAGCGAACAAAAGTGAGGAATGCAATACAAATAGAATACTGAGATAATAAAACATATATAATGCCGTAAAAAAAAGAGACACTCGAAGGTGTCTCTAATACTGTATAAATATTGTGTTACATTATAAATTGTAATGCAATTGTAAAATGAATGGCGATGCCCCATCATTAAAATTGATCAAATTAAGACCTACACCTGCAAGCATATTTTTAGATATTTCATAATGCCCACCAATATTCAATCCATTCATCCAGTGGTTTCCTGTCATGATTTCAGCTTTTACACGAATTCTGTCATTCAATACAGGATAATCAATTCCCGCCATAAGCCCAATTGTTGATTCTCCAAACATACCTTCATTACCATAATAGACACCCGCATTGATATTTGCATTAGAAAGTAATTTGTTTGCTGTAACCAAACCATAGAGAATAAACGCATTTTTATCTGTGAAATAATAAGTTCCACCAACTGTCAAATTGTGCTCAGATGTTAATGCCTGTTTATGTTGAGCATTCAATCCGATCCAATTCTCATTATTTTTATTATTCATTACATTTAAACCGATCTCTGTGTCTTTAGTTAGTCCATACATTCCATTTAATTGCGTTCTGTCCAAACCATTTGTTAGAAATGTATTGACTTGTAAGTATATATCACCTTGCCCAGTTACTCTTGAATTTGGAACATTAAAATATGTCTGCTGAGCAATAAGATCTGTCGCACATATACATAGAATGGCGAAAAAGAGGTGTTTGATGAGTTTCATGGTACTTCCCACAGTGTAAATAAGATATAGGGGAATTATATCCCCATTTGCTGCATGACAAATGTAATAAAAACAGCCTATGATTAAGAAAAAATAAAATAAGATAGCTTTGGTCATGTATAGCAAAGTTCTTAATTTAGATTAAGTCTAAATAAGTTTTAATCTATGTGGGATTATAAATGAAGCACATTTCTTCGATTGCATACGCAATAATCATGACACTTATTTTTGTCGGATGTTCTGATCAAGGTATACAACCTATTGATATTCCAACAACTTATGACTCTACTGGATATTCTGATGCTGTTCAATCTGTGAAAATACTCATCAAACAGCATCAAGATTTTGTGAGTTTGATAAAAACTGGAAGAACTCCAGGAACTATTGTGGATTTTTCTTCTGGCTTATCAGCAATGCAGCTTTATATACATGAAGCAAATGATTCTATCAAGTCAGATTTTCCTCAATTACTCCAGGAATTAACAAAGGCTTCTGGCAATACTTATGATCCTTTTGCTGCAAATCAAATTAATGGCGGAACTTATGGTGGATATCTATTTGATGAGAATGGTTTAGAACTTGAGCAAATCCTTGATAAAGCTACTTTCTTTGGATTGTTCTATCATAAAGCATCAAGAATGTCTCTCACTTCAGAATCTACACAAAATCTCATTGCTCTATTTGGTGCATCCCCACGATTTTCTAATAGTGACAAAGCCACAAATTCACCAGATCTCCTCTCTGCTGCTTATGCAGCTCGCAGAGATAAAAATGATGGGAATGGATTGTATTCTGAATTCAAGCGAAATATAATTGCAATGCAAGCTCATCAAAGAGCAGGATCCAATTATAATAATGAGACATTATCTGAGAGAAAATCAGTCCTTCTCGCATGGGAAAAAGCAATAATGGCAACAGTAGTGAATTATTGTTTTTCTTCTCATACTAAACTGACGATGACAAATCCAACTGAAAATGATAATGGTGCAGCTCTCCATGCAATTAGTGAAAATATAGGTTTCATCTTTGGACTTAAAGCTGTTTCAGAAAAGAAAATCACGAATGCGCAAATTGAAGAATTACTTTCATTACTCAAATCCAATAAACCTGCAGTATTTGTCACTGATGCATTTACCAATGCCCCAGCATTACTACAAGTGATTGGAAGAATCAAAGTAATCTATGGATTCACAGAACAAGAGATAGAAGATTTCAAAGTGAATTGGGTCACAAATCAGAATAGACAATAATCATGAAAAAACTAATCCTTGTCATAATTATAATTATTCCGCTTTTCTCCTTTTCTTCTTGTGATGATCCGACAGGTTCTGTAAATCAAGCATATGATAGAAAAGCAATGCTAGAATACACTGCAAGAAATACCATCATCCCACTTTATGGTGATATGTACCAAGCAGTGAGGAGCTTTGATTCAACATTACATTCATTTTCAGAAAATCAAAATGAACAGAATGCACAAGAGCTTCGTAATAGCTGGCGCAATATGGCTGAAGCTTGGCAGTATGTAGTATTTTTTGATTTTGGACCTGCACAAATGAGTGATGGTTCCCTCTTTCAAAATATAGGCACATTCCCCGCTTCTGCTTTGAAGATTGACTCTTATATCAATGCGAAAGACACAAGTTTTAAGAATTTTGATAGAGATTCTAGAGGACTCTATACACTTGAATATTTGATATTCAAAGACTCTACTTCAATTATTCAATCAATAAAAGATCAACCATTCAAACTTGTATATGCAAAGGCAGTAAGCAAAAATATACTTGCTAGGATTGAGTCTGTTTTCAGTCAATGGCAAGGAGCTTATGGAACAGCATTTATTAATAATGATGGAGCTCAAGCTGGATCGTCTATATCTGATTTATATAATTCATTTGTCTTTCATTTTGAAGTTATGAAGAATTATAATCTTGGTTTGCCAATGGGTAAGAGAGCAGGTCAAGTCAATAGTGAGCCATCAAAAGTTGAAGGATATTATAGTGGTTATTCCACAGCTTTACTCAAAGCCAAATATACAGCACTCAGACATTTATGGTTTGGTTATGCCAGACTTTCACTTGCTTCTTCCCTTTCCGCAAAAGGTTTTAAAGAATATATACTTTCCGTAGAGAATGGTCCTCGCTTAGTTGAAGATACTGAGACGCAATGGAATGTGATTGGAACTGCAGTCAATGCACTTGATGCAAAGATTCCACTTCAATCTTTGATTACTACTCAATCCTCGCAATTAGATCAGATTTTCGCGGAAATGACAAAACATACTCGATTTATCAAAAGTGAGATGTCATCTCTGCTTGGAATATCAATTACCTATGCCAGTGGAGATGGAGATTGAATCTCCAATATCATGAATAGAATTAAGCATTTTCTCCATGTCCCGGCTTCGGCCTCTACCCTAGCATATTTTCGCATGGGACTGGGAATGCTCATTCTTATCAGCACGCTTCGATTCATGCTATTGGGTTGGATAGACATGCAGTATATCCAACCTAAGTTTCACTTTCCGTATTTCGGTTTAGAGTTCTTCTCAGCACCTTCTACGTCCTTGATATATACAACATTTGCCATACTCATCATTTCTTCAATCGGTGTTATACTAGGATATCGATTCAGAATGATGTCATTGCTCATGTTTCTAAGTTTTACCTATATCGAATTGTGGGATGTCTCTTTTTATTTGAACCATTATTATGCAGTGAGTTTATTCTCTTTGATTTTGTGCATTCTTCCTGCGCATGTCACAGCTTCACTTGATGTGAGGTTGGGGCGAGTAAAGGAATCAATTACAGTACCCTATTGGACCCATTTCATAGTGTATTTTCAAGTTGGAATAATCTATGTTTTTGCCGGCATTGCAAAAATCAATGCTGATTGGCTCTTTTCTGCATTACCACTTAAAATATGGCTTCCAGCCCATTCCTCATTGCCTGTTATTGGTCAAATTCTGTCTATAGATTTCACTGCATATGCATTTTCTTGGTTTGGAATGATATATGATCTCTTGATCATCTTTTTTCTTCTTCATACATCAACCCGATACTATGCATTTGCGACTGTTGTGATATTTCATTCTATGACAGGACTCCTCTTTCAAATAGGAGTATTCCCAATTGTCATGATTTTCATGGCATCATTATTTTTTGACCCTGCAATTCATCAATATATCACTCAGCGATTCTTTGTCAATCGTAATCAAGAAAGAGCACAAACCAAATTCGTACTTTCCAACTTAGGCATGGGATTGATCGGAATATATATTGTTTTTCAATTGATATTTCCATTCCGTTATGCTTTTTATCCCGGAAATCATCAATGGACTGAGCAAGGATATCGTTTTGGTTGGCGAGTGATGTTGACTGAAAAATCAGGCAATGCCCTTTTTAAAATTATAGATAGAAAAACCGGCAAAATGGGTTTTGTGAATAATACTGAATGGTTAAGCCCTCATCAGGAAAAACAAATGTCATTTCAGCCGGATATGATTCTTGCTTTTGCGCATTTCCTTCATGATGAATATCAAAAGCAAGGAATATTTGATCCAATTATTACTGTTGATTGTTGGGTCACAATGAATGGAAGACCATCGGCTCGATTGATTGATCCAAAAGTCGATTTGTCAAGAGTTCATGATGATTATTCTCATAAAGCATGGATTGCTTCATATCCTGGAGCATTACAATGAGATTACTCCAATTTATTATGTCTATATTCTTAATACATACAGCATTTTCTGCTGAGAATATTTTACCTGCTCCAAAACCTATTAATATCACACTTGAAATACGAGATTTAGATCAAAAAAAGCCAATTGTCGGAGCAAAAGTATTTTTCTTTGATGATCAAATATCCATACGCTCTAATAGTGTGGGAATAGCAAATCGAATTCTCTCTACTGTTAAAGATAGTATTACGGTTCGCATCTCAGCTCAAGGATATGCATCTGAGATAATTACGATTCCAGTACAGTATCCTTTGGTAAATGTTTATCTAAAAATTAAAAATATTATTCTCGATGATGTTTTTGTCCAATCCGATGGAGATCGTAATGGATTATTGGCTGGTTCATTAGAGAATGTACAACTTGCTGCAATATTTGAAGGGAAAAAATCTGAACTCATCAATATGAATCAAATATTGTCTAATAAATCAAATGCACAGGCAAGACAAATATTTGCCCGCGTTCCTGGACTGAATATTTGGGAAAATGATCAATCAGGTTTGCAATTGAGTATTGGTGGTCGGGGGATGAATCCAAATCGCACAGCGCATTTTAATACTCGAATCAATGGGTATGATATGGCTGCAGATGCGCTCGGTTATCCCGAGAACTATTATACACCCCCAATGGAATTCGTGGATAGAATTGAAATTGTTCGTGGGGCTGCATCCCTACAATATGGTCCACAATTTGGCGGTATGGTGAATTTTAAATTGAAATCCGGACATGATACAATTCCATTTCTTGCTCAAGCCAGGTTATTTGGTGGATTATATGGTTTCATGAATGCTTTTGCTTCTATTCAAGGAGCATCTGATGATCAAATAACCTATTATGCAGGCGTTTCTTATAAACAGGGCGATGGCTGGAGAGCAAATGCCGATTATTTAGCTTTTACTGCTTATGCTAATATTGGTTATAGACCAGTTGATTTCTTTTCATTGACATTTGAAAGTACATATCACACTTCGCTTCAACATTTACCAGGTGGTTTGACCGACAAGCAATTTGAAGTTGATCCAGGAATGTCATATAGAAAATATAATTGGTTTGGAGTAGATTGGAATATCAATGCTCTACAATTACTCTATGAATTCTCACCTATGTCAAGAATTCAATCTCGATTGTTCAATGTGAATGCAATACGATCATCACAAGGTAATCTTCAGAATACCTCATTAATTGATGATATCGTATTACCAACTTTGATCAAAGGTCAATTTATGAATATTGGCAATGAAACAAGATTCATGCATACATATTTCCTAGATGAAAATCCTTCTAATCTACTTATTGGTTGGAGAGTATATCATGGTGATGCAATGAGTATGCAAGGTATTCCTGGTGATCGATATAGTCCATCATTTTCTTATATAGACAATTCTCAACCTGAAAATATGAGCATGAAAAATCCGGGGAAAAATTATTCACTCTTTGCTGAAACAGCAATTCGTCCAACAGAGTATTGGACTATTCTTCCCGGAATTCGGTATGAATATGTTGAAACAGGCAGTATTGGAAGATTTACCGAAAGAGTATTAGATCTGGCAGGAAATCTCGTAAGCACAAATGACAATTATGAAGATAAAACTGTTGCAAGATCTATTTTTCTCTATGGAATAGGAACATCTTTACGATTACATCAAGAACTTGAATTATATGCAAATTATGCTCGCAATTATAGAGCGATCACTTTTAGTGATATTCGGGTGAATAATCCCAATCTTATTATTGATTCAACTTTGGATGATGAGCAAGGATTTAATGCTGATATTGGTGTGAAAGGGTATGCATTTTCAGGTCTACTGTATTATGATATAAGTGCTTTTTATCTTTCATATGAAAATCGTATTGGCACAGTCTTGAAAAGTGATCGAGCTCCGCTATTCCTTCCATATCGATTTAGAACAAATATTGGTGCAACTAGGACTATAGGAATAGAGTCAATCATTGAAACAGATATATTCAAAGTTCTTGGAATCAATACTAAACATGGATTACGAGCATATCTCAATACTTCCTTCATTGAAGGAAAATATATTCGTTCTTCATTACCTGGTATTCAAGGCAATATTGTTGAATATATTCCAACAATGACATTACGCAGTGGTTTGGAACTCATACGCAATGATATAAGCTGTGCATTACATATTTCTCATGTAAGTAAACAATATTCGGATGCAACGAATGCAATACTATCTTCGAATCCGATTGTTGGAGAAATACCAGCTTATACTGTGATAGACATGTCATTTGGATATACTATGAATTCTACAATTACTGTAGAAGCTCATGTAAATAATCTATTAGATGCTCGATATTATACTAGAAGAGCTGAATCATATCCAGGACCAGGCATCATACCTGCAGAACCACTAATGATGACAGTAGGAATCATTATGAATTTATAATCAGTGAATGATCTCCACTCGAATTCCCTGCTCATACACTTTTCCCCAAGTTGATAACTTATTATACAGTGCATTTTCACTTCCCTTTTCTATGATGGTGATTTCTTTACGAATCACTTTATGCTGTTTTCTCATCTCATTAAAGATATGCAGTTGAATGTCTTTCACTTTATTCTGTAACTCATTAGAAGCAGATTTATCCATAATTATCAGTATTTCATCTTGAGATTTAGCATACTGTTTTATGTCTCTAGATATTTGTTGATATAGCATAGAATCAGTATTTATTAGAGGTAAATATGTGAATGCATGCCCCTGCATTTTATTCTCATTCGACATCTGTATTCTAAACTCTTCAGTGAATTCCAATGTTCTTTCTTGTTCATTAGTATATCTGACAGTGCATTCATAAGATCCAGTGCCTGCTTCTCCTTGCAATAATTCACTGCCATCCAAATGAACTGAAGTAGCTGTGAAAGGGCCGAATGTTTTTTTATACTTCTGTGGCCCACTTATATCAATAAACCACTCTTTCGGAGGATTCTGAGATTGCAATGAGCAAATGATAACATTCTCAGGAGGAGATACACTCTCAAAATCCATCTCTACAATAGGTATATGACCAGAAGAAAAAGTTGCTTTGAAATAATCACTATGTTCATGATTCTGTTCGCAAGCATTGAATTGCAATCGTGAAGTATCAATTCGAAGAATACTTTTACAAATATCTATTAATTCCTTCTTGTATTGAGTCTGTTTAACATTCGAGCAAACCTTAATGTAACAAGTATCCATTGATGTTTTAAGATAATTCAACAGAAAATGGATGCTTCTCTCTTCAATACATGTTCTTTGTATCTTAATATCTTCATGTTGAAATGGCAAATCACTTTTAGTACAGAGTAAACTTGTTGGAATATTGAACTGTTCGGGATTTCTATGCGCTTCATGTATAATATTAAGAAATGAAGTTGCTGGCCATTGCATAATCAAAGGTATATGTTCATTCATTGATCGTTTCCCCGACATTTCTGTAGGTATCTTCAATGTGAATGGATGTGATACTGCTAGCTTCTCCTTCGAAGGATTCAGTGTTATTGAAATACCGGTTCTCAAAGAAAATGTTGACCATATATTATCAAATCCATCTTGATTTTCAGGAAATTCTCCCGTTCTTTGATTAAAAATAAGGGAAGTTTCAAGAAACGGTGAAATGTGAATAGGTAATGAATGTACAGATTGATTGAGTTGAAATTCAGCTGATATTCCGGCAAATATTCCTGGTATAGGCGAATTCATATTACTCAATTGATTCGTATTGATAATCTCACCAATTTTACCAATGGAGTGATTCAGAAGAAAACTTAATGATGGACCTCCATATATTGAAAATATATCCCATGGCTTGATCATCAATGCAGATTCAAAAGTTATATATCTTAACTGTGGATGCATTGAAAGTGACCCAGGTTCAATTTCATCTTTAATAAAACCTGATCTATCATCATAAGATATTCTTCCTATAAAATTCAATGGATCATATTCTGCAATGATTGATAATCCGATCATAGGATTAAACAATGAGAATTCAGGTTGACCTTTTGTAATGAAATTAGTTTTCATTCCTAAAGATTCGAAATCTTGATAGCCAACGCTGATTCCATTTACTGAATTAGCAATATCAATTCCATAAGAATGAATTCTCAATTGCGCATGAAGATTTATAGACATTACCATACATAGAAATAAGCATATTATGATATGTAGAATAGACTTCATGCAATGCTCATATAGTGGATATCGGTTGACTTTAATCTTTGAAATTCATTCTTTACCATCACATGTTCATTCTTTCGTAATTGCGGATCTTCTTGTATGAGTATTCTTGCATCTTGCTTTGTAATCTGAATCAATTGCACATCATTGACAAGATCAGTGAATTGAAAATTAGGAATGCCTGACTGTCTTGTTCCAAGATAATCGCCCGGCCCCCGAAGTTTCATATCTGCCTCTGCAATTGCAAAACCATCAGTTGTTCCGGCCATTGTCATAAGTCTTGCTATTGCGGACTTTCTTTCCATTTGAATATCGTCAGTTTCCTTCTTCTTTACTTGATATCGAAAATGATCTTTTGTTGCAAGGAAACAATATGATTGCGCATCGCCTCTCCCTACTCTTCCACGCAATTGATGCAATTGTGCAAGACCAAATCGCTCAGCATTTTCAATGAGGATGACAGATGCATTAGGAACATCAATTCCAACTTCAACAACAGTAGTCGCAATGAGAATATCATATATTCCTTTCTTGAAATCTTGCATTATCATTTCTTTTTCATTCCAATGCATCTTTCCATGAAGAAGCGCGCAGGAATATTCAGAAAATACATCGCTTTTCAGGAATTCATAATGTTCAGTTGCTGATTTTGCGGCAACCTTCTCGGAGGGTTCTACAAGTGGATACACAATATATGCTTGATGACCTATAGATAATTGGTTTTTGATGAATTCAAAAGCTGAATCTAAAGAACTCTCAAATACAATATCTGTTTTGATTGGTTTTCTGCCCTTCGGCATTTGTTTGATGATCGTATTGTCCAAATCACCATAGAGCGTCATTGATAATGTACGTGGAATTGGAGTAGCACTCATCACCAGAATATGTGGTGAGATTGTGGAATCTTTTAATGATACCGATGCCATGGTTTTTATGCGTGCTCTTTGTTCAACACCAAAACGATGTTGTTCATCAATGATGATGAGTCCGAGATTATTATATCGAACTCCCGAATTGGATTGTTCATTTTGAGTGAAGACAGCATGAGTACCAATGATAATCTGTGCATCACCTTGTTCGATTGATTGTAAAATTGCTTTTCTTTCAGAAGAAGTTTGTCCTCCAAGCAATTGTACAATCTTTACATTGAATGGTTCCAGTAATTTGGCAAAAGACATTGCATGTTGTTCCGCCAAAATCTCTGTAGGTGCCATAATTACCGATTGATATCCAGCTTCAACAGCTTGTACCATCGTAAGAATGGCAATGATCGTTTTCCCACTTCCAACATCTCCTTGAAGAAGTCTATTCATAGGTCTGCCGGATGTAATATCCTTCGATATATCCCATAATGCTTGTATTTGATCTTGAGTAAGACTAAAGGGTAATGATTCATGGAGTTTACGAGCGAGTGTACTCTTCTGTGGAAATAGTGGCCCTTTTTCAGAAATATGGACGATTGACCTTTTAGATTCGAGAAATAATTGAAAATAAAAGAGTTCCTCATATTTCAAGCGTTCCCTAGCAATAGATAATTGTGCTTGATTCTCTGGTGCATGGAGAGACATCAGCGACTTATGCTTTGACATGAATCCATATTGATTCAGTAAGCTCATTGGTAATGTTTCGGGGAATTCTTCCGATAATTCTTGCTTTATTACTTCTACAATATTCCGCAGAATCTTTAGAGAGATATGTGCATTTTTCAACCCTTGTGAGAGTCGATATTTTGGTAATATGGTACCTTTTAAATATTCTTCCTTTTCCTCTTCATCAAGAACAATGATATCCGGATGATGAAAGCTGAGCTTTCTCCATTTGACATCATAATCGGGGATTCCACTCACACTTATCAATGCATCAATAGGTAAAAGCGTTTTGAAATAATGAACCATATTGAAGAACACACAATCCGCACTAATTCCGGAATCGTCTCTGATTGTAACAATGAGGATAGATTTTTTTCCACCAGGCCCAAATTTCTTTTCTTTTACAGATATGATTCTTGCAGTTATTGTGTATTCTGATTTAATGGAAATATCGGATGTGATTTCTACTGTGGAATGGTCTCCTAGCTCTTCATTTCGCAATCTCGAAAGGATTTCAGATAATGTATGGATCGAAGTACGATCGATATAGGCATATGGAATATATTGGAGAAAATCACTTACTGTATGCAGGCCCATAGATGCGAATGCTTCCGCTCTTTTGGGACCAACTGACCTCACATATTGCAATGGTGAGGTAAGTTTGAGAGATGTATGTTGATATTGTTTCTCCATTAAGTAATACATCAATTACGATGAAAGATACTCTTGTAATACTCTCTTACAATATTCTCTATAGGAGGATTTCGGTAATGTTTCGAGTAATAATTGATATTCATCTATATCAATGAAATTCATTCTCAAAGCTATCTCTTCCAAGCATGCTATTTTGAGATTTTGTCTTTTTTCAATAGCATGTATGAATTCACCGGCTTCTAGTAAACTTTCAGGAGTGCCTGTATCAAGCCATGCAATTCCTCTACCCATCTTTTCAACTTTTAATTTCTGCTTTTGAAGATACACTTTTTGCACATCGGTAATCTCCAATTCCCCTCTTTCGCTTGGCTCTAATTGTTCAGAAATAGAAATCACTTCATTATCAAAGACATATAGCCCGGGTATCGCATATTGCGATTTGGGTTTGATTGGTTTTTCTTCTATACTGATCACTGAACCATCAGAATTAAATTCAACAACTCCATATCGTTCTGGATCTTGAACAGGATAACCGAAGATAGTGGCTCCTTGATTATGCGCTAATGCTTGTCGAAGAAAATCTAGCTTACCATAAAAGAGATTATCACCAAGTATCAGACAAACCTGATCATTTCCAATGAATTCCTTTCCATAGAGAAAAGCCTCGGCAATACCTTTAGGTGCAGATTGTTCAGCATAATTGATGGTAATTCCCCATTGTTTCCCATCACCGAGTAGCTGATGAAAATGAGGAGCATCATGAGGAGTAGTAATGATGAGAATCTCTTTAATGCCAGCTAGCATTAGAGTAGCCAATGGATAATAAATCATTGGCTTATCATAGACGGGTTGTAATTGTTTGCTCATGATAGAAGTCAAGGGATAGAGCCTTGAACCACTTCCACCTGCGAGAATGATTGCTTTGGTCTTTTGCACTGAATCATCCAAATAATGATGTGCAAAGATACAAAATCAATGATGTGTCATTCAAACTGAATGCACTGAATCACCCCTGATCATCTCCTGAAAGAGGATCTTCTTCAAGATGTCGATGTCTAACCATCTTGGCTTCAAAGAGAAAAATGACATTTTCTGCAATATTGGTAGCATGATCAGCCATGCGTTCAATATTGCTTAAAATAGAGATAAGTTCAACGCCTTGTGAGATAATTTCAGGCTTTTCCTTCATGAGTGCGATGATATCTGCTTTGAATTGGCGTTCAAGACCATCAACTGTATTATCTGTTGGAAGGATATGCTTCGCTAAATCAGCATCATTATTCACAAATGCATCAAGGGATGCTTTTACCATTGTATATGCGGCTGTTGTGATTTTATCGAGTCCGAAATCTTTTACCAAGTTACAAATGGTGGGATCATCAAGAACTGGATAAGAAATATTCGTTGCCATATCACCAATTCTTTCCAATTCATTGTTGATTTTGATGGATGCTAGAAGCAAACGTAAATCACTGGCAACAGGTTGCTGAAGTGCAAAGATGCGTTGACATTGCTTATCAATTTTGATATCTAGCTTATCAACTTTATCATCGCGTTCAATGACAAGTCTTGCTAGACCTTCATTACATTCTAATAGAGCTTTGAATGCAAATTCAACTTGTTCTTCAACCAAACTTCCCATGCGGATTAGTCTGGTGCGCAATTTGTCTAAATCATCTTCAAATGAACGATGCATATTCTATATTCTCCTCTTAATGCTTCTGCAAAACTACTGTAACCAATTATCCAAATCGACCAGTAATATAATCTTCGGTGGCCTTCTTGGATGGACTTGTGAAGAGTGTTCTTGTTTTATCAAATTCAACAAGATCGCCCATATAGAAAAATCCTGTGAAATCACTAACTCTCGCTGCTTGTTGCATATTATGCGTTACAATCACAATCGTATAAGAATCTTTTAATTCTTCAATGAGTTCTTCAATCTTTGCAGTTGAAATTGGATCTAAGGCCGAACAAGGCTCGTCCATAAGTAGGATCTCAGGATTGACGGCAACTGCTCTAGCGATGCATAATCGTTGCTGTTGGCCACCCGAAAGACCTGTTGCTGAATCATGCAATCGATCCTTCACTTCATCCCATAATGCGGCTTTTTTCAGACTGTTTTCTACAATATCATCCACTTCGGAAGTAGGAGGATTGTGATTGAGTCGTAATCCATATGCAACATTTTCATAAATAGACTTCGGAAATGGAATGGATTTTTGAAATACCATACCAACCTTTTTTCTTAATTCCACCACATCAATATTAGGATCATAGACATTAGTTTCATCAATACTCAGCATGCCATCTGCAGAAAATGAATCAATAAGATCATTCATTCTATTGATGGATCTGAGAAGTGTTGATTTTCCACAGCCGGATGGACCAATAAAGGCGGTTACTTTATTTGTCTGTACATCCAATGTGATATCATTCAGTGCATTCTTTTCTCCATAGAATACATTGAAATTTCTAATGCGAATTTTTACCGAGTCTTTTGACATATTGATAGTCTCAAATTCAAGAATTATTCTTACGGATTCTCATTCGTATGAGTCCAGCTGTGATATTTAAACTAAAAGCAAGCATAAGCAATACCAATGTTGAAGAATATTGTAGTGGTAATGCTTCTGCGGCATTTGGTGATTGTGTAGCCAATACATAAATATGATAACCCATATGCATGAATTGATCGGTCAATGAACTTGGCAATTCAGGAAGTGAATATACAGCGCCAACAAAAATTACGGGTGCTACTTCTCCGGCTCCTCTTCCAATAGCAAGTATTGAACCAGTTAAAATGCCTGTCAATGAATTTGGTAATACAACTTTCCAAATAGTCTGCCATTTAGTAGCTCCCAATGCAAGACTTGCAGCGCGCAATTCTTGAGGTACTGTGCGCAAAGCTTCTTCAACAGAAACGATGACAACAGGTAATGTTAATACGGATAACGTTGCTGCTGACCACAATAATGATGGTTTACTCCAAATATCGCTTCCTAATGTTGTATCAATTCCCTTTCCAATGAATTGCATGAAAAATCCAACACCAAATAATCCAAATACTATTGATGGAACTCCTGCAAGTGTATTCACTCCGAAACGAACTGATCTAGCAAATATGGATGATTGCTTTGCATATTCACTTAAATATACAGCTGTAGCAGTTCCAATTGGTACGCCAAGAAGTGACATAATAAATACAAGTATCACAGTTCCATAAATAGCGGGAAAAATCCCGCCTTCTGTGTTATTATTTCTCGGTGCTTCTGTTAAAAATGACCAAGACATACCAGGCATTCCATGCCAAATGAAATGAGCCATTAATAAGAATATGAGCAAAACTAGAGTGAATGCTGAAAAAGCAGGTAAGCCAAGCGCGAAATACTCTATGAAGTGTTTTTTATTTTTTTTCTGTGCTACTGATTCAGGATTCATCATGCACCTTGGAATTTTTTGGCTAGATATTTCTTCACAAACAATTCCGTAATTGCATTGATAGTGAAGCTGACTATGAATAATAATATTCCAAGGAAAAACAGAATATTATAATGAAGAGAACCCCATTGAACTTCGCCAGTTTCGGAACCGATTGTAGCTGCAAGTGTACGAACGGGGTGAAATATATTCCAAGACATCAATGCAGCATTGCCAGTTGCCATAAGTGCTATCATTGTTTCGCCAAATGCACGGCCAATTCCTAAGAGTACTGCTGCAACAACACCAGGTAAAGCGGCAGGCAACATCACTTTGAATGCTGTTTCCCATTCTGTAGCACCCAAAGCGAGTGATGCTTCACGATAACTTTTGGGTACAGAAGACAATGCATCCTCTGTAATTGTAAAAATAATAGGAATCACAGCTAGGCCGAGCCCAATCCCACCTACAAATGATGAATAATGAAATTCACTAATTGTACATGCTTCTTTGAAAAAACTATCAGCAAATGGCATTATATAACCTAGTCCAGATGCAAATGCATCCAATCCTGGCTGAATAAAAGTAGTTATGAAATTGACTCCTTTCACTATTGTGACTAGGCAGAAGAATCCTAACACAACAGAAGGAAATCCTGCAAGAATTTCAACAGTAGGTTTAATCCACTCTCTCAGTCTTCTAGATGCAAAAAAGGCACAGTAAATGGCAGCAAAAATAGCAAGTGGGGTTGCAAGGAACAGTGCCACAAGTGTTACTTTAAGTGTGCCTGACAAAAGTGGTAAAATTCCATACTTTGGTTCTTTTCCAACAGGTTGCCATATATCACCAGCTAGATTCTCCCAGATACTCTTTTTTTCTTTCTTTTTCTTTGATTTGGATTCTGGTTCCTTGATGGTTTTAATCTCACCAGTTTCAGGATTATAAATCTCGGGTTTTAAATCATCAGCACCTTCAACTTTCTTTTCTACTTTTGGTTTTAGTTCTTTGGCGGTTCCGAAAATCAACCCACCTGCCTCTCTAAAGACAAAAATGAAAATCAAAAAGATGACAACAATCGAAAAACTTGCTGTGAGGCGTATTCCCCATTCAGCAAAGAATTCAGCAATTATTTGACTTTTAGGTCTTTTTTTATGTAGAAATTGTGCCATGGAATCAGTTGTGTTTCATTGATGGGAAATAACCGACTTCATTCACTACTTTTTGTCCACCGGACCCAATAACCCAATCGATAAATTGTTTCATCTGAGCAGTGGGTTTTTCCTTGAGATAGAAAAACAAAAAACGAGAAATAGGATACTTACCAGATAGGATATTGCCTTCAGTAGGAAGATATTCTTTGTTTTCATCGTCAAGTGCAACAGGTATTTCTCTAACACCAATTGTATATGCGGCACCACCATATCCTATTCCCCAGCGATCCATTGCTACAGCTCCTACTACTGCAGATGTACCAGGCATATGTTGAGCGATTGGATGAAAATCTTTTTTCGAAAGGACATGCTCTTTAAAGAATTCATAGGTTCCAGAATTATTTTCTCTAGAATATAATATGATACTATGATCTGCTCCACCAAGCTCTTTCCAATTTCTAATCTTACCTGTGAATATTCCCTTCAATTGCTTCATCGTAAGTTTTTTTAAGGGATTTTGTTTGTTGACATAGATGCTAATTCCGTCTCTTGCAACTCGTATTTCCTGAGGAAGAACTCCATACTTTTCTTTCATCTGAGCAATTTCTGCAGGCTTCATAGGTCTACTTGATGCACAAATATCAGTAGTGCCATTAATCAAAGCAGCTATACCTGTCCCTGAACCACCTCCTGTAACTTGGAAGCTCACATTTTTATCTGGATATACTTCTGTCCATCGTTGAACCAAGATAACCATTGTATCAGAACCTTTAATTGTTAATGTTGATTGCTGAAAACGAGCACCCATCAACAAAAACAGGCAAATAAAGCCAAGTGTCTGAAAAAATCGCATAGAAATACATACTCTTTATAAGTAGAATATTCAAACTTACATCATAAGGTTATTACTTCTTACATACTTCAATATTACCATATCGTAACATTGAGCTTACTTGTTGAAAACATACGGTTTTAACTGATGAGTAAAATCAAATGTTAGAACATATACTCCCTTTGAGAGCATTTCCACGGGAATACCCGATTCTCCTTGACTTACTGTTCCATTCAAAAGAACTTTACCAGTTATATCAATTATGGAATACCGCTCATTTTGATATTTCTCTGATACATAAATGATATTATCATAATAATATGGCAGATCATTCATAGATTCCTTGACACCACTCACATTGCCAATAGTGAAAGTGCGAGTTTCAGAAGGATAAGAATCTCCCAAGGAATTCACTGCAAATACTCGCCAATAATATCGCTTTCCTGACTTCAAACCCGAAAGACCTGAATATACACCTGCTGGTATGAAAGAGCGTGTAAATGTCATTTGAGAAAAATCAGAAAATTCTGAAACCTCTAGTCTTGAAAACACTGTGCCTGATGGAATATTCCAATTATAGCGAATAAGCGTTGCATTAGAATTTGTATCCTGCATAGGGTATTGTAACTGAGGAGCTGCAAGTTTTAATGGTAATGGATGTGTGAGTGTGGTATACACTCCTGCGCCATGTGTTGCAATAGCCATATAACCATCACTTTGTCTATAATCCATCATAGTAATTACAGCATTTCCTATAACATCTTTCCCTTCCTGCTCCCAGCATGTAAAATTCCCATTCACAGTACCTGTTGAGAAAAGTCCGATACTCGTTCCTACATATACTTTAAATCCAGATGCTAAGGGAACAATTTCTGCCCAACGACAAGAAGGCCCTGCTCCCGAACCATTCGAATTATCTTCGAGATTTCCTGCAATTGCAGTCCAAGATTCGCCACCATCTGTGGAATGAAAAAGGGAGATGATATTATAATTACTAAATACAATAATGATATTATCTGCATCCCTAGGATCAATCGCAATGCTTTGAATATTGCCGTCAGGGAATATATTACCAGTGATATTTTTTGGTATTGGATTTCCAGAATGTGAGGCATCCAATCGGAATAGATTTCCTTTATTCGTGCCATAATACACTCTATGAGCAGGTTTTACAGATGCAGAAATAGATGAGATAAGTTCTCCTGCTGGAAGTCTTGTGGCGCTGAGACTATCCCAATTGACAGAGGTTGAGTCCCAAGTATTCATTGGTAATGTTGAAAGATCATTATTTCGCCAAAGAATACTGCCTCCAGCAACATACATGATATTCTCATTTTCATGATCCAAAGTGAAAGGATTGATAAACAGATAGTCTTTCCCACCGGCAGGATCTATTCTACCTTTTTCGAGAATATTTCCATTATCATCTAATTTCATTGACACGATTCTTCCCTGCTGAGCAGACATATAATATCTTGATGCATTCTTAGCAATTGCGCAAAATGCTCCATCATAGGAAAGAGTCATAGTCCAAGGATCAAGTAGATTTATTCCTTTGGTGAAATATGTTCCATTGTCCTGCAAACCACCCATAATTGTTTTGCGAAGTTCATCTCCATGATCAATTGCTATTGTATAAAATTGGGAAGTAATATATGATTCATTGATTTCGCGCCAAATTGTGGATCCTTTGATACAATCATCAGTAATTTGGAGTCCGCCATCATTTGCCGAAATCGCTTTTTGGGGATCGGATTTGAGGAACATCAAAGCATGCTGATCGGGATGTTGGGCCGGATAAATATCAAAGTATGGTCTTTTCGTGCCTGGTTTATATCCTCCAATCCATGCTGTTTGAAGAGAATCTTTAAATCCGCTTGATGAACGGAAAAGATTCGTCCCTCCTATAAACAAAACATTTGTATCGAGGGGATGAACTTTTACTACTAAGTCATACCCTGATTGCGTGATAAGATTACCGAATTCACCACCGAGATTTGGAAGATGAGCAGATCTATTTTCCCAAGAACCACCCGAACCTGTACCATCACCCGAAGCATATCGATATTGCCATAAGCTATTCCACTCTACATCACCTCTGAAATTCGTGGAACGCTTTCCTGCATTTGGAGTATATCCAAAGAAGAATATTTGATTCTCATCTTTCGGATTGATTTCAATCACAATTCTATACGATTCTGCGGGAAAATTCACCGGTGTGATATTCACCCATTTTACACCATCCACAGATCTCCAAATACCCTTGGTTTTCGATGTTGCACCTCCACCGGCCAATTGACTCATCGTGGCATACACAATCCCACTGGGAGTAACAACCACATCTGTGAAGAGAGAAAATTGATTGCCGAGTCCTCCAAGTACTGCACGAAATGTTTTTCCACCATCGGTTGAGCGATGTATTCCGCCGAGAGCAGTAGCGGCATATACTTCATCTTGTTGAAGATTGGATTGATCTACAGCTACTGAATAGACAAATTCAAATGCACCATCCCAGGTATGAGGAGTTTTGGATTGTGTGGAAGACAATAATTCCCAAGAATCACCTGAATCGGTGCTAAGATAAATGCCATCTCCATTCAGATCTGATGAATTACCATAAAATTCTCCGGTACCTGCATACCATCTTTGTGTCTTACCTGGTCTTTGATCCTGAACGATACTGGTAATTGATTGCAATTGATCATTTCTTAATGTCTTTTTCCATGTTTTACCCAAATCAGTGCTTTTGAAGATTCCACTTGATACGCCTGCGGCAATGAGAACTTGTTCATTGGTGAAATCTTGTACAATGGCTCTAGTTCTACCTCCTAAAGAGTTGGGTCCGGCAAATGACCACTGATCATTCGCTTGAACTTTTGTATATACATTAGATGAAGAATTTTGATTGAATCGCTTAGCGAATGCCAATTCACGAGCCCTTGCATTTCTTGGAATCTTCCCAGTTGCAGGATCTGCCAAAAGCATTTGCATATAGCGTTCTCTCGGACCAAATTCAAGTGCTGAGCCCTGATTTGTTTCTCGAAAAAGAAAAGGCAAAGTAGCAGTGAGTAATGCCAAGGATAGTAATGCTATAAGTTGTTTCATGAGCGTAGTAGTAATGAATAGGATTCAGCTTCCATGAGAAAATGTTGGGCAATAGCGTATGAACAAGGAGAATCATATTCCATTCGTTCAGGATGCCATTGCACTCCTAGAAAGAAGGGTTTACCAGTCGGATCCGACCATTCAATGGACTCAATAATGCCATCGGGAGCTCTTGAAGATGCAATGAGTACGTCTGGAAGATTTGATACCGCTTGATGATGTGCGCTATTCACAATTGCTTGATCAGACTTAATCAATTTATGTATCAAAGTTCTTGACTCTATATGAATGGGATGTATACCATCAATGCCATCAATCTGATGATGTTGATGATCTGTACCGATATCAGTTGGAATATCAATAATCAATGATCCGCCATGCATAACTGCGAAGAATTGTTCCCCTCTACAAATAGAAAGAATTGGAAGATTCACATTTAGAGCAATTTCTTGTATCAAAGCTTCACTAATATCTCGTTCGGGTTCTGTTTTACATTCACCGATTCGATGCTCCATTCCATATCTTGAAGGATGCACATCAGCTCCACCGGTAAAGACCAAGCCACTGCAAGTTTGAAGTATGGAAGAATATTCCTCTTGTGGATATTCATTCATGGCAATGAATTGTATATCACCCCCAAAATGAGATAACCACTTTTCATAATTCGATGGACCATTTGTGGGTTTAACATGAGAAAAAGCAATAATCATATTGATTGAATATATGGTGAACAAAGTGAGGTGATTTTTGAAAGCAATTGTTCCTTGCCTTCGATACATTCAAAAATGATAGGAATGCCAATGACGCGAATTCCTTTTGAAATAAAATAAGCACTAAATGCCTGTAATTTTACTGCATCTTTTGAAGTGATGACAATCGTCGAACATTGATGTTTGATTGATTCATCACAAAGCTCTTCTATTAATGACTGATCATATTGTACATGATCTTTCAGCCAGTGATGATGGCGAACTTGGATATTGTTATGTATTAATGAATCCAAAAAACGTTGTGGATTTGCAATACCTGCAATTGCCATGACTGGAGTATCGATTTCGCATTTAGAATATTCATGTATCGAATTCGCATAGTCATCCAAAGCATATGGTGCTTGTATGATAGATTTAGTTCTGCAAAATAAAGCCTTCGTTTTCATAAAGGGTTCAAATGCATCTTTGGGGGCATCATCTGTACATACAATGATATCTGCTCTAATCAATGAAGCGAGAGGTTCACGCATTCTACCAAAAGGAAGAAGCGAATCTGTGATATCTTTCTTACTCACCAAGACTATGTCTATATCGCGTGCTATTTTTCTATGCTGAAAACCATCGTCTATCAATAATGGACTTGTAAATGCATCGATGCTTCTGTATTTCGGTTTATTTGCAATCACTGTTTCATATATTCCAGTGAGTGCATGCATAAATACCTCATCTCCTGCTTCATTGGGTGTGATCTCGGGTCTTACTTTACCATTTGAAACAATGATGACTTCTCCGATACTTGATCTTCCATAACCACTTGAAAGAAGCGAAACCGGGATATTATGCTCGCGCATCATTCTTGCAAGCATCAGTGTGAATGGTGTTTTACCCGTGCCTCCAATTGCAAGATTACCTATACTAATGACAGGTACTTTTGCTTTTACAGTACTAAAGAAACCTTTGTCAAAACAATGATTCCGAATATTAATCACAGATCCATACATATGGATTCTCCATTCAAGAGTGATTCACACTCGGAAATTACGGAATCTATATATTCTATTTCAGTGTGATTTGGTTGAATTGAAAGAGAAATATATTCAATATGAATCTTTGCAAAAGGGAGAGGTAATCTGAATTTGTCCCAACTTTTATCAAATATAAACACTCGAGATTCTGTAACTTTTGCCAGATATAATGGCACTTCGGCTCTCTGTGCAGCTATCACTGCGCCAGCCTTAAATATTCTTCGGGGTCCTCGAGGACCATCTGGTGTGAGTAGTAATGTTTTTCCCTTCCGAACTTGTTCAATAGCTTCTGCCAAGGCCTCTTTTCCTGATTTCGAACTACTACCTCTTATTGTAGAGATGCCCCATTTCTCCAATAATTGCGACAGTATAGATCCATCTTTACTTTGTGAAACTAGTGCAATAGCATCGACTTTACCATGATAATGCCACCCGGGAAGCATAAATTCATGCCAAAAAGCAATGACTGAAGGATTATCTCCTGGAATAGATCCACTTTGAGAATATCTCCAAGTACTTGCAATAAAACGCAATAGTTGTATGCCAACTTTAATGAGCATGCGAATTACCCTTCTTCAAGAATTTTGGCAATGAATTGGGCTGCTCTCTGCGATGCACCTGGTCCACCCAATAATGAGCGAATCTCATCAAAACCTTCTAATTGCTGTTGAAGCTTTTCCCCAGTAAGTAGTGATAATATTCCATTCAGCATATGATCCGGATTCGCTTCTTTTTGAATGAATTCAGGTATGAGGCTTCTGTTCAGAAGAATATTGGGAAGTGCAATCCAAGGTAAAGTGATCTTTGAGCGAGAAATCTGATATGAAATCCAGGATGTGGAATAATAACTTATCATTGGCATATTCAGCAATGCTGATTCCAATGTACTCGTTCCCATTTTGACAATACCAGCTTTAGCAATATTCATGATATGCGGAGTATCATGAGAAATTTGACTATTCGACAAAATTGAACTCTGAACGATTTGCTGCAAATGCTTGGGTATGCAATACACTGGTTCATACGATCTGGATTGTAATTCTTTGGCAATCGGTTCCAAAATTGGAAGATGATGTTTAATCTCTTGAATGCGAGATCCAGGCATAAGACATATCACTTTAGAGTCTCTGTCTCGAGTTATGTTTTTCATGTATGGTCTATCCATTAATGGATGACCTACAAATGGAGCATGAACGGAATGCTTTAAAAAGAATGCCTCTTCAAATGGAAGAACCGTAAGGAGTGTATCATATGACTCTTTTACCTGTTCAATTCTGGACTCTCCCCATGCCCATAATTGCGGTGCGATATAGCATATAGATCGAATATTCAGTGATTTGGCGAAAGCACCAAGGCGCATATTGAAACCTGGATAATCGACGGCTATAAATGCATCATAATCTCCATTTTTTAATACCTGCTTCGATTGTTGCAAGATTGCATAAAGTTTCGGATAGGACTTCAATACCTCTAGAAAACCCGAAACATTCATTTGGGAAAATTCAACTATTGATTGGAGTCCACAAGCTTCCATTGAAGGTCCACCAATACCTTCAATAATGCAATCAGGCATGAGCAATTGTAATTGCTTCATGAGTAATGCACCATGGGTATCTCCGGACATTTCGCCGGCAACTATGAATATTCGTTTTGACATCATGCAAAAATACATCCTCAGAACATACATAATGGCTTGATAGATGGGAAACTCGTATTTTTGCCTAGTCTTTCTTGATAAAGACTCATTCCATTTTACTTTCGGATTATACTAATGAAGGCTATACTTCCAATTTTTCTATGTTTAGGAATGCTCTTGTTCAATGGATGCACAAAACATCCTGACATGGCTGATTTTAACATTTTGAAAGCTGAAATGTTTATGAGAGCAGGAGAAATGGATAATGCACAAAAAGCCATTAGTGAAGCATTATCTGAAGCTCCTTCCAATATTGAAGCTCATGTTTTGCAGAGTAAGTTGTATCTCCTTGACAATAAACAAGATAAAGCTATTGAGCAATTGGAGAAAGCAAAAGCAATTGACTCTAAGAATCTTGATGTTCTCTATTCTCTGGGATTTGTACTCACCAGAAAAGGAGAATATGATAAAGCAATTGAAGTATATACTTCTGCAATAGCAATCAAACCTGATTCAGCACTTGGTTATAATAATCTCGCGGTTACATATCATACAAAGAAGGATTTCACAAATGCCATTGCGCAATTCAAGAAAGCGCTCAACTTACAACCTAGTTTTGTTGAGGCACATTATAATATGGGAAATAGCTATGCAATGATTGGTCAGCTTGAAGATGCTTTGAATGCATATAATAAAGCCATCGAATTGAATCCTAAATATACAGATGTATATGTGGAATTGTCTGCAGTTCAAAATAAGCTAGGAAATCAGGCAGAGGCAGGAAATAATGTGGGATTATATTATTTCTGGAGAAATGAATATCCTCAAGCAGTTAAGGCATTTTCTGATGTTATCAAGGCCCATCCTAATCATGCTGTAGCGCATAATAATCTTGCAGTTTGTTATGATAAAATGGGAAATCAGGAAATGTCCATACAACATTTAAAACAGTCTGCATCTCTCGGATATGAACCAGCTGCTGCGATTTGTAGAAAGAACAATATTGTATTTTAAAATGTAATATTCATTCCAATACCCTGTGGAGTTATGCTGATGGTTTGTAAGATTCTAACTAACTCTTTACCATGATGAACATTAACTCCATAGAGAATAGTGTCGAATGCAAAAAGAAAAGCACCTTGCAATATGATTGCATTGCCGAAGCCTCGCAATCGCTCAGGATTATCTGAAGATTTTGCTCTTTCTTTTAGATAGAGTCCTCCGATAATATACGCAAGATCAAGACCAGCATTTACAGCGAGGATTGTTTCGATAGAATGTTGTTCTAGAATTGTTTCGGATAATGAACTTGGAATGCTTTGTGAGAAATACCCCATTCCGGCTATTCCTGCATTGACAATATTCCAACCTGCATTCATTTGCCAGAATGCTTGTTGTTCACCGGTCTTAGAAAATGAAGCTAAAGAGCCAATGGCAATATTTGATAATGCCCATAAACCAAGAGTTTGCATCCCTGTTTTTTGGATTGCAATTCTCTCTAAGTTAAATGTTTGAAGAAGAGAATCATATTGCTCCGCAAATGCAGTAATGCTCATGCAGATCATACAAATACAACTCACTGTGGTGAATCTTATGAAATGTGTTTTTTCCATACTATGTACTTTGTTTATCCTTCAATCTAGTATATCTCCAACTGCTTGTACTGCTGATGAAATGAAGGCTATGAAAAAATCTGCGGATTCATTGTATTCTATACGAATGTACAAAGAAGCGTTACAGTACTATGATTCACTATTGATTAATAGTGGAAAGCAGCTTAATCTATTGAAAGCCAAGGGTGAATGTTTGGCCCAAATAGGTGAAATCAATTCTGCAATTCTAGTATACAAATCTGCATTAGATATTGATTCGCTTGATGCCAATTTATGGAAACAAATCGGTGATGCATATGCATTCGGAAATATTCCATCTTCAGCAATAAAATCATATGCTCGTTCCATTACAATCAATCCGAATCTAAGTTATGCATATTCTGCAATGGGAACAGCATATAATCAATTGAATATAGTGGATACCGCAGAATTGGCATTTAAAAAAGCTTTGGAAATTGATTCACTTAATCATGAAGCTTGGTATAATATGTCATTCATTCTGAATTCTAAAGGTAATGTATCCAGTGCTATTGAATGTTTGAAAAAATCCATTATAGCAAGGCCTGATTTTGCACCAGCTTATAATAATATTGGGATGCTCTATTATGGAGCAGGGTTTCCGGATAGTGCAATTGCTTCATTCAATTCAGCAATCCTGAATGATAAGACAAATGCGAATTATTATAATAATGCAGGACTTGCTTGTTTAGATAATCGTGACACAATTACTGCATATCGTTTTTTCAAAAATGCTCTTCTCTATGATTCAGCACATGTAAAGGCACTCTATAATGCTGGCTTAACTTCATATTATCTACTCCAGTATTCCAATGCAATACAATACATTCAAAAGGCATTGATGATTCAACCCAAAGTACCTGACTATTGGTATGCCCTTGGATTGGTCCATGCATCTAGAAATGAAAAACACATAGCAGCTGGATATTGGAATCAATGTTTACAATTAGATAAGGATAATCCAAAATATTATTATGCTATTGGTTCGCTCTATGATGAAACCGCAAGGGACGTTAAAGTGGACTATTTTACTAAAGCAGCAAATCTAGGTGATTCAAAAGCAAAAGCTTGGCTTGATGAACAAAACAAAAGTAAAGAAAAGAAAAAACGAAATTCAAAATCGATAAAGAAAAAACGATGAATCATTTTTCCATGCGTGATACATACTTTCGAGAGCGATTGATTCCACCAATAACACAAATATTGTGGATGATATCTGGTTTGATCTGCATGATTATGATATATACTATCATAACTGTGTTTTTTCATCTTTCAGAAAGAAAATCCACGAATGGCGAAATCATTTCATATGTTGAATTACCCGGAACACTAAGGATATATCCCAAGATACGATTTGCAGATTTAGAAGGAAAACAATACGAATTTGTGGATGAAAATGGAGCAACTGCACCTTTGTATGTAGTTGGTACGATAGTTCAAGTGGACTATAATCCCAAAAATCCACGAATTGCTGAAATGACCACACTATATTATCGTTGGGGTCCTTCAATAGGTCTTTTCATTCTCGCTATGATTTTCTGGGTGCTTGGTTCACGATTTACATATAAGGTTCATTCATGAAAGCATTGTATTTCATAGGTATTGCAGGGACTGCAATGGGTAATCTTGCAATTGCACTTTCCCAAAGAGGATTCACTATTTCAGGTAGCGATACTGGAATATATCCACCGATGAGCACAATGCTCGATTATCATATGATTACTTATTATGAGGAATATTCTGAGGAGAATGTAAAAGTAGCAAAACCCGATCTTGTCATCATCGGAAATGCTATGAGTAGAGGAAATATTGAAGTTGAGTATGTATTGAATAATCGCATACCATATACATCAATGTCAGATATCATTCATGATGAGATAATTGGAAAAAATGCTTCTATTGTTATCACTGGTACTCATGGTAAAACTACTACAACATCAATGACAACAATGCTCTTTGAGCAAGCCGGTAGGAATCCAGGATTTGTCATTGGAGCTAAACCAGGAAATTTTCCATATGGTTGCAGACCTGTACCTGAAGATATTCATGCAACTGGTTCAGGTATTTGCATCATTGAAGGAGATGAATATGATACTGCATTCTGGGATAAACGAAGTAAATTCTTTCATTATCCGCCAACCATCGCAGTAATCAATGCAATTGAATATGATCATAGTGATATTTTTTCTTCTATAGATGAAATTCTCAAGTCTTTCCGATTATTCTTGAGACTTATACCGAGTAATGGCCTCTTATTACTCAATGCAGATGATAAACATGCTCTTGATATGCAATCCTATGCCCATTCAAAAGTTGAATTATTTAGTACTGAAGGGCATGGAAATTGGAATGCGGATATCATTGATCAGAATGATGGACAAACAATATTTACATGTTCTTATCAAGGTGAATCGCTTGGCGATTTTTCCATACCAATGATTGGAGCTCATAATGTGCGTAATGCTCTTGCATCATTTGCTTGTGCATATCATTCCGGAATTACTCTTGATGATATTCGAGCTGGATTTATAGCATTTATTCCCCCAAAAAGAAGATTGGAAAAGATTGGACAATGGAATGATTGTATCATTATAGATGATTTTGCTCATCACCCTACAGCTATAAAAGAAACTGTCGGTGCTTTACTAAAAGCTTATCCCGAGCAAAATATACATGCTATTTTTGAACCAAGATCAAACACTACAACCAGAAATATATTTCAAAAGGAATTGGGTGAATGTTTCCTTGGTGTCAACAGCATTGTACTAGGTCCCATCAATCGTCCTGAACGCTTTAGTGAAGATGAGCGCTTGAATATCGATCAATTCATTTCAGATTATGCAAAACATGGAATTAGCGTGAAGGCAATTCGAGAAGAATCATATGACTGGGGCATTCATGCTATGGAATTTCTTGCAGAAAAAGTACAAAAAGGTGATATCATTCTTTTAATGAGTAATGGTAATATCGGTACTTTACGAACACTCTTAACTTAAACACTCTACACTTATCAATCTTAGTATTATGTCAAATTCAGCACATTTACCCTATCGCGTACTGCTCTACTATAAGTATGTGCATATTGAGGATCCAATTGCCGAGAGTGCAGCACATCGAGAATTATGTAATTCTTTGGGTTTGAAAGGTCGTATCCTTTTTGCTCATGAAGGCATTAATGGTACTGTTTCTGGTACAATTGAGGCCACAAATGAATATATGCGAATCATGCATCAAGATCCTCGATTTGCAGATTTATGGTTTAAGATAGATGAAGAAGAGGATCATGTATTTAGAAAGATGTTTGTTCGCCCGAAGAAAGAATTGGTGACATTTAGACTGGAAAAAGATGTTAATCCTCTTGAAAGAACGGGTACATATCTCGAACCAAAAGAATGGAGAGCATTGATGGATGATCCTGATGCGGTTATCATTGATGCGCGTACTGACTATGAATGGGATTTGGGTCATTTTGAAGGAGCCATTCGTCCTCCTGTTGATTCATTCAAAGACTTCCCTACTTGGGTGAGAGAAAATTTAGCTGATGTAAAAGGCAAAAAAGTTATGACCTATTGCACCGGAGGGATTCGTTGCGAAAAGTTCTCTGCATTTCTTCTGCAAGAAGGGTTCAATGATGTCTATCAATTACATGGCGGAATAGTAAATTATGGAAAAGATCCTGAAGTAAAAGGCGAACGATTTGAAGGTATGTGCTATGTATTTGATGAACGTGTTTCAGTTCCTGTTAATCATACTGAAACCGCGCATTTGGTATCACATTGCGTGATTTGTGGTACACCAACAGATTGGTATGTCAATTGCGCAAACTTTGATTGTCATAGACAACATTTTCAATGCCCTGCTTGCGTTGAAAAAACTATGTGTTCTTGTTCTACAACATGCCAAGAATCCCCTAGACATGAATATAAAGAGCCCTATGCACAAAAGCATATGGCTTATAAAAGAGTACCTCGTAGAAACCAAAGTGCAGCTGAAAAATAAATGATAATTCCGGTCACATCTACAAGTGTCGCAACAAATGGTGCTGATGATGTGGCCGGATCAAATCCAAGTTTTTTCATGAGTAGTGGTAACATCGATCCACTCAAAGTACCCCACATAACTACACCAATTAATGAAGTACCAATAGTTAATCCAATTTCTATGGAATGCTCACCATAAATCCCAGTTGCCATTGACCACAATACGATTCTAAGAAAACCGATGCAGCCAAGAATAAATCCTAATAGTAAACCCGATAAAAATTCCCTTTGAAGCACAAACCACCAGTCTTTCAAATTGATTTCATTGATAGACAATGCACGAACGATAAGTGTTGCCGCCTGTGAACCAGAATTTCCACCACTTGAAATAATGAGTGGAAGAAATAGTGATAAAATCACTGCTTTATCAAGTTCTTGCTCAAAATAACCAAGAGCTGTTGCTGTGAGCATTTCACCAAGAAATAATAAAATCAGCCAACCAGCGCGCTTTTTTACCATCGCAATGAGTGCTGTTGCATCATATGGTTTTTCGAGGGCTTGCATACCCCCAAATTTCTGAAAGTCTTCTGTGGCCTCTTCTTCTTGAATATCCATTACATCGTCGAATGTAACGATGCCAATCAATACTCCAGCGGAATCAATTACGGGTAATTCCGATATATCATACTTTTCCATCATGAGAACAGCTTCTTCCTGATCTTCGAATGCAGAAAGAGAGACAACTGAACCATCCATCAGACTTGATATCTTGGCATCAGGTTCTGCGAAAATAAATGATCGAAGGGGAATATCATCTCGCAAACATCCTCTTGAATCAGTGATATATATGCGATTGATGGACTCACTTTTCTTACCATGAGTTCTGATATAAGACAAACCTTCTGACACTGACCATTCGGCTCTTACAGCTAGAAAGTCAACAGTCATCAAACGACCAATACTCTGCTCTGGATAACCAAGAAGAAAGCGTGCTTCTTTCAAATCTTCGGGACTAAGAAGAGAAAGAAGTCTTTGTGTCATTTCTGCAGGTAATTCCTCTAGGAGTGTAGTCCTATCATCAGGAGGTAATGCTGAGAGCAATTCCCTTGTTTCATGATTGGTAAGAACTTCCAAAAGAGCATCTTGATCATCTGTTTCCATATAGGAAAACAATTCGGAAGAGAGTTCACGATCAAGGGATTTGAATAGCAAGACCCGGTCTCCTGTCTCAAGATCCAATAACAGATCTGCAATTTCGGGTGCTGACCAAGAAGATAAAACCTCTCGTAAAGCCTGCCAATTTCTTGTGGCTAAGAGTTCTTGTATATCCGGTTTGAGTAATTCTTTCAACATGGTGCTTCTCTTGCTAAAGACCGTGCAAAATACGGAGTTCTCATTTAGTTCGGATTGGATTTCTCAGAAAGTTCCATCCAGCGCTCCATTGAAGTGTCCAATTCTTGTTCAATTTGGGCATGCAAATGTGATAATTCCTCGAATTTCTTGAATTGCTCAGGAGGTGTTTGGGCTAATTGTTCATTAATAGAAGATAATTGTTCTTCTTTTTGAGCTATTGCTAAGTCTAATGTTTCGAATTCCCTTTTCTCATTAAATGAAAGCCCTTTCTTTTTTGAAGATTTTTCCTGGAAAACCTGTTCTTTAAGTTTTGATATTGAAACTTGGTTTTGTTCAGGTTTCCTTTGTTCTACTTTTTCTAGATATGCTGAATAGTTTCCAGGATATTCTTTTATGATATCATCTTCAAATGAGAATATGCGATGTACTGTTCGATCAAGAAAAGATCTATCATGAGAGACTATCAATAGAACACCTTTGAAGTATTCTAAATATTCTTCCAATGCAGCTAGAGTTGCAATATCAAAATCATTTGTGGGTTCATCAAACATTAATACATTCGGATTTCCCATTAATGTCATAAGCATTGCAAGTCTACGTTTCTCTCCACCAGAAAGCGTATGCACAAATGAATGATGTTGCTTCCCGGGGAATTGAAATCTATCTAACAATTCTTTTGCAGTAATAAATCGATCTCGACCAATACCAGTATCGATATACTCTGCAATTTCTCGAAGATTACCTATAACTGTTAATTGCTCTTTGAGTGTTTTGACCTCTTGATCAAAGTAACCTATGCTAACAGTATCCCCTATGCTTACATAACCGGTATCTGATTCAGTTCTTCCACTAAGTACATTTAATAATGTTGATTTTCCTGCTCCATTTGGACCTATAATTCCTATCCGATCACCTGGTGCAGCGCGATATGTGAATTCTTTGAATAATGTTTTACCATTGATTGACTTTGAGATATCTACCGCATCGATTAGCTTACCGCCAAGAAATTTATTACCAATTTCAATTTTGATATTCCGTATCTCAACTTGTTCGGGTTTTTCTTGCATCTTGGATATCCAGTCAATACGACTTTTCTGTTTGGTCCTTCTGGCCTTTGCTCCTTTCTGAAGCCATGCAAGTTCTCTCCGTAAGGTATTTCTTTCATGCTCTGCAGTTGATTCTTCGATTGCCATTCTTTGTTCTTTACGCATGAGGAAATACTCAAAATTCCCTTCATATGTGAACAGTGATTGATTATCAAGCTCTATTATTTTGGTCGATACGGCATCCAAAAAATATCGATCATGAGTTACAAGTAAAATAGCTTTGGAATAATCACTTAAATGATCTTGAAGCCATTGCACTGAATCTGCATCCAAATGATTTGTAGGCTCATCAAGAATCAATAAATCTGGTTCTGATAATAGTGCTTTTGCTAAAGCAACACGTTTTTTTTGACCACCTGAGAGATTATGTACCAATTTGTACACATCAGAAATACCCAATTTCATAAGTAAGGTTTTTGCTTGATTGTCTAGGGTCCAACCATTAAGCAAATCAATGCGAACTGAGAGTTCATGAATTTCATCACCAAATGAATGATCATTGCTAGATTCTTGCTTTTCACAAAGAGTTTTATGTTCTTCAAGCAATGCTACGATATCAGGTTTGCCAGACATGACAGCATCTATGCATGATTCATCTGTATCAAATACGGGAAGCTGTGGTAAATATACAATTTGTATATCCTTCGCTCTTGTAACTATTCCACCATCAGCTTCTTCAAGTCCAGCTATGATTTTTAGTAAAGAACTTTTTCCAACTCCATTCTTACCAATAATCCCAATTCTCTCTCCTTCCATAATTCCAAGAGCAATGGATGTAAATAGTGTTTTTTCATGATAAGATTTTGAGAGTGCATTTGCCGAAAAAAGATTCTTAGCCATGATATCCTATAATTGATTCTGAAGCTGCATGAGCTGATGACCATGCCCATTGAAAATTGTATCCACCTAAATGACCCGTAACATCAACAACTTCTCCGATGAAGTATAAATTGGGAAGTAGTTTGGACATCATTGTTTTGGATGATAATTCATTCGTATTTACTCCACCAGCTGTAACCTCTGCTTTTGCATATCCTTCTGTACCAGAGATAGTGAAATTCCATTCTTGTAATTCGCTGAGAAATTGTTGTATGGTTTTATCGCTATAATGGCCAAATACTTCATGTTGATTATGTTTTTGAGTCCAATAATCGGAAAATCTCTTTGGAAGAAAATGACCAAGCACGGTTCTCCATTCACTTCTTTTTGAATTACCAATTATTTGAGAATAATCGAATCCAGGCAATGTATTTATGGTAAATGTTTTCTCTTTCTGAAGATAGGAAGAAATTTGTAATATCGCTGGACCACTCATTCCTTTATGCGTAAAAAGCATTGATTCTTTAAATACAGGACTTTTCACAGTACATACTTCTACAGGCATTGAAACTCCTGCCAATTCATTACATGGAAATATCTCAGGATGGACTGTTAATGGCACAAGTGCAGGTCTTGTGTCTATAATACTGTGTCCAAATTGTTTAGCTATATCATAACCAAAATGAGATGCTCCTAGTGAAGGAATAGATAAACCCCCAGATGCAATCACTAGTGAATATGATGTAAAAATACCTTTGGAAGTTGATACAGTAAAATAGTCGTCTTTCTGGATTGAATGGATTTTTATTCCATACTCAATTTCTACATTATCATGATTGCACTCATTCAATAGCATTTCGATGATATCTTTTGATGAATTATCACAAAATAATTGTCCTAGTGTTTTTTCATGATATGCTATTCGATGGGATTCAACAAGTGATATGAAATCATTTGATGAATAACGGCTCAATGCAGAAACAGCAAAATGAGGATTTTCAGAAATGAAGTGTTGTGCTTTTACTGTTCTATTTGTGAAGTTACATCTACCACCACCTGAAATACGAATTTTCTTTCCTGGATGGTCATTATGCTCTAAGATTGTTACACTCTTTCCATGTTGACTAATTGTTCCTGCACAGAATAATCCTGCAGCCCCCGCTCCTATGATGATACAATCACGTATTGGGAATTTCATAGGAGTTAGTTAGAGTGAATTGGGAATATTGTCATTTTACATTTGAATCAACCAATATGGCTAAGGGTTGAAGCAGTTTACTTTTATAAAAAAATAGTGAGGTGTGAGAATATTGAATGAAGTCAAAACCTTAGAGTGAACTATTGCTTCATAATTGCTTTTATCCATGAAGAAATATCAGACATTACTGTCTCTGGAATATGATCAAAAATTGCATATTCTGATGGACTAGCTTTGCCTACGCCCTCTAAGAACAAATAATTCAGCAAAGGATAACTAATAGCTTTATTATTGGGATTTGCATTTTTTGCGATAAGTGCTTTTTGCCAGATAGAAAAATCTTTCATAGTTGATTGGAAATCTCTTTCTCCATGCAACAGTAGCGTAGCTTTATTTGATTTTTTCAAGGTTTGAACTTGATCGTAATTTCTGAGAGATAACCAATATGAAGCAGGAGTTTCAAGCAATAAGTATTCAGGAGGAGTATCCTTTTTTAATATTGGAGATATAACAGTCTTATACTGTTTTCTTAATTTCTCTAATTTTATTCCGGCATCTTTCTTTTCAATCAGAGTGTCTAGTGTTAACACATACTCCAATTGCTCAATTAATACATCAGGAAGTGGTCTTGCTGGAGCGCCCATTAAAATCATTCCTTTTAGATCTTTCAATATTTGTAATGCTCTTGGAATAATCATTCCTCCAGTTCCATGACCTAATAAGAATATGTTTTCAGGATCTGCCTCTCTGTAGAGCTTTACAGCATTAAATGCTGCAATCGCATCCTCAGTACTTTCCAAATCAGGAGTGATTTCAAGTCCTTTATCTTTTATAGCAGAAAAGTACTTTCTTGTTCTTTTCGTGAAACGAAGAACTCCTATTCCTTTAGAAGCCAAACCCCATGCAAGATCTGCATATGGCTTATTCGCTACATATGTTCCATCTTCATCCAATGGTCCGCTACCATGAATGATGATCACAATTGGATATTTTCCATTTTTCAATGGCAGAGTGAGTGTTCCTTCTGTCTCCCAATCAGAACCTTTACCTATGGTAAGTGTTCGTACTTTAATACTATCAGCATTCACATAATCAGGTATAGTATATGCTCTTCTATCATATCGTGGTTTGAACTCATCTACATAGAACCCATCAATCAAATGTGAGCCTTTGAATGACATTCGAATATCCCAATTTCCATTTGAGCATCGAATGGATTGTATTATTGTCACAAGATTAGAGTCTTCATTGTCAATATCCGTTCTGATATTGAATACTCTATATGGCTTCCCTGCTTTTTTTTCAAATAGATTCCAGAAAATAGCAAATGTATCTCGTGAAAACTCTTTTTTCATTTCGGGGGTGAATAAATCATAAGCTTTTTGAAAATCTTTTTTGAGAACAGCATCCATACATCGCTTAGACTGAGCCACTTGCCAATCAAGCATTTGTTCAAATGGTTGTGCTTCGAGTATGGATTGTCCTGCAAAAAAAACAATCACTGCAATGATAAACTGTTTCATGTATTAATCATTATCAGGTTGTGTAACATCAAATTGCATGACTATTGGGCAATGATCGGATATTTTGTCAACAACTTCTTTGGAATGCATTGAATAAATATCAATAATTCTCTCACTACCTTTTATAAATCGATTATATGCAGATTTAGAGGCAATGATATGATCAATGACATAGAAATTCTGAAACTTGCAACTCTTCATATCTGAAGTAAGAAAAGTAATATCGGGAGAAGAAGTTAATGCTTGAAGAGTTGGTTCTTTTTCTCTTTTAGGAAAATCATTTAAATCCCCTACTATAAATATATCTTGATCGATATTATTTGATTTGATTGAATCAATCCAAAGAACTGCTTTTTGGGACTGTTCTCTTCGCATCATACGTGAAGCAATACGCAATTCATCGGTTGAGTCAAATCTCGAAGTAGATTTGAAATGAACAGACATTATATAGCAATCGAAATTCCCTTTATGTACTTTCACTACATATCCTGGCCTATTTCTGCTTGGATCGACTGCAATTGGCTGATATTCTCCAAGAGATTCTACATTGAGTGATTTCTTATACATGAAACCAACATTTTGGGATTTTCCATTTGTACCTAATACGGCAGTATATTCTGGTATATATACCAATAATTGGTTCAAGGCTTGCATGTTTTCAATCTCTTGCAGAGCAATGATATCAGCTGATGTCTCATTAATGATATCTGCAATTAACTTATACTCATCTTTTGTTCTAGGTACATTTTCATTCCCCACTCCATCACCAAGCCAAGCTATATTGAAAGTGGCTATAGATAGTGGATTTTGATCAGGAATGGGTTTCGTACAACCAAACAATGGTTGTAAGACTACAATGATAATGATGAGAGTAGATAAGAATAATAGTCTCATATTATCCTTTTTTGAACATAGCTTTGAATACATATCCCGCCACTTGCGGATTTTCTTTAAGTCTTCTTGTTGAATATCCATACCAATCTTCCCCAAATGGTACATAAATTCTCATTTGATGCCCTAATCGCAAAATAGCATCTCTTCTTTCTTCTCGAACTCCAAGTAACATTTGAAATTCATATGTTTCTTTGTTAATATTTTCTCTCTGAATTACATCCATTGCATCATCAATGAGAATATCATCATGAGTTGCAATGCCTGTCTTAGATGCATGCTTTAAGAGCAATCTCAATAATTTTTTATAATTATTTCTTATTTCTTCAGGATCAACAAAAGCAATCTCTGGATTCTCGCGATAGATACCTTTGCATAGTCTAATATTTGGATCTAAGTCAAGAAGTGATAAGATATCAGATTCACTTCTTCGTAGATATGCTTGAATTACAATACCACAATTATCATATCCTTCATGTCGTAGTCTTCGATACATGTCAATTGTTTGTGTGGTATAGGGTGAGTTTTCCATATCCATTCGAACAAATGCACCGAATTCTTTTGCGGTTTTCACTAAGGAAAGGATATTGTTATAGGCAAATTCGGGATCTATGCCTAATCCAAGCGAAGTTGGTTTCACTGATAAATATGCGGGCAATGCATATTGCTGAATAGCTGATAACACTTCTTTGGAGCTCTCAAATTCATGGAGTGATCGCTCTTTAGTTGTGACAAATTCACCTAGCACATCGATTGTTGAAGACGCTCCTTTTTTCGCCAGCTTTTGAACTGTTTGAACTGCTTCTTGTAATGTTGAGCCAGCAATGTATCGTGAAGCCACTGTCTTAACAATGGATTTAGGTATATAAGGTAATGATGCGGCAATCAGTGATTGTAACATGGTGAATTATCTATCCGGGTTAACGTTGAATGGTGAAACTCTGCGTATATCTTTGCTCATCACATATGAGCGTTAAAAAGTATGAACCTGATCGCAAATGTTTAACTGAAATATCTATTCCATTGAACACACTTTGCATTTGATGTTGAATCTCTTGTATTAATCTACCTCCATTGTCGGAGATTATTACTCTTGGTAAAGTACATATCTCTTTCGCAGGAAGTATTCTTATAAATTCACTTGAGGGGTTTGGAAATAATGTGAACGCTGAATAGTCAATTTCATTGATGCTTGCAGCTGTAGCGCAAGACCCTTCATTACTTATCACTATATTGATAGGTTGCGTTGAAAGAGATGTATCTTGCCTATATACAGTTCTGAACTGATATATTCCTGAAGAAATATTGTTTACATTCCATGAGAACTTAGCTGAATCAGCATCATGTCCTAATAAAGATATTCTTTTCCAGCCGGATTGACCAATATTTCTATATTCTATAAATATCTTGCTATTGGACATAAAGGTATGTAACCAAGTAACTGTATACGGTTTGCCAAGACAAAGTGTATCTGCATTACTAGGTTGTAATAAAGTCAATTGTTCTTTACCTATCTCAAACAATGCTGATTGACTTATAATTTTACTAGTTTCAACATCAACAATTCGGAAAAAGCAATTCTTTGATTCGATGTCTGGAATATCTACTGTGAATGTAGTATTTGAGAGTGAGTCACGAATAATAGACCATGTAGATCCATTGTCTGATGAAAATTCGATGCGTACACGATCGACTAGCTCTTTTGTCCAATTAAGAGGAATCCTTTCCTTTGTGCCAAATTTCTTTAATCGGAGATCAGAAGTAAGCGTAAGGGTTGCTTTGGCTATAGAAAAATCAGCCCATGAAGTATCATGTATTTGATTGTTTATTGCATCAACTACTCTAATTCTACCTTTGGTTGTAGGACTGTCAGGAATTGTCCAAAGGAATGAACCTGTGCCATTAGCCTCTGATACAGCAGGTCTTGAAGCAAAAATTGTCCGCCAAGTGATTCCTGCATCAGTGCTGAATTCTATGTTTACATTTGTGACTCTATGAGATGTCCACTCTACAGGAGTTTTAGTTCCAACCACAAATGTTTGCTGTCCCCATGGGTAGATCATTCGAATTGCAGGCTGAGTAGCAGCCTCTACGCATGAACGACTCTCCATATATGTACGAAGATACGTTGCAACTCTTGGCAAAAATGTAAATGCCACCGAACGGCTTGGATTTGTTAGATGGCAATAGCTCATGATAGAGCCAGGATTTGCAATCGGAGCACCTTTAAAACATGCCTCTTGGGAATAATTAGAGCGTGTTCGATATGCAGTGCCACTTGTCATGCATGAATCTAAACCTCTTGGAGGCCAAAAATTACAATTATGAGTATGATAAGAACCAATATTATGTCCTAGCTCATGAGCAATAGTTACAATGTCACCGACATAGTCATTAATCTTAGCTAATCCATTTTTGAATATTCCGGCAACTGAATATGCATTGGATACACCACCTGAGCATATATTTCCAATACCATTTGCAATACCTAGCACGAATAATCCTCCCGAATTCGGTACTGCATCCAAACAATGAACAATATCTCTTTTAATAGTTGAAATCTTGCTCCATCTATTTTCTACTTCATCTAACAGGGCTGGAGCATTTCCATCATTAGCATATGGATCAGGGCTTGTAGTTGTCCATATTTGTAATCTGGGAATAATGATTGTAACATTAAGATCTTTCCTGTAAATAGTATTCACCCCATTCATCAAGGCGATCATAAATTCTGCTGTACGTATAGAGTCTTTTCTACCTGGTCCATTAAAAAAAGAAGTTGTCGCTTCAACTATCACTTGTAATTCAAGAAGATTATTGCTTTGTATGGACTCTATTTTACCGAGACTTTTATATAAATCTTCAGGCGTTGGAATTGTTATTGTTGATTCATCAGTCATGCAAGAGCCTGCATTTTTACGAGAATCTGCAGTGATTTCTGAATCATAAAGCATATGAACAGATGTTTCACCTTCTACTGGTGAAATGCTAAATTTCTCACCATTTTCTCTTTCAATCCAACCATGAAGAACTCCATTTGCATAAGATAGAACTACATCAGAACCAGGTTCTCCAATGATATGTCCCGTATATGTTCGAACATCAGGTGCAGCAATACGAGTATTCCCGACCATTATCTCAGTATTACCATCAATCACAGATGGTGAAAGATCAAGTTGGAGATTTCCAGTTTCGGTAAATGATATTGGAAATTGATTGATTCTAAATGAATTTCCAGAATGCATAAAGGCATCTATAGACCAAGCCTTGTCAATAGAGTAGGACTTGGAATGTGATTGATATTCAATCGGCATTGAAGATAATGCCGGTAGTAATTTCATCCCTTTTGCAGCATCATTTGTTTTGCTGAATATAGGAAAAACTACTGCCAAGTAGATGAAGGCATTGAGAATAAACCGTATTTGCATATTAATGCTCAATTGATACTGGAATACTTAATCTTCTTCCATTGCATTGGAATGTCAAGAAATATCTACCCGAACTGATAGTTTGCAAATTGAGTTCCAATGCATGCATTCCTTGTGCAAATGAATATGCATCTCCAAAAACATACACAGTAGATCCATTCATTGAGGTTAAAGCAAGGGTTCCTTTTCCACATGCAACAGGTGCATTAATTGTGAGAGTTAATGTATTTCCAGTAATTGGATTCGGTGCTACAAGTAATATTGGCATTGTAGGATCATCTTCTAAAGAAGTTGCAATACAGCCTGCTCCATTTGAAATTGATATAAATCCTGAGTTGACAATAACTGAACTGTCAGTTCTACTAATCACTCGAATAACAATCGAATCACTGTTAATTGATGGAGGCGTAAATCCGAATACACTTGACCAAGGATCAACTCCATTTGCCCCTGAGATATTCTGCCAAGCACCGCCAGCATTTGAATATTGAATGAGTAACTTAGAATTTGCTAAATTTTTATAGTTCCAAGCAATAACGAAGCGCTTATTTGCACATAGTTTTTCACCACCTTTTGGATTGAGCAATGTCAATTCTTCTTTACCAATTGAAAAAGGGCCTGTTTGGGTAATGAGTGACATATTACTTGCATCTGCAATACGAATCCAACATTTTTCAGCTTCAATATTTGGGATTGCAAATGTATATGTTGAACCTGTAGATTTAGCAATAGTTTCCCATGTTGTTCCATTGTCTTTGGAAAACATAACTACTACTGTATCTACATTTGTTTTTGCCCATTGTAATGCGGTACTTTCAGAATGACCAAATGCTTTACCATCAAGATTCGTTGAAAGATTCAAACTTGGTGCAATGATTCTAAAATTTACCCAAGAAGTGTCATTGATATCTGGATTTACCATGTCAACTACTCGAAGTCTTCCTGTAGTTGTGGCAATATTAGGAATGGTCCACTGATAAGCCCCTTGACCATTGATCATACTCGAAGATGCTGCAGGAATATTAGTTGCCACATCACTCCAATTTCCACCACCATCAGATGAAAATTGTACTTTAACACTATTTACTTTTGCTGAGGTCCATTCAACTAATGTATTTCTTCCTGAAACAAATGTTTGATTTCCCCATGGACCAATCATCTTGATCTGAGCACTTTGAACTTCAGAAATACACTTGCTGCTTTCAAGTCTTGCTCTGAGAAATTCATATACTCTCGGAAGAAATGTAAAAGGGACCGAACCGGTGGAATTAGTTAGGTCACAATAACTCATGATTGAACCAGGCACTGGTCTAGGTGCACCAGTATTACATGTTTCAGTAGAATAAGAAATTTTTCCTTGATAACTAGGACCACTAGATAGGCATGAATCTAGAGCTGGTTTCCATTCGCCACAATTGTGAGTATGATATGAACCCATATTGTGTCCTATTTCATGTGCCATTGTCGATACATCCTTCATGTAAGATGTCATTGGAAGATTTGCAAAGGCAGAAACACCAGTCACAGAATATGCATTAGAAAGTGATCCATTGCACAATGCACCAATACCATTAGCAATTCCGGCTACAAAACCTGCACCTGCGGATGCATTTCCCATTGCATCAAAGCAATGTACAATATCACGAGTTCTATTTGTGATTTTACTCCATCTATTTTGAACTTCATTAAGCAAAGCTGGAGTATTGGCGCCATCATTTTGATAAGGATCTGGATTATCATCTGTCCAAATCTGCATATAAGGCACAATGATATTGAGATTTAACTCTCTTCTGTATAATGCATTTACTGCATTTGTCATTGCTATCATTAGATTTGTCGCTCTAGTTTCATTCCTAGTAGCAATCTTTGTAAAGAAAGTAGTTGTTGATTCCAAAATCACCTGCATTTCCAACATGCGATTGTCAAGAACTTTCTCACCTTTTTTTAGCTGAGCTTCAACTTCCCATGTTTTGATTCCTGTATGAGAATACTCTTCTGTACCACAAGCTTTTGTTGACATATTCAAAGCTGAGTGTAATGAGTTTTCATTATACATTACATGTTCTTTCTTGATATCAGTTTCAGTGTTTTCGGGTGCAAATGAAATAGTGGCACCATTCGATCTTGAAACCCAACCATATAGTTCTCCATTTGCATAAGTAATCAATACTGTAGAACCTTTTTCACCATTGATAATTCCCTGATACGTTGCAATTGATGGAACTGCAACTCTTCTATTCCCAATCATGATTATTGTATTTGCATCTATCACGGATGGTGAAATTGTTAAGTCGATAGTACCATTCACATTCATGCCGATAGGAAAATTATTCAGTTGAATATCTTTTGAATAAGAACCAAAAATCTTTCCAGCAACTACTTTATCTAGTGAAAAAGTATGAATAGATTGCTTTAGTAAAGCAGGTAATTTTGATTGATTTCCATGAGTGATGAAAGAGTTGGCATCAAATGTTTGTACATTAGCATTGATGCTATATTCCATGAAAAATATGGAACAGAATAGGATCAGAAAATATTTCATAAATCTATCCAATAAAATATGTTTAAAATCAAAAGAAGTTATTATGCTGCAAGTGTTCAAAAATACAGAAAATCATCGGTTAATTCTGTATTGAAAAATGGCCTTCAAAACGATTTCTAAGCAAAAAAGCCATATTTAATGGAGAACTCCATTCCTCTTGACGGATATAATCGTGATATCATCAAGTAAGTTGCTTTTTTGGAAAGATTGAATCTCTTTATCTATGTTTTCAATCAGGGAATATGGACTCACATTTGAGCTACGTAGATGCTTTTTGATTGACGAATATTTCTCCAACTCATTATTAATCAATGATAAATCAGTTAAACCATCTGTAAACAAAATGAGCATTTCATTTTCTTCTACTGTAAGAGATATTTCTTCCACATTATTTTCAAAAAATTCAGTGTTTTTCGTTAATCCAATCCCAAGTCCACGCGGAATATATTCAGTAATGATATCTTCTCTAATACTCAATAGTGGCATATGACCTGCCCTAGCATAATGTATGCAGTTTGAATTCTTTTCTAAAACCAAGCAAGATGCAGTTATAAATACTTCGGGTTCGATAATGTCTACTAATGATCGCTGTAAGTGAATTAGTATTTCTTTAGGACCAAATCCGACATATCTCAATGGCAATACAATACCTCGTAAGGTTGCCATCCAAAATGCAGCCGGGATCCCTTTGCCTGAAACATCTGCAATGATGATACAAGTATTTCCATTATCCATTTCAAAAACATCATGAAAATCTCCACCAACAATTCTTGAAGGCATTGAGTATGTAGCAATTGTGTATTCAGCAGGTAAAGATATATTTTGTGGTAATAGTGAATTCTGGACTCCCCTTGCAATCTCCATTTCTTGTTCAAATCTTTGATGTTCTATTTCCAATCTCAAAAGTGATGCATTTATTAATGCAATTCTCAAGCTATCGGCAAATGTTGTGAGTATGATTTCATCTTCAGGTGTAAAATGATATGGTTCATCATGTATGAGTGTTATTGATGCATATTTAGATTTGTCGATTGAAATATGCAATGTGATAACCGATTGTATTTTCAATATCTTATGAGAATTCATTCTTGCAGGTAGCTGAAATAGATTGCCAATGGACAACTCTTGTTCTTTCCATAAGATGAATTCTTGATTTGCATTGAGTATTGTTAATTCTGTGCTTAACTCACCTTGATATATCTCAAAATCTTCATCTGAAATAGTAATCTTGGCATGAATTCCTTTGATGTTTATCGCTTTTTCAATTAATACAGATGCACTAATTAAGATTTGTTGATAATTCTGAGAAGTAGTTGCAATAGCTGTTAATTCAGCAAGTGCAGAAAATTCTATGTTTTTCCTGTCAATTAACCCAGCAGTTGGGAGTGAATTCAATGCTATGACAGAAAGTCTTCCAGCAATTAACAATAGCCAAATTCCGACTGTATATATGAATGGCTCAGCCAAAGACATAATTTGATTCAATGCAATGAATGTAATTTGCTGATAATTAGCTGCTATGTTTGAAATTGAAAGTACAATAACAATAGAAGACCAAGCAAGGTCTCGTTTTTGGCTTTTTGTTATTCCTGAAAACCATTGTAAACCTCTCGTATTATAAAATCCAAGTACGCCGATAATACCCGATATTATATGTATACCAATGAATAATGGTTGATGTAAAAACAATTGTAGTAACAATGTTAATCCTGATAACCCTATAATCCACAATGTGATTTTTTTAGATAATGCATGAGGTCTCTGAGTCATTAATCTGAATAACAATGATGAACTCATTCCAAATGTTATCGCTATATATCCAGCATATAAAATACTCACAGCTAGAGTGAACACATTGTTTTTAAAACTTATAATTGTATCAAATAACCCTAGAAAATTCAATAAACCAGCCATACCAATGATAATGGCTAATGATTTTGTATCCTCTATGATTGTCTCACTATCACGTATGGAAGAATTACTCTCATACCATGCTTTATCTTTTTGTGCAAAGCCTAACAGAAGGAGTAAGAATGAAAGATGGAATGTACATCCCAAATACCATGGGAATTCATTGGAGCTTGTATCTAAAAAGATCAAAAAGATGATCAAAGAGGCAAAAAAAGACCCAGCAAATACATATCCGGATACACTGAAAAAAAAGGTATTCGGTAAAGAACGAATTGTAATTGAGAAATTTCGCATGAAAACAATGATAGCTCGAAGGTGAAATACAATGTAAAATGCCAAAGTATGACGGATTGATCATCAAGGATGTTACAATATTTATAAGTTAATTATGATGTGAATCACGGTAAAATGGTCTCATTTTTTGTAAATTTGCCAAATTCTTGTTCAAACAACTGAGCATTTCGATGCAAGAAACCAAATTGAATAATCGATCTTCATTGGCATTGGATGGCGCCGAATTCTTGGGGATATTGTCAGCCAAAAAATGGATACTTTTTATTTTGACAATTCTCTCGGGGCTGATTGCATTCGGTATTTCTTGGACTCTTCCCAATTGGTATGCTTCAACAGTGACATTCGTGCCGCCAAATAATGCTAATTCAATGATAAGTGGAATGATGGGGAATGTATCTAGTGCATTGAAAGATTTAGGACTTGGAAAGATGAATAAGGGAGAATCCTATTCATATATGGTTATTTTAAATTCAAGAAGTCTGATGGATACCCTTATCAATTCATATGATCTTTCTAATGAATATGAATTGCCAAAAGAAGACAGAGAGGAGCTATACAAAGAGTTTCTAGCTAATTATGAAGTTGAATTGTCTCCAGAGGGTAATTATAATGTTACAATCCTATCCAAAGACAAAGAAAAAGCAGCTAAGATGGCAAATGATGTAGTGAGAATTGCAAATAATATTTCACTTCGCATGCAAAAAGCAGAGGCTGAAACAAATCGTGCTTATATGGATATGAGACTCAAAAGAACAGATTCTATATTGAATTCTATTGCTCAGGAATTGGGAAAATTCTCATCTCAAAGTCTAGTGTTCTCACCTCTAGATCAGGCCCAGGCTGTTTCTGAAGCATTGGCTACATTGAAAGCTTCAGCATTAAAACAAGAAATTCAAGTCGAGCTTCTTAAAAATACATATGGTGAAAAAGATCCCTCTACTATTGCTGGAGAAAAACTCCTAAATGAAATGAAAGAGCAAGTGAATAAGGCTGAAAATAAGCCTGGATTTGCCGGTAATTTTGCATTGAGAGATGGACTTAAAGTTGGCGCTAGATATATGAAGCTCTATACCGAATATGAGGCAATGTCGAAAGTAAAAGCATTCCTTATGCCAATGCTTGAACAAGCAAAATTGGATGAAATCAGAGAAGCACCCACCATGTATGTACTCGATTATGCAAAACCTGCATTTAAAAAATCAAGACCTAAAAGACTTACCATTGCAGCCGGAACTGCTCTTGGTGTTTTCGTTTTATCATGCCTCTTTCTCATCATTTCTCATCAAATGAAGAAAGCAGTTGCTATTCATGCTGATCGTGAACAAACAACATCTGGAGTTTCTGTAGAATGAGTAATCTTCATGTCAATGTTCCAAAATTCCAAAATGAAAATGGCTCTATTGTCATGGGGATTGTGCGCTCTCTGGAATATGATGATCTCAAACCCTTTTTGTCAACGCTTCATTCCACAGGATATGCAGGTGGAGTGACTTTTTTTTGTGATGATATTTCTTCAAATACAAGAAACATATTTTCATCAATGGGTATTTATTTAAGCGATTTCAAAGAAGTGAGAATAACTATTCCATTTCTTGGAAAGAAAGTAAATGCTTATCGTTTATTCAGTCCAATACAAAGAATCAATTTCTATGTATTATCAAAAGAAGCACAAAATACATTTGCCACTAAGGCTTTTCATATCCATCAGTCAAGACATTTTCTCTACACAGCATTTCTTGAGAATGAATCCTCTTTTTCAAATGTTATGTTAAGTGATACTAGAGATGTTGTTTTTCAAAGAGATCCATTCGACTTTGCAATCAATGATGATCTTTGTTGTTTTCTTGAAGATCCATCAATAACAATTTCTGGTGAAAAACATAATGCAGGGTGGATTCGCAGAGCATTCGGTGAAGATATTTTGAATCAAATTGGAAATAATACCATTTCTTGTGCCGGTATAACTATAGGAAGTGCATCTGCAATTTTAGAATATACTACTAAAATGTGTGATATACTCCTGACCCCAAAAGTGAGAGCAATAGCAGGTATAACTGGTCTCGATCAAGGTATACATAATTATTCAATTCGTATGAATCTCTTTGGTAAGAGACTACATCTCTTTGAGAATATGCGTGGTCCTGTTATGACAATGGGTCTTATGAAAAAAGAAAACCTTTGCTATCATCCAGATAATGGTTTATTACTTAATGAAGATGGCAGTATTTGTCATACAATTCATCAATATGATAGACATCCAGATTTGCTTCTTGAGTTACCAAAGAGAATATTGCAGGCAAATTCCCATAATTCTGATGTCTGATGAATAAGATATTCAAATCCGTGATCACTATGCTTCGCAATGATCATGCGAGTGTCATGAAGAATTTCTTCTCACTGACATTCCTCAAAGGTTTGGAGTATCTCGTTCCACTTATACTTGTTCCCTACCTTGTACGCACTCTCGGTCTTGAGAGATATGGTATAGTTCAAAGTGCTGTATCATTTATGTACATTTTCTATATCATCACAAATTTTGGTTTTAACTATTCCGCAGCAAGACAAATCTCTATTTATAGAGATGATCCCGATATGTCATCAAAAATTGCTGGGGCTATACTTGTATTGAAATCGATATTAATGATTGCCTCATTTTTCATTATGCTTGGAATTGCATTCTCAATTCCCTCTTTACATGCAGAGCTTGGACTCATCATTCTTACATTTGGATTCATCTTGGGAGATGTTTTATTCCCAGTTTGGCTCTATCAAGGTTATGAGAAGATGTTCTATCTCTCAAGGTTTCAGATTATAGCTAGAATTGTATTATTCCTATTTACAATATTACTAATCAAAAGTCCAGAAGATTATTTGTATTATCCCATGATTTATTATGGTTCACAAATAACCATGTCTATTGCTACTTTGGCCTTTGCAAATAGATTATTAGGAGTGAAGATTGCATTACCTACGAAAAATATTGTGAAACAGGAATTCACATTAGCTCTCAAACCATTCTTTTCTTCCATAGCTCAGGTACTCTATACACAGCCAAGATTGTTCTATGTATCATTGATAGCAACTCCACTTATGACTGGGGCCTTTGCAATTGCAGATAAGGCAGCAGGGGTTTTTCAATTATTCCCAGCATGGCTATTTGTTATATCAGCATTACCTAGATTATCCTATATGTTTGAACATGATCAAGAGAAATGCTTGAAAACTTTATCTATGTATCAAAAATGGACATTGATCTATGCAATAATCATGACTCCGATTGCATTAATAGCCGCTCCATGGATTATATATGCATTCTCTGGTCAATTTCATGAAGAAGCAACCTTCATGTTTAGAATTCTTTGCTTTGAAACTCTTATTCTTACAGCCAATGTGTTTTTAATACATTATTTTCCGATTTCTGGAAATTATGGTGTATTTGCGAAGATTTATGGTCTGACCTGTATCGCCACGTTAACACTGTTCGGAATTTTGATTCCTAACTATGGTGTTTATGGTTTATTGGCAGGAATCATTGCGTCTTCTATAATTTTATTATTGCTTACATTCTATTTTCGATCAAAAGAACAATTTGCTATTTCCATAGATTGATATTTTCTACTCATGAAAATGATTAATTTTGAGTGGCTATAACAAGGTATAACAATTGAATAATGATACAGTAAATATTGGTAGCAAAGATAGAACCATCATTCTTCGTATCATAGTATTGGGCGTATTGTCCATCTATGTCGGCAGATTGGCCTATTTGCAAATTATTCAGGGAAATGTGTACAGATTAAAAGCTGAAACACAAGCTATCAAACAAGTTACAGTAGATCCATTTAGGGGAAATATTTTTGATCGAAATGGTGAAAGAATGGTACATAATTCACCTTCATATTCTATTTCGATAACTCCAAATGAATTTGATGATGCAGCAATTCCATATCTATCAGCCATCCTTCAAATTCCGCAAGATGAAATCAAAGCATTTGTTGAAGAATCAAAAAAAATATCAAGGGTAAAACCCAATAAGATTTATAGAGATGCTGATATGTCAATCATATCGCTCATAGAAGAAAATCATGAATTTTTACCCGGTGTAGATATTTCCGTGGAATCCAAAAGGCTATATAGCATGGAAGGAAATATGTCCCATATATTGGGATATTCAAGGGAGATCAACAAAAGACAAATCGAAACTATGGGTGATTACTATGCGCAAGGTGATATTGTTGGGTATGCTGGTCTTGAGAAAACATATGAGAATTTTTTGCGAGGTACAAAGGGCGTTCAATTTGTTGCTGTGAATTCAACAGGTCAGAAGGTTTCGAGTTTTCTTGATGGAAAAAATGATATAAATGCTGAGGAAGGATTTGATCTGAGACTGGGTATTGATAAACAAATTCAAGAATTAGGTGAGAAATTACTAAAAGGAAAAAAAGGAGGAATTGTAGCACTTGATCCAAATTCTGGTGAAGTACTTGCCCTCGTTAGTATGCCTGATTATGATATCCGTGAATTTAGTGGTAGAACAAAGAGTAATTTATTCTCGAAGTTGCTCAAAGATGATGGAAAACCACTCTTTAATAGAGCTACACAGACAATCTATCCTCCTGGATCTACCTGGAAAATGCTGATGGGTATTGCAGGTTTGAATGAAGGATTGATCACTCCCGAGAAAACTATTAATTGTCCTGGTTACTATGAGTTCGGTGGTCGTTCTTGGAAATGTCATGGTGCCCACGGTGCAACTAATCTCCAAAAAGCTTTGCATGTTTCATGCAATGTCTTCTTCAATAAATTAGGTCCACAATTAGGCATCACTAATTTTGAGAAATATGGTCGAGCTTTTGGTTTTGGACAAAAAACATTTATCGATATACCTGAAGATTCAAAAGGGAAATTGCCTGGTGAGAAGTTTTATAGAAAACAAAAACTCTCTCCTGGTGAGATTCGAGGAAGATTAGTCAACTTAGGTATTGGACAAGGTGAAATTGGTGTATCACCTCTTCAAATGGCAGTATATTGTGCCGCTTTGGCTAATAAGGGAATTATCTATCAGCCACACATAGTTCGATCAGTATATAATCGTAAAACAAAGCAATTACAAGATGTTGCTTATGCTAGCAGAAAGGCAATTTCAATTCCTGATGAATTTTGGAATGTGATACATAAAGGTATGTATGATGTTGTAAATACTCCTGGTGGTACTGCATTGTCAGCAAAAGTACCCGGCATTTCTGTCTGTGGTAAAACTGGAACTGCGCAAAATCCACATGGTGAAGATCATGCATGGTTTATCGCATTTGCTCCAAGAATTAATCCACGAATTGCACTGTGTGTATTAGTAGAAAATGCTGGTTTTGGGGGTACTGTAGCTGCACCAATAGCCCAGCAATTACTCATGAAATATTTCTATCCTTCTGCAAAACAATCAGGTGATTCTATATTACTTGATTCTACCAAAAAACGCGAACAATCTCCAATATCAAATTCAAAAGCTATCACTTTAAATCGGTGATTCACGTTTATGTTTCGATTATTATTAGTATTCCTACTTTTCATTGTTGCTTCTTGTTCATCGAATGACAATCAAAAGAAAGTGATTCGATTTGCTCATTTTTGGACAGAACCTAATCAACAAAAGATTATTGATTCACTGGTCAGTGTTTTTGAACAAAAAAATCAAGATATACAAATCGAGCAAATGCCGATGCAATGGGGTGAAGGTAGAACAAAATTATTGCTCGCGCATTCTTCTTCTCAGAAGCCTGATATTACTCATATAGGAATTGAATGGGCTCAAGAATTTATCAATGCAAATGTATTTATGCCATTAATTATGAATGATTCGTTCATTCCGAAGCAATTATTCAATCAAATTATCGGTAGTAATGGTGAACAGTATTGTATTCCATGGACAATGAATACAAGGGCATTGGTACTTACTCATGAATTATCAAGTTTAGGTGAAATATCTACTTGGGACGATATTTTACATTCAAATATTAATGGTAGTATATTCGGTATTAATGCTTCGGAAAAACATAATGTCATGAAGAGAATCCTACCAATCTTATGGAGCAGCGGTAGTATTATCTTTACTTCTCTTCCATTAAGTAAAACTTGTGATGAAAAGCTACTAGATGGTTTACATATCTTATCAGACTTAAATCAAAATGGCATGATAGAGCAATCTAGAATACTCGATCAATATTTGATTCAGGGAAAAATTCGAGCAACTTTGACAGGTCAGTGGATTATTCCACAATTGGAATCGATACCACATATTATATTATCTCGGATACCTGGAAAATCAGGTGCTTCAATTCTAAGTGGTGATTGTCTTGGAATTTCATCAGTTACTAAGCATAAAGAAGAATCTATTCGTTTCGTACAATTTTTAACGGATTATGATCAAAGTAGAATACTTTGTAATAGTATCCCTGATGCAGGAATTCCTGCTCATATTTTAGCATTCAAAGATTCTGCTTTTATAGGAAATAAAGATAGGAGAGCCTTTCTTGAGCAATGTAAGATTTCATATGTTTTGCCAACCCCTATTTATTTTCAAGATGCTGAAGAAGTATTTGAAGATTATATTATGAAATATATCTATGGAAGAATAAGTGATAAAGAATGCTTGATGTCTATGAAGAGTGCATTTCTCCGATTGGAGAATACAAATAAAAAAGGGTCGTAAAAACGACCCTGTAACTTATTTCCTTAGAACTGCAGCCGCAGCAAATATTGCATCCTTAAACTCTTTGAAAGTTTGGACTTCGCTACCAGTTAATCGGGCACGGTTTAAAAAAGCAAGAACATTGTCAGCCTGCTTTGCATTCATGTCTAGTGTTATCTTGTCATTCAATTGTTTTTTCTCATTGGCACCTTTTACCAATACTGGATAAAAAATTCCTTTTATCTCCAGAAATGCTTCAACTTCCGAACCATTCAACTCAATCTTTTCCATCAATCTGAGGGCTAAATCAAGTTGACCATATGTAAATGTGGGCTTGATTATAGGATATTGTTGCTGCTGTTGCTGAGCAAAAGATGTTCCTGTGATGAACAATAATGTTACTAAAACAGAAAATAGGTATTTCATAAATGAATCCTTTATTTATAATGATGTATGTAATGTCAATCTATGAATGGAGCCGGCAGTTCCAATTGCTGATATTCCATAGTCTATTTTCACATATGCTGTTCTGACTCCAATACCGGCAGCAAATCCGGAAAATCTTCTTTGACCTTGAATACTAGTAGCATTTCTTACATAATTATCATAGCCAATACGCAAATCTAATACTTTACTGAGTATGAATTCCCCACCGATACTGAAATTACCTACTCTATCGAAGAATGCATCTGCATCATCGGCTAAGTGATGCAATGAAAAGTTGAGTAATAATGGTAAGCCGCGCAATCTGTGATTGATGCCTAATCGAACATCTATTGGCAATCGATCAGAAATGCCTTCAAATCTCGTAAGCTGTGTACCAATATTGAGCAGGGAAAAACCAATATTTGTCCGTGAAGCAGGTAATCTATATAATATACCAGCATCGAGTGCGAAAGCGGAAGAAGACAAATCATCCAATGTTACATGCATAAGTTTAGCTGTAATGCCATAACTAAGTGTTGAGTCTAATTCATTTGAATATGTTCCCATTAGGCCAATATTATTCGATGAAAATGTACCTGTAACTGTTCCGAATTCATTTGTTCTTTCGAATGAACCATACGTAGTATATACTGCACTTATTGACATTCGTTCTGTTGTATTTTTCTCTATGGGTAAAGAGTATGTTACCATGCCTGAACTGATATCTAAAACATGTTTCATAAATGTTGCTGAAACAGTTGATGAATCAATAGTAGCAAGTGTTCCCGGATTAAAAAATACAGCAGTTTGATCTTTAGTCATGCTGGTAAATGCACCACCCAAGCTTGCCGATCTTGCACTAATTCCTAGTTGAATGAAATCAAAAGGTGATTGTGCATTCAGATGTGAAAAGGAAATAACAATGAGTAAACAGAATGCAAATACTGAATGTAATTTCATGCTTATATGTCCTCTTTAGTGGAAATTCTATTGTGATTTCCATTCCATAATTCTAAAAACTCTGCGGAGGCCTAATAGGTTTACCGGTAATTA
>JACCDW010405918.1_pt1 | contig 56007 bp, 45 predicted proteins | sample 7449781 | NCBI WGS metagenome assembly JACCDW01 (sample SAMN15323449, study PRJNA562643) | freshwater metagenome | isolation source: river surface water | place: USA:Blue River Watershed | collected 2017-08-18
CAAACAGTTGAAGCTAAGACACGTAAATTGTCTGCTCGCTGGACATTTGAAGCTGCTCAAGATGCACAAGCCCAACAAGGTATTGACATCGAAGCAGAAATTATGGCAGCTCTTGCACAAGAGATCACTGCTGAAATCGACCAAGAAGTTATCGCTTCCCTAAGCAGCCTAGCTGGTACAGTATTAACATACGACCAAGCTGCTGTTTCTGGTACAGCAACATTCGTTGGTGACGAACACGCTGCTTTAGCTGTTCAGATCAACCGTGCTGCTAACTTGATCGCTCAGCGTACACGCCGTGGTGCTGGTAACTATGCTGTTGTTAGCCCAACAACATTAACACTTCTACAAAGTGCTACAACTTCTGCATTCGCAAGAACAACAGAAGGTACATTCGAAGCTCCAACAAACACCAAGTTCGTTGGTACATTGAACAGCGCAATGAAGGTTTATGTAAACGGTTATGCAACATCTGATGATGTTCTAATTGGTTACAAAGGCTCTTCTGAGTCCGACGCACCAGCATTCTACTGCCCATACATTCCATTGATGAGCAGCGGTGTTGTTCTAGATCCATCAACCTTCGAACCAGTCGTGTCCTTTATGACACGTTATGGTTATGTTGAGTTGACAAATACTGCTTCTTCTCTAGGTAATGCAGCTGACTACCTAGCTAAAGTTGCAGTTACAACTGCTAACCTAAAGTTCGCTTAATTGTAGACTTTACAAGCAAAATTCAAAAAGGCTCTTCGGAGCCTTTTTGTTTGACTTAAATATCTATGTTATGCAGATAGAATCAGAAAAAGATTTTCCTGAATTACGTAAACATTTTTCCGTATGGAAAAAACGTTTTCCTATGTTCCACCATGACGTTATTAAAATAGAACGTATCATAGAACAACATATCACAAATTACAGCAATCACCTAGTCAAATATAGACAAACACACAGTAAATCTTTTTTAGAAAAAGCACAGTTTGAAATCACAGAAATTAATAGAGTGATATCAACAGTGGAAAAACTAGAGCTTATGGCAATGCTCAGTCAAGGATAAATACTTTGTCTAAATGAGAGCCGCATTGGGCGGACTTATGCTGTAACCCGCAGCGTAGACCTAGAACGTCAACATAAGGAGAAAACAAATGGGACGTCCATTATATAAAGATGTAAACGGTGATAAAGTCATCGGCACAGGCGCAGGCGCCACAACAGGTATCAGAGTAGATTTTTACGATGGTTCTACTCTTCAAACAGACGGTGTTATTATCAAACAGCGTGGAGCAAGAACTTTCGTTGTTGCCCGAGTAGGTGATATCGCTACACCAGCAAACTATAAAGTATGCAAGTTAGTTGACACAGCACCTAACGCTGCCGGCGAAATGCGAATGATGGGTTATCCAGGCGGTAACGCTAATAGTCCTGTAGCTATTTCTAAGATTACACGCAGAGTAGCTGTTGGTTTTCCATCATCCCCAGTGCTAGCATCTGGTCTATGGCCAGCAGAAACATCTAATGCTTCTACTAACCACGATCAGAAAAAATACACATGGTATCTTGAGAACGACTCTTCTGCAGATGTTATTGTATTAACAGAAATCACAGCAGTTCTATAATAGGAATTTAAATGGGACAGGTTGTACAAACCAACGGCGATTATATTATCAGAGCGATTCCTGACCCTGTAACAGGGGGGAGGATCGTTCTTGATACTGGCCCTAACGTAGGTGAAGTTCGAGTCACTGGTAACCTAGTTGTTACTGGTGATACTCTCAATGTTGAATCATCACAGTTAAATGTAGAAGATAACACTATTACTTTAAATTACTACGGTAATCCAGAAAGTCCGCCAGCGGGTGTTGTTTTAGATTATGCAGGCATTGAAATAGACAGGGGCAGTTTACCTAATGCTTCGTTTATCTATGACGAAATAAATGGATATTGGTTCTTAGCCGCAGGATCTGTACCCGGCCCATTTAGTTTTTTCACAGACGATCCTGGTTCTCTAACACCTAGATCTGCAAGTAGATTAAAACTTAAAGAAATTTTAACCGATGTCGGAACCGACAACGGAGATTTATTATTAATCGGTGCTGATTCAGCCACCGGAGTTATAAAAGTTAGGCTCGATGAATTGGATGACGGTACAGAATACCAAGCAAATGTTGTAAATCCAAACGATGTACCTAACAAAAAATACGTAGACGATGCGATTCAAAATAATCCTACTTTCCAGATTATTTCAAATGCACCGCCGAGCCCGACAGTACCTAATAGTGCAACTAGAGTAATTTGTACAGATATTAGTACTGCTGGTTCTACCACATACTTTTCTAATAATACTGGCTATACTACCTACGGTGAAAGTGCAGTATCAGTATTAGTCGACGGCTCGTTGATCGCTCAGTTCTTTACAAATCGAGCAGAAATTGGCGGACTAGAAATTGGCGGTGGTGAAAACAGCTACGAAATTTCTACAAAATCTTCTGTGTCTAACGAAAACATTTTCATTAGAACACAAGGTACTGGTATGTTGGAAACCAACTATGGTATCGAATTACATAGAATAGGAACTCCAGGAGCTTATCCAATAGATGCAACAATGATTTACAGCGGACCTCCGGGCGCAGGTAAATCTGGATTATACTTTTATCATGATGAAGATAGGGATGAGCTGATAAGTAAAAGACGAGCACTACTATTCAGCATGATATTTTAAGAGACAGCAATGATTACAAACTATGAAAATCCACCAGGAACGATAGCATTACTAAATTCTTCAGATCAAAACTCTGATGCAAAATTAGTATTTGTTAGCACGACCAACGGAAAAAGTTCCGGCACACCAAACAAAAATGCGATTACTACTATCGCTCTTTGCAATACCGGTGCTGGCGATCCTGACTTAACAGACGAAACTGTGGACCAAGTAATTGTAAGCATTTATATTGTAAAGGCAACTAAAGCATACGGTGCAGGAAACAGGATTGTTAGCAATTTAATAATTCCAGCCGGTGAAACTGTTTTCTTTAACGATGAAAGAATTATCCTAGACGAATCAGATGAAATTTGGGTCGGAACCAGCGATATTGATTTATTAGCAGTTACTATTAGCTCATTACCAGTATGAAGTTTTTAAAATCACAAAACATTTCAAAATGGACTATAAACAACAATCGTTTATATACCAATGAGTTTGGCCGTTACGTCATGAACGGCACCGGTGCGCTAAGACTACCCAAAGGAACTACAGATCAACGCCCTTTGATTAATGTTTCTCCAGTACCACCAGACGGTACAGGACTTCCTGTTAGAGTTCCTAATGAAGCCGATGGCTATATCAGATACAATACTACTTTAAACATTATTGAAGCTTATGTAGGCGGTGGATGGGAAATCGTAACTGCCCCTGCAACTACAGGTATTTTTAAACAAACTCTAGGACCGGGCGATTACAGCGAAACTATTTTTGGACCGTTGGATCGTGATCCGCAAGCTGACGATAACATTTTGGTTTTCGTAGAAAACGTTTTCCAAATAAGTCAAACAAACTACAATGTTTTATACAATTACGAAGGTTCTGGCGATGCTTACATACAGTTTACCAGTCCAGTTCCTCTCGGAAAATACATTACTATCTACTTCGGCTTCAGCAACTAATTCCAAATTCTGTTAAATACAGTATAATTTTGGAGATAGGTGATGGCAATTCGGTTCGCCGACCGCGTAAAAGTACGTTCAACAAGCTTTGGAACAGGAGACTTTGTCCTTGGACAAGTAGTACCTGGATTTCAAAGTTTTTCTGTGATAGGTGACGGAAATCAAACATACTACAGCATCGTTGACGCTATAGGAAATTGGGAGATTGGCCTAGGAACCTATGATCTAGACAGCACACAAGAAATACTAACTAGAGATACAGTCATCGACAGCTCTGCTGGCGGACTAAAAATTAATTTTCCTAGGGGTGGTAAGACTGTATTTGTTACAATACCATCTACTATCAGTCAAACTGTAGCAGACAGTGTTCTAAACACACTAGCTGGACCGCAGGGACCTAAAGGCGATCCCGGAGTTTCTATTACCTACGAGCAGCGTCCAGAATTCGCAATCAACGGAGCTGTTTTAAGATTAGAAGCCAGCGACTCAACAGTTTCGGATATTAAATTAGCCGAAGGTGCTAACGTCAATATTGAAAAAACAGATCCAACAACAATCACGATTTCTGCAACCTCTAGTCTAGCCACTAGAACCACAGCAGGTGTTGCCACAGGAGCATTTGCCAACGGATCAACTCTTAACACTTCTATCACAGGATTTAAGGGTTACTTACTTTACAAAGTGCAGGTCAGCCATGCCTGTAGAGTTCGTATCTATACAGATGCTGCGTCAAGAACCGCAGATGCGGCTAGAGCCGAAGGAGTAACTCCTGCAGTAGGTGCAGGTCTAGTAGCAGAAGTCATTACTACTGGAGCAGCAACAAGAATTATTGCCCCTGCAGCAGTGGGATTTAATAATGAAGCCGTAGTAACTACAGCTATTCCAATATCTGTGACCAATAAGTCCGGCAGTATCAATAATATTACTGTTGATCTAACATTGATACAGATTGAGCAGTAACAGCGGAGCAAACGTATGCCAACAATACTAGGCGGAAACGGATTAGGCGAAGAAGAAGTAGGACTAGACTCGGGCCTAGTTGCCCAGTTTGGCAGAATCGGCGGGAAACTATTAGCTCCTAATATCCTAAGAAATGGTGTTGATCTAGCCTTTGATACTAATCTTCTATATCTAAAAGTATCACCTCAGATCCAAGGAACACCTAGTACCAATGACAGAGTATTAGATCCTCAGATATCAATATTATCAGAGCCGCCCTACAGTGACGGAGATCCAAACTTCGGCTCGGGATCAACAGGAAACGGAATCGGTATTAATACCAATAATCCAGTCTACGATCTTGACATTAATTCAAATTTAAAAACTAGTATAGCTCAAGCAGTTTCCGCAGCATACATTGATAATTTTTTCATCTCTGCTCCTCAGACAATTTCCACAGTTACTGGTGGTATCAACTTATACATGACCGGGGCTAATCCCACAGCAGTATTTGATCGATTAGGAATAACAGACAACAGTCTTAATCCTAGATTGTCGTTTAACGATAATGTAATCAGCAGCTTCAGCAATCAAAATATCGTATTTGATCCAAACGGCACCGGACAAGTTGAATTAGAAGCAGACACCACAGTAGTTGGCGATTTGTTTGTCACTGGAAATATCAGCTTAGATGGAAACTTAAGAACTAACAGTAATATCATAGTTGGTAACAATCTCTTAGATGTAGTAGTAATCAACACTGAATTAACACAAGATATCAAACCCGGAACTACAGAATTATTTGATCTAGGTAAATCTGACAAACGTTGGTCGGCAGCATACATCGATGACTGGAGTAAAATCACTAACTTGATTCCGGGGCGAGCTATTGTTAACAGTAATATGGAAATCGGTGGCGCAGGTGATGTAATTAGAACCACGGTTACCGACGATGATCTGTTTATCAGCCCGAGCACAGGCGATTCAAACATAGAAAGACTGGTTATTAACAATAACACTATTACTAGTTTGATGCAACAACCAGATTTAGATCCAGCTTTAACTGCTGCCGGTATTCTAGCTGCGGCCGCAGGAGATCCAAATGCCAGTATTTTTAACACTGTAGTAACTGGTGTAGAATACTTCCTTGGTGGCGGTCAGGTTATTAGAACAGAAAGAACCGCAAAACTTGGCGACATTAGAAACGATTTAGATAATCCAGATGTACTAAATGCCGACGATGCACAAAAAGTACTAGACATAACCAGCTACACAGGCAGCACAACTAACGAAGCAATTTGGTATCACACCGAGTTAAAAACAGCAATTTTATCAAATCCAACAGAGTATGCTAAGTGGGGAAGAAGTGCTGTGGGCATCAACGACACTCCTTTCAGCCTAGCATCAACCGGAACAGGATATGTGAAATTTGCAGATACTAACGGACTAGTAATACCAACAGGAAATACTGCCGAGCGTACCTATGCAGAAGTTGGAGCCACAAGATGGAACTCAGAACTGCAACAATTAGAATGTTTTGACGGTGAAAGATACATCGTAGCTACCGGTCCAGGTGCTGTCGTTACCAACGACTTGATGGTCGAACTTGCCATAACTCGTGCCCTATTCTTGGGTTAATTTCCATTCTGACTAAATACTACTAATTGCAGAAAACGACCATTTTTCTGCAAGATCCAACTGTGGTAAACCCGCAATGTAAGGTGGTTAACCGTGAAACACGGGGTAGATAGGAGAGCGAATGGCTATTGGTCGAATTTCCGGTCCGCTCTTAAAGTCGAATCTTACCAGAGATGGTGTGGATTTAGCCTTTGAGACTGACCTTCTGTATCTTGATGTTGTCAATCGTCGAATCGGCATCAATAATGCCTCTCCTACTACGGACATTGATGTCAATGGTATAACAAGAACAACTACACTACAGGTTGATAATCAACTTGATGTAGGCAATCTCAGCTTTACTGGTAACAACATTACCAGCTCAACAAACACAATCAATTTTCAAGCAGCAGCCGGAGAAGCTACTGTTTATCATAGTAGACTTGTTGTAGATGATTTCCAATTATCTGGCAATTCTATTTCAACTACAGTATCAAACAGCGACATAGAAATACGTCCAAACGGTACTGGCACTATTCAATTACAGGCAAATACCAACGTTACAGGTAATTTAGATGTTACAGGTGACGTTAATGCTACTGGTAGTATCACATTAGGAGGCAATATCATTATCGGTGATATGTCTACAGATACTATAACTATCAATGCTAGTATTCAAAGTGACATTGTTCCCGATGCTGATAACACTTGGGCACTAGGTGATCCTAGCTTTAGATGGAAAGACGTACACGTTAACAATTTCTATACAACAACAATTAATATTCCAAATCTAAATATTGGAGATTTAATTTTATCCGGTAATACTATTACCACAGTAACTGGACAAGATGTTAATATTTCCGGAAACGGCACAGGCGGTGTTAGACTTGGTAATTTAAAAATTGTAAACAACGTAGTAACAAATATTTCTGTAAATGCAATTACACAATTTGTTAGTACAGGAACTGGTTATTTTAAAATTGTAGGAACAAACGGCTTTGTTCCTCCTAAAGGAACCACAGCACAGCAGCCAGCAGTTCGCGAAGCAGGTATGACCAGATACAATACAGATACTCGAGCTTTAGAAGTATGGGACGCTAACGCTAGTGCGTGGGCTAATCCGGCAGGTGCTTCTGGTGCTGTATCAGAAACTGACGCTAACGAAATTTCAGCGATCTATGCGCTAATTTTAGGATAAGAGAACTATGCCAACCGTATTTAGAATGTCAACAGCAACTAACATAGGGGTTACCCCAGTAGATGTGCTACAGATCGGAGAAGGAATCCGAGCCACAGTGGTTGGTTGCAATCTAGCCAACACTACATTGTTTGAAACAGTGGCTGTGGATGTCTTTGTAGTAGACGAAGAATCAACAGCAGCATTATATGTTAGAAACGTCATTATACCGCCTAACACTGCGGTTAAATTAATTACAGGGGGAGAAAAATTAATTCTTCCCGAAACAGCAGGACTTCGAGTTTCGAGTTCAGTTGAAGATAGCGTAGACGTTGTAATCAGCTACGTAGAGATTTCATAAGGAGCATACTATGGCATACTATTTTGGAAGAACACCAGACGACTTACTAGGAGCCAGTCCGCAGTATTTCTATGCTCTAAGAAGAAACGACGATGGCGAATTATTTTTAGTTCGATCAGACCAGTTAATTGACAAAGACAGTTACGAAATTAATACTCCAGGAGCACCATCAGACGACTTTCAAGATTTTGAAGCAGGTGTTGACTTCTTTGATGCGATCGACGAAAATCACGATTTACAATATAAAAATTTAAAATATCCCCAATATAGATGGGATAACAGAGCTGGTTTTTATTATATTGACAGCGAAGGCAATTTTGTTCAAAGATTGTTCAGCGGCTACGAATACCCAGAGGGTGTTTCATCAAACGGATAAAGAGATAAAATATGGCAGAATTTAGAATAGGTCAGTTTAGATATACTTGGTTAGGGCCTTGGGTCTCTGGAACTGAATACAAACGAGATGACGTTGTCAGCTACGGCGGCAGCAGTTATGTTTGTATCAGAACTCATACAGCCGATGACAATTTCTACGATGATTTAAATTTCGTATTTCCAGGAGATACAGATCCTAGCCCAGCATGGGTAATTATGACTCAGGGGCCTTCTTGGCAAGGCGATTGGCAAGGCGCTACTTTTTATAATATAGGCGATATTGTTTTATTTGGTGGATCTGTTTATTACTGTATTGAAGGACATCAGGCAGGAACCAGCCTTAACGACGACATTGATAAGTGGGATGTTTATACTTACGGTAGAAGATTTTTAGGTGAGTGGACTCCTAATACCAATTACGGTCTAAGAGCTTTTGTAAGATATGGCGGTCAAATTTATAAGTGTATTGTTGGTCACACTAGTGCTAACGAAACACAAGGATTAGAAGCAGACCAAAGCAAGTGGGAAATCAGCTTTGACGGCGTAGAATATGTAGGAGCATATCAGCAAGATTTTAGATATGTTGCCAACGATTTAATTTCTTATAACGGATCTTTACTAAGATGTAATACAGGTTATACTTCTGGATCAGAAGATTTTGATGATTCTAAATGGGATGTAGAATTTTTCGGTCAAGAATTTGAAGAAGAGTGGAACTCTAATGAGTTCTACGGTATTGGAAGTGTGGTTCGATATGGCGGTTGGCTATATTATGCTGTAGCTGCTAACAACGGCAAAACACCAATAAATTCCATCTATGGATCTTACACTCTTGAAAATTTCTGGGTTCCGTTATCAAAAGGCAGCAAATACAGAGGTGTCTGGTCTCAGGGATCGATTTATCGAACAGGCGATGTTGTAAGACGTGGCGGTAATCTATACACTGCACTAGTTGATACTACAGATGACGCAAGTACGTTAAGTTATCTAGATGACAGTAACTGGGAACTAGTCACTGTTGGACAAAACTGGCGTAAAGAATGGAACGAAAATGTTCTGTATTCAATTAATGACCTAGTAGTGTTCGAAGGTAGCATCTGGAAAGCTACTTTAGCACACACATCATCTGATCAAAACTATCCAGGCGACAACGGTTCTGGATTTGATTATTGGAATTTAGTTTTAGAAGTAGCACAGCGCCAGGGTATGAGAGAGCGAGGCGATTTACTAAGCTACGATCTTTCTAGAGAAATCGCCGGCGATACCAGCACATTTGGGCCAGCAAGAGTCGCTATCGACGAGCCAGGAAAAATCCTCACTGTCGACGGAGAAGATTCTTTATTTTATTCAGACATAGGAACGATTACAAGAACATTCCATGTGTCCACTGATGGTGTCGATGATGACACAGATCCTTTGAGAGGATCAATATTTAGACCTTATAGAACGATTCGATTTGCCTGCGAAAAAGCAGACGACGGATTCGAAGGTTTTACCACTGTTGACGTAGACACAGGTCTTTATGAAGAAATACTACCTATTATTGTTCCTGCAAGAACAGTAGTGTTAGGTAGTGAATTAAGATCAACTACAGTAAAGGCGGCTGGCGCGATCTCAGCATTAGCATTAGATAGAACTTATACTATCGCTAGTTTAGCTAGATTATCAACAATTATCCCTGCACTATTGTTAGATCAAACTATAAACAAAACTGCAGGAAATCCTTTAGATCCAACTGCGGCATTTAAAGGTGTTTTAGTAGGTGTTCCTTTTGTTCCTCCTCAGTACGACCCTATCACTGAAGAAGAAATATTCGAAAGTTATATAACTGTATCAGAACAGGCAATTAGTAATACTACAGTAGCAGCAGCGATTCAAACATTAATTACAACAAAAATTAATTATATCAATTACTATTTGTCGAACGGAACTACAAATCCTACGTTGACAGGAACTAATGTAGCAGTGACTGATGAAGCGTTTACAGATGCTGTATTAATATTAGAACTTAACAAAGATTTCCTAGCTGAAGAAGCTGTAGCCTATATGAGAGCTACATTCCCAGATTATGCATTCGACGAGTCTCGCTGTAAGAGAGATGTTCACAGATATGTTGATGCGTGGAAATACGATATTATCTATACCGGCAATTACAAATCTTTATTAGCAGCAAGATATTACAAAAATGCAGTATTAGGTTGTACTGGCGAAGACATGTTCTACATGAGAGATGCCACTGGTCTAAGAAATATGACTCTAACAGGTCTAGCTGGAGTATTAAATCCTCCAACAGCATTTGACCTTTATCAGAGACCAACTGGAGGGTCGTTTGTATCACTAGATCCGGGTTGGGGACCAAACGATAACAGAACTTGGATTCTTACACGCTCTCCGTATATACAAGGAGTGACAAATATCGGTACGGCCTGTATCGGACAAAAAATTGACGGAGCACTCCATAACGGCGGAAACAAATCTATGGTTTCCAACGACTTTACACAGGTAATCAGTGATGGTATCGGTGCTTGGGTAAGAAATAATGGACGTGCAGAACTTGTTTCTGTGTTTACATATTATTGTACTATTGGTTATTTTGCAGAAGACGGTGGTATTATCCGTGCAACCAACGGTAACTGTTCCTATGGAAACTTTGGAGCAATTGCCGACGGTGTTGATCCTACAGAAAATCCTAAAGCAGCTTTAGTAAACAATCAAACTTTCCAAGCACAGGTAGCAGCAACATTCGCCGGAGAGTTTAACGACGAGATACAGATCTTAGAATATTCAAACGCAGGTATCAATTATACTTCGGCAGCGGCAACTATCATCGGTGCAGGTGTCGGAGCATCTGTAGTATTTGAAGATTTCCGCGACGATGCTATGTTTGAAGCCAAATTGTTAGATACTTCTGTTGACATTTCTCAACAGATTGGGGGATCTGGATATTCTGTAAGTCAAAGTAATGCGCAACCACATCTAACACCAGGTGGCGATTTATATTCTATCACTATCGCATCGAACGATGAAAACGAAGAAAACGATTATCTTGGTAAGAGAATAATTATTACCGGAGGAACAGGCACTGGTCAATACGGTTATATTACTGGATATAATAACACTTCTAAAGTAGTTACAGTATCAAGAGAAAGTGACGACCAACCTGGTTGGGATCATGTTGTTCCAGGCACACCGCTTAAACCAATATTTGACACAACAACCTTCTATAGAATTGAACCAAGACCAATATTTACTGAACCTCAGTTCACCGCAGTAACAGCTAATATTCCTGCTAGTACCGGTTGGACCAATGTAGTTTACGGTGAAACTCACCAAACATTTACTAATGTTTATATAGATTACGACGAGGAAGCAATTGATCCGGCGTTAGTGGATCTATTAGTAGCTAAATTTACTGTGGTTAAGAGAGGTAGAGATTATTTCTTAACTAAAACCGGGTCAGGTCAAGGCTATTCATTATTCCAGGAGTTAAACATTTCTGGATCTAAAGTTGGCGGAGAGGACGGTATCAATGACATTACTGTTAGAGTATTAACATTAGCAGAAGATAGTACTAATCCGTTAGATACATTTGACTGGACAGGATTAGGAGCCAGCGGAGTATTCGTAGCATCATCAAGTGCTGCCTTTGTTGGTTCTTACTCTAGAGACGGAGAAACTTGGCCAGATGTGTTCAACTTCCCAAGTTTCGGCGATTGGAAATGTCTTGCCGCAGTATCTGAACGTGGCGAAAGCCAACTTACCGGTAATGTAAGATTTGTCGCTATTCGAAATGGCAGCAACGTAGCAGCATCTAGTTTAGACGGTACTACATGGACTGCTAGAACAATGCCTGCGTCCAGAAACTGGAACGATGTATGTTACGGAGAAGGACGATTTGTAGCAGTATCCGGAAATAATAATAATTTTGCCTACTCGACCAACGGTACAACATGGACTTTGGGAACATTCCCAACATTCGGTGATTCTACTACAAACGAGTGGGTCAGCATTTGTTACGGTCAAGGACAATTTGTAGCCGTAGCCAACTCAGGAAACGTAGCAGCTACTAGTCCAGATGGTATAAACTGGACCATACGAGTAATGGACGTAATTGACGATAGTTCATCTAGAGATTGGGTATCGGTGGCATACGGACGAGGAAGATTTGTAGCATTATCAAGCCAAGGAGATATTGGTTATAGCTTTAACGGAATCGACTGGTACGGTTCGACCATGCCTACTCAAGACGGTTCTACAATGATGAATTGGAAAAAACTTGCCTATGGTAATGGTTTGTTCTTTGCAGTCTGCGATACCGGCGGCGCAACAATCGGCGGCGACATCACATCTGGACCGACTACATTTGCAGCTACGTCAGGTGACGGAGTTACATGGCAAGGAAAAACTTTAGCAACTTCTGCAAGTTGGACTGCTGTAGCATTCGGTAATCCTTATCTAGAAGCTGCTGACTCTACTGTAGGTAAAAATACACCAATGTATGTTACAGTAGCGACCGGCACCAATGTGTTTAACAGAGTACGAACTGGAGCTAGAGCAATCGGTCGTGTTACTGTGGGCGGTGGAGTAATTGGTTCTGTAAGGATATGGAATCCAGGTTCTGGTTATCAAGACGCTCCTGTTTTAACAATCATTGATCCTAACAGAAACGTAGCTGCTCTCGTTGATTGCAGAATAGGCGACGGTGTACTAGGACAACCAACAAGAGTTTCTGGCGGTACTGGTTATAGATCAATCACAACTAGAGTGACAATATCTGGCAACGGTCATGCTGATATTATTCCATCAGGAAAGTTTGTTTACTTAGATAACTTACCAAGTATTCCTGGACCTGGAGCTCAAGTAACGTTCTCTACGTTAGATGAAATCTATACAACTGTAGCAATTAACGATATTGTAGAAAATGTTGACGGAACATTTAGAGCTAGATTTAGAATTAGTCCCGAACTTAAGGTCAGAGATAATCTAGAGCACCAAACAGCAGTTTCGATCAGAGAAAGATACAGTCAGTGTCGTATTACAGGACACGATTTCCTAGATATTGGCACAGGTAACTTTGAAGAAACAAATTATCCAGAGTTGTATTCGGGATTGTTTTTCTCTGCGGAAGAAAACGAAGTTTATGAAGAAAGCGGAGGTCGCGTATTCTATACATCAACAGACCAAAGCGGTAACTTTAGAACAGGCGAATTATTTGCAGTAGAACAGGCCACGGGTATTGTAACAATTAGTGCTGATTTCTTTGACCTAAGCGGTCTTACAGAACTAAGATTAGGTGGTATTAGATTAGGTGGTACAGGCGCGGTTATTAGGGAATTCTCAACAGATCCATTGTTTACAGAAGATTCTAATAATATTGTTCCAACACAAAGAGCTATTTCACAATATCTAGCAAATAGATTAAGTGTTGGTGGATCGGAAATTGCAACAGCTAGCTTTATCGCTGGACTGGTGCTAGTGGGCCCAGATAGAATTGGACACACTCTACAAGGTAAGATTATATTACCGAGAAGAATGGATTTTGTGGGACCAGAAGCAGGTGTTCGTGGTGTAGCAATGGCTCAGGGCTATTTCCTACGCACAACAGACGAGTTCTAAATTTAAGGTAAATAAAAGGTACGGAGCTTAAAACATGGCAGAGTTTAAATTAGGTAGAATCAGATTTGTATGGAAAGGCGATTGGACAGCCTCAACTACATACTATAAAGATGACGTAATCAAATACGGCGGCAGAACTTATATCTGTCAAGTGGGTCATACTTCAGATAGTAATTTCTATACAGATCTAGATTTTGTTCCTACCAAATGGAACCAAATGACCGACGGTTCAGAATGGAAAGATTCTTGGACTACTAGCACTTTTTATAAAGAAAACGATATCGTTCGTTATGGTGCTACGATTTATATTTGTAATGAAAGCCACACTTCGGCTGCTACAGTAGGTGCCGGTCTAGAAGCAGATTTATCCAAGTGGGATATTTTTGTTGAAGGTCTTGATTGGAAAAGTGATTGGGCCACAGCCACACAATACAAGAGAAACGATCTTGTTCGTTACGGCGGATACACTTATGTTTGTATCACAGCTCACGTATCAAACGCATCTGCTACAAGCGGTCTCGAAGCTGATGCATCAAATTGGGAAATATTTAATCCAGGCATCGAATATAAAGGTGCATGGAGTGCAAGCTCTGTAAGATACAAATTAAATGATGTAGTAAAATATGGTGCCGGACTGTGGATTTGTACAACCGCACATACTTCTGCTGGCACATTCGAATCTCAGCAGTCAAACTGGAGTCAGTTTGTTAAAGGATTTGAGTTTGAAGATGATTGGAGCAATTTAACAACTTATCAACCAGGCGACATTGTTCGTTACGGTGGTAATCAATACATCGCTAAAACTAATCATGTAGGTGCAACACCGTCGACAAGCACAACTAACTGGGCATTGTTCTCAGAAGGATTTAACTGGGTCAGCGACTGGGCCTACGGCACATCATATAAAATAGGTGACGTTGCCAGAGTCAACGGCAACACTTATATTGCCATTGCAGATGCTCCTGCAATTACAATCACAGTTACTAATACAACTGCACTAACAGATAATTTTACATCTTCTACTAACACAACAGGACTAGAAGCCGGTCAAGCTGTTAGATTTACTGGAACAACATTCGGTAACGTCTTTACAGGCGCAACCTACTATGTACAGGCAGTTCCTAATGGTCAAGACTTTAGAATCACAACAACACCCGGCGGCGCAAAGTTCGAGGCTATTACAGCTTCGGGATCAATGACTGCAACGATTGGATATCATCCAGCAGTCAGCACCAGCAAATGGCAGTTGTTAACTAAAGGCATTAACTGGGCAGGAATTTGGACAGACGACACCGAGTATGAACTAGGCGACGCTGTCAGATTTGGTTCTAACGCATATATCTGTATACAGAAACATAGATCTGAAGCAGATGATGGTTCATCTGTAGTTGCCACAGGCGGTGGTGCTGCAAACAGCCGTCCAGATCTAGATGTATCAGCTACTTACTGGAACGTTCTATCTATTGGATCAGAAACTTCTGTTCTAACAACCAGAGGTGACTTGGTATTCTTTAACAACAACGGTCCTGCAAGATTACCGGTGGGTATCGAAGGACAGATTCTACGTGTTAGTGAAGACAGTCTTCCTGAATGGGTAACACTAGGTGCAGCAGATTACACATATTATGTTGCCACAACTGGAACAGATGGTCCTGCTCCGATCCATGGTAGATCATGGGATAAGCCTTTTAAAACAATTCGTTATGCCTGTGAACAGGTCGAGCAAGGCCCAAGAAATCCGATCGCTAAACGACTATTAGAAATGAACAGAGTGTTCATTCAACGAGAAGTTACAGAATGGATCCAAAGACAAATCGCAACAGCAGGCGGCTCGGGAATTTGGGCTAGCTTTGTCTATGACGATTTTAAATGCGAAAGAGACACAGGATTTATTGTTGATGCACTAATCTACGACTTGAGTCACGGCGGTAACGTCAAAACTCGAGGCGCAGCTTTGGCATTTGTTAATGCATTACAAGATAGCCCAGGCGAATACACACTTCTAGGTACTGAAAAAGACAATGATATCGCTGCTTGGAATTACATGCTTGAAGTAGTTGAAGCTGTTTTAAATCAAGAAGCTCCTGCAGTAAATTATCAAGTTCTTAACGGAGATAATTCTACTAAAGTTGTTGATCAATTCTTTGATGCTACTCTAGGTCCTACAGAAGATGTTATGCCAACTATTAATAGCTTGGTAGAAATCATTACTAACGCCCTTGAAGATGAAGATGACAGCCGTATTCCTGCAAGATATGCTCCTGCAAACTTGATTAATATCGCTACAGGAAGATATAGAGAAACATTACCTATCATCGTTCCAGAACAAACCTGCGTTATCGGCGCTGAATTGCGTTCTACTAATGCAGGTCCGGCAGGCAGCTTAGTAGACATGTCGGATGTTCGATACAGCCTTGGCGCTCTTGGAAGATTAGAAACTATTATCAGCGACATTGTAACCGGCGCAAACATAACCGAAACCGCTGGTAATACTGAAGTCCAAAGCGACGACTGGCCACTTGCCAGTGTCAACGAAGGAAACGATCTAAAACTTCTAGTTCGAGCAATGGCTCACAAGATCGATTTTACTCTCGGAACTACTGTATTCCAGTCTAGTGCTAATCCTACCAATTATAATACCAGTTACTTAACTGGATACGGCGATGCAAGAACACTATTGCGTGAAAATAAGAAATTTATGCAAGATGAAATCATCGCTTACATCGCTGCTAACTATCCAAATGTCAAATATTCTAAGACAGCCTGTCGTAGAGACGTTGGGTACATCATAGATGCTATGTGCTATGATCTAACTTATGGCGGCAATGCTATGAGTGTTCAAGCTGGACTAGCTTATTACGACGGCCCGGGCAGTCAGCTAATGATTGACTCGACTGAAATTACAGCTACCGTAGCTTCCTATGGAAGACTTAAGACTGTGATGCAACAGATTGTTTCAAATGCAACTGTTACAAAGAGCACCGGAAATACAGCAACACAATGGACTGATGCTGGTCTAAGTGGCGGTAGTTCTTCTACTACGTTAATCGGCGCTAACATCGATATTATCACAAATATTATCGCTGGCGATTCAACAGGCGGAAATCCTCCACAGGTTCGTGTTACATCAGTTACTGCTGGCAACGTCGCTAACACCGCAGCTAATCATGGATTAAATGTAGGAGATACATTTGTTCCTGAAGTAAGCGGCAACGGATTTACCGCAGGCACAACATACTATGTGTTAACTACTCCTGCACTAAATCAGTTTACAGTTTCTCTAAGCTTTGGCGGATCGGCAGTAACATTAACTAACGGAACTGGATTAGATATCGAAGGTGCTATAGTTAATCGTCCGCTGACCACATGGGTATCAACACTTGGTACAGGACTTGTAACTGCATACACTACTTTAAGTGCGGCAGCTCCAAGTATCGCATCCAACACAATCACATACCTAACATCTAACTATCCAGACTTAGTTTACGATCAATCTAAGTGCTCAAGAGATGTTAGAATAATTATCGACGCTGTTGCATATGACTTTATGTTCAACAGTAACTTCCAGACTATTAAGGCAGCTTATGCTTATCTAAGAAGTTCTGCAAGCGAAGTTTTCAGCCTAGGACAAAAAGCAGCTACAAGAGCAGCATTAGACTATGTAAAAACTTCTGTGTTGGCTAACGTAAACAGTAATGCAACTGCACAGGCTAGAGTTACTACATTAATGACTTTGGTTGATACAATTCTATATGCAGCAACTAACGAAGGTTCTCCTTGCGCAACAGGCGAAAGAATGGCAGATTATGCTGTTCTACAATTAGAGCGTAATAGAGATTACATCGTAGCTGAAATTGATGCATGGATCGCAGCAACATATACGACCACAGGCACTAACACAACAGCCACATCAAACACTATTACAGTTTCTGATACAAGCTGGTTACAAAGAAATGCAGCTATTAAATTTACAGGAACAACATTCGGTGGCATTGTAGCAGGACAAACATACTATGTTCAAAACGTTGTAAGTGCTACAACATTTAAGATCGCTACAACCAGAAACAGTAACACACCGTTGACTTTATCAACAGCCAGCGGTTCGATGACTGTTTCTCTAGTCTATAACAGCGAACTATGTTTGAGAGATGTAAATGAGTACATCAACGCTCTCAAGTACGACCTAAAGTATCCAGGAAACTATAAGTCATTGTTGGCTGCAAGATACTATTACAATGCTGTAAGAGGATCTTTAGAAGAAGACATGTACTATCTAAGAGACGGTTGCGGTGTACGCGACATGACACTCGAAGGTTTAACTGGCGATCTTCTAGCTCCAAACGAGTTTGGTACTTCAAGAGTAAGTGCTGGAGCATACTGCTCACTAGATCCGGGCTGGGGACCAGATGATTTCCGCACATGGATCATCACACGTTCACCTTACATCCAGGGCGTAACCACATTTGGTACAGGTGCTATCGGTCAGAAGATCGACGGAGCATTACACAACGGTGGTAATGATTCGATGGTATCCAACGACTTTACACAGGTAATCAGTGACGGTATCGGTGCTTGGGTAGCCAATAACGGTCGTGCAGAACTTGTTTCTGTGTTTACATACTATGCACACATTGGATATCTATCAACAGAAGGTGGTAGAATCCGTGGTACCAACGGTAACAACTCTTACGGTGACTTTGGTTCTGTAGCAGAAGGTTTCGATATGACAGAAACCCCAAATACCGCTGTAGTTGATAACAAATTCCAGTTTACTGCAACAGTTGGATCAGTGATCACAGATGGCACCAGTATTTTGAATTTTGAATTTGAAAATGCAGGTATTGATTACAATGAAGCAGCATGGACTATCACAGGTGGTGGTATCAACGCTGCCTCAGTGGCTAACGAATTCCGTGACGGTGGTGTATACGCTGTTAGACTAACAGAAGTTGTCGATCCAGATCCAGAAGATGACACAGCCTATGACGGTCAATATGGCGGTTTTGGTTACATCACAAACTCTAACACAGCACAGGGCGGAACCACAACAAGTATTACTTTAGCAGCTACTGATGCAGAATTAAGCACAGCATACATCGGTATGAAAGTGTTTATCACAGCAGGACGTGGTGTAGGACAATACGGTATTATTTCAACTTATAACAACGGTACTAAACTAGCTAGCGTGGTAAGAGAAAGCGACGGTGCAGCTGGTTGGGATCATGTTGTACCTGGAACTACTATCTTAGGTCCTGATGCTTCAACAACTTATACTGTTGAGCCAGCACTTAGCTTTACAGCACCTACATACTCTTCAGCAGCAGGAACAGCAGCAGCATCCGCAGCCTACGGTGATATTGTTTATTCAGACACTATCGCTACATACCTAGGAGTTACTGGTACTGCAAGTGGGTCAGGAATTAATGCAACATTTAATGTATTAAGAAAAGGTTCCAAATATACAGTATTTGTTGCCAGCGGCGGAACAGGATATGAAAGATTAGAAACTGTGACTATTGCAGGTACTAGCCTAGGAGGCGCAAGCCCTGCTAATGACATTGTAGTCACAGCTACTTCTGTTAACAGCACTACTGGTGCAATTCTAAGAATTGATCACACAGGCGTTGGTATTGGTGGAAATTATGTAGCTATTCGTTCAGATGGTAGCGACGACGCTATTACCTCTACAGGTGGCGCTTGGACCAGCAATCCTAACAACTTGCCAAGTACACAAACTTGGTCTGCGATGGCAGCAGGTAGATTAACTAACACTGCGGTTATCACAACCACAGTATCAGGTCGTGCATATAGAATCGCTACATTGGGCACATCTAACAACTTTGTAACAATTGGTGCTACTGTAGCACAGGTTGGTGTAGATTTTATTGCAAATGCAGCAGGATTTGGTGATGCTACAGTGATTCCGTTGATCAACAGAATCGTAGCTATCGCAACAGGTTCAAATGCAACTGCTTATTCAGATGACGGCGGTATAACATGGACAGCTGGTGGTAATTTACCAAGTACTGGAACATGGTCTTCTGTGGCCTACGGTAGCGGAAGATTCGTCGCAGTTAAATCGGGAAGCACTGACTCTGCTTATTCAGATGACGGTGGTGTAACATGGACAGCTGGTGGTGTACTACCTGCAAGCGCAACATGGACATCGGTCACATTTGGTGCTAACAAGTGGGTCGCAGTGGCCAGCGGAGGCACACAAGCAGCTAGCTCTGTGAACGGTGGTCAAACTTGGTTACTAAGAACTCTACCTGCTTCGACTAACTGGTCTAGCGTTACATTTGGTAACAATAGATTCGTAGCAGTTTCTAGCTCTAGCGGCACAGCCGCAGCCTTTAGTTTGAACGGATTTGACTGGACAGCCAGCACTATTACTAGTGCAGCCTACAACAGTGTGACTTACGGACAAGGTGTATTCTTTGCCGTAGGCAATAGCACAACTGCTTCTAGTTCTGAAGATGGTGTTTTATGGACTTCGAGAACTATCAGCACTTCTAACAGTGCAAGTGTCGCATTTGGTAATGTTACACAGACTCCAAGATTCCGTACTATTAGTTCTAGCGGCGCTTCTAATACCAGCGAAATTTCCTGCGGTGCAAGAGCAAGAGCTCGCGCATTTGTAGCAGAGAATCGAATCTTCGCAATTAGAGTAACTGAACCTGGTTCCGGTTACACAGCAGCACCTACAATGACTATTACTGATCCTAACGATGTATTTGCAGCACCGTTTACAGTAAGATTTGGTAACGGTGTGTTAGCTACTCCGACATTTAATAATAGAGGAACTGGTTACGCAACAGGTTCAGCAGAAATATTCAGCGGTAACGGATATGCTGATTTCTATCAGTCAGGTTCGTTCGTAGCAGTAAGAAGACTATCTGCTCGTCCTGTACCTGGTTCTAACGTAGTATTCAGCAGCTTACCAGATAGAACATTTAAGCTAGTTACTGTGGTAACCTTCTTAGGCGATACAGACGGAAGTTACACTGCGTTCTTCCAAATTAGCCCGGCACTGACTATCAACGAAGCTCCAGAACATGCTACTTCGATCACTACTAGAATCCGTTACAGTCAGGTTCGCTTGACAGGACACGATTTCTTAGATATCGGTACTGGTAACTTTGTAGAAACAAACTACCCAGGAGCACCAACACAGGATCCAGATCCTGGACACGAAACTGTAGCTAATAACGGCGGTCGTGTATTCTTTACATCAACTGACCAAGACGGTAACTTTAGAGTTGGTGATTTGTTCGCTATCGAACAAAGTACTGGTGTTGCAACATTAAATGCTGATGCGTTTAATATCGCAGGACTACAAGAACTTAACCTAGGTAATGTTACACTAGGCGGTGGATCAGCAACAATTACTGAATTCTCAACAGATCCGTTCTTTACAGCTGATTCAGATAACGTAGTACCTACACAGAGAGCGATCAAGGCGTATATTGCGTCTCAGATTGGTGGCGGTGGCGCTAGCTTGAACGTTAACAGCGTTACAGCAGGTTCTATATTCATCAATACGAACCAGATTACTACTACTACTGGTGTAGGAATCAATATCAATGCTACATTTGAGTTTAGAAGAGGCGTCACAGGCGTTCCTTTAGCATTGAACTATTACTTTAAATAAATAAACACGGAGATTAAAACATGGCCACAGGAAGATTAGGAATACAAGATCTAGCAGCAGCTACAAATACTTCGCTTTACACATGCCCAGATAACACTTTTTCAGTTGTTACTGTTAGCTTGTGTAATAGAGGAAGTTCTAGTACTACTGTTAGAATCGCAGTCGCTGATGCAGCAACACCTTTAGATTCAGAATTTATTGAATACGACGCTACAGTGTTAGCGAAAGGTGTGCTTGAAAGAACAGGCATCGTAGTAGCTGCAGGACAAAGGATTGTTGTTAGATCCAGCGCCGTAGGCACTAGTGCTGTTTGTTACGGTATCGAAACATCAACTGCTTAATAAGGGGTAGATAATGGGACGTAGAATAACAGTAGGTGTATTACCGGGCGGTATTGGTCAGCTATCCGTCGATAATAACACTCTTAGAACAGTTGATACCAACTCAAACTTAACGCTGACCGCAAACGGTACCGGTACTATTCAAGTAAGTAATTCTACCACATTTACTGGTGATATCACAGTCAACGCTCAGGGCGATCTCCGTTTAGCTGATGCAGACAGTTCGAATTATGTGGCAATTCATGCACCTGCCACTATTAGTTCTAATTACACTATTACATTACCGGCAGCAGTAGCGACTCAGAACAATCATGTATTAACATCTAATACATCTGGAACAACAAGCTGGGCTTCACCACTTCCGTTTGTTTATTCTACACAGGCAACATCCTTTAATGCAGTAGCATCAAATGGATACTTTGTAAATACATCCAGCGGTGGCGTCACAGCAACATTGCCAAGTTCTCCTACAGTAGGTGATACTATTAGATTTTTAGACGTGGCAAAAACCTTTGACAGCAACGCATTTACTGTGGGAAGAAATGGCCAGTTAATACAGGGCGATGCTGAAAACTTAACAGTAACCACTGAAAGTGCTGCGTTTGAATTAATTTATTCGGGCTCAACTTTTGGTTGGAGAATCTTCTCGGTCTAATCAGGATATTTTATGGCAAGTTACGGAAGTTACAAAAAAGTTTTAAGCGATCAGTTTCAGTCTAACGCAGTTACTACATCGAAACTGTGTACTGGCGCTGGCGTGAACCGTGGCGTCCAGTGGATTTACAATGAAAGAGCGATGGCCTGTCTTAACTGTCAACAAGGATGTTGCGAACAGGCCAATGGAAAATGCTGTTTATGGTGTGTTCCTTCATTTGTTTCTTGCGTTACTTTTGAAATTTGGTCAGGCGGTGGCGGTGGTGCGGGACATACCTGCTGTAACTGCTGCTCGTTCTCGATCGGGGGCGCAGGCGGAAACTATGCCGTAAGAACTATCGCAGTATGCCCTGGTTGGACTTACACTATCTGTGCAGGCGGATCATGGCCATGCCATTGGTCACATACCTGTAACGCAGGTATGGGCTGTGTTTCATATATCAACGGATGTAATTTAAGTAACTTCTGCACCGTGGGCGGTTGCGGAGGTATTATGTGTAATGGTGACGCATGGGGCGGCGGTGGTCTACAACACTTTGGCCAAGGTTGTGCTAACTGTAATATCTGCGGATTCTTTGGATCTGACTTTGGAATGATGGGCACTACTGGTTGGAAAATGGGACAAAGTATGTGCCGTTGTAACGGAGTTACTAGTTTCACAGGACAAGCACCGTTTATTGGAAAATTTATGACCACAGCAAACACTGAAGCTTGGTGTTCTTGTGGATGTTATGTTGATTGGCCATCGGGTGGCGGCATGAGCGGAGGCTCTAGCTATTGCGGTGACTGGGCAAAACAATGTGCAGCTGGAATGGGTATGGGCGGATCAGGCATTGTTAAAATTTCATTTGCATAAGGATAAAAATGGCAACGTATTCTAGTTACAAAAAAATTACCACAGACGATTTAGCTGATAATTCTATTAACAGCAATGCGTTAGCCCACGGAGCAAGAACAAAGCCTACACAGGTTTGGATTTTTAATGAGCGTGGACTATGCTGTCAAAACTGCCAACAGGGCTGTTGCGAACAGGCTAACGGAAAATGTTGTTTATTCACTGTTCCGGCTAAAGTCACAAGAATAACTTTTGAATTATGGTCGGGCGGTGGTGGTGGTCCGGGACAGACCTGCTGTAACTGCTGTTCTTTTGCCATCGGTGGTATGGGCGGCGGTTATGCAGTAAGAACTATCACCACAGCACCTGGTTGTCAATATACTATTTGTGCTGCCGGAACTTGGCCCTGCCACTGGTCACATACCTGCGAAGCAGCAGGGGGCTGCGTTTCGTATGTTAACGGATTTAATTTAAGTAACTTCTGCGTTCAAGGCGGATGCGGAGGTTGGATGTGTAACGGCGATGCATGGGGTCGTAGAGAATTCAGCAGCGGCTGTGCATCGTGTAATATCTGTTCATCTTTTGGTTCAGATTTTGGAATCTCAGGAAGTGGCGGAAGCCGTATCGGTGTTATGGGCTGTCACTGTTCTGGTGCTGACGGCTCATTTACAGGCACTGCACCTTTTATTGGTAAAATGATGGGTATCGCTGCAACCGAAGCTTGGTGTTCATGCGGATGTTATCTTAACTGGCCGGCAGGTGGCGGATTACCAGGTGTATCAAGCTATTGCGATAACTTTGCAAAACAATGCGGCGCAGGAATGGGTATGGGCGGCTCTGGCGTTGTAAGAATTACTTACGCTTAACGATAGGAAAAATAATAATGGCATCATATTCCAGCTATAAAAGAATTACAGCAGAAAATATCAATGCATCTTCGTGTGGAGTTGTTCCGGGATCTGCTGTCTGCGCTGGAGCAGGTAACAACTACGGAGTTCAGTGGATTTTCAACGAACGAGGATTCTGTTGCAGAAACTGTCAACAGGGCTGTTGCGAACAAGCCAACGGCAAGTGCTGTTTATGGTGTGTTCCAGCTAGCGTTACATCGGTAACATTTGAGATTTGGTCCGGTGGCGGCGGTGGTGCAGGACATACCTGCTGTAACTGCTGCTCGTTCTCGATTGGTGGTGCAGGCGGAAACTACGCTGCAAAAACAGTCAGCGTTCAACCCGGTTGGACTTATACAATATGTGCAGGCGGATCATGGCCCTGCCATTGGTCGCATACCTGTACTGCTGGTATGGGCTGTGTTTCATATATCAACGGATGTAATTTAAGTAACTTCTGTACAGTAGGTGGCTGTGGCGGGTGGATGTGTAACGGCGATGCATGGGGACCACGTCACCATGATTCGGGCTGTGCTAACTGTAACATCTGTGGTTTCTTTGGTGCAGACCTAGGAATGATGGGTACTGTTGGATTTAGACCAGGTTTTGGCGCATGTCACTGTTATAGAACGATGTCTTGGACTGGTAGTCCTCCAGTTATTGGAATGTCTCAATCTGTATCGTCATCGGAAAACTGGTGTTCATGTGGATGTTATACAAACTGGCCAGCAGGTGGCGGTATGAGCGGAACCAGTAACTACTGCGATAACTTTGCAAAACAGTGTGCAGCCGGAATGGGCATGGGCGGATCCGGTGTTGTAAGAATTACTTACATGTGATAATAAATAGATTTGGAGAAATAGCAAAATGGCTTACGAAAACCCAAGAATTGAAAAAACTTTTACATATCCAGTTCCAGACGAATGGAGAAGTACAGAGTTTACCAAAGGTAAAACAGGTACCTGGACATATAAGGGTCCAAGGTTCTTGACCTTCGAAATTGACAAAGAAACGGGAAGAGAGACCGGTTGGTGTCTAACTACCGAAAGAGAACTAGAAAAACCATGTCCTCTAAATGCTGTAAGAATCACTGTTGATTGTACACTCAATGATGAAAATGCTTTAGTATGTGAAATCGCTAACGACCAAGGTGATCCTGAAGCAGTTAAATTTAGAACATTTAGAGAATGGAAAATTCTACACGAAGGCCCAGAAGGTTATAATCATACATGGTATACCGACGAAGTAGAACCACGCGATATCTATGATGAATTTAACATTGTCTATGACTTCGAAACAGGAAAATTTAATTTACCTGTAAAAGGATGGGAAAACGAAGGAAGAACAGATGTTACTTGGGACGATGTCCGTCAACTAAGAGATAAGTTCCTAGCAGACACAGACGGCAAAATCAGCGATGATATGCCGGAAGCATTGCAAGAAAAATGGAGAACTTATCGTACTCTTCTAAGAGATCTTCCAGATGCATTAGCACATATTCCAGCATTCCAAGCTGCAAAGATGTTCCCAACATCACCCGAATATAGAGCTAAATCTTCAAATATCGATCCTAGAATAGAAAGAGATAACGCTTAAAACGTTAGACTTTTAAAAAAACAGCACTTAGGTGCTGTTTTTTTTACCTCGCTTAAATGTTTCATAAATATTTCCATGAAAAAGAAAAGACTAGCCGTTATTGGTACAGGTAGCGCAGGAATTATCAGCCTATCTTATTTTTGTTCAATATTTGACAACTCGTGGGATATTGTATCAATACATAATCCAAAAATAAAAATATTAGGCATAGGGGAAAGCACGAATCCAGCTTTTATTCAAACAGTAGAGTACGGGTTGAATTTCAGTATGCTTGACGATACCAAAGAGCTAGACGGCACATATAAGTTCGCTACTAGATACATTGATTGGAAAGATCATTATATCGATAGCCCATTGTTAGAAGGAAGATCAGCGATTCATTTTAACAATTTTAAATTAAAAGATTTTGCATTTAAAAGATTAAAATCGCTTTGGCCAGGAAAGTTTAAAGTTGTCGAGGGTAATGTAGATCATTTGGCTAATATCATCGATGATTCTTTGAATGCTATCGAAGCTCACGTAGTAGTTGACGGCGAATCCCATTATTTCGATTATGTAATAGATTGCAGAGGTTTTCCTCCGGACTACAAAGATTACACTATCTGTGAAAAAATGCCAGTAAATCACTGTCTAGTTCATAACATAGAAGAACCTGGCACATGGAATTACACTGGACATAGAGCCACTGTAGACGGATGGATGTTCGAAATTCCATTAACTACTAGACAGAGTTATGGATACTTGTTCAACGATAAAATTACAGATGTGCAAACAGCCAAAGAAAATTTTTCAAGATTAATCAAAGTACCGGTAGACGAGTTAAACAACATAGAATATTCTTTTAGAAGCTACTATGCCAACGAAGCGGTTGAGGGAAGAATATTTAAGAGCGGAAACAGATTTGGTTTCTTTGAACCGATGTCTGCAACGTCTATGTATATGTATTCAAAGCTAAATGTGCTATATGAAAAACACATCGCTGCGGTGGAATGTAATGATCTTAGATCTATGCTAGACACTAACATCGAAGCGGTTAATCTAGCAAGACGATTACAAGATCTAATTTGTTTCTTCTACCACGGCGGCAGCAAACACGACACTGAGTTTTGGAAAATGGCCACTAAGAATTGCACAGAACATCTAAAAAACTCAGGATTGATCGAATATTTGAAGTCAGTGCTAGTTGATCCAGTTAAAAATGGAAACCCTTATAGTCCAAATTTAAATGTAGTTTACAGTGCAAGATCGCATGTGCATTTTGATAGACTATTCGAACATCACTATTTTACCGAACCCTTAAAATAATCTCCAGAGCTATAACCAGCTATAAATAGATTGCAATTTCTATTAAGTGATACTATAATTGGAATACAATCTAGGAGAGAACATTGTCAAGACCTAAGGCATATTTTATTAACGGCGGAGCAGGCCGAGTCATCTGCTCAATACCCGCATTTGAAAAACTAGCAGAAACTGGCGAAGATTTTATTATCATCTGCGAAGGTGGCATGGATTTTTACAAAGGCCATCCTATACTACACGATCGTGCCTACGATAACTGGCACAAAGGACTGTTTGAACATCATATCAAACATAGAGATTGTATAACTCCGGAGCCTTATCGAGTTTGGGAATACTATAATCAAAAATGCAGTTTAGCACAGGCATTTGATATAGCTATTAACAATAAAGGAATTAGAGAGTTACCTGCTCCTAAAGTAGTTTTAAGTAAACAAGAAGTTGTTCAAGGCTACAATGTTGTTCAAGAAGTTAAATTTAAAACTGGTTTTGACAAAGCTGTGGTGATTCAACCCTTTGGTCGAGGTGTACAAAATCAAGGAGATTTTGTTGTAGATCCTAGCTCAAGAAGTCTTCATTTAAACAGCGTTCTTGAAATAATTAACGAGTTGAAAAAAGAATACGCTATTATATTAATGAGCGAATTCCCGATAGCACTAGAAGAAAATGACTCCGGAAAGTATCCGGTTGCGATGCCGCAGATACCAGACCTAAGAATCTGGTCCGGTGTTATCGATGTAGCAGATCATTTTATTGGCTGCGACAGCGTGGGGCAACACATCGCTAGAGCATTAGGAAAAACAGCTACCATTGTCACTGGTTCGACATTTCCTATTAACATCACATATCCAGAATGCAAAGACTTTGATATCATTGACCTCGGTGAAGGCAAAAGAAAGTACAGTCCTATCAGAATCTCAATGGAAGATCATATTGAACGTGCCAACGACGAAATCATGGAAATGTCTAAAGAACAAATCCAGATGGTTTTGCAATCTGCGAGAAAACGCCTGGGTAAATCTACGAGATTTAAAGGAGATTTTAAACCTCCCGAGCAGGCTACACAATGTTGTGAACCAAAAGCACCCGAATCAGCAAAAGCTTTATTTTCAACTTCTGGCGGAAGTTTGAAACCAATCAACAATTAATGGAATAAATTTATGACACAGTGGATAGCAGCGATTACTAGAGGACACAATGCAGGAGTTTGTCTATTAAAAGACGGAGAAGTTGTATTCGCTATTGAGGAAGAACGTTTAAGTAGACACAAATATGACGGTGGTCCGTATGCCTCTATGATTAAAATTCTAGAGTATACTGATAAACTAGACTATCTAGTAATTGCACATACACAACCTTTAAAAGACACAGCTGGACACGTAGATTTTACAGGCGATGATGTCTATACCGGGTTGGCAAGAAAACTAGGGCTAATCGATCGCAAAGCTAACCTGTACGATCACCCCCAAGTTATTGACTTAAGCCACATGCATCATAAACTACATGCTGCCTGTGCATTTTATAGAAGCGGATTTGATCACGCAGTTTCGGTTATCATTGATGGTGCAGGTACCTTCATTCCTATGCAAATTGGAAATAGCACCGAAATGACTTGGGAACTTGAAACTATCTTTACCTGCAGATATCCTGCAAACTTCAAAACAATTTACAAACATCAGGGCGGTCGAGGTCCTTGGGGCGGCGTTCGAATTGAAAACTTTCCCTCAGATCAGTTCGGAGAAGAAGGCACACATGAATTAGTGATTGATGACAGCGCAGGCATTACTAAAGCCTATGAAGCAGTAACTCAATACTGCGGTTGGGCTCCTATCGAAGCTGGTAAGACAATGGGCCTATTCCCTTACGGAAAACCCAACGACAAATTTCCTCCAATCTATTCAGACGGAGGCGGCGGCGAGTGGAGAACAACTGATAGAAATCTAATTATCCCAACCTATCCCAACGGTGCAGAAGTTAACTTTGGCAGATACAAAGAACTGCACACGCCCGATTCGGTATGGCAAAATAAAGAAGATGTGACTCTCTTACAAAATCGTAGAGATATGGCCTATGCTGTGCAAACACAAAGTCAGGCAGAAGCACTAAGATTGATTAGAAAAGCTGTAGCAGATACCGGTATTAAGAATGTAATATTTTCTGGCGGCTATGGTCTAAATTGTGTAGCAAACTATTGGTACCTAGGTCAACTGAAAGACGAAGGAATCAATTTTTATGTCGAGCCAGTATCTAGTGATGCCGGTACTTGTATCGGTGCTGCACTAATGGTGCATCATAAAATCAACAATGACGATAAAGTTAGACCTTACGCAGATAGTTTATACCTAGGTCCTAAGTATGAATATACCAGAGATGAAATAACAGCTATTTGCGAAAAATATAAAGTTACTAGTGTAAAAGAAGCCACACACACAGATATCGTAAGTTTGTTGAGAAACAAGAATATTGTTACCATGTTCCAAGGTCGTTCAGAAAATGGCCCACGTGCATTAGGTAATCGCAGTATCTTATTTGATCCAACATTTGAAGACGGTAAAGATTTTGTAAATCGTGTAAAACGTCGAGAATATTTCCGACCTTTTGCAGGTAGCATCCTTCATGAACATGCACATGAGTGGTTTGACATGAGAGGGATGGAACAAAGTCCACATATGATGTACGCTATGAATTGTCAACCCAGTGTTGCCGAAAAGATTCCTAGCATTATTCACATAGACGGAACTTGTCGTATACAAACAGTCAAGCGCGAACAGAACCCTCATTACTATGATTTAATCACAGAATTCTACAAGGTCAGCGGAATGCCTATTTTATTTAATACTAGTTTTAATCTAGGCGGCGAACCATTAGTTGAAACCTTAGATGATGCTGTTAGAACGTTGGCTAACAGTTTAATGGAATATCTGTATCTGCCGGAATATGGGTTGATTATTGAAGTAAAGAACGATGATTAAAAATTTTATCAACGAACTTGAAGTTTTTGCAATCAATTCCGATTACGAATTATCGATAATTGAAATCGAGCCCTTTGGGGCTCGAGTCGCTGTTGTTGATAACTTTTACAAAAATCCCGACCTGGTAAGAAACTTAGCTTTGACTATCCCTCCTAGCAGTAACGAAAGGATTTTAAATAATCTTCCTTACGGAGCGGACAGCGGAAGGATCAGCGTATTTTATTTGATGGATCACCTAGGACCTTACTACGATAAAATAATAAAAGAAGTATGGCCAGACATTTATAATCAATACGATTCTAACTATTTCACAGAAAGTTTTAAACGTGCCACGTTTATGGTAAATGTTATGACTTCAGATAACTTACCTCCTCGTTTGCCGCACATTGATTTTCCAGATAAGAGATTTTTTGCATCAGCAGTTTATCTTAATACTCCGGAAGAATGTGCAGGCGGCACAGCATTTTACACATTTAACGGTAATTTATATGCTGATAAAATTACAGCGAAAACTATCGACAAAGAAGGAAAAATTCTTCCAGATCATTTTGTAGTTGATGACTGCGGCGACTGGAAGAAAGTTGGTCTGGCTGAAATGAAATATAATCGTATGGTTGTTTATAGTCAAAATATTTTTCATAGTGCATATATTAAACCGGGTATGTTTACTAACGGTGTTTACAGATTGAATCAGCAATTTTTTATATAAGGATCAAGGATGAGAATAGCGATTGTTGGAGGCGGCACATCGGGTTGGTTAACCGCTGCTTACCTTTCAAGAAATTTACCTAACGTGCAAGTTATGGTAATCGATAAAGAATTCGGAACTCCGATCGGAGTCGGTGAAGGCACTATCTTAGATATGTTTGATTTCATGCAACAATGCCGATTTGATTTCGAAGATTGGTTTGTGAATGTAGATGCTACATTTAAAGCAGGGATTCTATTTTCTAATTGGCAACGTCCTGGTTCTGAAATATGGCATCCTTTTTTCTCTAACTTAAGATTTTCCGATGTACAATGTAACATTTGGGATCTAATGGCCTATAGAAATGACCTCGATTATAAAGACTATTCTTGCATGCTCTATGATTCGGCAGTACGGCATAACAAAGTTGATTACAGTGATTCGGGATTATATGCGTTCCATCTCGATGCTGGAAAATTAGTTACGTACATCCAGGACAGATGTAAAGAAATTTTGGTAATGAAGAAAGAAGTAGTAGGTGTAAACCGAGCCGAAGACGGAGAAGTTACTAGTTTAGAACTAATCGACGGAACACTAATTGACGCCGATCTGTATATTGACTGTACTGGATTTAGAAGTCTTTTAAAAACGCAGAAAAAAGTAGATCTAAGTGATAGATTGTTCTGCGATACTGCTGCTGCTGGAAGAATTCCTTATGAAGATATTGAAAAAGAAACTAGACCCTACGTAATCTGTGATGCAGTTGAGCACGGCTGGATTTGGAGAATTCCTACAAAGAACAGAATAGGATCTGGCCTAGTCTTTAATAGATCAGTTACTGATCCAGAAGAAGCCAAAGACTATTTGGTAAAGTACTGGAACGGAAGATTAGACCGAGACAGCATTAGGATCATTGATTGGACTCCGTACTATACAGAAAACTGCTGGGAAAAGAATGTAGTGTCTATTGGGCTAAGTGCAGGATTTGTAGAACCGTTAGAAAGCACAGGTATTAGTTTGATCATCAAGGGTGTACAACAATTAGAATCTAGATTGAGAATAGGCTTTTATCGACAAACAGATATTGATCTATACAACGCTGCAATGGCAGCATATTTTGAAGACGTTATTGATTTTGTTAATATGCATTATTCAGACAGTGTTAATCCGGGACCGTTCTGGGATTATGTAAGAGAAAAGTTTTCTCCTACAGATAAACAAAAATTTGTGATTGAATTGATGCAAAATGCAAATTTTAGAAACAGCACTCCTGTAAAATTTGAGCCTAACACATTCTCCTATTTTAGCTTGGCCAGCTGGATTTGTTTGTTGAATCAATACGGTTATAAATTTGATGCAGATCCTAATTTCCATCTTGCCAGGGTCGCGGATAAAGAACTAAAACGATTCTACGATATCGAACAGACAAGAAAATTAAAAAGTATTCCTCATTTGAGTATACTTGACTTTTTCTATAGCGGCAAAACTAGATGAACATCGTAATAGCAGGGGGAGGAACAGCCGGTTGGTTAGCTGCCCTTATTATTTCTAAAAGAAAACCTCAGCACAAAATTACATTAGTTGAATCCTCCACTATAGGAATTATCGGCGCCGGTGAAGGCAGTACCGGCACGATGACCAACATCATACAAAATATCACATTTGATTACGGATGCAATGAATCAGACTTTGTCAAATCTTGCGATGTGACCGCAAAACTAGGTATAAAATTTGTTGATTGGTCAGGTGACAAAAATTATTATATAAGTCCGATAACTGGATCTTATACTGCACATGTTCCTGTAGACTATGCGTTTCACCATGTACTTTCGAACATGCCGAAAAATAAATTGCATGTTTCATCAGAAAATGGACTGCTAATAGAAAACAACAAAGATACATTAACAACTGTCAACGGACCAGCAGCATATCATTTTGACGCACACAAAGTGGGTCAATATTTTAAAAAAGTTTGCGGAGATAAAATTAATCACGTTGAATCAGAAATCACAGAGGTTATGCTAACTGAAAACGGCAGCATAAAATCTTTGAAACTGTCTAACGGATCCGAAATATTTTCTGATTTTTTTATTGATGCAACTGGTTTTTCTAGGAAATTAATATCGTCGATTGGTGCAAAGTGGCACAGCTATAAAAAATATCTTCCAGTTGACAGAGCCATGCCTTTTATCACAAAGTATGATCCTAGCGAAACCATACAACCAGTTACAGTGGCTCGAGCACAACGGCACGGCTGGATGTGGCAAATACCTTTATTAAGAAGAAAAGGCTGCGGCTATGTTTATTCTAGCGAATACGTCACTGATGCAGATGCACAAAAAGAACTAGAGATTAATCTAGGACACGAAATAGATCCTATCAAAATAATAAAATTTGATTCGGGAAGATTAGAAAATCTATGGATAAAGAATTGCCTGGCTGTTGGTCTCAGTGCAGCCTTTGCCGAGCCACTAGAAGCCACTAGTATTCATACAACTATCTTACAGTTAGAAAATTTTGCGATGCAGTTCTTAGAGGATACTTCAGCAGATACTGTAGTTGAGAGTAAAGTCGATGCGTATAATGAAACATTTGGATACATGTACGACCTGTTAAAAGATTTTCTAGTATTGCACTATAAAACCAAAAGAGCAGATACCGAGTTTTGGAAATATGTAAACAGCGACGAATCATTGACTGATTTCACCAGAGAGATTTTAGAAATTTCCAAAATACGCAGCCCTACTCCTGGCAACTTTCCTCCTATCATTGGCGCAGCAGGATGGCCGTTGTGGAGTTTTATACTAGGCGGCACAGGTAACCTTGCCAAAGAAATTTCATCTAAAGAATTAAAAACTTATAGGATGACAGAAAATGCTAGGATGGAATTTTTTGAATATCAGATAGCGGTAGAATCAAAAATAAGAGATATCTCGGATAATACATCTACAATACGATCAAGGCAGAAGGTTATCTAATATGGAAACTATGTTACTTTTTCCCTGCCCTTTGTTTAAATTTGATTACGAAAAAGCTGATCAATCTAGAGAATCATTTGTAAATCACATAAAGGAAATAGAAAAAACAGACGGATCGGACATCTCTTTAAAATATACTCATGGTAGTTACACTAGTTTTTACAGCACTGAACAAATCATTGATGAACCGGTATTTGAAGATCTTAAATCTTTTATAAAAAAATCAGTGACACAGGCACATCAAATGTCTGGACTAGCTGGAGATTTAGAATTTACTCGTTCTTGGGCTAATATTAATAGAAAATACAGTTATCACGAAGAGCACCACCATTGTCCGAACATTTGGAGCGGTGTATATTATGTACAAACTGCCGAGAATGATGCTACAATTAGTTTTATGAATATGAATATTTTGAATTCTAGTTGGCCTTACAAAGCTAAAAAGATCTATCAGAATGATGTAAACAGTTCGCAGACTATTTGTAAAACTATCACCGGTATGCTATTGATATTTCCGAGCTATCTCCGTCACAAAGTTGATCAGCATATGTCAGATAATGAAAGAGTTAGCATTGCCTTTAACATGGATTTAAAATGACCATAGCTAGATTTAAAATTACTATTGGGCTAGACAGGGACGGCACTATCAACGAAGATGTTGGTTATATCAAGGATCCTAACAAATTCGTTCCTATTCCTAAAAGCCTTGAAGCTGTGGCTATGCTTAGGGCTAAAGGATATAATATCGTAATACTAACAAACCAAGCAGGCATTATGAAAGGCCAATTAACACAATCCGATGTGGAAAATGTCAATGCTAAAATGCTAGAACTGCTAGGAAAGGCAGGTTGTCCTAGCATAGATGGAATATATTACAGTACTACAAATTTAAAAGAAGATATCTATGCCAAGCCCAATGTGGGAATGTTTAAGAGAGCTGAAAAAGAACTAGGAGTCAAGTTCAAAGGAGGCGCCTTTGTCGGTGATAAACTTAGCGATTTAAAAGCCGCAGACAAAGCCGGTGCTATACCTATCCTAGTAAAAACAGGTCACGGCGAAGATACATTAAAAGAATTAGAAAAGTTTACCTATAGAGAACTTAAAAGAAAAACTATGGTGTTTGACAATCTTTGGTCATTTGCCGAATCGTTACCGTGGAATGAAGAATGAGAGTAGTTGGTATTAGTCCTTTGCATGACAGCTCTGTTGCAGTTATTAATAACGGAGAATTAGAATATTTCTTTAAAGAAGAACGGCTGTCTAGAGTCAAAAGAGATGGCCCTCCGGTGTTGGCTTTACAAAAATTATTCGAACTGGTAAAAGAGCCAATTGATCATGTGACTATTTCTGCTCCTTCTGGAGACGATCCCTGTGTAAAATATATTTGCACACAGGTTAAAAAAATTTTTAATTGTCCTGTAACAGATTACTGTCAACATCATCATCTAAGTCATGCAAGTCTAGCGTTTTTTAACAGCGGTTTTGATCAAGCATTAGTGTTCGTTATCGACAGGGACGGATCTCTAGTAGAAGGTTTCGCTAGAGAAGCAGAGACAGTTTTTTTTGTCAATAAAGAAAACGAATTTAATACCTTACACAAGAACTTTTGGATATCGGGGATGGGCCCTGAAGCAGATAAAAATAGATTTTTATTTGAAAAGCATTTTAAAGATCTTCGTCGAAACTATAATGTCGACAGCACTATGAGTATCGTTAAGGTCTATGAGTCGGCTACTAGTTTAATAAATCAAAAGCCTTTAGAGAACGGCAAAACTATGGGATTAGCTTCTTACGGAAGAGACTTACCATTTACAAACTTTTTCGATGAAGGACGTCCAATAGATAATAAATTTGTACATGGTAATTTTGTAATGGACGGTCATAGCACTCCGATTTACAAAGATTACATATTAAATATTGCCCCTACTGTAACTGAAGAAAATTTTCAATTTTATGCAGACTATGCTTATCAGGTACAGAAACAAACACAGGATGTAGCACTAAATTTAATAAAGCATTGGGTTAAACAGACAGGTATTAAAAATGTTTGTGTTACTGGGGGCTATGGTCTTAACGTAATTGCGAACCAACATTATATTAAAAATCTACCAGATGTTAATTTTTATTTTGAACCTCTGGCAGATGACAGCGGAAATAGCATAGGTAGCGCATTACATCTTTATAGAACATTGTCCAGCGATAAAACTTTCAGACCTATACAACATACATTTGTTCACGGGATAGAATCAAACATAGATAAAGACGTTGGAGAACCTTGCACAGAAACAACCGTAGCAGAATTCTTAAAAGATCAAAAAACTGTTGCAGTATTTCACGGACTAGCAGAATCCGGTCCTAGGGCATTAGGACACAGATCTATTTTATTCGATGCGAGAAATCCCAACGCTAAACAAATCGTGAATAGAATCAAAAAGAGAGAATGGTATAGGCCGTTTGCAGCGATAGTATTAGAGGAAGATTTTGAAAAATATTTCGATACGATAGGATTAGAAAAATCGGAATTTATGACAGTATCCTTTAATCCATTAACTGATAATATACCCGGTGTTACACACGTTGACAACACCTGTAGAGTACAAACTGTATCAGAAAATATACCACATATATACAAACTGTTAAAAGAATTTAAACAACTGACCGATTCATCTGTGTTATTAAACACAAGCTTTAATCTAGCAGGTGAACCGTTAGTTGACAGTTTCGAAGATGCACTGAGAACTTTTAACGATTCGGAAATCGATGTATTGTGGATTCCACAACTTAATAGGTGTTTAATAAAATAATGGGACCAGCAGGAAGCCAACTTAAACTAGCAGAGAACGGGCAGGATTTTTTTGTCCTAGATCAAACATCTTACAAAGAACGTGGATTTTTTGTTGACATCGGCGCTGCTGACGGAATCACAGGATCCAACACATTCATTCTAGAAAAATTCTATAAATGGCACGGGATATGTGTTGATCCTAATCCTGTGTTTATGCAGAGTCTTTTTAATTGCAGAGATTCTTTTGTAAGTACCTTGTGTGTTTACTCTGAAACAGGTAAAATACTTCCGTTTAAATTCTGTACAGACGAAAATCAATTTTTTGGATGGAATTTTAGATCCGGAATACAGTCGCATCTAGCGGCCATAGATGAAGAAGTCGACAAATCATTCTCTTCGATAAATGTATTAACGATTTCTTTAAATGATTTACTAGAGTTATACAAAGCTCCAACGGAGATAGACTACATTAGTCTAGATACCGAAGGTAGTGAATATGAAATACTTAAAACTTTTGATTTCAACAAATACAAAGTAAAGTGTTTTACCGTCGAACACGACTTCGGTAATGTTAGACAATCAATTTATAAATTAATGACCGATAAAGGATATTCTCGTGTAAGAGAAGAATATTCTGGACAAGAAGATTGGTATGTTAAATTATAAGCCTCTGTACTGACGCTGTATAAACCACTCCGTTCCCATAATTCCGTCTTCGAACTGTTTAAACGTTTTGGTGTTTTCCTTAATCGATTCGATGTTAGTGATCAATTTAATCTGTTCTTGATTCAATCGAGGTTCTTCATTCATTTCATCTTTCATCTTCAACATCCAGATAGCGTGTTGTCGTACAGTAGGATGAGCTTCCTCCCATTTGCCGTTTTTTACAGGATAAGTTTTTTCTATATCTCTGTTTTTATCAAAGTCGAAACTCCAAGAAAGTTCGGGAGATTCTTCGACAACATTGATGATAGGATCAACCCATTTGTCTTTATAACGATCCCAAATATGTTCTTTATAAAACATTAGATCCGGAAATACATTATAAAATTTTCTTAATTTTTCTTTAGGCTGATACTCACCGCCGAACGTTTTATCCCCTAACTCATTGCCCACAAGCTGAAGATCGTTCATAGAAGTCATCATCCACTTACAGCCCAGCCCTTCTAAAAACTGAATAGTTAGTGTGATATTGTTCAGTGTATGAATTAGATATGCTTTTTCGTCCCAGAAAGTATTAAGCCATTTGTAGTCAAAAACCTTGGAATTTTCTTTAGAAAATACGCTACCGTGAGTAGCCCAATAAGTGGCTTCTGTTTTTGGAACATTAGTTCTCATATAGTCATGCCTTAACGGGCTAGACCATTGCACAATAATAGTATCCGATGGACTGAATGTCATACGAGCATGACATTCCGCGATTCTTTCGGCGATGGCCCTATTGCCAAGCCCAGCGTAACCCCAGTTATAATGAAATGCACCGTATTCTAAACCGTACAAATCAGCCCATGTTGGCCAATTATAATTTGTAAAGCTGCAACCAAAAGTAAAAAGTCTCATTAGTAGTTCTCGTTTTTAATATTTCTGATATATTCTATCATTGTTTTGTGAGGAATAGTTTGACATCTTAATCTCAATGCATGATCAATCGCTTCCTCGGCTCTTAATTTAGTATCGCGATCTGTTAATAACTCGTATTCTTCTTTGATCTTATCGGCATCAAACAATCCTAATCCGTGAAGAATAAGAATAAAGTGAGGATCGGAGAACAATCTAAACTGACTAGACTCAATAAAATCGTCGGCAGTCGGTAGTTTATTTCTCCATATTTCTAATTTGTTTTTTAGGCTATCTGGCAATTCTACATTTGCCGCTGCTGCCCAAAAATCAGTATTTGTTTTCTTGGTTTGATAGTGAAGTACAATAAAATCTCTGATATTTTCTAAGATACCAGTTAGCATATTATTGTATTTGTTGATAACTGTATCATTATAATTGACAATCAAATCAGACAAAATAAAAGCCTGCTGGATCGATGTTCCTATAGAAGATGCTTCTAGTGGTTCGACAAAACTAGCACTAAGTCCCACAGCGCAACAATTTTTAATCCACGGTGTATCTAGTGCGCCGGGTTCAAAAGCTATTTCCTTGTTAATATCAACAGAACGATTTAATAATTTCTCAATTTCTGCGTGAGCATCTGTCGAATTGATATAGTCGCTGTCAAAGATATATCCGTTGCCTGTTCGCCCATACGTAGGAATTGAGAACATCCAACCGTAGTCCATTGCCTGTGCGGTAGTATACATAGGAATATTTTCTGCAGACATATCAGTAGCAAACATGACAGCAGATTTCATTTTAAGATATTTAGAATATGATACCCACTTGGCTCCTAGTTTATCTATCAGTATTCTTTTGAATCCCGTTGAATCGATGTAGAAATCGTATTCATAATCTTGTTTATTTCCTTTGATAGAAGAAATCTCTCCGCTTTCTGATAGCTGCACATCAACAATTTCGTCGTCAAAGAATCTTATTCCTTTGTATTCAGAAACTATTGTTAGGAAATTATTAAGTTTATGTGTGTTAAAATGAAACTGTAACACAGGAGAAGAATTATGATTAGACATGAACCAAGTATTAACTACGCTGTTCCATGTATGTGATGACATTAGATCTTTAGGATCTGCCCGTTCACTGATCTGTTTTGCATAGGCATAATGATATTTTTTTTCAGTTTGACTGAACCCAGAGCTTATGCTTTGAAGAAAATCTTTTTCAGCCCAACCTTTAAACATAATTCCAGATTTGAAAGTAGAATCGCATTCCTTAACGATATCGAAGTAATGTACTCCGATAAAATCCATAAATGCAGTCCAGTGTTCAGTGCTACCTTCGCCTACTCCGATGATACCGATCTTTTCTGATCTAATAACATCGACTTCAAAAGAAGGAAATCTAGTTTTTAAAATTAATGCAGCAGCTAATCCTGCTGATCCGCCTCCAACTACTGCAATTTTTTTTATTTTTTTCATATTATTCTAAAAACTGAACCCAAGTATTCATGATATATTTGCAACCAGACAGCGGTGGATTACCCCTATGGGTGTGAGTAAAGGAGCCGGGAACTATCAACATAGTACCTTGTGTTGCGGGAATTCGTTTGTGTTGGTATAAAAACTCAGTCTCTCCGCCAGAATCAACAGTGTTTAGATACAGTATGACCAATAGCAATCTTGGACTGCTTAAAATATCACCTTGTTCGCAATGCCAGATGTGATATCCTTCACCTGGTTGGTTTTTTTGAACTTTAAACTTTCCAGTAAATCCTATTTTTCCAACAGATTCTATAACACCGTATTTTTTCTGATACTGGTCAAAGCATCTCCAAAATGCTCCAACAAATTCTTCAGTGAAATAGTGATCTAAATCGCTGATCACAGAATCTCCGTCTGCTTTTAAAAAGTAGGTTTCATTATCTTTATCGATAAATCTAGTACCTTCAGCAGATTTTCTAGAACTCGAATGTCCTAGATTTTTAATATACTCGAAGTGTTCTATGATTTTTTCACAGGTTTGACTGGAAACAGCACCTGGAAAAACACCTATAAAATCATTAATTTCGTTCATGTATTGTAGTTAGCTGTTTAACCACAGTGTTTTTGTTAAATTGAAAATAAATAATATGCTTAAACCAATGTCGTTTTTAAGGAGATAAAATGGCAACTACATACAGCGATTATCCAAAAGAGAGACTTGACCCGCTGTCCACTAACGAAGAAATGGTATGTTTCTTCTGCAAGCGTCCAGAAAAAGAGATCAAAGATCGTCTTGAGGGTCATGCACCAGACTGCAAATATCGTCAACGCAAAGAAGCCGAAGGCAGCTAATCTCTCCTAAAATCACTAGACAGTGCCCGTGGTTCGACTATATAATGAACCATGGGCACACAATTAAACGGTTTTATTCAAAAAGGTTGGGGCCACGAACTAATCTGGGCTACTAACGAAAAATACAGCGGAAAATTACTAGTATTTGAACGAGCAGGTTCAAAATTTTCCATGCACTTCCACAAAGAAAAAGATGAAACTTGGTTTGTTAGCCAAGGAAGTTTTCTGCTGAAGTGGATTGACACAGCTAATGCACAAATCAACGAACAGACATTGAAGCAAGGCGACACGTGGAGGAATCTACCACATGTGCCGCATCAGCTCATTGCCTTAGAGGACGGATCGACAGTCATTGAAGTCAGCACACCGGATTCTGTAGAAGACAATTTTAGAATATTTCCGGGAGACAGCCAGAAATGAATTTCATTGAGGTTTATCCCAACGCTTATCCTAAAGAATATTGCGATCTAATAATCAAACGTTTTGAAGATATGGTAGCTGCCGGTCAACACTTGTCTCAGAACAGTATCATAAAAAATCAGGATGATAGAGTATTTTTTGATTGGGCCTACCATAGTCAAAATCATTACAACGTAGATCCTGACCTGTGCGGATTTTTCTATCACACCCTAAACAAATATTATAAAGAACATTATCTCGAAAAATATCAAAGTTTGGGATTTTGTTTTCAACATACTCCAAAAGGAATGAGCGTTCAGAGAACAGGCCCCCATCAAGGTTATCATGCCTGGCACTGCGAAAATGCAGACCAATCTTCCTCTACAAGAATATTAGCTTATACGTTGTATCTCAATGACGTAGAAGAAGGCGGAGAAACTGAATTCTTATATCAGGGCGTTAAGGTTAAACCAGAAGCTGGAAAACTTTTGATCTGGCCAGCATACTTTACACATCCGCACAGAGGCAATCCTATATATTCGGGATACAAATATATCATCTCGGGTTGGTATACATTAGATCATTAACATGACAAGAGTTGTAGTTAACGGAAGTTTTGATATATTACATTTAGGGCACTTGAAACTTTTAGAACATGCCAGGTCCTATCCACAGAGTTATGTATTAGTGTTAACAGATAGTGATCGAAGAATACGTGAACTTAAAGGATCTAATAGACCGATACACAACGAATACGAACGCTGTAGTTTTTTATTTGCATTAAAATCTGTTGATCGGGTTGAAACATTTGATTCCGACGATGAATTAGACAGATTGATAAAAGAATTTGATCCAGACGTGATGGTTAAAGGCAGTGATTACCGTGGTAAGCACATTATAGGTGCAGAGCATTGCAAAAAAATTGTTTTCTATGAGAGATTCCAAAATTATTCAACCACAAACAAAATACAAGATATTATTAATCGGGGATAACTGCGAAGATGTTTATCAGTACGGAACTGTAGATCGAATCAGTCCCGAAGCGCCTGTACCTGTTTTTAAATTTAGTCACGAAGAACGCAGGCCGGGCATGGCTGCAAACGTAGCCAAGAACTTAGAAGCATTGGGTTGTGAAATTAATTACCTATGCGGTGAAACATCAACTAAAACAAGATTAATTGATCTAAGATCTAAACAGCATATCGTTCGAATCGACAACGATGTAATCTCTGCACCAATTGAATTAGCCACAGAAATTCCCAAAGTCTACGACGGTATCGTGGTTAGTGACTACGGTAAGGGAACAGTGTCCTATGATCTAATCAACGAGTTAATCGATACAGGTATTCCTGTTTTTGTTGACACTAAGAAAACAGATCTTGAGCGTATACAAGGCGCTTGGGTTAAAATAAATGAATTAGAGTATAGCAAAATAAAATCAGACTGCACTGGCCTTATTGTAACTAGAGGTGCTAAAGGAGCACAGGCTATACATCACGATATAGATCTTCCCGCATCAAAGGTAGAAGTTGCCGATGTCACGGGTGCCGGAGATACATTTTTAGCAGCATTCGCAGTGAAATATATCAGTTCTAGAGATTTAAAAACTTCAATGGAATATGCTATTCGTGCTGCCAGCATCACAGTTCAGCATTTCGGAGTATATGCACCGTCGCAGGGAGAATTAGAATGATAGTTCTAACCGGCGCGAGCGGATTTATAGGCAGTGTAGTCTTGGGTTATCTCAATAAGCAAGGGATCACCGACATAGCTATCGTTGACGAGTTAAAAAATCCCGAGCAACTAAAAAACTTAGCCAATAAACAATTTGGATTATGTGTTTTAAATCCCAACGAATTAGAAAATAAACCAATTGAAGCGATAATACACTTTGGTGCTAATTCTAGTACTTTAGAAAAAGACTGGGATTCGATCTATGCCACAAATGTTCTGTCTACAAGAAAATGGGCAGAATTGGCAAGATCTAAAAATGCAAAAATGATTTTTGCATCTAGTGCAGCAGTCTACGGAAACGGAAACGGACCTTTAAATCTGTATGCTTTTTCTAAATTAGCCTGCGAAAAAGAACTTGCAGATGCTGTATGTTTACGGTTGTTTAATGTCTACGGACCTAACGAATATCATAAAGGACGAATGGCATCTACTGTTTATCACTGGTACAATCAGCTAGTTGATTCCCAAGAAATAAAAATATTCGAAAACAGCGACAAATACTTTAGAGATTTTGTTTGGGTTGAGGACGTGGCCAGAGTCATCGGATTTTTTTTAAAGAATTTTCAACCCGGAATATACGACTTAGGTTCAGGAAAGAGCACCAGCTTTGACACAGTAGCAGATCAACTAATAGCAAATTTTCAAGAAGCTAAAAAGGTTTATATATCGATGCCTGCAGATCTACAAGCACAATATCAAACGTCAACTTCTGCAAATTTGGATAATCTAGAAAATGCTGGGTTTAAAACAGACAGTTTTCTAGACACAAAAGCTGGTATAAATCAGTATCTACAGTACCTAAAAACCCACAGCTACTACTAAATTCCAAACCGGATAAATACTGCATATAATTAGAAGCAGAATATGTCCAACATTCCAATAGCTAACCTACGTTTAGTAGGCAGAAATACTGACTTTTTAGATCGCAAAACCGGCCAGCGAGGAGAGATTTTCTATGATCAGCAGCAAAACGAGCTGAGATTATATGACGGAAATATCGCAGGCGGTGTCACTATCGCTCGTGCTGATCAAACCGCGGCACCGGACCTATCTAATGTAAACAATCTAGTTTTCAAAGCTAAAGCTGAAGCCGCTGGAGTGATCGGCGGAGCAACTATAAACGCAACTCCTCCAACATCTCCGCAGTTTGGACAATTATGGTTTGATGTTGATACGGGTGTTTTGTACGTTTACTATAACGACGGAACTTCGAATCAATGGGTACAACCGGCATCAATTCAGTACGGTGGCCCGGGTGGAGGAGGAAGTGGTGTTACTAATTTAGACGGTTTAACAGATGTAACACTAACTAGCCCAACAACCGGACAAGTTTTAAAATATAACGGAACAGTGTGGGTTAATGATACAGATTCTACTGGCGGTGGTGGTGGCGGATCTTCAAATTCATTCGCTACTATTTCTGTAGCAGGACAGACTAATGTAGTGGCAGATTCTAGTACAGATACGCTAACACTAATCGCAGGAAACAACATAACAATAACCACAGACGCTGCCACAGATACAATTACTATTAATGCCACAGCAGGCGGCGGTGTATCAGAATTTTCATTGTTAGATGAAGTGGCTGCATCTTCTTTACGATTCGATCAGATATATCTACCGTGTCTAACAAGGCTAGTAGTAACCAATGTAGGAACTACTGCTTATCAATTTGATCAATATTCGGGAAATAATCCAACAGTGTATGCGTTAAATGCTACCACAATCGCATTTGATCTAAACGCTGCCGGGCATCCTTTCGCTATTCAAGATCCAACTGGAACAAATTACAACACAGGATTGTTCCATGTCACGCCAGAGGGTGTGGTGTCGACTGGATCAAACGCTCAGGGAAAAACTTCTGGTACATTGTACTGGAAAATTCCTTCAACAATCAGCGGCAATTATCGATATCAATGTTTGAGTCATGTTGCGATGATAGGTACTATTGTAGTTAAAAACTTCGTGGCAATTTAAGGGTTAAATATTAAACTATGGCTATAAATTTTCCAAGCAACCCAGCAGTAAATGATGAAATAACAGTAGGAGCGAATACTTGGCGATTCGACGGTACTGCTTGGACTATCAAACCTTCTACGGTATTAAATCTAACCAGCCTTACCAGCACTGACATCAACGTAACTAATTTAACAGTTACAGGAACAGTAACTGGTATAGAACAAAGCTATGCGTTAGATGATTTAACTGATGTTGATTTATCAACACCACCAACTAACGGACAGGTACTAACCTATAATGAAGGAACACTATCTTGGATACCTTCAACTGTAGTAGGTGGAGGCGGCGGATCGTTCAACGGCGGAACTGTAACAAATCCTATCGTTCTTAACAATGCCACAAACGCTACAAATCTTACTTCGGGTGCGTTAAGAACAACCGGCGGTCTAGCAGTTACTAAAGATTTCTTTATCGACGGAACAATTACTTTTAATAACAGTGCCGGAAACCAGCTGTTAGATCTTAGAACTCGTGGCGAACTAAGATTACAAGATAACGCTAACTCGGCATTTGTGGGATTTAGAGCACCCAATACTGTAACACAAAGTAGAACTTATACATTACCTCCTCAGGACGGTACTGCTGGACAACTACTAAGAACTAACGGCTCTGGTGTGTTAAGCTGGGTTTCTGTAATCACGCCAGAAGGCGGATTCGCAGCAGGTGGCGCAAATACACAAGTGCAATTTAATGACGCTACAACATTCTCGGGCGATCCAACTTTTACATTTGACCAGGACAATTTATTATTGTCAGTCCCGGCATTGACAGCAACTGGGTTAGTAACTGTTAGTAATACTACAGAATCTACCGACGAACTCGACGGAGCTGTACAAATTGCCGGTGGTGTCGGAATTGAAAAACAATTAAATGTCGCTGGAGACACAAATAAATTTACAGGTAACACAGCATCTACATCTACATTAACTGGAACTATTGTGGTTACAGGCGGCATGGGTGTATCTGGAGCAGTACATGTCGGTTCTAATGTTGTCGCAGCTACACTGCCAACAGAACAGGCACACCTAACAAACAAACAATATGTAGATGCAAACGTATTAGCATTCTCAGTGGCATTCGGAGCTTAAGGAAATAAAATGGCAAAAAAATTAGTTAAAAATTATGTGTTTAGTCCCGGATTAGGTTTATCAGACAATCTAAGACCTAACGCATACTCTTTAATATCACAGAACAAACTTTTCTTGCAGAAAGAAATTACTGCATTCTGCACCAACCAAGTTGCAGATTCTGTGAAATGCGAAAGAGATCTTGGATACATCATAGACGGCGTGGGTTTTGATATAACATTGGGCACTAACTACAACGCTGTTTTCTTAGGACTAGCCGAATACAATTCGCAAGAAGTAACACCTACGGTCATTAGAACAATTAGACGTGCCGAAGTTCAAGTAAAAGCTCTAAATCAAGTATCCGGAAGTCCTACAACAACAACAGCAGTTGACACATTCTTTGACGAAGTAGTAGACATTGGAGAAAACGGTAGAGGAGCTGCCAATACAGTTACCTACACCAATCCTACGTCCGGATCAACTTCTGCGAGAATCGCTGCCAAAGATAGATTAGTTTCAAATAGAAATTTCATCGCCGCAGAAATCAATGCTTGGGTAGCACTAACTTACCCAAGCGCAGATCACGATGTAGCGAAATGTACCAGAGACGTCAAGTATGCTATCGACGCTCTAGCATATGACGTGTTATATGGCGGAAACTCGGCTACCTACGATCAAGCAAGATTTTTCTTCTACGGATTTGCCAGCGGTGCGCCCGGCATCGATCCAACTCACAGACTACAAACTGTAGCGGCCTACAATAGATTACAAACAGTAGTATCTCAAGTCGTGCAAGGTACTTCAGTAACCAGATCAGGATCTTACGAAGAAACACAAGATACAACCGGCAGCAATTCAGATTCAACAACAGCAACTATCTTAGAGAATTTAGTTCAAATCACTGAAGATGTTGTTAACGCCACAAGCCAAAGTGCTGCCAATGCAGTATTGGCCGGTATTGTAAGATCAGCGCCTAGTGTAACCTGGGCATCTGCAGGACTACAAGCGGCTAAAACACAAATCGACAGCAACAAGTCAGCCATTATAACTGCGGTCAATGCTTTTGCCAATTATGTTTTTGATGTAGACAAGTGCGAAAGAGACAGCGGTTATGTTATTGATGCATTACTGCACGATATCAGATACGGCGGAAACGAAGAAACTAGAAGAGTTTCAACATTCTATTGGGACGAAAACGTACCTCAGATCGATGGTAACAGACTAGCAGAATTAGAATCTTATTATTTCTTAACCGATTTAATCAACGATTTTATTCTAACTAATACACTAGATGCTACTCCTCAACAAGAAACAGCTACGCAGACGATTGATCTTACAAAAACATCAGAAGGCGATGCGGACGATACTGTTGCAGCATTACTACAAGATGTCATTGATGTCATACAATCCGGTCTAAGTGCATTGCCTGTCCTAGTTACTGGTGTAGGTAGCGTTGAAGTTCTTGGTAAAATTGCCTTAGAAGATCTGTTGATTATTTCTAACGTAACAACTAACGAAGTTATCTATAACTTTGCCGAACCGAGCAAAGGCGGAGTCTGTACTTTCAGACCAGGTAATTCAGAAAACTATCCGCAGGCACAATCTGTAAACAACGGAACTACAAGAATTCAATTCAAGTTCAATACAGATTCCATGTCTGTCAGTGACAACATACAGATTTTCTTAGAAAATTCAGAATTAAAAGTTAGACCCTACGATTTCGGTACAGACGCTATTGAGCGTATGCGTGTGGCACAACCACAGGCCATGATCGATGCTGACTTCGAGTACGGACTACAACCAACAAAATGGCAGGCGATCGGTATGCAACGTGGATACCCAAGTACCTACGAAGTTTCTGCTACGGACACCGCAGTGGTCAACGTAGTCACTGATGCATCATCTGGAACTGGCGGAGTTGGCGCTTCGTTAATCACTGTCACAACCAACGGAGCCCACGGATTCACAGCTGGTCAACCAATTACCATCAGAGCGTTGGCAGCTTCTGTAACTGGATTTAACAGAGCAGAAGGAACATTCTTGATTTTCTCTGTGCCAAACACAACCAGCTTTACCTATTATGCAAAGTCTAAAGTAGGTACCACTAACGGACAGGTCTTGGCTACAACAACTACTCAGTTAAGACAAGCAGCATTTTATACAGGTGCTTCTGTAGGTAATCCTACTTTCAGTGTGGTAACTAACGGATCATCTGGCTCGTTGTCAACAGTATTGTTTACACCATCTGCTAGTACTACTTTAACTTACACAGGAACAGCACCGAGCATCGGTTCTCCGTTAACAGGAACTGGTATCAATCCTGGCACACAGGTTACTGGTATATTTGGTGCAGGCGGTTCTGTCGGTACATTCTATGTAAGAGATGCAGTAAACGCTGAATCATCGACTATCAGTCTAACCGATACTACTGGAATTCTGGAAGGAATGGCTATTTCCGACGGCTCTGGCAGCAACATTCAGTTAGTAATTACTGATATCGAAGCTGGTGTATTAACTTTAAACAACAACTTAGCAGTGAGCTACGACGGTGACGTTGAAACATATCTCAGCGAAGTTATCAACGCTACAAATTATCTTAACGGATCCGGTACTAATGCTAGATTTAACGTCAGCGTTACCAGCGGAGTGTATGCTGTTACACTAAACAACGGAGGCTCTGGATTTGTTGCAGGTGACACCATTAAGATAGACGGTTCTTTATTAGGCGGAGCATCACCTTCTAACGATATCACTCTTAACGTACTAACAGTCAGCAGCGGAGTTATCCAAACATTTGAAGTTATTAGTGGAACTGGTACTGGAACAGGAACTTATACAAACATAGCATCTGATGGTACTGTAGGAAACACACAGGCAACTAATGCCACTGTAGACATTACTAGAACTGGCGGTGTTTATTCTGTTAGTTTAGTTAATGGCGGATCAGGGTTTAACCGATTTAATAGATTTATAATTCCTGGTTCAATCTTGGGCGGCGTTGATACTACCAACGATGCGATTGTTACAGTGACTACAGTCAGCGGCGGCGTAATAACTGGAGTTGGAATTTCTGGTACAGCAGCTAGAGGCGATCAAATTCAAGTTTATTCAACTGTATCGATCTCTGAAGGAACAACTGCAAATATTACTGCAACTTCTACTATAACATTTTCTGCGATCGCTACCATTCAAGCCACATTCCTTTCTGCACACGGATTAGTTCCGGGTGCAAGTATTATGATTGCGATTACATCTGCAGGCACAAATCATCAACTAGCCGGTGGTCCATTTTCAGTCGAAGCAGTGCCAACTGCCACGACAATTAGATATACAGCCAGAGCACCTGGTACAGTAGCCACGGGCACAACACTAGAAGGTATTGTTTACGTAAGACCTGACGTATTCTTTACACATAGACCGTTTGACGGCGGTGTGCAGTTAGGCACAGGTGGCCCGCAACACGGCGGCCAGGCTATTCGTCAAAGTAAAAAATATATTCGTTACCAGTCTGGTAAAGGCGCGATGTATAATACCGGTGCGTTATTTGCACCGAGCTTTGACTTAAGGTCAGTCGTAGCTGAAAATACCACTGTAGGATCTTCAATTACTGTAGAAACTGATGATGTCGACCATGGCTTACAGGCAGGTGCGACTATTCGACTAAGAGGTATTACCAGCACAGGGTTTGATGGTGAATACGAAGTTAATCAAATTTTAGACGAAAGAAGATTCACGATCACAGCCATCGCTAACCTTAGTACAACAACAGCAGTTATCGGATCTCAGGCACAGATGAGTCTGTTGAACTGGCACGGTGCTGTGGTAAGATCAGGACCTTTTGATGATCAAAACGGAATTTTCTGGCAGTATGACGGCCAGACTTTGGCTGTCGGTAGACGCAGTTCAACTTTCCAGATAGCAGGTACTGTATCGTTAACAGTTAACCAAAATTCAGTAACTGGATTGAATACACGATTCTTAGATCAACTCCAAGAAGGAGACAGGATTGTAATAAGAGGTATGACTCACGTAGTAACCAGTATTACAAATCAAACATCAATGACTGTTACTCCCGACTGGCGCGGCGTTAATGCAGTGACTGGTGTAAAAGTATGTAAGGTACAAGACGTTATTGTTCCACAGAGCGAATGGAACCTAGACCGTTGCGACGGAACTGGTCCTTCAGGTTACAATATCGATGTAACTAAAATGCAGATGATCGGTATCCAGTTTAGCTGGTACGGTGCTGGCTTTATTGACTGGATGCTGAGAGGTCCAAACGGTGACTACACATTCGTTCATAGATTAAAAGGTAACAACTTAAACACCGAAGCCTACATGAGAACTGGTAACATGCCAGTGCGCTATGAAGTATTAAATGAAAGTGCAAGGTCTCAATTATTAACTGCTATCTCTGGAGCTGATGCTACTCTTTCTTTAGACGATACTAGATTCTTCCCAGAAGCAGGTACAGTTTATATCGAAAACGAATTGATTGCCTATACAGGCAACAACACAGTGACAAATCAATTAACTGGTTGTACTAGAGCTGCTCCGTTGACAAACTTTGCCGCAGGCGCAACTAGAACATACACTGCCGGATCGGCTACAACACACGCAGCTGGTAAAGGAGTAGTGCTAGTTTCTAATACAACAAGTCCGATTATCAGTCACTGGGGTAGTGCTTATTTGATTGACGGAAACTTTGACGAAGATCGAGGATACATTTTCTCGTATACTTCTACTGCAAATAGTATTTCTACAACTAAAAATACTGTGTTCTTGATCCGCCTAGCACCTAGTGTTTCTAACGCTGTAACTGGCGACTTAGGAGAAAAAGAACTGCTCAATCGTGCGCAGCTACTACTAAAAGCTATTTCAATAACTTCTGATGCAATGACTTCCGGAGCTTCGGGTATCGTTGTTGAAGGTGTATTGAATCCTCAAAACTATCCAGTGAATCCAGCTGATATTGGCTGGCAAGGCTTAACTGGTTTAAGTGCTGGAGGTCAACCTAGCTTTGCACAGATCGCTCCGGGCGGTTCTGTAGTTTGGTCCAGCGGTGCGGTAGAAACTACCACCACAGCTACCACAACTGCAACAATGACTAACACTATTACAGTGCCAAACAACGGTGCGTTCAATAGAGGATCTGGTACTACATTATTCTATGTAACAAGAGCTAGCTGGGAAGCATCTGGTGCTTTCGTTGCACCAACTACATACACAACTCCGTTGGGAGGTGTTGTTATCAATGATGCTAAATTCCCAGCAGGCACAACTATTTCGTCAGTGCAAGGACCGTTTACATTCTCAGGTATTGAATATTATGTAATTAACGTTTCGAGGGCTTCTACTCAAGCAGTTAACGCTAACCAAACAGTTACTTTAAACTTAGGTGGAACCAGTGCTACGATCACTAACGTTCTATATTTTACAGCAGCAAGTTGGGTAGCATCCGGAGCAGTTCTAAATACCGAAGTTAGCGATGCTAAATTCCCTGCAAACACTCGTGTGTCATCAGTAGCAGGACCGTTATCGTTCGGAGCAACGAGCTACTATAGAGCAACGTTTACACAGAGTTCAACTACACAGACTACAGCAGGCGGAACGATTACATTTAAGTTTGGTCAACCGCCTTATGCTCTACCTGGTGAAACTGTGTTCTCGTTCGTGGCAAACCCTGGAGAGACTGCGACACTAGAGTTAGGAGAATTGAAAGAACTTACAACTACTGCGATTGGTGGTAGAGGTGCTTTCCCGAACGGCCCAGACGTGTTAGCGATTAACGTTTATAAGGTCGCAGGAACGGCAGTAAATGCCAACATTATCCTACGTTGGGGTGAAGCTCAGGCTTAATTTATATTGTTTAGGCGACTAGTGAGAGCTTTTCTAATATTGAACAAGCTCTCTCTAATATCTCCGACAGAACTAGGCAATTTAGAAAACTGCGATATTTCGTTGTGTTTATTGTCTAATGCCCTGACTTCGTTAACCAATTGATTTAAAAGATCAACTAATTCTTTTTTCTTATCAGGATTAGAAACCTTCTCAATTTTGTTTTTAAAATCTTCGTATTCTTGTAAGAATCGTGGGCTTTTACTTAATTGCATTTTCTAACTCCAATATAGTGTCAATTTTTGTTCTAATGATAGAATTATTTAAGGTATATTTTAAACCGTTATGTAGTTGTTTGGGCAAGTAATCTAAATCGCACCAAGATATTGTTTTGGCGGATAACGTAAGAAATTCACAATCTACCAAACATACATATGTTCCGTATTCGAATCCTTTATCTTCGGATAGATAAAGCTCTATAGGAACGATTTTACCCCGACTATAATTCTTTAAAAGAACCTCGGCATCTGTTAGCAGTGCTGATTCTCTTTCAAATGTAGGCACAGTCCAATGTAGATCTTCTAAGATCAACAAGACTCTTTTGGTTTTTTTAGATAGAAATAATAATCCGGCACGCTGCTGCATACCTTTAATTATCACGAGTCGAGATTAAATCTCCAATATCCTGGAGCATATTCGCCCTCAAATGCCTTGAGCCACTGATTTTCAGACCATTTGTATTTGATCAAAGTTTTCATGTTCTGGATAATCACAGCCCTAGTTTCAGTTCGAGGATCAAACAAAATCTTCCATTCAGAACCAGTCCAAGTTATAATGCTGTAAGCTGGTAAAATAGGATCAGAATCGTTGAGATTTTTCCATGCATCTGGTCCGTCGTAGGCCGTCTTGGCACTATCACTCATGCCCACATCCCTGATAAAGTTTCCTTGATTTTCGCTAGTATTGATATCATCTAAAATCAAGTATCTAACACCGACATCTCGGCCTCCTGGTCTGGTGATAGGATTAAACTTATAAGGGTCAATGACAGCATCAACTGTACCTTTAGCTGTGCTGCTGTCAAATCCAGCATCAACGTTGGTCGAAGAAAAGAACTTGTTTCCGTTATCGTCAACAAGAGTATTAGTAGGAATAGTATCAGGATCGAATGTCACTATCAATATACTAGGGTCTAATTGATTAACAGCAAAGGTGCCGCTGAGCTCGCTGCCGTTTGATTGTGTAAAATAAATTCTACTTGTGCCTGTGTACCCACCTTGATTTTCGAGTATCTGATTCCAAGACAATTTACCGTTGATTCGATAATCTTTTTCTGGAATGCCGGCAGACTTGATCGCCGCAGACGGATCAACAATAGTTACGTCATAGTCATACGGCTGGCCATTTAAACTCTTAAACAATAAAATCCTATAACGGTCAGTGTTAATCTGTATTTGACCTTTTTGTTGTCTAATCACTAGGCTTTCTAGATCCACTATTTCGCCCGATGCATCAAACACGTTGGAAATGATAGACTTAACCACGCCGAGCTTTTTAACTTTAGCCGGCGGACTAATCCATATAGGCATAGTAAAGTCTATGGTCATGATATCTATTTCAGATTCTGCACCTTGCGGAATACTTCTAGAACTGAAGTTTATATTTTGTACTTCTACGACACTAAGACTAGTCCAATCGATATAATTGTCTGTGGTCTGTATTTCCAAACTAGGATTAAACAACACCATGATTTGTTCAAACAACTGTAATTTTTGATCTATACTTGATGTCCAAATATCAGCCTTCATAGTTAACTTGAACGGAGTAGGCATTAATCTTTCGACAGTGTATGAACCACCTTGATAATTTTGCCATTCAACATCACCGTTCTCATCATAATCATAGGATTTTTGTCTGACGTTTACTTTACTGACAAATGTGGCATCGGATATTCTAGACATGTCTAGTTCTAAAGCAGACACATAACAGGCAATTCTAGGCACTGATGGTAATTTATTTTCAGAATTTTCTTTGATTAGGGTAGCTACCTGTCTACTCATGTCCCCGTACATAACAGGAACAGTAGTTTGTGTGCCGTCTCCAGCTTGCCATTTAAACCCGATGAAGATACGCATAAACTGTGTAACATATCTTCTTATTTGTCCGTCGTAAAAATAATCCATTATTCGTCTGCCTCTGGCCTTAGAGCTTTACTCAAGCTCTGTTTTTCTTTGATCATTTTGCCATTGATCTTGGATTGATTGTCATTGTTTATGAAGGTAGTTTTTTGTGTTTGTCTAACATCTTTACCTTCGAACGTATCACCAGGACCTACATCGCTGGCGCCAAGATTACTCATGGTCATACGCACATTATCTTCCATCTTAACCCATCTGCCCCCGTCATATCTGAAAAGTCTGTTCGGCAAATAATCTGTTCTTAGAGTATACTGTCCTTTAATCGGATTAAGTGGGAATGCAATCCCGCTAGTGAATACAGCACCGTTGGTCGGTAACCCATCACCGATTAGGTAACCTTGATAATCATTATACTCTGCTGTTTGAAATTCTGTGCTAGCTGATACAGACATGTATTGATAAATCGGATCCCCGTTTTGATCAAACATCGGTTGTCCGTTTTCATCTAACTGTTGTAGAGGATTGCCATTCTCATCTGTAGTAGGCACTAGAGTATCGCTGGCACTAGCCAAGGCTAGTTCAACATTGCCATCCTCGTCATACTGTACAGTGTATAGCTTGGTAGTATCGTAACCGCTCTTAGGAGCATCGGCTTCTGCTTGATCAAGAACTGCTTGGGTGATTTGCATTTCTCGATTGTAAGTGCTTATGATGTCTCTCAGAGAATCCGCTAACTGGTAGTATTGTGTATTCGGGGGTTGTATTCCACTGATACCGTTTATAGTATCGGGACTTGTGATAACTTCGTAGCTCTTACCGTCCGGACCTTGCACAATATCTCCTGGGAAGTACAGTCCAGAAGATTCCCAATTTCCTTTGTTAGCATCTGAGTTAGCAGCTTTGTCTAAAATGTCTTTGAATTCTTGACTGTCGACTAATGGTTTGCATTTAGCACGATATAAATGTGGGTACCATGTTACAGAAAATCCTTCTGCTGCACGAGTAACTTCTTCGATCACATAAAATCTTTTTAGTGCAAACTGTAGATCATTTAATGCGAATTCATCTTTAAGATGCGGCAATTCTATAACATCGCCGCTGATTAATTTTCTGCCAATTTTTCCTACAGTATCGTTGATATGAAACGTGATAAAAATCGTATCGTTTTGTAAAAATAAACCAAACTGACTAAGATTAAAATCAGTATCTTGTATATTATATACACCTCTGAGTATGTAAACATCGGGGTCGTATTTTCTATCTCTATTTTCTAGAAATAATAAATCTTGTATTTGAAAAGGGTTAGTTTCGTCGTACTTTGGTTGGCTAGGAGTACCCGGAGCATTTGTAGTGTCCGGTCCTAGGTATTTGTGTATCAGTACATCAGTACCGCCCACCTGGAACATTTCCCAGATAGTTTTATCGATAAATCTGTAATCATTGCCCTTTTCTGGGCGGTAAAGGCTAAGTCTTGGCATAGTCATATATTTACCGAAGCTATAAATAGTAGTATGAGCTCAAATGATCAAGCAAGACAGGAAGTCTACGATTACTGCAAAACCATGCTGGGCGACGGCATGATTGACGTAGAACTAGACCCTGTACACTATAAAACAGCACTGGATAGAGCATTGGGTGTTTTTAGACAGCGTAGCGATAATGCTGTTGAAGAATCTTATGCTTTTTTAACGTTAGTTGAAAATACTAACGAATACATATTGCCCTCAGAAATACAGCAGGTACGACAGATATTCCGCAGAAGTGTTGGATCACGTACAGGTAATGGATCTGGTGGTACTGTATTTGAACCGTTCAACCTAGCGTATACAAACACCTATCTATTAAGTTCTACTAACATGGGCGGCCTAGCTACCTACGAGCTGTTCGCTCAATATCAAGAACTTGTGGGCAAAATGTTTGGATCCTTTATTAACTTTACATGGCATCCGCAGAGCCACAAGTTGATCATACAACAACGTCCTCGAGGCGAAGAACAGGTCATGCTCCAGGTGTATAATAAAAAGCCTGATTTCGCATTGATCAACGATACCTATGCTAGCCAATGGATCAAGGATTACAGTTTAGCCAACTGCAAAATGATGTTAGGACAAGCTCGAGAAAAGTTTGCCAGTATCGCAGGACCTACTGGGGGATCTAGTCTCAACGGAGCAGCACTCAAAACAGAAGCTCAAGCCGAAATAGAAAAGCTCACTGACGATTTGACAAAATCAGTTCCGGGCGGAATGGGATATACCTGGATTATCGGTTGATCTCGAACTAATAAATCTGTTATAATATCCTTAATTGGAGGATATTATGATCGTAGGTATTTGCGGATTTATTGGCAGCGGCAAAGATACTGTCGCTGACTATCTAGTTAACTTTCACGAATTTAGACGCGAGTCATTTGCCAGCACTCTCAAAGATGCTGTAAGCGCGGTGTTTGGATGGGACCGGACGCTGTTAGAAGGGCGTACCAAGGAAGCCC
>JACCDW011164336.1_pt1 | contig 55815 bp, 72 predicted proteins | sample 7449781 | NCBI WGS metagenome assembly JACCDW01 (sample SAMN15323449, study PRJNA562643) | freshwater metagenome | isolation source: river surface water | place: USA:Blue River Watershed | collected 2017-08-18
CTATATGATACGTCACTACCAGTACCACCGCAACTTGTAGCCCATTGAGCAATACCGGATGAATTGTATTTCACAAGGAAAGCATCAAGTGAACCCGCTTTTGTAAGTGCTGTTACAGTTGGTGAACCACTTGCATTGTTAATTGTTAATGATGGTGAATAATAGGTACCTGTGATGTATATGTTTCCTGAACCATCTACAGCCACACTAAATGATGCTTCTCCTGATGAACCATCGACACTTGTAGCCCATTGAGCAATACCGGATGAATTGTATTTTACAAGGAAAACTCCCTCATTACCACTATTTGTAAGTGTTAAACCGGATGATGCACCATTTGCATTGTTAATTGTTAAAGTGGTATAATAATTACCTGTGATGTATATGTTTCCTGAACCATCTACAACCACACTGTTAGATTGTCCTAATTCATTACCTGCACCATTAACGATACTTGCCGCCCACTGTGCAAACCCATTGTTAGGTGTCTGTGTACTTGTACTTGTACTTGTACTTGTACTTGTTCCTCCTCCATTTGTTCCTCCTCCTCCACTTGTTCCTCCTCCACTTGTTCCTCCTCCACTTGTTCCTCCTCCACTTGTTCCTCCTCCACCACTTGTTGTTGCTGTTGTACTGGTGCTTGTGCTTGAAGAGTCTTCTTCTGTTGTGTCACTAAACAGCCATACAAGACAAGCTATGACAAGTGCAATAACAACTACGAACGCCAACCCCCCAGACGCCACCAACATCACAGTCTGCTGGTCCATTTACTAATTACTTATTGTTATTTATTTTAGCTTGTAGTGTTTTCACATAATTTGTAGCGCCCTGAGTTTTACCTTGCATGTACATCATAGCTCCAGCACCGAATAAAGCAAGTATTCCAAACACAATTGAAAATATCAAAAAGTTTTTATTATTTGTTCTTGTTTTGTTATCTTCCCATTCTTTTTTACTCTGGTAACACTCTACTCCTATTGAAGCAGCCGCTATAAGTGATATAGCAATAATCATTATCATAGCCTCGGCGAACATTTATTAATTAGGTTACATTTTTTATTCTTCTTCTCGTATTAATATGAGGGAATTCTTTGCTGACCTGATTTCATTTATACACGGCTGGATACTTTCTTTCGTTTTACTTGTTCCATTCATAGGTGAAATTTATCTCGTTCTAGTGAATTTGGTGTTTATGTTTGGAATAATGTGTCATTGGTACATGAACAGTAATGTGTGTGCACTCACACTCATGGAAAAGTTCATCAGAGGCGTATCAAGTGATGGAGAGACATTCTTTGGTCAAATATTCGGTAAAGTGTACTCTGTAGCTAATGACTCTCCAATATATTGGTATGGTATTGTTTTATTAGTCATTATCAGTCTAATTAAAATCTTTTCATATGACAAATGGGAGCTCGTGTTTCAAAGGCTAAGAAGGAAGTGAGTATAGACACGCGATCATCTATTACAAAATCTACAGAGATTATGACTAAGAATTCTTCTGTTACATATTCTTCAACTACGAATATAAACAAATTTAAACTTGTAAACAAAGGAAAAATTGAAGGGAAGGTGGATATAACTCAGAAGATTGACGTGAACAAGACTATTCAGGCTAGAATAGATGATTCAATGGTTAGGAATATAGAAGATACTATAAAGGAAAATTTAAATTCAGAAGTTGATCAGACTGACAAAACTTCGATAGGTGCAGCTTTCCTTGGTGTGGGTGTAACTACATCAGATGACCGTGCAAATATTAAAAAATATTTCGATGTTGCAATAAAGACTAAAATCACACGAGAGAATATTCAGACTGTAATAGATAAAACTGTAAACATCAATGACGGTGAGATTCAAAACGATGGAACAATCACAGGCGATATAAAAATTGATCAGAATATCGCATGTAATATTGTAATTACGAATATTATAAACCAAATTTTTGACGAAACGAATAAATTACTCACTGACAATAATGTAGATTTGGAAGTGAAACAGGCTTCAGAGACAAAAATGGGGGGTCTTGAATGGGCTATATTTGCAAGTATACTTGTATGTGTGTGCTTACTGTGTGTATGTTGTTCAGCTGGTTTCGCATTCATGATGTCTGATGCTGGTCAGAAATCAGCCGTTGTTTTAGCAGGTGCAGGTGCTTCAAGGCTTGGATGATTTGATGAAAACAGCCGCAGCACTTACACCTACAATCAAAAAACATAAGCAAAATAAACACAAACCTATGATCCAGTAATCATTCTTTATTCCAGCAGTTTCACCAGAAACAAAAATTTTGTCACCACTACTTGAATCTGAACTTGAACTCGAACCACCGCCTTCGCTACTGCTTGACTGACTGGAGTCATATCTGTTTACAGTAGCTGCACATTTAATAGAGACATCACCTTCTATTTTTCCACTGTTGTCGAAAGCAGTTATACATGACGCAATGTCAAAATTTCTAACTTGCATACGTCCAACCCCGAGTATAGTAGATGTTGGATTTAAAGCATTTTTACAAGACTCCGAATCGTACCTTGGTTCGTATATGTTTTCCAATTTTGTACCGAGTTGATTGTCTATATCTTTTATTTCTTTCATTATATCACTGTATTTTTTCACATCTGTACATCCTTGTATAGTATCTACACAACCATTTTCACCATATTTTATAGCATTTCTACAAGAACATTTGACATTCGTGTCACCATTTGAAGCCTTGCAATATTCCTCTACTTTAGTATCTATAGTACCCAAAAGCCCATCAACCTCCATTCTCACGGAATTCAAAGCCCTTGACAAATCATCTGACCAACCAGTATTAGGGAGAGCTTTTATAACTTCTTCTGCTACTCTGATTATAGCCTGATCATTCTTTTTGCCGTTTATTACGTTTCTAAAATTAGAACAGTTTGTAGCATCATTCCACCAATTTGATTCAGATTTGAGTTTGTTCAAAATTAAAGAATTATAAGCAGTGGTATCATTTTCTTCTGTATAAAATTTAATACATTTATCATCTGAACTTAAATCTTTAGAACTAAGAGAATTACAGTAATCTTTTTTGGCATTTTTTATATATAACTTATCATTGTCTGGTTTTATAAAATTTTCAAGTAAATCCCAACTTTTTTTTACCCACGTAGGGTCTAAACTCTTATAATCACACATCATTCTAGTATTATAAAGACCTAATTCTCCTGCGCCGGCACCTGTAGCAGTTCCTTCTTCATTTGAAACATATGCAGTTGTGACTACACCAGGTAAAGGACAACTACTTGACGAAGGTATAACCATAAAGCAACTCCTATTATGTCCGTCGTGACCATCTGCAGCTGCTTGATATGCTGTAGGGTATTGACTATTAGTAGTTGTAGAATGACAACCATCACCGGAACCAGGTCTCCAATTTTCATACAGAGGAGATTCTTGAAAATTTTCTGGTACATTTGCTTGTACATACTTAATTACATCATCCCGTCCAGCTATTTCAATGGAAGGCCAAAGAGGTTTTGATTTTATACGCGTTTCTATATTTGTTGATTTGGTTTTTGCACCTTTTTTGTATGATATTTTAGTTGAAGAAGACGTTATACTTCCAGAATCAGCAATTGGAGTATTATTAAGAAAACACTGTTCATGGTTACCTCCACCTAGTGTAGGACTTGTCCAATATGTTATAGATTTACAATCAGTTTCCTGTTCACACGCCCTCGCACAATCATTTACAGGCATGACTAATTTTGTATAAGCATTTGCATTAGTATAATAACCATTTTGTTTTTCAAATCCCCATTCGTCAAAAGTAAATGTTGTAGACATTATCTATTAAATTACATTTTTTTATTTTTTCAGAACAAAAATAAAAAATGCCAAAAGTGTCACGAGTAAAAGCGTTTTTTGCATGTTATTTTTTGCTCCGAAAATAAATAATGAACGAAGTGCTACTAAAAAGAAACCTTCCACACGTAGTCACTGTGTACGGAAGCAAAGTGGAAGAACTTTTTACAGGACCCGTGAACCCTCGTGATGTGATTATGGGTATGGCTGAACTTAACAAGAACAAAATTTGTCTCCTGGACATATCTGTAGGCAACAGCAGAGAAGGTACCACTAAAATTGATTCTTCTGTACTCGAGAATGGGTCAATTGAAGGAGACCTTCCAAAACACGTTGATTTTTTACCAGAGGGCACAGAGTACATACCTTACAAAAGCGATTCATGGGCACTCGGTGAATTCTTGGTACGTAATGTGTACCACCCAGAAGGTAAATCCATTCCGAAACGGTTTATGAAGTCACAGAAGTTACTAAATACATTTATTGATTCTATTGGCGGTGACGAAACTCTAAAGAAACTCTTGGTACTAGACCCCAACAGACGCGAGTACACTTGGAATCTTATTAAAGAAGAATCTGGTTGCAATATACAGTAATGTGTGGAATATTTGGAATTTACGGAAAGTCAGTCACACCTCAAAAAATACACGAAGGGCTCAAAAAGTTACAGTACCGAGGGTACGACTCATGGGGTTATGTCGTAGGCAAAGACCACAAACGATTCACTGGTAAAATTCCAGAAGTTTTTGAATTTAATGATACTTCCTCAAAATTCGGAATGGGTCACACACGCTGGGCTACACACGGTAATCCATCCGAACTAAAAAATACACACCCTATACAATTTGGTGGCGGTAAATGGTTCGTGGTTCACAACGGAATCATTCAAAACTATAAAGATTTTGTTACGGAACAACACACATCTGATACTGATACCGAAGTACTCGTTTCACTCGCGGACACGTTTTATAAAGAAGGGTGTTACAATTTGAAAAGTATAGTTGAAAAAATAGTCAATATTATAGAAGGTACATATGCATTCATACTGTTTTCACCGACGTATTTTCCAGATGAGGTCATAGCAACATGTAAGGGATCTCCTTTGATACTGTGTGAATCTGAAGACACACTCACATTCACATCAGACCAAGTTACTCTAAATCCAGAAAGTACATACGTCTATGCAAAACACGGTGATATAATTCATGTAAAAAGTGATGGTTCCTATGAATTTGTGACTACTACTAAAACTCATACTCGCAATTTACAAGAAGAAGTGAGTGACGACTACTACGAACATCACATGCTCAGAGAAATACTCGAACAGCCAAAATGCATCAGAAATATGCTCAAAGGTAGAATTCACGGAAACAAAATAAAGTTTGGTGACCCTAAACTTGAGTTTTTAAAGAGTGCAAAAACATGGGTACTTATAGGGTGTGGTTCATCCTATAATGCATGTCTTGTAGTCAGACCTTTTCTAGAAAAATATATGAATGAAAAGAATGTACATGTAGAACTTGCATCTGATTTTGTACTTAGAAAACCATTCGTAGACACTGAAACAACTGCGTACATAGTCGTATCTCAATCGGGAGAGACTCGTGATTGTATAGCAGCATGCGAATACATCACAGACGAATGTTTTGGTTCGTGTTTCGGAATCAACAATAGACCTGGAAGTCTTTTAGATTCAAAGACATGTGCAGGAATTCACCTTAATATAGGCACTGAGAAATCAGTTCCTGCGACTAAATCTTTCACGGCGACACTCATAGCTCTTATGATGTTTTCAGGTACTACAAAAATTGAATTTTCAAAAATACCAGACACACTTGAGAGTCACATCAAACGAGTTACGCACGAATCTTCTCAATTTATTCGAGTTCAGGAACCGTGTTTTATTCTGGGGGATTCTTGGGGTTTGGGTCTCGCAAAAGAATTTGCTCTCAAACTCCAAGAAGTTGCATATATAAAAGCAATCTATACACCTGGTTTTGAAATGAAGCATGGACCGTTAGCCCTATTGGAAAACAATTCGAGTGTTTTCTATTACGGTCCATCTGGATCTCAAATTCCGGACATTATCAAATGCAGAGGTGCAAATTTAGTACACGCGAGTGAACACAATTCATTCATGCGAATGCTCTGTGATGTGATCACTATGCAACTTGTAACGTACTACACAGCTCTAGAGACAAATTTACCAATAGATACACCTCGAAATCTCGCAAAATCAGTGACTGTTTGAGTACATGGACAGAACTTCCTTTACAATAGGACTACGATACACATTTGTGAGTTTCACATGCGCCAGCTCGTCACTTGTTACAAACCTATTCAAAAGATCATCGAGACCCGAGTATGTACCAAAATCAAGGTCACTCTGATCAGGGTCACCAATAATCACAAGTTTGGATCCGTAACCGATTCGTGTCAAAAGCATGAGCATCTGTTCCTTGGTTGAATTTTGCATCTCATCTGCAATGATCCACGCCTTTTCAAATGTACGTCCACGCATGAATGACAATGGACACGATTCTACGCGCTTTTTTTGGTGTGGTCCCAAATACTCGAGGGAAGGACGGATCCAAGGGTCCATCTTTTCGTCGAGTGTTCCTGGAATGTACCCATGAGATTCTCCACTAAGAGTGATTGCAGGTCGTGTAAGAATTATACGATCGTACATTGGACTCTTTTGTCCGGCTCTGCATGCCTGCATAGTTTTTCCAGTACCTGATGGTCCAGTGACTACAAGTACACTCGGCTTTGGACTCTCTAGAAGCTTGATGTAATTGTTCATTTAAATTGTAATAATGTATTATCTTTAGGTGCAGTTCTGATGGGTACTCCCATCATCCCGAAAATACTCTGGACCTATTGGCACTCGCTCGAAAAAATGCCTGATTTTGTCAAGAAATGTATTGATACTTGGAGAGTTCACAATAAGGATTACTTAATAAATGTCGTCACATCCAAAACACTTTCAAAGTATGTCGGGTTTGAAGATGCTTATCGTATCAAACATTGGAAGTTTATGGATTCGGCTCAGCGCATGTCAGACCTTGTGAGACTTGCATTGCTCAGTAAATATGGTGGAATATGGTTGGATGCATCGTGTGTATGTTTTGAAAGTCTAGAATGGGTACAAAATTACAAAGAAAGTGTCATCATGTACAAAATTCCAGAAATTGGTGTAACTGAAAGTTGGTTCATTGCGTGTACACGAGAAAATGAATACATACAAAAAGTAAATAAAGAGTTTCGAGAAGAAATTCCTAAATTTGATTCTATTGATGAATACATCTCAAAAACAATTGACACTACTGGACTTGACTTTGATTTTAATTATTTGGTTATTTATCTGGTCCTAAACAAGTTTCTTACTGGTTATGAAAAAATACTCGATGCTTCAATCGGACCTTATCTTTATCAAAGACTTGGTGGTATATCATCAATACCTAAAATTAAAAAAAAACCTCGATTTTTTAAATTTCGAAAAGATGAGCGATCTGAAATGACCGAAGAAATTGAAAATATATTATTCATTGGGATCTGGAGGTAAATCAGGTAAATTAGGTCGACATACACCCGTTACTAAATCAGCGTCTTCAAAACCACTTTGACACGATAGAGATATAGGAATTTCTTGACCTGGAACAGGGGCGCACCAATATGGTCTCTGCGGTGCCATATTATATCCAGTAGGACAGTCGTGTTGAAATCTGTTTGGTTCATAATTAATATACCTTGGAGCGATACCCTGTACACCAAACCATCCACAATTCGGCGTACTGTCAGTATTAGGATCAACCTCTACAATTTCACGTAAAATTCCTCCGGTTGGTATAAGCGCATTTTCAGCAGCAGTTCTAGGTCTACATCTAAAATTAGAACCAAATACATCGTTTGGTACACATCTTCTTGTAGTTGAATTCCATTGATAACCTATAGCGCATGTAGCTGATATTGGATTTCTAGGTAGACAACTTCCAGTTGTATTTTTAGTTTTGCTAAGAGATAAAGTACATCCAGGTGATTGTGTAACCATTGTATTGAGTCTTCTTGTCCAATAAACTTGTGGTACACTTACACCTGTACCTTGTGGATCACAAACAAATGAAGATTTATGCCAAGGTGTTAAAAATTGTGGATTACAACACGAACCAAGATTACATGCTCTTGGAGACATAAGTCCTGCAGGATGTGGGCACCTATTTCCGCCATTTTCATTATTTTGTGTTATCACATAAGTATCTCTTATTTCACCGTCTCCACAAGGTGTACTACATTGTCCAGGAACAATTTCACCAACACAATCTACAGGGCCGGCACATGCAACACCTGTATTACACGATTCATAAATTGATGTTGAACCTTCATTTATATTTGCCTGAGAACCGTATTTTTCATCACAAGTTCTACCACCTATTCCTGCTGGTGTGCTTACTGTAAATGTATTAGTTCTGGAACCAATTCCACATGTTGCACTACATGCTCCAAATCCGGACCATGAACCTACACAGTCTTGACCACATGCTCTTGTTATACAATCTTTTTGAGTTCCTGCATTTATTACAGAAGTACTCGTAGAATCAGGATCTCTGCAAGATGTACTGTTCTGAACCATAAAAGTTTTTTTACCTGTGCCACCACATTCTGGACTACAAGGAGTCCAGTAACCTATACACGGTGGTATATAATTGTATCCACTTCCACTTCCACTTCCACTTCCACTTCCACTTCCACTTCCACTTCCACTTCCACTTCCACCTGTACTTGTTCTAGTACTTGTACTTGTTGACTCGTCTTCCGTAGTGTCATCCTCTTGATTAAAGAGCCATATTAATAGTAATATGACACATATAACTACTGTACAAACCACAGATACACCTCCAGCCATGAGTATCATCTGCTGTTTTTCCATGCTTCTTACTCTAGTACTAATTTAAAAGTTTCAGAACATCAAACACTTTCTGGTAATGATTTTTTATACGAACATCATCGAGCCCTGATGGTGGTTCTGTAATTTCGAGCTCTAGTTGGTACGTCAAAGGATTCTCAGAGTCTTTTTCAGAAGTTTCAATCACGGATGCATCTATAGACAATCCTTTACGCACGAATGATGTACGGGTCCTCTTTCTTTCGTGCGTAAAAACGTCCCTGTCCGTATCATACGTCGCTGGATTCTCAATAGATACTGAAATGCGTACATCAAAAGGTTGTCCTTCAAGGACCTTGTCCATGTTTGCGACATTATATTTGGAAACACATGAAACCTGTTCGTCATTCTCCTCGTCATACACAACCCTGAGTCCTTTACGTGCGCCGTAAAAAACAGTCGTCTTCTGAGTCTTTACAGATTCCCATTCTGGGTACTTCGAAAGTCGCCTGTGAATCTTATCAAAATTGTCTTTGCCGATATTCGTATCAAAATATTTTCCATTCTTCTTTCCGAGTCGAAACTCAATTTCTAGATGATTTTTTATCAGATGCGGCTTTATAAAATCGACAACCTCCATTTAAGTTTAAGTGCGGCTGAGTTTTTAAATGAAAAATCTCGGTGCAACCTGTTGGCTCAATGCACTTATTCAGTGCCTGCGTGTATGTAAAGAATGGGACTCTTCTAACAATTCTGAGTTTCATAAATTAGTCCGAAAAGACTCTGATGACACGACTCGTTTTTTAGAAAAGGAACTTTCGGAATTCAGAAACGAACCGAGTGATTCACAAGAAGCACTCTTGTACATTCTGGACAAACTCAATGACAAAGACTTTGAGGGTGAAGTGACACAGACTGTCATTTATCCGGACGGTAAATCAATCACCAAAGAACCGTGTACTGTATGGTTCCATCAGGATAAATCGGACGTGATTACTGATTACACATGTTCAAAAGGTAAAACACACAATGTAGCTATTGTACAAAGAAAACTCACACGCATACCAAAAATACTCGTGAGTGACATTTCCCAAGAAAAACTCGACGGTAAAAAACTCAGAGCACTTGTCGTATGGGGTCTTGGTCACTACGTTGCGTTTGTCAGGAAAGGTGACCAGTGGTGGTACTTGAATGACGACGCGTCACCAAGTCGTGTTGACATTCCAAACATACAAGGGAAACGACCAGGTCTCGTCTCTTTTTTTACCGACACTTAGTAAATGCAAAGAGGTTCGAATATTCTGAGACGTGCTTACAATAAAATGAAAAAACCAAAGAAACAGCCGTTACAAAACGCACTCATAACAATCCAGGGTTTCAATGTGCGTCACGGAACATCATCATCATCTAACAAACAACATTCACCTCCTCAGAGACGCGCGAGTGCGCTTCAAGTGACCACTGCCACTTCTTCTTCACCGCCACGACCAAACTACTCAAGTCTGACTAAAAACGAACTCCAGAAACTGATTAATAGAGGTGCATTTCATTTAGAAAATGTATGGATACAAAAGACTGCCGAACAAAACAGTTTCAAGAATTTGCGAAAAATTTTAGATTCTGGTGCGATACGGTCCAGAAAACATTACACGGCACTTGAAAATGCATGGTTCAATAAACTGATAAAATACGGAACTGTAAATAATCTAAATGCAGCTATGAAATTGAATGGTCGTTACGCGACTGCGATTGCGAACGCATGGAGTCTCCGTCGTATACCTAAGAAAAACCTATCAAGACTTGTGAACAGGGGTATTCCAGCCACTACTATTATGGGTTACAACACAGCCCTGGCTCTTGCTTCTGAACTAAAGCGTAGAGGTTAGGTACTACAAAAATGGAGTGGGAAAAGTTGACCCACCGCGAACACATATTGAAAAGACCAGATACATACATTGGTTCATCAAATGGACTGTACAAAATAATTGATGAGATTCTTGTCAATGCATTTGATGAGTACATGAGAACACCAAGTGCGAATAAAATTGAGGTCCAAGTCAACGTCCAAGGCGATAGCCTTGTCCCCAGCCCCGTCCGAGTCTCAAACAACAAATGTATTCCGGTTGTGATTCATCCCAAGGAAAAAGTGTATCTGCCAGAACTCATATTTGGTCACCTTTTGACATCATCAAACTTCAATGATGCAAAGGAGCGTTACACAGGTGGACGAAACGGGTACGGTGCTAAGCTCACAAATATATTTTCAAAGAGATTTTCCGTAACGATTCAGGACCCTGTGAACAAACTCGAGTACACACAGACATGGAGGGACAATATGGCTGTGTGTGAAAAAGCGAAAGTCAAAAAGTATTCGAAAAAGATGGGCTGGACACACATCGAGTTTGAGCCTGACCTCACAAAGCTCGGGAGTGAATCTGTCGATGCAACTCAAATCAAACAGAGGTGTGAAGAAATTTCAATCTGGGGTCCAAAGGTTACATTTAATGACGAGTCCGTAGATGTAACATTTGAAGATTTTGCAAAGCGATACATTGACGAACGCAGTCTTGTAGTTGCACATCACAAACAAAAGAGTTGGGAGGTTCTGATTGCGCGCTCCTATGAAGGCTTCCAACAGATGTCGTATGTGAATGGTATTGCTACTACGGATGGAGGCTCTCATGTGAATCATGTGATTACGACATTGCTCAAAAACAAAAAGGACACAAAGCCATATCAATACAAACAACACTTGCACGTGTTCGTAAAGGTGCTTGTGGACAAACCAACATTCACATCACAGACCAAGACTGAGTGCACATCTAAAAATTTGGAACTACTCGAATTCAAGCCAAAGTTTATAAAAGATGTGGATTCTCTGGGTATTGATGAAATTATATCCAGTCACAAACTCAAAAAATCTGATGGAGTCAAACGCTCAAAGCTGTATGGTATTCCAAAACTGGACGATGCAAACTGGGCAGGAACCCCTAAATCTGATCAGTGTACACTGATTCTCACAGAGGGTGATTCTGCAAAGGCGCTCGCAGTTTCTGGTTTGTCAGTTGTGGGGCGAGACCGTTACGGTGTGTTTCCACTCAAGGGTAAACCCAAGAATGTTCGAGACGCATCCACGAAACAACTCGAGGCGAACGCCGAGTTTTCTAACATCAAAAAAATTTTGGGTCTCAAGCAAGGTGAAGTGTACAAAAATACGCGTTCGCTCAGATATGGTCACTTGATCATCATGACTGATGCAGACCTCGATGGTTCGCACATCAAGGGTCTTGTTCTGAATATGTTTCATGTATTCTGGCCAAGTCTGATTGAGATTGGATACGTACGTGCCATGGTTACACCAGTCATCAAAGCGGGTGGTAAATGGTTCTTTACAGAGTATGACTATCATCGAGCGACTCCGAAACCGTCCGGTGTACCAAAGTATTACAAGGGTCTAGGTACATCAACATCAGCAGAAGCGAAAGAGTACTTCAGGATGCTCGACCGTCTCCTTGTACAGTTCAATTGTGATTCGAAAACAAACGACTCGATGAGGCTCGCATTCGCAAAGGACCGTGTCGGTGACAGAAAAACCTGGCTCAGTTCGTACATGGCTCTACAGGACAAACCACACATCCCTTACGGTCAAGTGAATAAACTTACAGTGACTGACTTTATTCACAAGGACCAAGTGAAATTTTCAGAGGAGGACATCAGGCGTTCGATTCCACATCTTATGGATGGACTCAAACCGAGTCAGCGTAAAGTGATTCACGCGTGTCTCAAAAAGAATTTGGAACGTGACATGACTGTAGCTCAGCTTGCTGGATACATTGGAGAACACACTGCGTACCATCACGGTGAGGCGAGTCTACACGGGACAATTGTAGGACTCGCGCAGGACTTTGTAGGTTCGAACAATATGAATCTACTCGTTCCGTCTGGTCAGTTTGGGAGTAGACTCGAAGGTGGCAAGGACCATGCGAGCGCGAGGTACATTTCTACTCGTCTGAGTCCGTGTACTAAAAAGATTTTTGATGTGCGAGACGGTCCAGTGCTCAATTGGCTTGTTGAGGATGCAAAGACGATCGAGCCTGAATATTTCGTTCCGACTCTTCCGATGATTCTTGTGAATGGGTGTGAAGGTATCGGAACTGGTTATTCGACATTCGTACCACCGTATGATCCTAGAGACATAAAAGCGAATATTATTCGACTGTTGCACAAAGAACCACTGGTGAGTATGAAACCTTGGTACAGGGGATTCAATGGTACCGTGACTCGGCGCGATGGAAAGAGTTGGGTGCTGGAGGGAATACTCACCGAGTCAACCATCACAGAACTCCCGCCCGGTAAGTGGATTCAGGATTACAAAGAGTACTTGGAGGGACTCGTAGAACAAGGAAAGATTAAGGGGTTCGAGAATCACTCTACAGAGAGCGAAGCTAATTTTGTAGTTGAATCAGGTGAAACGGAATGGGACCCAAGAATCTCCACAATCATACATACATCAAACATGTACTTGGTGACACCAGATGGATCTCTGAAAAAATACGAATCGCCAGAAGAGATTCTTATTGATTACGCCAAGGTTCGTATGGGTCACTATAAACTCAGAAAGAAGCACATACTGAAAACACTCACTGAAGAACTCGAGAGACTCGCGACTCGTATGAAATTTATTCAGTTGGTCGTGAATGGAACAATTGAAATTTTCAGAAAGAGCCGCGCGAGTATTGAATCGAGTATGAAGCAGCACGGAATTCTCGAAAAGTACTGGGAAGAGTGTCTGAATACAAAGACGTACAGCTACACACTCGAAGAACTTGAAAAGTTACAGAAACAACTCGACTCTACTCAGAGTGAACTTGAACAGGCAAAATCACTCACGATTGCGAACATGTGGGAAAATGATCTTCGGGATATCTAGGAATGAAGTTTCGCGTGAATACTTTGAATACGGTAGCAGAAGAAAGAACTGTACTCAGGTCAGATCCCATGACGGTAGGTACACTCAAACCAGAACCCAAAAATGCGTACACTATAACCTATGAACGAATTGTACTCCCGGACGATTTCGATCTTATGAAACTCGATCCTGATGTGACTCTGGACCTATGGCTCACAAATCCTACAAAGCCGACACCGAATGTGGCAGCCGAACCAATTCCGCAAAAGGTACTGGGTGACTCTGTACTTAGAGAATTAGATTCGAATGTGTACACACCAAATGTATACATTGAGGCACAAACATCAAATGTAACTTCATACTTTACGACTGCTGCAAAGATGGGTATGGAGGCTATAGGACCACAAGAAGATATTCTGTACAAGGACAAAACAGATTGGACTCCTCAATTACTCAAACACACAAACTTTTCAATCATTCAAAAGAAACTGGATATTACTACGAGCCCCCCTTTTTTAGGTAGTGTATTGACAGTTCCTATAAATCCTAGAGAGTGTGGTGACCTGATATGTAATATGTACTTTACATGTACATTACCAGTGAATGTGAACTACACACAACTCGTAGGTAGAGCTCTCATGTACAAAGTTGAATTGTACTTTAATGAGTTTCTCATACAGTCCTATGACGACAATTGGTCAGTCATAGAAGATGAACTGTTTAAAAATTCGGACGAGATTTTGGCAAATGAAGTTTTGATGACACCTCCGAATATAATCGTACCCCTGAAATTCTTCTTTAACCAGAATAACCAGTACCTACCATTGTGTGCGCTGTACAATCAAAAGGTTTACCTGAAATTTTATTTCAATACTCAGGACTGGATCACGGATTTCCCTTCTCCTATTGATATAACAGATCCAGCGATACAATTTGATCAAATATTCTTGACTCAAGAGGAACGATTGTATATACGTAATACGAACCACGAACTTGTTATTCCGTCCGTCTCTTATGAATTACCTCAGAGTTTCACTCAAGGTACAGTCACACTCAATATGAGTGCAAATTACAATGTGAGTATGCTCGTCTGGTTCGTGAAGAATACAAATTCAGACTATACAACCAGGTACAATCTGGGATACGTGTCACCACTTGTAAAATCGTACACGTCATACACAAACTGGAGAGGACAAACTATAGAATACATACCAGTTATAGATTTTGTGGACATATTCATGAATAATAGAAATATAGTCACCGGACTTACGGGTGACATTTACTATACGTACAAGCAGCCTTTGGAGCACGGACTTTCAATTCCTGATAAAACAATGTACGTGTACTGTTTCAGCGACGAGCCAAAGAATCCTCTCAAACGAGGTGATTTTGATTTTAGAACCCTTTCTTCAAAGACGACGAATATGCGCATTAAGTTTTTAGACAGTCTTGTTCCTCAGCTTTCTCAGAGTTACAATCTGTACCTTTACTATTACGGATACAAGACACTTTCAATTGATAAAGGTTTCGGGGTACTTCGTGCTTGATATACTCCAGAATACCATTTCGAATACACCACCTGATAAAATTCAATTGTGCGACTGTCGTTGTAAATCCTTTAAATTGAACACGTTCTGTACGACAAAACGGGTCGAAAAATTTTTTAGAATAGCCTCCTAGACTTGATTTGTATGCAATATGCACATCGACATCGTTTCCGGTTGGAGTCTTGAAACGAGTTCGTTTCTCTTTTGCGTAATTCGTCACGAACCATTCGATATTCCTTAATGAAATACCTGATTTGTGACTCAGAATATCATCGAGTTGTGTAAAATTCCCAGGTTCCTCAAAAAAATCACAAAGAGATTTGAGAATAAGATCTTGTTTACTCATTTGTTTTTAGTGTACCAATTTTTTTAATTGACAATTTGCTGATTCACAAGCTGGACACCCTTTCATGAAAAGTGGTGGTAAACTGTGCGTGTGTGAAACTTTTGGAGGACTTTTTGATGATGCAGACCTCGTAACTACTCTCACATCTGGTTTTTGTGACATGTGATTTTTGCAGTACCCATCATATTTTCCAGTGCGCTGACACCTTTTACCAGCCTTTGTGACTCCACAACAACATGAAGACGTACAAGATTCGTTCATGAGAGCTACATCACTCAAAAGTCGTGAATATTTAATCTTGTACGTCTTTGATATGAGCTCTAGTACTTTTGTTACTCGTTCATTCACTCGCGCCTCAATCTCATCTTCAAGAGCCTTTTCAAATGCAGGGGACAATACCATTTGTATTTAGACGAGCATAAATCTTAAACCTTTGCCGTAAAAAACTCGGTAATTTTTCTCGACTTTTTTTTGGTAGAGAAAATATCATCCGTATTTATGAGAGGTTCGAGTAGGTCCTCAACCGGTTTCTTCAACTGGTGTTCAAAGTAATACTCGTAATCAAGAGGTATGTTTTTTTCTTTTACCCATTCCGGATCTTCAGCCTTTTCAAAGAGTTTATCGACTCCCTTTTTTGTTTTTATTACGACAAACGGTACACGGTTACCAATCTGTGGTTCAGATCCGGGGTTACGTTCGCGCATCTTTTTCACAACTTCAACATGAGGCATAGATACTTTGTAATCAGCTGCAAGACTCTTTGTGAGTATGAGATTTTCTATGGACACACTTCCATTTAGTAATGCGTCTTTCGCCTCGCGAGCCATCTTCACGGCTGCAACAGGGTCAGGTGATTCGAGTACAGTTTCGAGCAAACTCTTACACGTGTCTCTCACAAACTTACACGAGTCTCTCCTGACAACCTGTAATCCCTTGACATCGATTTTGTCGAAAACGACACTGCTCAGTCCATCCGAATTGGTTCTTTCAACCCACATCTTTGCGGCGTAACGTTTTTTAGAATACAAAAAATACGGACAGTACACCTTTTCAAGCTCGAGTTTATTTGGAGCTCTGAAAAGAGCTGAAATTTCTTTAGACGCGCGCTCTCCCAATTTCCAAGAGTATTCTATGGCGGCTGGTCCTGTGCGACCGTCAGTATCAAATTGAACCATGATACTATCAGTATCTCCATACCTCACCTTTGCACCTGGGAAATGCTCCTCTACATACGCCTTGCTCTGTTCAATCATCTGACGACCACGCATAGTCACAGTCTCTGCGATTGGCATGCATGGCAAAATACCCTTTGTGACTGCGCCAGTAAATCCATACACAGAGTTCATGGAAATTTTGTACGCGAGTTGTTTACCGTTATACACATTGTACAATTCCGGTTCGCAAGTCTCCATTTTTTTCTTCGCCTCTTTTCGGTACACCTTGAGTCTTTCAAGAATTACTGGCAACAGACTAGGAACCTTTACGCCATCCTTTTCGAGTGCAAATACATGTGGTCCGAACCTTTCATACGTCACACCGGGCAAATCCATATATTGCTTATCCGTGACCAAAGTAGAATAACATAGATTATGGGCACACATGATAGACGGGTACAGTGATGCAAAATCAAGTGCTGTGATTGGTTCATAGTACGCACCAGTTTGTGCTTCGAGTACAGTTGCACCCTGGTAACCCTTGGATTCTTCATTCCTGTTTCGTATAGTCGGAATCATAAACCCGAGTTCGCGTGCAGTGTACGCCATCTGTGAATACACTTTGATTTGTTGTCCGCGTTCGCTCAAGAAATTCAAAGGTACCCAACACGCCTTTGCCATCTCTACGAGATTCTGAAAAAGTGAAAGCTTCTCAGAAATTGCGTGAGGCAACTCCGTATCCTTGATACAGTATTCTGCAACCTCTTCAAGACCTTTTCCGGATGCAAATCTCGAGAAAATTTCACGAACAGGCATGTCCAACTTTTGGTCTCCTAGAAGAATCTTTGACACATTGTTGAGCGAGTAACTCTCAAATTTGTGTTCGCGCTTGATTTCTTGGTACATGTCAAACACATACCTTCCGGTCATTTTTACCATTTTGAGTGTGTTGTTCCCGAGTGCATTCGAAGACAAATTCTTCACTGTGAGTTCAGCATTCTCGTCATCGAGTCTGCCCAGAACAAAATCAGTACACCCGGACAAAATCATACGATTATAAATGTACTCGAGATCAAACCCGAATATGTTCCAACCTGTAATCACATCTGGATTTACTTGACGAAGATGTTTCACGAATGCTTCGAGCATTTCACGTTCGGAATTAAACTCCGTCTTGACACTGAAGACACGACGGTCTATGTATTCACCATTGCACTTTGTAGTTATTGCAATCTGGAAACACACATCCGAAGGTTTCAGTGAATCTGGAAATTGACCAGATTCAGAATAGCACTCAATGTCCAGAGATGAAATTCGAAACGGTGCCATGTCATCTCGATCAGGAATTGATTTCAAAAGTTTCCAGTCACTCACTGAAAAATCAAAATCACTCGAAGAACTCATAAAAGCCTGCTCGCACATGGTCTCGTCAAATTCCATCCATCCCGTTGACCGAATTCCTGTACGGTGCATAAATCTCAAAAGAGGATCTATATTCGCCTCGTAGAGTCCGTGACGAATTTTTCTTTGTTCTTCGCGACATTCTTCCAATGATTCAAAATCGTAAAGTGAAAAGATGTGTTCCTTGAGATTTTGGAATCCCCTCAAGTCTTTACGTTTTGTATACTGTTTACCAGGAACTCGACCCTTTACAAAAAAATACGGTCTGAAATGTGTAACTACGTGCACAGATTTGCCATCTTCATTTCTACCAAACATGTGTATCAGAAATTTACCGTCATGATCTCCAGAGTGCCACGATGCAACCTGAAACTTCATTTGTTTACAATAGCTTCAAAGCTTAAAATGAAAGGTCCATAATAGAGAAAGAAAAATGTGCGACGTATGCTGTGAGTCTATGAAAAAACCTATAAAGTGTACATTGTGTGATTTTGTAGCCTGTTACAAGTGCTTCTCGAGATTTTTGATAGATTGTACCGTAAATCCAAAGTGTATGAAGTGCGATAAACCATGGTCCAGAAAACATCTCGTAAATTCGTTCGGTCAACACTTTGTATCACACAGGTACCGGAAAAAACGTGAAAATGTACTCTTTGAATTGGAACAGGCTATGCTTCCAGATACACAACCGATGGCTATACGAGAAAGAAAAATCACTGAAATGAATAAAAAGATAATAAATCTCGAAAATGAGAAACACCAGATTGATTTAGTAATAAGTAGACTTTCTAAAGGAATTCTCGATTCTGAATTTGAAGAATTTTTAGAGACTCGCAAACAACTTCGACTTCAGAGACATGAATGTAATGAAGAAATTACAAATATTCGGTACCGTATTAATAGATTTGCTGAAAGACCTATGAAACACGAAAAGAGATTTGGTGGTTCAAATCTCGTCATAAAATGTCCAGGTGAAAAATGCAAAGGTTACACGAATGGTAAATGTGGACTCTGTGACACGACCATATGTAAAAAGTGTCACGAAGTACTGGACAAAGGGGAACCTTTGGACGTCGGACAAGACCAGGGTCTTGGACAAAGGGGAACCTTTGGACACGTCTGCAAACAGGAAAATGTGGACACTGTGAAATTTTTACAGAGAGACTCTAAAAACTGCCCTTCATGCAAAACTCTCATACACAAAATTGATGGGTGTGACCAGATGTTCTGCACTCAATGTCACACTGCATTCTCATGGCGCACTGGAGAGGTTTGTAACGGACGAATTCACAATCCACATTATTATGAATATCTCAGAACTCGCGGAGGTGACGTTCGCGAACTCGGTGATATACCATGTGGAGGTCTTCCATATGCGACACAATATATATTAAGTAACAATTTTCTGAGAAGGGTTCATAGGACTGTTTCGCACATTGAGAATCACGAGATTCAACGACTCACTGCTGAAATTAATAATGTGAATGGAAATTTGGATCTACGAATAGCATATCTCAATGAAAGACTTACTGAAATCATGTTCAAACAGGAGATTTACAGGCGTGAAAAAACTTTAGAAAAAAAGCGTGAAATTCTTACAGTCCTAAACACATTTGTTGTTGTGTGCTCTGACATATTCAGAGCGCTTGTGATTCCAAATGAAAGCGAACATCGCATAGAGTTTACTGGTATAAGAGACTTTACGAATGAGAGTCTCAGTGAAATTTCAAATGTGTATAAATGTGTTACGCCGATAATCAGAGATGATTGGTCTATCTGAATCGAGTAATGAATAAAAATGCAGCGAGTAAAACTATGAAAAGTAATAGAATAGTAGTAGCATTTGGCGCCATAAAAGTATTACCATTTGTAACTACGTCAATTACTTTTGGAGGCAGGACCTGTGGAATCTGTTCAAGTTCTTTAAATGAATCATACTGGATATTTCGGTCTGGTATACCACCGATTCTTGGGTCTACGCGTCTTCCTTCACACGTCTGCATGAGCATATTAGGCGGAGGCATCTGAGGAGGTGGCATAAAGTCATCTTGGTCATCAATCACATTTGTGTCTGGTGGAATCCATTTCAGAGACTGATCTGGTTTGTACCCACCATTGTATGAGACACCAAACACTCCTGATGCAGTGTACGGATCAATTTTGTCACACATTTACTAACAGGTGTACATTTTAGTTGTCATTTTTTGTTTGTGAATTTCCCACATCCTGTCAAGATCAATGTTCAACATGTATGCAATCTGAAAAAGGTAACTGAAAACATCACCCATTTCATTCGCGACGTCGTCGCTTCTTCCTGTTTTTCTGTACAGACCCTGACTTTGACGAATCGCCGACGCGAGTTCACCAATCTCTTCTGTAAATAGAAGCCACACCTTATGTATCGGGGCACGGTCCCAACCTTTCTGTTTACAGATCATGATGTTCTCGTCCCTGAATGAATTCATTTATTGTTTTTAGTAGACTCAAAATCTTAAATCCTGCGCGTGATTCTCGTACCGTATACACTCGTGTTTCTTGGTGCGTCTGGTGGTACAGGCATTGTAGAAATGTCTTTGAGATACGTAAGGTCTGCGAGTATGGCACTTGATATGGTACGAGTAGCGTCGTATACAACTACAGAGTTCATGCGGCTCACCTGTTTTGGTACGTCTTCTGAATCATTCACGACGTAATCTGTGTACACTTTTCTCATGAGATTGTACAGGTCCATTTCATTCTGTCTTCCAATCTTGTACCCTGAAGCTGAAGCTACATTGTCAATTATGGCTTTTTGAAGATATTCGTGGTTCGATTTTGAATAGTACGTATCACTCAGTGAAGAGCGCATTGGCATCATTTAAAAAATACAACGGAAATAAATATCAATGAAAGTCATCAAGAGATCCGGTGAACTACAAGATATGCTTTTCGACAAGGTTACTGCGCGTATCAAAAACTTGTCTGATGGACAAAGCAACTGCTTTGGACAAAGCAACTGCTTTGGACAAAGAATAGGCTCCGGGCTGAATGTTTCTCCTGACAAGGTTGCCCAAAAGACTTTTTATGAAATGTTTGATGGTATTTCGACGAACAAAATTGATGACATTTCGGCTGATATTGCTGCGAATATGATGACTATAGAACCTGACTATGAGACACTCGCGGCTCGTATACTCGTGAGTAACATGCACAAGACGTATCCCAAAACATTCTCAGAGTCAATGAAACAAATTCCAAATGTATCCGATGCGATCAAGGAAGTTGCGTACCGGTACGACCAACTGGTGGTACCCGAACGCGATTACCTATTCGGGTATTTCGGTATCAAAACTATGCAAAAGGTATACCTAAGTCCAGGTGAGACTCCTCAATACATGTTTATGAGGGTAGCACTCGGTATTCACGGTGATGAATTTGATGCAGTCAAAGAGACGTATGATCTTTTGTCGAATAAAAAATTCACCCATGCGACCCCTACCATGATCAATGCTGGAACGAATATGCCCCAGATGTCATCTTGCTTCTTGACAAGCGTAGAGGATTCAATCGAAGGTATTTACAAAAATATCGGAAAATGTGCCCAGATCTCAAAACATGCCGGAGGGATCGGTATTCACGCACAGGACATTCGCAGCAAAGGAAGTCTCATCAAGGGTACGAACGGAACCAGTGACGGAATTATTCCCATGCTCAGGGTTTATAACTCGACTGCGCGCTACGTAAATCAGTCTGGGAGACGCAAAGGTTCATTCGCCGTGTATCTCGAGCCTTGGCACCCAGACATTTTTGAGTTTTTGGAGCTGCGTCTGAACCAGGGAGACGAGGATGCGCGCTGTCGCGACCTATTCACAGCTATGTGGATCCCTGATAAGTTTATGAGTATGGTTGAATCTGGTGGAAGCTGGGCACTTTTCGATCCGAGCGAGTGTCCGGGATTGTCTGAGTGTTACGGCGAGGCGTTTGATCGACTGTATAACACATACCTCAGTGAAGGGCGTGCCCGTAAAATTGTTCCTGCACTGTCAATTTGGAACGCGATCCTTAAATCACAGATTGAGACGGGCACTCCGTACATGCTTTACAAGGATACGTGTAACGCGCGCTCGAATCAACATAATCTTGGAACTCTCAAAGGAAGTAACCTTTGTAGTGAAATTTTGGAGTACACGTCAAAGGATGAGATTGCTGTGTGTAATCTCGCGAGCATTGCACTTCCAGAATATATCCGTAACGGTGAGTTTGATTTTGAGGAGTTGCACAGAGTGACACGTGTAATTACTAAAAATTTGAACAAGGTTATCGACCGTAATTATTATCCTGTACCAGAGGCTCGCAAATCAAACATGCGTCACAGACCTATCGGAATTGGTGTCCAGGGGCTTGCTGATGTGTACATGCTTTTAGGTCTTCCTTTTGACTCTGAAGAAGCTTCAGATCTAAACAAAAGAATATTTGAGACTATATATCATGGTGCTCTTGAAATGTCTGTTGAGCTTGCGTTTGTGGAAGGACGGTATGAGTCATTTTCTGGATCACATACATCTGAAGGACTCTTGCAATTTGACTTGGCTGGGGCTTCAAAGCAATTCAAGTGGCACTATGACTGGGACCACATGAGACGTCGGGTGCGTCAGACTGGTCTCAGAAACTCGTTGCTCGTTGCACCAATGCCAACTGCGACCACTTCTCAGGTTCTAGGAAATAACGAATGTTTCGAACCGTACACTTCAAACTTGTACCTGCGCAGAACTATTGCAGGAGAATTTGTAGTTGTAAATCGACATCTTGTTCGAGAGCTCCAAAAAATTGGTATTTGGACGCCTGAACTCAAAGATGAAATTATACGACACAACGGGTCTGTACAGTCTATTCAAAATATTCCTGACTCGCTGAAAAATATATTCAAGACTGCCTGGGAAATTAGTCAAAAAGTACTCATAGATCAATCGAGAGATCGTGGGTACTTTGTGTGCCAAACACAGAGTCTGAATTTGTTTGTCGAGTCTCCAACACTCGCAAAACTTTCGAGCATGCATATGTACGCATGGAAACAAGGCTTGAAAACTGGAATGTACTACCTAAGAACACGACCAAAGGCGGCTCCTATCCAAGTGACACTCGAACCTGTTTGTGTCTCTTGCAGTTCTTAAACATTTGAACACTTGTGAAACAAATGGTGTGGTGGCATCAAATTTCACTCGATGAAGAACTTCCTATACGGTTTCAGATTCCACGAGGGTATTCTGAATATGGAAAAAGTGCTCAGTATAATCTCATAGTGTTGAAAATTGATGATGACTCTAATTTTCTACAATGGTTTGTGGATTTGGAAGAAAGATACATTGGTCCTGATAAAAGACCAATAGATTCAAGAGTAAAGGGTGACAATATCAATATCAAATATGTAGAAGGATTCACGCAGGTGTTTGATGTAAATGACAATTTTTTGCTCGATGGTGTTCAATCTTTTGCAAATTGTCATCTCGATTGTCTCGTAGAGGTTGATAAAGTGTATGGACCTTTGGGTGATGCGTCCTCGTATGGAATCACTTGTAAAATTTTTCAGGTTCGGGTAGTACCGGTCGACCCAGTGTGTTTATTTACTTAGAGTAGTGTTCTTTAGTGAGTTCGTAAAGACGCTTTCCTTTTATTCCAACGTTGAACAGGACCATTTCACCATCTTTTATGTGAAACGGGTCTCTTACAGGAAGGGCACTCATCTCTTTTCTAGCTTTTGCTGTGGCTATAGCCCATGGATTCTTTTTAGCCTGAGAAGCCTTCTTCTTTGATACAATTTCACCACTACTCTTTGAAATCTTCAGGTCCTTTGAAGTTTTTCCACCTGACGTATGATGTGCGTCACCGCGAATAACCTCAAGACGGGTGCCTTCAGTCTTTTTCATTTTTATTATCGTGGGATATTTTAATACTATGAACGTGAACTACGGACCATATTTTGGAGCAGGCGGTGTAGTAAGGGCAGTACGAAGAATAGGTAACAATGGTTCAAATTATGAAAACGCCGGTTCAAATTTCAACAATAATTACTATTTACCCAACAATGTTGCTAATAGGTCTTTATTGAATAAAATGAAAAATGCATTTAGAAGGTTTCGACGACCTAATATAGGTCATTTCGGTCTCACTGCACGAATACAAGCTGTTCTCAAAACTAGCATGTCACCTGATGAAAAAATCAAGGCTGTGAAGATTTTATTAAACGGTAACAAAAGTCGAACGACTCAAAATAAACTCAAGTTGGTTACGGAAGCTTTAAATTCAAATTTTAGTAGAAATGCGAATGTGCGAGCTGCAATCATAAATTATCTCTCTAGTGGAAATAGAAATGCAGCACCACCACCTCCCTCAAATAGAAGACCAAATATGGGTATCGGAAAAGCAATAGGGGGATTGTTTGGATCGAGAAAGACGCGTTTTGAAGAGATTCTCGCTTCAAATAGAAACAGTCGTTCAAAGGCTCAAGAACTTTCATTTTTATTAAGAAGCGACCCCACAAATCTAAACAAGAAAGCTCGTCTCATAGGTAATGCAAAAAATTTGAGTTCAAACAATAGAGATGACCTGTTTGATTTGATAACTAGTCTCAGAGAAGATCAACTCGAAAATCGTCGCGCTAAAGCTATGATGTTACCTAGAACTAGACCTGGTTGGACATCTTCATCTTCTATGTTTAATAGCACTGTGGGTATGGGGGGTGTCGGTGGAAGCAGCAGCGCCCCAGTCGGATTCCAGAAACAATTACCTTACACTGGTAACGGAGGTCCTATTTTCGGTGGTGCTCGTAATGAGAGGCGTGTAGAGTCTTCTTCTGGTTTTGGTAGAAACAACGGTGGACTCGGGCTACCTAGAAACAACAATGGCATTCCTAGAAACAACGGTGGACTAGGGCTCCCCAGAAACAATAATGGCATTCCTAGAAACAACAACGGAGGTCTAGGGCTCCCCAGAAACAATAATGGCATTCCTAGAAACAACAATGGCGGACTCGGGATACCCAGAAACAACAACGGAGGCATTCAGATCAAATATGTTGGTAACGGTAATGGTAATGGTGGTAAAAAGAAGCGATGCAGACCAGTAAAATTGAAACTCCTCAAAGGTGTCGTAAGTGACGTGAATAAAAAGAAACTCGTTTCCCAAGTGAAGAAGTTAGGTAAACCTGATGCAAAGAAACAAAAGAAGGATGAACTTGTTCGTTTCATAATCAAACGCATCAGACCACCAATACCTAAAAAAAAGAAGAAGCGTGTACTGGAACCACCCGTTAAAGAAAACCATGGTATAATATTCAAGAACACACTACAGGTAAATGGAACAGGAAACCAAGGAATACGTCCGCCAAATGTTAGAAACACGCCAAGGAACACCGGTTTCATACCTTAGTATGACGACTATAACAAGTACGTTTAAAGTTTCAATTGGGTTAGATGTCCAAACACTCAAACAGAAGATGAAGAACGAACCACTTACAATAAAGAAAAAAGGGAGTTTGCACAAGGGGTATACGTGGACCGTAAAGGATAATAAATTTTTTAATCAGATTACTGCCGAATATCGTGACGAGTTCTCAAAAAAATCTATAAAATTTTTCCCCAACGGGAGCATACATGTAACCGGGTGTTCAGACCTTGTGGATTGTCACAGGGTTATGGCGCAGGTTGAGTTTTGTGTAAAAAAATACACGGGAAACGATGATGTGCACACGAGTGATTTTAGGGTACTCATGATTAACGCAAACTTTTCTATGAACTCTATGCTCAATCTACAACAAGTTACACAAAAATCTGAAAATGCTGGCTGTACCGTATCTTTCAAACCTGAGATTTATTCAGCCGTGAAGATTAAATTTGTACCAGGTCCTGACATGAAAAAAATCACAGCGAGTGTTTTTAGTTCTGGTTGTGTACTTATAACAGGAGCGAAAACTCTCAGGGAAATTACAGCGTCTTACAAGTTTCTAGTAGGACTCCTCACAGACACGTGTGTACGTCCGAATCAGAGTGTAAAACACTTTAATAATTTTTTGGCAGTGCCGTTTGATTCTTGGAAAAAACATCTTCTTGTTACTAATTAAACATGTCTCAGAGACTCGGTATGGCTGATGGTAGATGCGCAACCATAAACGTGTCCAGTAGAATATTTAATGACGTAATATTCAATAAAACTGGAAATGATAGTAGTAGCTTTAGCCACCGTATGTATTTACAGAGATCAGCACCTGAGGATGTAATTCCTGCCGCCACATGCTCACTTTATTCCTACAGTGACGATGTTAAAGATACTGGTATAATTAGGGATAGTACGAATGTCATTTCACAACTTGAGAATCGTGATTGATGGAAATATAGGTTCAGGTAAGACGACTCAATTGAAAATGTTTTCAGATGAAGGATTCACGGTTCATTGTGAACCTATAGACGAGTGGCCACTGAGTGATTTTTATGAAGACAAACACAGGTGGGCTTTTCTACTTCAAATGAGTATACTCCGTTCTTTTGTAAAAACCCCATTGAGTGGTGGTATTTGGGAGCGTTCTCCGGAATCTTCACGGGATGTATTCTGGAGAATGCTTCGTAATGAAGGAATCGGTACAGAAGATGAGGATTTGGTGTACAGATTCTTCTATGAACAAAATGCATGGAAGCCTGACGTACACGTGTACATACGTACGAGCCCAGAAGAATGTTTCAGGCGCCTCAATGAACGTCAACAGACGGGTGATTCAAAAATTGGGTTGGACTACCTACAAAAAGTTCACGAGTATTATGAAGATTACATAGAGTCTGTAACTGTTATAGACGGGAATCAAACTCCTGAAAAAATTCATGAGGATATTAAGGATGTGTTCGAGTCTTACAAAAAAAGGTGCAAAGTGTAAAAGTATAGGTACACGGTGCAGGTGGCACGTTCTAGACATGTGTCCAGTGTGTTTTGATGATGTACAATTTACAAGTAGACACGTGACGAATTGTCAACATGTGTTTCATCAGGAGTGTATACGAAAATGGTTTGAGAGTTCAGATGAATGTCCAATTTGTCGCTCAGAACAGACAGATGACCCGTTTATCATTTTCAAACACGCAATACGCAACTCTATAACTAATACATATATGGATGCTATACGGTCCCTTGAAGAGGACGTGACGAGGTACAGGAGAAGATTACGCGCACGAAGAGACGTATGAAAGATATTGTTCTTTAATTAAATAAGGATGCCACAATGCGAAGGGGTCACAATTGGAGGAGAAAGATGTAAAAGAATGTGCCAGGGAAAAATGTGTCACATGCACAACGGTGAACAATGTCCGGTATGCATGACGACAATGACCGACACAACTTCAAGACGACTTGATTGTGGGCACATTTTTCATACAAGGTGTCTCGATAGGTGGAAACGAAGAAGTTCCACGTGTCCAATGTGTCGAGAACCATTTGACCAGCCCATGTACAAGGTTAAAATTACTATAGAACCTTGTAACATAGAACATGAAACCATCACGAGTAATATTCAAAGTCTCATAGATTTCTTTGAACTTGATACAGCTCACACTGAAAGATTTTTTAGTACACTTAGTTTTTCGGTAATGAATGACGCTGACCTAAGAAATATTCTCAATGAATTAGGCATTGTTCCGCCCGGTATTTACTCTACCAGCCTTGATACAGAAGGCGGAACAGAACTTTGAGTATCTGTACCCATAGTTTCTATTCGCCTTTCTAGGATCCGTAATGAGTTTCCCACTCGCATCCACCATAAGTGGACCAGTAGCCCAGCCCTGTTTGTGAGACCAAGCATTTAATGGGAATGTAATCACTTGTCCAGGTTTCAGCAGAGGACCCTTCTGTCGCATACTAATCCTCATATTTGAATTTGCAATCATACCGTCATCGAATTTCAGTGGACGACTTGGTTTACCCAGCGCCTTCTTTATCGTCAATGGTGATACTTTAAAAAAGCGCGCAAGACCAGCCACTGTATCTCCAGCACGCACGCGGTATCTCACCGCCTTGTGTTGTTTGTACCAGTGAAAATCTCCAGTAGAGTTTCCGTATATATTTGTAGGTGCCACAAAAGCCATGACTTTATAGTAACCACGACGACACACTTTCGAAGGATTCGAACATTTGTAGACGCCCTTTGGATTGTCAGCAAGGACACGTTTCACAAACCCTCTGCAGGATGTAAAATTTGTATTTGGAAATTTTTTTAGAGAACGATCTCCAGGAACACTCTTTACGTAACGTTTCTGATCGTCACCAAAAGCATAATCGTAACAATTATCACGGTGTCTACCCACATCACCCCAGCCCATATAAGAAAATACAGATTCGGCTCCAGAGAGAGGAAGTCTTCTAGTCGCCACCATTTTTATTCTCTCAATATTATAAAAAATGAGAGATATTCTGTCATCCAAGACTCCTCAGGATTTCATCTACAACCTCCTCATTTTCTTACTGTACATTCTGGTACTGACCTTTGTCCTTCGTTACTTATGGAATTCTACCCTGGTGAAACACATCACCATCTTACGTCCAGTTGATAGTCTACTCAACACATTCCTGCTCGCCGTTGGTATCTCCATGTTCAAGCTCTAGAGACTTTGAACAACGATGATCTTTGAGCAATCCTCTTTGCTATATCAGCAGCAGACTCTTCCCCTTTCACCTTCTTTTGACCAGAAACTCGTCGTCGCCGTCTTTTTAAAAAATTACGCAAAGACTTTATAAATGTATTCATATCCTTACAACAACACACCTTTGGGGCATTCATCCGAGACAACCCAAAATCTATAAGCATAACCCTCCCTCTATAAAATAAGACGTTTCCTATATGCAAGTCCATATGTCTAAATCCAGGATAACGTCGTCTGATTTTTCCAATAATGAGACGAACGTTTTTTATAATCTGTGAAATAATTGAACCCTTGATGCATTTTTGTGAACCTAACCACTTCTTGAGGGAAGTTCCACACTTTGTAGTCTTCATAATTCCATTTTTGTAACTCAAAGGCTTTGGTATATATTTTGGAAGCAGACTGTATAATTTTTTTTGGATAAGCCACTCACGTCTAGACGTCTTCTTGCTCACTACCGTCATTCTCCTTTACTACTTCATCAACAAAATCCTCACCGTCGTCACTGCCACCAGAAAACGCACACCCACGCAGTTCAGTCGTAGGCATCATCATAACTTGCTTCAGACGCACTGACATTCCAAACTTGTTATCGATGATCCAAATCTGATTGAAATCGATAATAGTCTTTACTCGCTGTCCCTTCTGAAGTGTGTCAAGTGTCGTGTGTTTCTTTGTGGCGTCATACGCATCCACACTGAATACACCGTCATTATGAAGCACTTTGAGCTTCAGTGTGGGTGCATACTTTCCATCCTTTGATTCCCGAATACAACTCTTGAACAGAGCTTGCTTGATCACATCAATACTATACGTCCTACCAAGGAGCTCTTCACTGTTATTTACTACATGTGCAAGAATACACTCCTCAATCTCTCGAATCTTTGCAATTGTATTTTCGTCATCAAGGGAAACGTCCAGGCTATAGCTCACCGAACCAGACTTTTGGTCCGTGAAACTGCTCAGACCAAAAGGTGCGCGCAAAACAGGCAGCTCAAAGTAAACCTTCGAACCGCCACCGGTATTCAGATAAATCATCTTTCCATTCTTTGCATTCTTGCGCAGACCAGAAAACGACAGGTTATTAGCGAAATCAAAGGCGTTCATGTTCTTGACAATTGGGTTTGCCATATTTATGCTTCTTACATACTATACAAAATAAATCTTTAACTATTATAAATGCACCGTTACAGACAACTCGTAAACAAAGTAAGCAACCTTGCTGTAGCTACTCGTAAAGCGAATGAACTCACCAGAAGAGCGCTGAATACAGGACACCCCCGAACTGTGACTGCTGCCATAAAGGCAAACAAGGATCTCATCAGGATGGCAAATAATAACAGTAACAACAATAACTATCCAAGCCGTAACTTTGCGCCTAAATTCCGCATAAGAAGAAACAGAAAACCAAATAACAATGCCATAAAACTCGCTACTTTATACGGAATGCCCAGAATAGCACCTCCACCTTATTCCCGAGTGCGTTCTCCTAAAAAGTAATTAATGGTACAGGAAAAAAAGATATTATCAAAATATAATAAATGAACAGTAACACTCCTCAAAAAAGGTACTATAGGAGGTTAATAAATAGTGGAGTTGCTCCACAGAAAGTTGCGAGATTTAACAAATACCTTAGAACTCTTAATCGTAGTAAAAGTACAATTATGCCACTTTCAAGTCTATACAGAATGTTTGATGAACAGACAAGTGAACGAGCCCGCAGAGCTCCTGGTGCAACTGGTCGTGCTGCAATCGCGACGGCTGGTGCAATGGGACGTGGAGCAACTGCGACGGTTGGTGCAATGAGACGTGGAGCAACTGCGACGGTTGGTGCAATGGGACGTGGAGCAACTGCGACGGTTGGTGCAATGGGACGTGGTGCTGCGTCAGTTTTCAGACGTGAAGCTCCGAGACCTCTTCCGTCTAATTTTTTGAGATATTTGCAAGACTTGTCGAGGGAAGGTATAATGACTACCACAAAAACTGAAAGATTTTCAAAATGGTATCAGAGTTTACCAAACACGCGCAAACAAATTTACGGTACGAATTATGCAAAGGCTCGTGAAAATTTCAATAGATCGTTAGGTGAACGTACAGGTCGTTTCTTCGGTGCGTACGGTTCGAAACGGAATCTTCCAACTACAGGTATGAACGTTCACAGATTCATAAATTCAAAGACGAGTAATCGAAATAAAAAATTGAGATTCTTAAATTACTACAGACGATTACCCGTAAATTTAAAAAACGCAACCCAATTGCAAAGAGTTTATAACAACTTCAATAAAACCATTGGTGAACGAGCCCGCAGAGCTCCTGGTGCAACGGTTGGTGCAATGGGACGTGGAGCAACTGCAACGGTTGGTGCAATGGGACGTGGAGCAACTGCAACGGTTGGTGCAATGAGAAGTGGAGCAACTGCAACGGTTGGTGCAATGGGACGTGGAGCAACTGCAACGGTTGGTGCAATGGGACGTGGAGCAACTGCAACGGTTGGTGCAATGGGACGTGGGGCAGGAAGAATAGCCACAGGTGCATCTAATGTACGTAAAGCGTTAGGAAATAGATTTACACGACAAACGACATATGGCAATAACAATATTAATGCCTTTTATGGAAATGGAAATCCTAAAAGTATACCTATACAAAATTTCAAAAGGTACGTAAAAGATCTTTATGTTTATCAAACTAAAAATAAACAATTAGCAAATCTGTACAAAAATTATGAACCTAAGTATGAAAGACAAAAACGATTAAGAAACCTAATAACCAATAAATCAAAAAATCTTAAACGACGAATAGCCGAAAGAGCAAATAAAGCACGTACAACAATAGAACGTGAAGCAGCTAGAGTACGTGAAGCAATAGGAAATAGAGCAACAAACGCTTCACGGGCAATACGTGGATTCGTGAATAAAGGACTCCCGTTAACAAATAGCCAACTCGGCGAACTTGCTAATTATAATTTGAATAATGCTACTCAACTAAGTTTTAGAAGTTATGTAAATGGTCTCTATGCAAGACAAAAAGTCAATAAAAATACTAAAGCTTTATTCGATGAATTTTTTGCTCGAACGCGTCGTTCAGGTATTTCACCTGGAAAAAAAAATGAAATAAGACGTAGTATAGGAGGAAATAATTCCGAAAAAGAAGCATTTATAAAACATCTAGAATCTATTCATCCTAGGAACAGAAATAATTATAAAGGTATGTACAATGAAATTTCTGCAAAGAATATGACAAAGAATTACATAGAAAAAGTGAAGAAGTCTATCGGGTTTCCAAACAACAGAGGAAATTACACTCTGTTAAATTCTTTTATTAGGAAATTGAAAAATATACCACCAAACAAAAGAAACACTGAAACTAAAATAAGAGGACTTTACAATGCTCGCAATGAATTTAATTTAGCAAAAACAGCATTGGGATTTGAACCAAATAACAAATTCAAAAACTTTTTGAGAAGAACAAACCCAAACAAAAGAAACACTGAAACTAAAATAAGAGGACTTTACAATTATTACGGCATAGCTACAAATACAAATCCTAAAAATAAAATAAATGTAAATAAAACTATTAATCTAATACTAGCAAAAGAAAACGGCAAAAAAATTCATTTACAATTAGGAACCTTGTTTAAAAATTATGCAAGAGGAAAAATTGACCCAAAAAATCCGGAAACTGTTAAAAATATAAGAAACAAATTTTACAATAACAAGAACATGCGAGAAAAGATTCTTACCGCCTATGGTCATGGTCCAAATTTTACTAGATATTGGTTAACAAATCGTCCAAATCAAAACATTTCCAATCCCAATTTACTCAACACTGAATACAAAAAACATGTAGCAGCATCAGCAAGTGGAAGCGGTACATCTATACAAAAATGGCGTAATGTAGCAAATCCAAGTTCTTCAAGAAAAAGAGGAGAACTTTTATTGAACGTTGTACAAGCCGCCAAAGAACAACAAAACCTTTTGAGTGGAACTGAAAATGTATCAAATAATGAAAGTAATATAAGTATAGGCAACGTGCCTGTTGAACTACCTCAGGGACAGGGATTTTCAAGAGTACGAAATGCAATGAGATTAAGAGGCAGAGGAAGTGTACCTACTCCTCCAAGTGGAAGAAGAATACCAGGATTTTTTGGAAAATTTTTTAGTAGGTAAAAATTATGTGTACACTTTATAAATATGAATAATTTTTTAAGAAACAATGGAAACAACAATGCTCAGAGAGCCCTAAAATTAAGTATAATTAATTATGTGAATGCTAATGCGAATCAAAAAAATGCAGCAAGAAACAAATTATTAGAACACATAAATAGAGTGATACAAACAGCACCAGTGCGTAAAATTCCTGAAGCTGCTAAAGAGGTCGCCACACAAACAGCAAATAATAATCTTAATAGACTAAACCCGAATAACCAACCAAAACCCAATAACCAACCAAAACCCAATAACCCACCAAAACCCAATAACCCACCAAACGTAAGAATCCCCAATTTGATTAATCTTATGAACCAACCAATTAATCAAGCTAAAGAGGTCGCCACACAAACAGCAAACAGAAATTTACAAGCTTTGGCTTTGCGTGCAAAACCTAACGGCGGAGAGAGCCCAATAGAAGAGATTCAAGGAGGTAGAAGAAACAATAAATATGGAAACTCTGAGAGGACAAACAGAACTAGAGCAATGACTACTAACAACCTAAATTTTCACTTACTTTCTAGATCAATAAATGCACGCACTCCTCCATACATAGCTGAGGCTATTGCCCGTCTCAAAAATAAAAATACATCAATAAATAACAAAGCAAAATTAGTTGCTAGACTTCATAATATTAGACAAAAATATGGAATTAGTAACATAGTTGTACCTGAAGTGTCTTTAAACTAGAAAGCCCCTCTGGTAATAATATAGCACCAGAGGGGCGACTATCAGCTGAAAAAACAGCCATACACTCTTTGAGTGAGCCACATACTATTTTTGCGATAAGAGAGGGAAACAATGGACCATGGGCTAGAAGATTAAGTAATGGACGAAACGTATTTACAGCATCTAATAAAAACAACAACAAAAACTATTACACAAGAAATAATAAAGGTACATACATAAAAAATGGAAAACAACACACATGGAACAAGAATAATTCCACTTTCAAGCCTTTTAAACTAGAAAGCCCCTCTGGTAATAATATAGCACCAGAGGGTAGACTCAATAAAAATCAACTCGTCATGAACGTTCTTATTAATGTAAAAGGTGTCCAAGGAATTAATCAAAATAAGTTGATAAAATTTTTACAGGGACAAAATGCAAATGCTGTAAAAAGACACTTGAATGCTCTCATGAACAGAAAGAATATTTCTCAGAAAAAAGCTTATGTAAATGCCCAATTAGAAAATTTGTTTACACCTAGACCCCCAAATAAACCAAGAGGTCCAAACTCAAGTCCAATACGTCGTAACACCAAAATGAATCAGCTTGTTTCAAAATTGCAAGAAGCAGGTTTGATACTAAATAAGAACTATACAAAAAACCAACTGAGAAAAAATGAAAACAGAATAGGTCGTCTAGGAAACAAATTAGAAAGTGTAGGACTTTTTAAAAATCCATACCTGAAACTCTTATTTACTCGTACCAATAACATGGAAAGAGAACTTGGAAAAAATAATAACGGTAAATCTCTAAAAAATTTCATTTCTAGAGCACAAGCTGCTAGACAGGCTTTTATGGCTAGAAACTTTATAAGAGGAGGAGGTCCACGAATTCCACAAACATCAATGGCTACAGCGTTTCAACAGTCTATCAATTTGAACAAAAGAATACGAACATACTTTGGACTTGGACCAAATTCTAATTTAACACATATAACCAGCAAACCAGATTTTGTAAAATTTTTAAACAACAGAGGTCCCAAAAGAAACGGTGACACTTTAAATAATGTACATAGGAAATACGTACAAAAAAATCTTAGTAAAATGTTTAACAAAAGTAATGAACAGAAACTCAGAAATTTGGGTCTAAATGAACAAACGGTAAAATTTTTCAAGACTATGTACGTAAATAAAGGAAGACCTATAAATATTTTGAACAAATCGAATATGACACCTAATCAAAAGAAGAATGCTCTTTTACAACTTAAGCAGGCGGCGGGGAGAGCAGCTACGACAATAATGTTTGGCAGATAATAAATGACCTGTTCTTGTATCACTCAGGAGAAGAAGCTCCGTATAAGCATCCAAACTGCAATCATAGCGTTCATCATTTTCAATCCATGGACATTTCAATTTATGAGAGGTCTTTTTGGTGGTTGGGTATCAACTGTTGAAGGGTGTCCAAAGACACTCGGTATTCTCATACACACTGCTCTTTTCGGTCTTGTAATTTTCTTATCCATGAAACCTTTTAAAAATCAGCATCAAAGCGTACCCGGTCTCCCTCTTCTATAATGTGTTTCGAGTATTCACCTACACGCTTCTCAAAAAAGTTTGTTTTGCCCTCGAGAGAAATGTTCTGCATCCAATCAAAAGGCTGAGCAGAATTCCAGACGGGCGAAAATCCACACTGTTTCAATAGACGATCCGCCACATACTCTATGTATTCAGACATTTTCAAAGAGTCCATACCTATGAGTTTCACTGGAAGCGCATCACACACAAACTCCTTTTCTATTTCTACAGCACTCTTCACAATGTCGTGAGCGATACTCTCATCTAATCGCTCCACGAGATGTGAAAGAAGAGTCACTGCAAATTCTTGATGCAGTCCCTCGTCTCGTGATATGAGTTCATTCGAAAAACAAAGTCCAGGCATTACACCTCTATTCTTCAACCAGAATAGTGCACAAAAACTACCAGAGAAGAATATTCCCTCTACGCACGCAAATGCAAAAAGACGTTCTGAAAATGTGTTTTCGCGCGAAAACCATTTCAAAGCCCAATAAGCCTTTTTACTAACCGCCGGAACAGTGTCCAGGGCTTTAAAAAGTCTCTCTTTTTCGTTCTGGTCTTTGACGAGTTTATCAATCATGAGAGAATACGTCTCACCGTGTATAGATTCATTGAAACCCTGATACGCGTAGAATGCTCTCGCTTCTGAAATTTGAACTTCGCTCGAAAAATTGAGTTCCAGATTTTCAAATACTATTCCATCAGATGCTGCAAAGAATGCAAGTATAGTCTTTACAAAGTGTCTGTCGTCATTCGTGAGTTTTTCTTCCCAATCAACGAGGTCCTTTGAAAGGTCAATCTCCTCTGTCGTCCAAAAACTCGAGACGGCTTTTTTGTAAAGTGCCCACATATCTGCATACCGTATAGGAAATGTAGTGAAACGGTCCATCGTCGGTGTGAGTATCGGGTCCAAAGGTGTACCTTTGTCCAACTGTTTGCAGTTGTCCATTTTAGTTTTACAGTTATTTTATTTTTTATTACTAAATGGGGTTAACAGGAAGCAGACATGTAAAAGTACTTGGAGATTGTTATGATTTGAACGAGGGAAAAGAGTACACAGGAAATTTTGGTGATGGTTTTTTCGCTTGTATTTCTCTCATTGTATTCTGTGTTCTCGCCAGTGTAAATGCTATTACAAAATTTGAAAATGGAATTCTCATAGGACTTATGGTGTTTTTTGGTTTTTGTATGCTTTACGCGTTCACAATCGGACCTACAGTATCAAAATGGATGTTCGCAAGAAAGAACGGGAAAAGGGTACCGTGTCCTGCACCTGACAGTAATTGTGATGAAGAATACAAGAGGTACCTGAAAGAAAATCGTAGTTGGGTATACGAATGCGACGATCGAATTAAATACAATTAACTCTTATTCAATAAATGGACCGAGTGAAACGTTTTGCACTACGTCTCAAGCTCAAGAAGAAAGTGGCTGATGCAGTTCAAAACTGTGCCATATTTCTTCGTGAGGAACTCAAACGAAAGGGGGAAATTGTTCAAGGATATGCAATAATAGAAGATTCAGGTGAAAAAATCCAATACTATTGGGTCGAGGATTCTGAAGGAAATGTATACGATGTGTGTTTTGAATTTGCTCGCTTGAACAATCCAGTCGTTGAGAATATCAAATACATACTCGTAAAAGAATCAAATGAACACTTTGATAAGGATGATCACGCCCAAGAACTTTTCAAACTGTACCTAGATGAACCGAGTAAATTCTGGAAGACGGTTCCTCGAGTGAACTTTTCCTAGGCGTTGAAGCGGCGTATCTAGGAGTTCCACTCATAAACTTTGAAAGAACTTCACTCGGGAGGGATTTATGAAGTGTCGGAATTCCACCAAGTCCATTACAAATGTCTGGCTTGTTTTGCAATTCAGGGAATGTTTTATTGAATTCGTCTATGATTATTTGAGGTACACTCGGTGACTGTGAAAGAAGACGATCCATCTCCTGCCTCACCGTCATAACCAGGTCGTTACGCCTGTGTTCGTCACTCAAATTCAATTCAGTCTCTATGAGTCTATAAAGCATTGAATACTGCATAGCCGCACTCGCATGCAATTCAGTCTTCTCAGCCGCTTTACCAAACCTTTGAAAGCTGTTTATGAGTCCTATTATGACATTCGTAGCGCCTATAATGTAACCCATATAAAATTGAACTTTACCCATTATGGTCATCGTAGAATCTGAAGACCCTGCTGTAGAAAACCCTCCAGCTCCTGCGAGTGTACTCAGAACTATACTCGAATACACATATCTTGAGTTTATATTCTTGTAATGATGCATTGAATTATAGTGTAACCACCTCCACCCACCTGACCTTTCTTTCCAGGATTCGAGTAGAGCTTTTTCACTTTCAGTGTACGTTGTCGTCATTAATTAGTGTACACATGAAAAATCTCTGTAACTTTTTTGGGAAGAAGTGGTTTTGACGCAGTGTATATGCCTGCTATTGCAGAATTGCAATGTCTCAATTCAATTTTACTCAGTGTATTTTTAGGATCAGGATACAATAGAGTGAGTTCAGTAACAAGTTTACACACGAGTATATAGTTGAGCTTGTCAAAATTTATCGCCTTGTCACAATCTATTATCATAGTCTGTCGTATTCCTCTACTTTCACAGTAAGACCTGAGTTGTTCTATGAGCGGTGAAACCTCTTTAATTTTGTCTTTGATTTCATCTTCAGTTTTTGGTTGCCAATTTACAAGTTTATCAGGTACCATTTCTATGTACATGTGTTTTCCTTTAGGATAAAAAGACAGAAAATCCATTCTCCTAAATAAACAAATCTTTTTTAATTATAAATGATTGACCCAGCGGATCTTTACAATTTTATATTCACCTCCGCATCTCTATTCCTGATCATTGAATCAATTTTCAATGTCATCTCAGAGATTAAAAAACCGAGCAGCACATCACTGACTCAGGCGACTGTATGGATTCGATCTCTGCTCATGATTGTTCTAGGTGTTATTATTTTCATGTTTGTGAGAAGCAGCCAAACAACCGCCGTCGGCGGCGGTGGAGGTTACGCCCCTGTTGCATAACTATCCTCACAGGGCTAAACATACTTTGGTGTTCAGGGCGAAGATTTTTGAAAATGTACTCAATGACACTCTCTTTACTGAACGGGTCAAACTCTTCAACAAGACTTCTAAGATTTACTGAAAGTTCTAAATAGTCATTGTACGTTTTTGAATTCAGTATGTCTATTATCTTGTTGGTCTCGTGTATATTATTACGTTTCCATTGTTCATCCAGGGCAGCTTCGTCAAACATTCCTAAGTCTACAAAAAAAGTTTACTTTAAATAAAGATGGACGCTTCCACGATGAAATTCATGTCTTCCTTCTTAGCGTTCATGTTTCTTATGTATTCCATAGTTACATTCATTTACGTCGACCCTTCAACGAAAAAACTTAAACCAACAATCGAAAGTACACTCAAGGGTCTCCTGTATTTACTCATCGCCTTGGTCATCGCCTGGATGGTTTCTACTGTTTAGAGCTCCAAACAAATCACTTAGAACAATCCGTCTACACAATGAAAATTGCGGATCTGTAACAGTTCTATTCCAGTATCTTTTTATCTTATTCGCAGCATTCCATTCAGCCGCTTCATCTTCAAGTTGTATTGCACTGTGATCCCAAGGATATTCTGGATACTTGATAACATCTTTGTACGACACCGTCTTATTCCTAGAAACGTAATAGAAATCCCAAGGTAGTTCTGTGCATTTCGATATAACCTTCTTAAAATCAAGCATCTCTGACAAATGTTTCCAGTTCCAATTTGAAAAATTTAGTTTCGGTGTGTCCTTTTCATAGTCAAACTCGTCAGCATTTTTGAACCGAACAAACCAGTAAACCCACGGAAGATCAGGATTTTTTCTTATGATTTTCCATGGAGTCCTGGCTGTATGATCGCACCATGCATCCGCGTCGTAGTGACTTCTAAAGTACCTCAAAAATTCAACCGTCTCTTCGTCTACATCAGTAAAAAGTAATTGATCAATAGTCCATGGAAAATTAGGATTTTCCATCATGTCATTTATAGTTGTAGCAGCACCCAATGTGAGCTTGTACCAACTCCACGGTTTGTCCGGAAACTCTTTTACTATATCAAAACTGTCAGCCCGTTCAGATAAAATGTCCCAGCACCATGGCTTGTCCGGAAACTCACGAATCCAGTTCCAATTAAAGTGTACTGAATTTGATATTACTCGCCAACTCCATGGCTCGTCTGGAAATTCTCGTACCCAATACCAATTCCAGTTACAGTGACTCGTAAGTAAAGTCCAGTTCCATGGTTTATCTTTCAAAGTCTTGAGTGTAATCAAAGACACTGCGGGATGTGAAGACAGTGAAACATAATTCCAGTCAGCATTTGGAAATCTTTTTATGTGTCTTACCAAACTAGAATACATTAGTACTTTTGTACACTATACTTTTAAATGATTTGTCAAGGTGTGTTTTCCATCTTGCTATTCTCACAGCCTCTGTGACTGATTGTGCCTTTATAGAATGTACAATCACAGCGTCCGAGAGTTGTACATCCCATACTCCATCATTCGTCTCTGAAGCCCAAAAGTTTTTTGAATTTACTCGTTCAAGCTCATAGACGGCGCCTATAAAAGAATCAGACATTACAGTTGTTCCGTTTGAGAATTTCCACACAAGTCCTTTGTTTTGCTTTGTAATTTTTCGCCTGAGCATACCGCAGCACGAGGAGTACATTTTCTTATTATACCGAGAGAAGTCTCTAATTTACCTTTCGTTCTTTCAAGAGGCTTTTCTCTTTTAAGTCTGAGTTCACCAGGCTCTGTTTTAACAGGCATGTCCTGTTTCGTAACAATCTGGTCTTGATAAAATTCACCTGGAATCCTCACTACACACGTGTCCCCATTCCTAAACTCTTGAATAGTCACTGTACCTCCAAACATCTCGAGACAAAATCTAGACGGTGCTCTTTTTGTGTGTGACACCTTTCCATTCATACGCTTCTTCATAAGTGTTATAAATTCACACTGGTCACCTTTGTTTATGGCGTACGCCTTCATACACTCCCAAGAACAAAAGTGCCCAGTCGTATAAAATGTATTCCCAGTAAAGTCGTACGGGTAATGTAACGATTCCCACTCAAAAGGATAACAGCACCACCAACAATGCGGTTTCATCTTAAAGACTTTAAGTTTCCTTTATTTAAATGCTTTTGAGTATCGATGTAGGCATACGAAACCTAGGCATGTGTCTCATTGACCCAGTGACAAAAAAGATTCAAAACTGGGATGCAACCGGAATTCCGCCAGAACATTCTGATGGTCTGTTCCTGTGTCTGAGAGATCACATGAGAGCTCGACCATGGACATTAACAGCTTCGAAAGTTCTCATAGAGAAACAACCAGACAAGAATAAAACTATGAAATCTGTAGAACATTTTCTTACAGCATATTTCATATGTAATGATCAGGATGTTCAGGTGTATGACGCCCGTCACAAAATACCAGACGTATCAGGACCAGGTAGAACAATGTATCTCAAACGCAAAAGAGTTTCTGTCGAACGTTGTTCAGCATTTTTGAAAGAAAACAATCCAGAATGGTACGAATGGTTCACGAAACAAAAGAAGAAGGATGACCTTGCGGACTCTGTAATGCAGGCTCTAAGCTTTTTCAACGCCGTGGACAAAAAACCTACAACCAAAAAGAAAACCCCAAGGAAACCAACACCAAATCAAAAAGATACTAAATATTCTAGAGCCAATCTTGCTTGGCTATACACGAATGGAATATCAGACAAGAGGTTTGAAAAGGACCTCAAGAGATACTACAGGGACGTTCAAGAAATGTTATCTGACTTTAATATTAATGACTAACAAAAGTTCGAAATTCATAATATTTGGTGTTGCTGGATTTGTGTCCAGTCTCATAATCTTAGCAGTCGTTTCTGTAATCGTGTACCTCTTCGCAACAAAGAAAAAGGAGGAGACACCTGCTCCAGAACCCGAACCTGCTCCAGAACCTGCTCAGCAAACAAGAGCCGCAGTAGTCGAAGAATGTCCTCAAAGTGAACCTACTCCAAAAACTACATGTCCGTATTCACCCTATACATACTGTTCAACAGATTCAATAAAGAATGTGTATGTTATTTCAGGTTGCGGACCAAGCACAAATCTACTGACTAAGCTTACCAGAGAGGGTAAAATATCAGGCGTCAATGATCCAAAAGTCATATATTGTTGCAAAAATCCAGATGTGTGTACAGAGGCTGGTATACGTTCTTACCCGTCAGTCATCTGCGAAAACACTCCCTCTGATATATATCAGGGGTACTGTGAATAATGGCAACTGCTCTGAGAGAACACGTTCTTTCCAAACTCACAGAGATGAATGAGAAGCACGCGAAGAATATCGAGGTTTCGATATTCAACTGGACTGTGAGGCGGTATCCGAAAAATGCATCCTGGGAAAACAAAGTGTTTAGAGAGGCTTACAAGCATCGTTTTCTGGAGTTGAAGCGCGCACTCGCAAGCGGTGGACTCCTTGAGCGCATCACGACAAAGAAAGTCAGGGCAAAGGACCTTGTGAGAATGGAGGCGGATACACTCATTCCTGACGGTCCTTACGCTCAGGCTCTCATGAGTGCAAAACAGCGCGAATTGGACATAGAGACTCAAAAGGCGAAGAACGATGAAGAGTACGAGGGCATCTTCAAATGCCGTAAATGCGGTAGCAAAAAGACTACATATTATCAGCTCCAGACGAGGAGTGCAGATGAACCCATGACTACATATGTCACATGCACAAGCTGCGATAATCATTGGAAATTTTCTTAGAGATTTAAAGAAAATGGTTTTGAGCTCCACAATGAGCCTTGTAAAAGTGTGGACCGAGATTGATGAAACAGGAAAGTGTGCATCACTTCCAGCAAAAATTGTTTCCAAGAAAGGAAACGTGTACAAAATCTCATACCTTTCTCCTACAGAAGATAGGGATGTAAAAAACAGACGCGTGTATAAATACGAAGATGAGGTTTACGAAGTATCAGATGATTCGATAACCGAGTACCTCGATTCTGATACTGAACTCGATTTTGGTTTTGAAGAAATTGAAGATGGTAAATTTGTAAAATGTGACTTGCTCGTGTGTGAAAATTCAGACGGGGATGATGATGAAGACTACACACCATCATCAGAAGATGAATCAGAGACGGCATCATCCGAAGACGACGGTGAGACTGATTTTGAAGACGACGACGAAAATTTTTCTGATTGATAATACTAAAATGAATAAAAATGCATTTTATATGGGTATTTTAATACTAGCTCTCGCGGCTATACTTTTCGCAGCAAATTTGAAACCGGCAAAAAAAGAGTCTTGTTGCGGTGTCTATTAAAGAACCACCACTAAAATGAATAAATGGACAAATTCGACCCTCAGAATATCGAACATGTAAAATGGTTAAAAAAGCTTACCGAGGCGAATACAGAGGACAAATTTAAAATTATAAGCAAGAATCCCATGGAGTGTGAGTTTCCGGCGACTGAGATGGTTCATGTACTATTTGGACTATGTGCCAAGTATACTCAGGCTATTTTTCAGAATAAAGCTGTTATTCTTCAGGAGTGAAACTTTTTGTTGAGACCATCTATATAAAAATTCATAGGCACATCCCAGTGTATCGCATTGCCTACAAGTCTATAGTCATTCTCTAATGTAATAATATCTAACATTCCAAAACAATTTTCAATGCAGAAATCTCGGATGTCATCCTCATACCATTGCTTTGTCGAAAGGTACTTCATGCGTTTTGGATAATTTTTGTCGTAAAAAATAGCATCTTCAAAATTAACAACTGGCCAATCATTTGTCAATTCATAGTGACTCTCGAGTATCTTTCCGAAATGAACTGCGTCAGACTTGTTTCGGAAAGAAAGAACAGATGTCCCATTTTTTTGAATCGTAAATATTTGTGCGAATAAATGAATCGTGTGAAATCTCTGTGTCCCACTTTTCATTTTTGTAACTGTAGGGGATTTAATTACCGTGGTCATTATTTAAAAACTTTAGACATATTGTCTTTAATGGAGGATCTAAGTATTCTCAGAGATTACAATGTCAAAGTGTACACAAAGGATGAAGATGACACTTTTGATATTATAAATCAGACACTCGAAGGGAACACAACTGAAGAAGCTTTCTATATTGTTGATATAGGAAAGATTGTGCGTCAGGTTCAAAAATGGAATGACCATCTTCCGAATGTAAAACCATTTTACGCAGTCAAGTGTAATCCGAGTGAACTCGTACTCAAAGTACTCTCAAGTCTCGATGTCAATTTTGATTGTGCATCTAAAAATGAAATTGCGGCTGTCGTGGGAATAACGAATGACCCTACTCGAATCATATTTGCAAATCCGTGTAAAATGTCAAATCAGATTAAATATGCCCGTGCGAACGATGTAGACTTGTTAACGTTTGATAGCGACAATGAACTCTACAAGATTAAACTGTACCACCCTTATAGTCGTCTCGTTATTCGCATACGCGTAGACGATTCATCATCGGTGTGTCGTTTCGGATGTAAGTTTGGTATAGACCCTTGCGACGCAAGAAGACTGCTCGAAATTGCAAAGACACTCTCTCTAAATGTTGTGGGTGTTTCGTTCCATGTTGGTTCAGGATGCAAAGACCCTGAATTGTACCGCAAGGCAATCACAGACGCAAAGTCTGTTTTTAATGTCGCTATGGAACTCGGAATGAAATTTGATACATTGGATATTGGTGGAGGATTTGAGGATTCATCTTTTGAAGCAACTGCAACTGTAATCAACGAATCAATTTCAGAAATTTTTTCGGGCGACTCGAATGTTACGTGTATCGCAGAGCCGGGTAGATTTTTTGTATCGTCGAGTCACACACTTGTCGTAAATGTAATTGGAAAGAAGAATGTCGAAAACGGTTTCGTGTATTATCTGAATGACGGTATGTATGGTTCTTTCAATTGTGTTCATTTTGATCACGCACACCCAGTCGTGTGTCCGTTCAATGAACGCGACGGTCAAAGATACAAGTCTGTGATTTTCGGACCTACATGTGATTCTATGGACAAGATTTCAGACGAGGTTCTCCTTCCAGAATTGGCAATTGGAGAATGGTGCTACGTCGAAAATTTTGGAGCCTATACATGCGCAGCCGCAAGTGGGTTCAATGGGTTTACGAATGCAAACAACGTAAATATTATGACCGCTTGATTTTCAAACTCGTTTGATCTTCTCCCACATGAACATTTCACATCCAAATTCTTCATAAATTACAGATGCGGCTTTTTCTGGATCAAAGTCGCTCGAACAACAAAACAGGTCCAAGTACACCCGATCTTTTTCTGGGTACGTATGCGCCGAAAAATGACTCTCTGCGAGGACTATAACACCAGTCGCACCGTGTGGATCGAATTGATGGAACGCACGTGAAACCTCATTGAGTCCGAGTCTTTTTACGACGCGTTCCATTGTGTTTTCCAGTATTTCAACAGTGGTGTACCCGGCTACGTCACCTTCAATGAATCCTAGTATGTGTGACATTTGTCTTTTAATATATAGCTAAAAAATTTTAAGTAGTTCAGAAAAAAAAGTACATAATTACTAAATAATGAAAGTACCAAGACGCACTAGAAAGTCATACGTGTACGAATATGTAACACCGAGTACACCGTCCACATGGGGTCAAAAGAAGAAAAAGGCTGTACGTGAGCGGAAATTTAATATGACTGCGCTCCCGCCCAATTTCATCTCTCGAATGGCGAATCTCTTGATCAAAAATAACACGGTAAGTTTTGTGAAAGCAGTTCCTTCTTCAGTGCGTGCTATACAGCCTAGACTAAATGTTCTGAAACCAAAATACACGAGAGACAATATTGAAAAAATGAGACGTTACGAAATAGCCCTTATGACTGGATTAAATACAAATATAGCGAATAATTATTACGCCAATTTTCCTAATAGTATTAATCATTATAATCAATATCAAAAAGTATTTGGTAAATATGCATTAATGTACGGATCTGGGTATTACAAACAGCTCGCTAATAATATGAGACCTACCGCTCAAGCTCTCGCTCGACAAGGGACAAATACCAGAAATTTACGTTGGGTAAAAATGCCCAAAAATTGGAGACCATACGTAGGCAAACAAAAAGAAACGTTACATTGGCTCGCACATTCCGCAAATGGTAAAACCCAATACAAGTTTTTTCCTTATAAAACACAAAAAGGCACTCTCACAATTTCAAAAAATGGCACGACTCAACATCACAGAAACGCGCTCAACACATATGTTTTTCCTACATATGTAAATTTTTAAGTAGTGTGTACTAGGACCTCCTAAAATCAATTACAAAAACAAAGCAAAAGCGATGGATATGTACGTACCGACCGCTTCTGACGCGTTCATTTTTGTGGTTGGGTTGCTTTTGGGGTACGCTGTAAAAACTGTGAGGTACTATTCGTACTCGCCGCCAAACCTCACACACAGGTATACATACAAAGAGATTGTACAGTTTGTCGGAGGTAAGCCCATGCTCAAGAAGGGTGCTCTTTTTGGGAGCAGGAATGTGGCTATCATTATATCTCCTTCTGTCGATATTCAAGACAATACAATATATTTTACTGGCTCGTTCCATAGGGGGTGTTCTCCTGCGGATCCTGGGCACCAGAGCATCGAGTATTCGTTAAACAAGAATATGAACGAGTACAAGGGTTCTATTCATATTTTTGTAAAGATTCGTTCCAATGAGTACTCGTTCATTGGAACGGGTCTTAGGAATGGGGGGTACTTTGTTACCGAGCGCAATGCTCGAGATGTTCTTGTGTTTCCCATTCGATACGTGTCTGGAAACTTGGCGGCTGTCATGGAGGTGTTGGGCGAAGACGCGTCGACTTCTTCGAGTTCTTAGTTGGATGTGGATATAGGGGCGAGATAGAAACGCAGCTCTCCTAGATTGGCGATGGTGTACTTGAAGATTATAGGTGTTTCATCGGATTCTTGAATAATTTGGACAAGTGGGCACAGTATAGTGGCTTTTGTAAACATGGACAAATACTTGAGACTGAAACCTCCTACAACTTCATTTTCTACCGTATCAGTTTGTTCTATCGTCGTCTGTTTCTCGGCAAAGTCACCCTCGCATGCAAATTCTACAGAATTTCCAAAACGTCGAATCAAAAGTTCTGAACCAATGTTTGACATGTCTCTTACAATTTTCTGAAAATCAATCGAAGGAATTACAGTTTCGTGTTTTTCAGAATCGTCTCCTTCGGGAATTTCTAAAAGGTCTTCATTCAGATCCAAAAGTCGAATATTAAACTTACTCGTACTCTTTTTTGATTCGTTTGAAACTGTGATTACGAGATTTTCATCAGTGTTTGTGATTGTTAGTATGTCGCTATTTGAAATGGACTTTAGAAGTTTGAATGTGTTTGATACATTGATACCAAGAATTGCATTCGAAGGACACGAATACTCTTCGAAATTTTCAGCATCAAGTTTTACATACACGAGAGTTACACGAGCAACGTCAAATGCTATAATTTTCATGCCAGAAGAATCAAAATAAACATTCACGTCATTTATAATTTCCTTTAATACTTCGAGTAAAGATTTGAATGCTATCGCTTGTACCGTCTTTAGATACATCCTTGTTTCAATTGTTAATGTTCTTTTTAATATCCTGATATGCTTCATTCACTGATGTGTCAATCTTCTTCTGAAGGGTTTTTGTCATTGGTGGGGCGAGTGAAATGCCATAAGCGTCCAGAGGAAATCCATCTCCAATCTCGTCAAAAGGTTCATCAAAACTTGCAACTGCACAAGACGAACACCATCCGCCTTCAAAGTTTGTGGGTATCATAGCCTCAAGCCATCTGAGAACTTCTATACCCGAGTGACGCTCGCCAGTCGAAGTTATAACGACTGGTACACGCTTTAACCCTTCAGGGACACCCTGTCTATTTATGTTATGAGTCTTTACAATTGGGATGAGCACCGGATGGTCCTTTATAAAATTCAAAACTTCGAGGCAATATGGACACTTTTCACTAAATACGAGCATTCCTGCCATGGTATTTTTAATATGAATTGTATTTTAAATGAGAGAATTGATCGCAGTCGTAGCAGGTCTCGGTGTTCTCATGTACCTCATGAGAAACGAAAAGGCTCCGAGTATAGGACCTCAAAAACTCATTGAAGGTTTCGAACCAGAACTCTTACAGAACACACTTAATCTCATACAGGAGAGAGAACCGAACGTGTACCCTATAGACACTGTTTATTTCCAGGAGAGTAGCGGTGGTATGTACATTGGTAGATTTATGTTTCTGAATACTGATGGGTTTTATGGTGTACAGTACGATGTAGAGACGGATGGTACCACGATAACAAGTTTGAAAAAGACTATTCCTCCAGAGTACAAGAGTCCTTTCAATGGATACTCACTTGCTGAAAAGTACAAGAATATTTCAAATGTAAGTGCACCCGTTCCAGACATGAATAAGATTCATGTAAATTTAAAGACTGAAAATATGTTTGGTTTTTATCAGAGATGATTTCAGCCAGAGAACTCGAAGAAAGAAACAAAGCGAAACACGATGTAAAGAAGGAACTTTTCAAAAGAATACTCACACAAATGTGCAGAAGAATAGACATGTTTCATTCACTCGGCAAAACTGAATGTACACTCACAGTTCCTGAATTTATTTGGGGATACCCCGCCTATGATGTACTTCAGGTTACATTCTATATGCACAGACAACTTGTCAGACTCGGGTACCGTACGAGTATTCTGGGAGCAGGACTTTTACATGCAGCATGGGGACCACCTCCCAAAAAGAAAACTAAAACGACACGTAAACAACTCGAACAGGACCTGCCTACTTTTGCAAACTTGAGAAAAGCCGCGGATGATTTACGTAAAAAATATACATCAGGTACTAATAAATGAAACCAATCCAGTGGTTTTCAGAAGAGATTACTGATGTTGTTAAACCAGTGATTCGTGATTTTTTCATAGACGTTTACGAAAAACCTGAAATGTACCTTGATCCGGATGCAAAAGATGGCGGAAACCAACTCATAAAATTTCAAATGGCTTTGAAAAAGGTTCCTAATTGGACAACGACTCAGATTAAAAAACAAATTGATGACATAAAACACAGTTGCCCCGGTTTCAAACAACTTCTCATCGCTTTATTTGTGACGTACATCAATAAAATTTCAAAAGATATCAGAACGAGTTCAAAGGCTCGTCGTCTCGATGTGAAACTTCCATCCGATGAAACATTTGTGCACACGTGTTTTGTAAACTGTGCACACAATCTCTACGAAGACCCATACGTTATGAAAAAATCAGAGTATGAACGGGCATCAGAACTCGACAGACGTTTAGAAAAGTGTATTCACAATGCAATTCGAAAACTCATTCCTACACTTGATATAATAAACAATTATATTCCTGCACTTGGAGATGAAATGTCATTCAATTCTGATCAACCACAAACTACTACTGCTACTTCAGAGCCAGAACCAGAGCCAGAGCCGGAACCAACTGAAACAGAGCCAGAGCCGGAACCAACTGAATCAGAAGAAAAAGCGGAGGAACTCAAGGGTGACGAGCCAAAGACTATCGAGACTGACTTGTTTCCAGACGCACCAGATAAAATATCTACAAAACAGTAAATGGAAAAGTACATGAAAAATCCACTGAGTGCAGCACTTTTTGCTGCATTTGTAACCATGATGGCTGTTTATTTTACAAACAAGGATAAAGATAAAAATCTTCCAAATTCAACGTATACGAAACCAGCTTTGTTTGTGGGTCTTCTTGTATATTTCATAGTGTATTCAGGAAATGGTCAATATGAAACAATATCTAAAGAACCTTTTTAAAGACGACGGTGACTAATAAATCAAAATGGCTATGAGCGTGACAGCATTTAATGAAACTATGGACCAGTTTCTCACAGAACTCAATCTCACATTCCCAGAAAACAAGGCTGTTATTAAATTTCAGGCTGCATTCGAACTCATGAAACAGACTGCTCCTTCTAAGATTATCGATAATTTCATGGGTTCCGTAAAGCCGTATTCCCAAAAGATTACATCAAAGGATGAGTCTTTTATTCTGGATGATAGTAAAAATATCGAAGCACTCGCAGGTATTGACCTCGTAGGTATGTGGGGTCAGGCGAGCGACAATACAAAGAATGCAATCTGGCAATATTTGCAAACACTTGTATTTATAGGCACTACGGTGATGATTTTTCCAAAAGATACTATGAATATGATTGAACAAGTGGCTGAGAAGTGTGCAGGTCAGATTGATCCAGCATCTATCATGGAACTTATGAATACAATTTCTCGACACAAATAAATGGAGGAAATTTTTAGATCAGATAAGATTTTACAATTTTGGCCTTCAGAAAAACAGTCACCAAGAGAACGCGCCTTGGCAACAACCAGGTTTATACTTTACGCGTCGTGCATACTCTATCTTATACGTAGAGATGTGAAAATTCTTCTCGTAGGGGCTGCTGCTCTTTTTGCAGTGTACTACATGTACAAGAATGGAATGATTAAAGATACAGGCTACAGGTACATGAAAAAATCTGCAAATGGAAATGTCATGAATAACGGTCTCGATGGACCACCAGACAGGGCGTCTCTCAAGAGTTCATGGGATCAGATTCATCCATTTATGGAGGGTAGATGGTTCGCTGAGCACAATTTTTATACAGCACCAGACTCTGACAATGAAAAATTCATGAAGAATGCATACAGTAACCTTATGATGCCTGTATGCAGAGACAATCCAGAGTTTTGCGACCCTGATTCCTCAATGGGCAGAGGAGTTGAATTTGTTCAACATAGAGCTGGGTTTGGAGGAACTGTAAAGAGTTAAAACTTTTGAGAGGTTATAGTAAATGGATATTCAGACGCTCGTCGAAAATGATGACATCCTCAGACCTCAGACCACATTCGGTTACAAAACTGGATGGGCATCAAAACCATTTGACTTTCCAAATCTATACATAGAAGAACCTTTTCCTATAAAGACTTGGAATCCAATCGATACATACGCTGATGACGTGAATAAGCGATTCGAAGAGAGATATGGACAACAGCGAACCGTTGGACAAGGCAATTGACAAGGCTAAAAAGCCTTGGACCTTGGACTTTTTTCCCAGTAAACTAGTAAATGGATCCATGGTCCATAGCTGCGATAGTAGGTTTGGCTTTTGCGGGAAAGAAACTGAGTGACGATGAAAAAAAGGAACAGGAACCGTCAGTACTGTTGAGTAGTAAACCATTACTTGATGAAGACAGGTGCCCTGACAAGTCCACAAACCAGTTTTATAGTTTTTATTCAATGGACAAGCGTAATATGACACCAGATATTGGTAGAAGTATAGACAGTGATTTTAGACTCAAACCAAAATGCGAGACTTCTAGTCTACAAGACAGAAAACCTCAATTGGTTCACGGACAACCAGTGTACAATTTGTACGATCGTCAGGGTGTCTCGAATAAAATGAATAATCTTCAGCCCATTGAACGTAAGAATATAGGTCCAGGATTGGGTGTTGACTCGAGTGTTCCAGCAGCAGGAGGATTTCAGCAATTTTTCAGAATTCTTCCAAATAATCCAAATGATGAGAGACTCATTCAATTAGAAGGAAACATGGGTGGACCCGTAGATGCTGTTGTGAAAGGAGCTCCTGCAAATGCTGGAAAACTCACACAGTTTCCAGACAAGACGTATACATATGAACCTGCTCAGAATAGTGGTCAGGGTCAAGGTGGTGCACTCCGTGGTTCTGAGGGTCGCCCAGAATGGATAAAGATGAATAGACCAACTATACGAGACCAGACTGGTTACAGAGGTGAAGATGACATACAGTATGGTATTTCACAATACATGGTGTATCAAGGGTATGGAGATTTGTCTTTGTCCAAAGGCGAGTCTTTGTCCAAAGGCGAGTCTTTGTCCTCAACATGGAAAAAACTTCCACATATCACTGACAATAGAAGTAAAGAGGACCGTTCAGGTAACGGACAACGAATGAATGTAAGAGCTGACCCGTTGGATGCAGGAGGACTCGTTTCAAATCTGAGAAGAGAATACCGTACCGATGAACCAGGTCCTGTGAATGGAACACGATTCCAGCAATACAAGGATGCAGAATTTTACAAACTCAATGAATTCAAGACTGTTCCAAATCCATTTATTAATAATCTTTCACTCGCAAAGGATGTACTAAAGAATAACCCAATTGCTATAGCACCACTAAGCGGTTAAAATGGATATGGGGGTCTACTTTGAATGAAGAAGAAATCAGAGAGTGGGTAGACATTACAAATAAACGAATTTTCGAATGTGAAGACGACGAAGGTGAAACTATCGAAATAAAAAAATAATCGCGAGTTACATTAAACCATGTCTGGCGGAATCACTCAGTTGGTGGCTACTGGAGTTCAGGATGCATACCTCTCAGGGAATCCAGAAGTTTCATTCTTCCGTTCAAGTTACAAGCGTTACACACATTTTGCATCAAATATAGAACGTCAACTCATTCAAGGTACACCTACATCAGGTGGTACTTCTCTTGTTCGTTTCGAGAAGAAAGGTGACCTTCTGAGTCACGTGTACTTTGTAGTGAACAATATGACTATCAATTTATTAAATCCAACCAGAGACTGGTCTACTGTCATAGATAAGGTTGAACTTCTGATTGGTGGTCAAATTATTGATACCCAGGATTATCCTTGGTCTTCAGCTATAGAGCCAATTGTTGGCGCGAGCACATTCTCAAACAGAGAATTTACCGAGAATACATCCGCCGGTTTCTACCCACTGAAATTCTTCTTCTGTAAAGATTGGCAATCGGCTCTGCCTCTTGTGGCTCTGCAGTACCATGATGTAGAGCTGAGAATCACTTGGTCATCTAATTTGAATTTGTCTGAAACCGAGTCTGTAGTGTGCTGGACTCGATTCATTTACCTGGATAAAGACGAGCGTGAGTTCTTTGCCAAGAAATCTCATGATATTCTCATCACACAGGTTAATCGTTCAGTGATTAGCCCAGTGAGCTCGTATGAGTTTGCCCTTTCACAGCCAGTCAAGTACATTGCATTCGAGTCTAATAATTACACTACAGTATACACTAACCCCGTGGGAGGAGTTTCAAACTGTGCTGCTCTTCAATTCAAGATGCAGATTAATGGTAATGATATTGGAGAGTCTCGTTCTCTATTCCAATGGGCTGATGTAAATCAGTACTACCTGACTCCTTTCGGTTACAAACCATTCACTGGAGTTACAACTACTGCAAATGTGGCTATAGTTCCATTCTGTCTCGACACTTCCAAACTTCAGCCAACTGGCACTCTCAACTTCTCTCGTATAGACACGTTCCGTTTGGTCGCACCATCAACATCTGGGTTCCACCTGATTGCAAAGGCAAAGGGTCCAGCTTCTGGTAGATTCTTCTACGCAGTCAACTACAACATTCTGCGTATCCAAAATGGAATGGCGGGTATTCTGTACGCCTCTTAAAATGTTTCTCTAGAATAAGGACTCCATGAAAAATGGAACGTCACAAAGCTATAGCGATACCAATGTGTTTCATTCAAGGCGAGCCACACTTTCTCATAGTCCATGACAAAAGATTCAGAGAATGGACATTTGTCACTGGAGGGTGTCGTAAGCGAGAAATATTCAATCCGCTAAGATGTGCCCTAAGAGAACTCGAGGAGGAAACTCGAGGAGTCGTAAATATTACAAACGGAGCATATTCTTATTTTAAATTTTCAGTCAAAGATTGTTGCGAGGTTCTAAATGTGTATCACGTATACATTATAGATTTTCCAATGTCTCTTGTCGACCAGGAAAAAATAATATTACAATTTCATTCACGAAAGGAACTCATGGATACGAATCAGATTCGATTCAGAAAACAGTACGATGAAAATGACCACATAGAATTTGATACAATGGCGGGTATCCAGTATCGTAAAAATATATGGACGATGATAAAACAGAGCGTTCTTGATAACATAGAATTTCATGATGCACTCTACGCAAAGGACAGAATCCCTTTTAATATAAAAAAATAAAACGCAAATACAATAATGAAAAACATAGACAGGTGGAGAAGTGGAAAAAATGTAACCCACCTTCTTTTAGACGGAGGTACGCTCTCTGTAAAAGAAGATGATGATGGATTTACGTGTGCATATGTGAGAGACTTGTTGAATGGTGAACGTCTTTTTGTTGTAGAAAAAAAGACTCCTCAATTTCGGTTTTTTGTAGATATTGATTACGTTGATGACGAAACACCTCTCGATATTGAAAAGGTGTGCACAGAATTACACAAAATTGTAAATTTAGGTCCGTGCTACATAGCAAAAGCACACCCTAGACAAACCCCAAAAGGTAAAAAGTATGGAGTTCATGTCGTATGGTCTGAATCAGTTGTTGATAAACCAATGGCTCAGTCTTTACGTCTAAAAATTCTCAGAGAATTTGGTGATGAATCTTGGGAAAAAATTATAGATGGGAGCGTGTATTCTGGTAGCGGACTTCGAATGATTTGGTCTTTCAAGAATGAACAAGGTAGTACTCAATATATACCATGGGCTAAAATTTCAGACTCATTTGAAAATTTTTCAAACGTGTATCCATGTGTCGAATATATAAATTTGTTCAGTATACGCACTCGTGAAGAGTTTTCTTCGTCCGTCTCACACGAGTCAACTTCAGAACTCGAAGATTTCATCAGGAAAAATTTACCAGGTCAGGAAAATGCACGAGTACTCAAAATGCAAAAGTGTAAAAACAAAAAGGATTACTGGGTCAGTACAAATTCAAGGTACTGTGATCGTGTAAAGAGAGAACACAATGGTAATCACGTTTGGTTTAATATCAAACCAAGTGAATTGTCTATATGCCAGATGTGCCAGGATGATGATTGTAAGAATTGGAAAGGACGACTTTACAGGTTTCCTTCTCGACTAATACCAAATGAGGGAAGTTTGGATACTGGTTCTCATCGTGTTATCAGTGATTATTTTCCGGACGGATGGAAAAAAATTTGACACAGTGACACTCGAACGGTATTCAAACTTTGCACCAGAAGTATGGGAACGATTTAAGATTACAAAAAATACAAAAGAGCTCGAACGTTTGTCTCTTTACATTCCAGAAGAATATCAAAAAGATTACGGTAAAGCGTTTAAAGAATACACGTTGAGTTTAGACCAGTATGGAACCGAATACGAGTCGAACTACGAGATCAGGGAGACTCGTAAAGCCGCCTGACAGATACACACCAAACGAAAAAGTTGAAGATGATTATGCATCAGATGAATATGACACTGATAGTAACTCTGACAACGACGACGTACCTTCTCTTTATTCATCAGGAGAGGAAGATGATGACGACAGTGAAGGTAGTCTCAAAGATTTTATAGTTCCAGATTCCGATTCGGATTCAGACTCTTAAAAAAGTTTCTAGTACAAATAATAATGATCGTTATTGCTTCTTCGACTCCTCAGCCAGTAAATATATTCAATAGAAATAAGGGTAGAGCTTTAGAAAAGATTCGTATCCAAAAACTCAAAAATTGGCACGAAGGTGTAAAAAAGATTGCTCGTTCAGAGATAGATTTTATAACTAGTATATTCAAGGACGAAGATGATAAAAACATTGAAGATCGGGATTGGTTACGAGATGATGAAGAGAGCGACTACGAAAAGGGAGACGGGTCGCTGGTTGAAAAAGACTCTTGAAACATCAGGACCTACATACATAAAAATTGGTCAATTTATAGGAAATAGACCTGACCTATTTGGTTCTGAAATTTCAGATGAAGTTTCAAAATTACAAAATCAGGCGAGTGTAACATTCAAGTCTAAAAAACCAGCTGGACTTAAAAAAATGGACCAAAATCCTATAGCATCAGCTTCGATAGCACAGGTTCACAAGGGGGTATTACCAGATTCAAGAGTCGTTGCTGTAAAGATTAAAAAACCATTCGTAGATGAACAACTTTCGAATGAACTTGGAGAAATTAGACTTGCATTTGAATTTTCGAAAATGTTTATGAAAGAGATGACACTTTTGTCCGATTGGTTTGATGATTTTGAAAAAAATGTCAAAGATGAACTCGACTTTACAAATGAAGTGAACAATATTGAATACTTTTACAAATTGTATAGAGATAATGACTACATTCGAATTCCAAGAGTTTTACCTGAATTATCAAATAAAGAGTGTATAGTCATGGAATACCTTCCTAGTAACCCAATAAAGACATGTAGTGACCCGTCCACTGTATCAGAGGGGCTTATGAATCTCTTTATAGAGCAGATACTGTACCATGGAGTTATTCACGGAGACTTGCACGCAGGTAACCTTGGAGTTATAGAGTCCAGAGGGTCACCTCTGTCCAGAGGCGGATCTTTGTCCAAAGGAGTGTCTTTTTCCAACGACCCGTCGTTGTCCATCGTCATGTATGATTTCGGAAACATCGTCAAAATACCAGACTTTTATCAAAAGTCTATGAGAGAACTTCTCATA
>JACCDW010362494.1_pt1 | contig 55768 bp, 122 predicted proteins | sample 7449781 | NCBI WGS metagenome assembly JACCDW01 (sample SAMN15323449, study PRJNA562643) | freshwater metagenome | isolation source: river surface water | place: USA:Blue River Watershed | collected 2017-08-18
GGATTTTTAGTTTTCGTTCAGTTAGTAAATCATTTAGTTCATTGATAAACTTGCTGACAATCTTACGCATACTGAGTTGATCGAGCTTGCTGAATTTAACAATGCCGTCGAGTCGGTTACGGAACTCGGGCTTGAAGTAATCTTTAACAGCCTTGTCGTCCTCACCTGTGCGTTGCAGGTCACGGCCAAAACCAATGGCGTTCTTTTCGTTATCTGCCGCGCCCAAGTTACTAGTTAAGATAACGATACAGTTACGGCAGTCAGCTTTCTTACCGTTACTGCTGGTGACCATACCTTCATCCATTAGAGTTAGCAAGATGTTAGAAACATCTGGGTGAGCTTTTTCAATTTCGTCCATAAGGATGATTGCATTGGGGTTTTTCTCAACATCACTAATTAACATGCCGCCGCCGAGATTGCCATCATCATATCCCACATAGCCGGGGGGAGCACCAATAAGTTTAGCAATACTATGCTTCTCTTGATACTCACTCATGTCATACCGTAGTAGTTTCATCCCGAGATTCTCGGATAGCAATTTGGCAAGTTCAGTTTTACCTGTACCAGTTGGGCCCAGGAACAAGAAGCTACCAATCGGTTTGTTCATAGCTTTTAAACCTGCACGAGCAACATAAATCTTTTCAAGTACATTGTCAACAGCAGAATCTTGACCAAACAGTCGTTCTTTGATCTTTGACTCCAAACTAGTAACGGCTCCGTTACTGTTGGTTTGTCCAATTTGCTCAACTGGGATCTTAGTAAACTTACTGATAGCATCAACAATGTGTGCTCGTGTTACCTTAAAGTCCACTGTTTTAATTTTTAGTTTTGCACAACATACATCAATTAAGTCAATTGCTTTGTCAGGCAATTTCTTATCTGCTTGATATCTTACACTGAGATCAACTGCGGCATCAATTGCTTCGTTAGTAATTTCGCCACCGTGGAAACTTTCAAACTTTTCTTTAAGCCCGCGGAGAATATCTTTAGCTACTTGTGGTGTTGGCTCGTCTACTGTAATACGCTGGAAACGGCGCATTAATGCTCGATCCTTTTCAAAGCTCTGACTAAATTCTTCCCATGTAGTGCTTGCGACAACTTTAATTTGGCCCTTTGTGAGGGCAGGTTTGATCATGTTGCCGAAGTCAACGCTAGAGTTGCTACCCGAGCCTGCGCCACGCATCTGATGTGCTTCGTCGATAAACAGAATAGCTTTGCCTTTTAGTTTAAGTCCTTTGATAACATCCTGGAACTTTTCTTCGAACTCGCCGCGGTATTTACTGCCAGCAAGTAGACTTCCGATGTCTAGGTTGTAGACAGTGTAATCTTTGAGATATTCTGGTACATTGCCATCTACGATATTAAGAGCCAGTCCTTCGGCAATTGCAGTCTTACCAACACCGGGGTCACCAATTAACAAGACATTGCTTTTGTTACGCTTGGCTAGAGTTTCTGCAATCTCATCTAGTTCGTAGTCACGACCGATTACTGGATCAATTTGTCCTTCTTTGGCAATCTTGTTAAGGTTGGTACAATATTGCTCAATGAATTCATCTACTTTGCTCTTAGAAATTTCTTTCTGGTGTGCTTCTTCTTTGTAGTGTTTATTATAAAAATCCACTAACTTAGCACGGTCCAGACCATACTTTACCATGAAGTAGTGTGCGTAACTATTTGCTTCTGCATGAATGCTCAGGAATAAGTCAATTACTTGAATGTGACTTCTTGCACTAAACAGTACCTGTGTAAATGCACGATTAAAAACTCTTTCTAGCCCATGGGTCTTTTTAGGCTCGTCGAGGTCATCCTTAACCAAGTCGTTCAACCCAATTAGGTATAATTCAACATCGTGAACTAAGCCGTCAACATCAATACCAAAGTCGTTTAACAAATCATTAAACGGTTTGTATTTTACAAGGCTCAACATAACATGTTCGATAGTTACATATTCGTGTTTGAGGGATTTAGCTGAACTTGTGGCTTCCGCAACAATATGATCAATTTCGGGATTTGTTTGTAGCATAAAAATATTTATTTGGTGGTCGTTATCTTGCGAATAGATTCTAATTGGTCGTTTGTTAAATTAGTTGGTACTGTGATGTTTGCAATTAAGTAAAGATTCCCTCTTATGTTTGGTTGATTGGTGGCATACAGTCCATGTCCGGTAACTTTGAATTTGTTACCAGCTTGTGTTCCTGCAGGAACAACGAGTTCAAATTCTTTTCCATCCAGAGTAGTAAATTTAACCTCACAACCTATTATAGCATTAAGACAGTCAATGTCAACGGTTGTGACTAAATCAATGCCGTGTATTTGAAACTGTGGAATGGGTTCTACAAAAACCTGGACAAACAAATCGCCTCTTTGCAAAGAAGTAAAAAAGTTATCTCCTAGACCTGGGTATTTAATCTGAGTGCCATTGGTAGCACCAATTGGGATTTCTACTGATACTGTTTCTCTAGTGCCATTTGTAGTTTGTAAACTGATAATTCTTTTTTGTGCAGTTAGAGTTTCTGGCAGTGTTAGAGATACTGATACACGCAGGTCTTTGTTTCTTTTTTGTTGATGCCTTCCGCCAAAGTGAAATCCAAACTGACTGAATATATCTTCCATACCCGGAGGCATATTTCCATGCACACCAAAATCTTGAAAGTTAAACGGACGACCTTGCATGGGATTATCGTACTCGGACCGTTTTTGAGGATCGCTCAATACTCGATATGCTTCTTCGATCTTTTGAAACATTCCGGTATCACCACCTTTGTCGGGGTGATGTTTACTTGCCAATCTACGATAAGCTTTTTTAATGTCTTCCGGACTGGCAGTTTTATCTACCCCTAGTGTTTCGTAATGTGTTGTCATTGCTAAAAAGAAAAAGTCCTGTACACTATTATACAGGACTTTTGTGGTTAAGTCAAATCACTTCTTTTCAGGAACTTTGGTGCCTTCGACTTTTTTGTGTACCTTAATGGTTTTGCAAACTTGCTTGTCTTTGCCATCTTTGTCCTTGATGACTTTACCTGCTTTGTCTTTTGCTGGCTCGCAAACTTCTTTCATTTCGCCGCCTGCAAATGCTAGACCCGATACTGCAATTGCTAATAGTGCTAGAATTTTTTTCATGATGTTTTCCTTAATTTTTTGGATGTTTGTGTCCACAAACTGGGCATTCTTCGTTACTCATACTTACTCCTTGCTCTTTTTTGGTGCAAACTTTTCGCTTGCGGTAAAGCCCAATCCGGCAATCACAATGTACATCATTGATTCAAAAACCGGAAAGTCGACTTTTAGGTCCCAGAACAAGTCTGCTATAAATGCCATAGCACATAGTAAGAATGCCAAGGCTGTTATGACACGCTTGCTACTAACAACATTGTCATTACCGTCGCTTAACATTCTACTTAACCAAGACATTTTAGCTTCCTTAGATCAACGGTTGTGGGAAATCTGGAACAATTGCTTTGCCACTGGCGGTTGTTGCAATTGGTGCAGGTACGCCTCCGAACCCGCCTCCGCCAAAGCCGTTTGCAGCCGGGAAGCCGGTATTGGTTCCGAAGCCATTTGCTGACGATACGCCAAATGCTGAAGAGTTGCTAGATGATGAGTTGAATCCGCCATTTGACGATCCTCCGTTGGTTGGTGTTGGACTTGGTGGGCGGTCCCATCCCTTGTTTGCAGCCTCTAAAGCCTTTTTCTGTGCTTCTGGGTTGTTACCAGCTAACATGATACCTGATAGTGTACCTGTTAGGAATGTAGCAATAGGAACAATAAGTTCAAAGAACTTTTGATCAATTGGGCTAATTGCGTTTAGTGGTTGTGTTACAAAGATTAGAGAATATAACACAACAAACACAATACCGAACAATGTCAATGACAGACAAATGCCGATAAAGAATTTTAGACGAGCCATTAACTGCTCTTCGGTGTATAGTATTGATTCTGTATTATTTTCCACAGTTTGCTCCTTGTGTTGTAGGCGCTGCCACACACGCTTGGGTAGCTGGCGCAATTGGTTGAATAGTTGTTTGATTTTGTCCATCTTTTGGCGGTCCTAGTCTAGGGTCTCTTTGCCCTTTGAAAATATGTTCGGGGCAAGTTCTTGTTACATCACACTGAGGTGGCTTGCAAAAATCTTTATCCCAGTTTGCTGGATCTTGGCAAGGATAGCGGAATCTATCTCCGCTAAAAAATGCTAGTCCCAGTGGTAATAGCAATAGTAGCAACAGCCACTTTACTAATTGTTTATCTCCCATTGTTTACTCCTTTATTATTTAACAATGCCTTCGAATATTCGTTTTTGTACTTCGTACCATTCTCTCCAAGTATCAACTTTCATTGAACACTCGTAGTATGCTGAATAGTTAGCATTAACAGTGGTACTAATATCACTTAGCTTTGCGTCATTGTTAAGTTTTTGCAGTTTCGGACAAGCTTCTGAGAACTTGGGTGGTTCAGGAAACTTGGCTACTACCGGAACAGTGGTACTGCATCCTGTTAGTAATACTGCTAATCCTATTAGTAGATATTTCATTTTGTTGGCGGCTCCGCTGATTGATTATGTGCGTTAATGAAGTCTTTGGGGATTTCGCATATGCCACCGGGTGCAAACTTTACATCATACTTGACAATCTCTCTGTCGATGAATTGTTTAACAACAATTTCTTTGCCTTTGATAATCTGAACTTTTTCTGCTGTTTTCTTTTCTAATGCTAGATTTGCTTCTTTTGCCTGAGTCTCAGCCTTTTCAACTTTGGCTTCCATTTCGCGAACACGCTCACGCCATTGCATTTCTGCGCTGTATCCACCTTTGAAATATACACCTGCGGTTAGAACTACTAAGCTAACTATCTGTGCAATATTTACATATCTGGCTAGCGGCGGGAACCATCGCAATAAACGATTGATTACAAAGAATGTTAAAACTGTACTGACTACACCTAACACTAATATTGCATTTACAATAAAAGCTAAAAATGCATCTGGTAAGAAGTGTAGTAGCCACATGTTTAAAACACCAATCCTATTGCAAGCCCGATAACAATGCCGGCAAAAAATGCACTAAGCATTTCGTGCTGAGTCCAAATTTGCAAACGATCTAAGTCTCGACGATCTTCCAATTTACTCACCTAATACATGCAATGCATGGTTGTAATGTTTAATACGATCTTCAAGACCGATAGTACCACCATTAATTCGTTTAGTTAATGTGAGGATATCGCCTTTATCTGCCCATTGGTTTAGATTATTAGCTTCCCAGAACCAAGCGGCACTTTGAACACAACCTTCGAATGTTGTTAAATGTTCGCTGGCTTCTTCAACTGAAATTTCTAAACTTTGTGCATAACGAGTGTAGTTGTCTTTGCCAGTCAACTGAATTAAACCACGACCGCAGTAACGGAACCCATCTCCCGACGCTTCGTCACCGTTACCCATACGGTTTGCATAGACTCTGTTAGCAATTGCTTCCTGCTTGTTAGGCATGTTTGCATATTGATTTGCTAGATCGTCTGTTGGGAAATACTTAGGGAAAATTTTACGAAGAGTTACCGCTCTGTAATTTAAGTTTTCTTTGATAGCTTTAAAACCGCCGCTTTCGTGGGCACACTGGGCTAAGAAAGCAGCTAGCCTTTTTGTGGTATTAATATCGTAGTCAGGAAGGATCTGGCATAAAGCGTTGTACCAGTGGTCAATGTAAGGATTGCCAGGTACAATTTGTTTAAGCTGATCGAGGGTAAGTGGTAAAGCACTCATTGAAAATCTCCTATTCTGATGTATTTAGCAAAAAGGAGATTTTTGGATAATATTGGGTTATATTAAATAATGCCAGCGGCAGCTCTTAAACTCTCAGTGAATTCATTTTTAGGAGCTTTAGTTGTTACTTTTACCCCAGCCGCTGCCTTGAGTTTATCTATGTCGGTACTACCAAACTTTTGCTTGTAATCATCAGCCGAAGTAGGGCAAATGTCGGCAATACTTTCTTCAGTTAGCTCGTGGTCTTGGTTTTTACCTTGATATCGTAAACGCCAATCGCTGAGCTTTTGATCAGTTAAGTTCATAACATCACTCATTAAGCTCATAATGTTCTTGGGTAAATTGCTGTCTCGTTCTAGTTCAACGAATACCAAGTAATCTCCGTCGTCCATTTCGCCAGAGCTAGTATCTGCATCTAGTACCCAATCGTAGCCTTTTTCGCAGAAACTAACTAAATCTTCTGCAGGTTCCTTACCTGCTACTTTAAAGCTAACAACAGCAACATCTTCGTCACGACCCAATTTACTTTTAAATTCGTCGATGTGTAATTCTGCATGAACTAATCTTTTTAGATCGTGTTGTTCAAGACCTTCGTTAAGCTGGTTGCTCATTTCCTAATCCTTGCTCTGGGTTAAGTTGGGCCGCATCCCCAGTTTTATAAACTTTATCGTCCTGACCGGTTTCGTATGCTTGTTCAATATCTTCCATGTCAATTGAACCGGCTTCTAATTCCAAGCTACCTTGATGTATTTCCTGCATTAGAGTTTTGGGCATAATAATTTTAACTAACCACACAGGAACTTGACCTTTTTTGGGCATTTTTGTGCCAGGCTTAAAGTCAGTGGGCTTTTCTACTTTAACAGGATACTCTAATGTATCCTTTTTGTAAAATACTTCACAATCATATTGTGTGAGTCTTTCGCCTGCTCGTGGATCGGGCATCTTAGAATAAGGCCACATAAATGTGCAGGTTACGAAATACTTTTCGTAAACAGGTCCTTCTACTAACTCCCCGGATTTCCAGTTAGCAAAAGTGTATAAATCTAATTCGTCAATTACACGCTCAAAATCCATGAGGGTGTTTAATGCGCTGTCTGTAAGAGACAGGTTTTTAATATTGTCAATGACATCTTTTATGTTCTGAGCCATGGTTTTCCCAATCTTATATTATTTAGTCCATAACATTTGTAGATAGAGTAAAGGTACAGAATTGAAAAGTTAGCCTAATACTTAGTCTGTTTGTAAAAAGTTATATACACCGTTAATTGGTTTGGTGATCCATTCTTAAATATTTTCGTGGACAGACTGTTTTACTGATCCACAGTAACATGGAAAAGTTCACGCATCCCAAGGAGGCACATTTGTCTAAGCGTAGAAACCGAGCACAAGCGGCTCAACAAATCATCCACTCAACCCCAGATAACACAATAAACATTGACAATTATAGGCAACAAAAACAACGCCCTATTAACCTAGTACCTAAAACGCTAAGTCAAGAAACATACATTGACTTATTAACAGACCCCAGCAAAACAATTATATTCGCTACTGGACCAGCAGGTACCGGAAAAACGATGCTGGCCGTTTTAGCCGCTATGAAGGCTTACAGAGCTGGAGAATGTCAAAAGATTGTTATCACCCGACCAGCAGTTGGTGTAGATGATGAGAAACACGGTTTCCTACCCGGCGACCTAAACGCTAAAATGGAACCATGGACCAGGCCAATATTTGACTATATGCAAGAATATTATAGGCCTGCCGATATCGCCAAAATGCTAGATGAACAAAACCTAGAGATATCTCCACTGGCATTTATGAGAGGACGTACATTTAAAAATTCGTGGATTATTGCAGACGAAATGCAAAACGCGACTCCATCGCAGATGAAGATGCTGCTCACACGCCTCGGTGAAGGTTCTAAAATTATCGTTACAGGTGATACACGCCAAGCTGATAGAAAAGACCCTGAAAACGGTCTGCTTGACTTTAAGCGATTAGTTGAAAGCTATCGTAATTGCAAGTATGTTAGCGGAGTGGAGTTTACTGGCAGAGATATCCAGAGACACCCAGCGGTAGTAGAAATTTTAAAGATTTACGGGGAGGTCTGAGTAGTAACGAGTTCGAATACTTCTTTCCAATTTTTAACGATAGGAATGTGGTCATGATAAAAATGCATATTGTGACCATGTTCCATCAAAATGCTTTTTAAGCCTAGGTTGTGTCCTACCACGGCATTGTCGTATTTGTCCTCAATCCACCAACAGCCTGTGCCTTTATAGTTTTCTAGTGCTTCGTCTTTGTCTGCGCCGGTATCTAAGCAGATGACTTTTTCAAAGACCGTATCACCAAACAATTTGGCTAGATTCATCTCACGCAATTTTTTTGCACTCGGATCTAAACTTAAACTGGTGATACAGTGAAACACATAACCAAACTCTTCGTGCAGTCTTTTTACATAATACATAGCATCGCGAAGCGGCGGCAAGAACCCAATTGCCGCAGACTCGTTGAACATCTTAATTAGTTTTTTGCCCTGGTCTCGGTCGATGCCATACCGTTTACCAATATCGTAATTAAACTCGCCACCGGGGATTTTGTTAAATCCATGAGTTTCCATCCATACTGCGAATGCATACTCCCAATTTAAAAGTACGCCATCCGCATCTACTAGAATAACACTGTCTTTCATAAAAACTTTCCAGTTACGATATAAATGAGCTCGTTAAGCTCTTGATTAAAATCCTGTCCTAATCTACGCTTTTCGTAAATTTGGGTAACAAGGCCAGTGGGGGTTTCGTTGGCAAAATCAAACCCTCTGCCTCGCCTTTCCAATTCTTCAATTAGATCGTCGTCGTCAAAATCTTCAAGGCCGACATCTACTTCTACTTCTGTGTATACGGTTGGCATAACTTTCCTTTACCAGCTACTGTTGTAGAACACTTTTAAGCCACAAAACAACTCAGCACGAGCAGTCTTAATAAACTCAAGATCCTGTTGGCGATAATAGCTATCGCTGGCATTACCAAAGAAGAAACCAGTTGTTTCTAGATTCTCAACTACACCGTTGACAATATCTTGTTCAAGTTGATCAATGTCGTCTCTGGTTAACTCAAGTTCAACGCCGTTAAACTCGCCGTCGTTGCCTTTCTTGCGCCATAGCTTCTCCATCCAACCATGTAAGTTGGGGTGCTTGCGCCAATAAGCAATCTCGCGAGGTTTAGTAACATTGGGGTTGACATAATCTTTGGTTTCTTTGTCAATTTGGGCACCATCCCACCACTCTTGATCTTGGTTTGCCTTAGTGGCAACATACGCATACATATCAAGACCCATTTTTATGCTCCTTAGTTAGTTCACATATCATTAAAAAATGCTCGTACGCCTTGCGTACACTTTCATGTTCCATTAGCTTTGCGGCTTCTTCTTGCAAGGCTTTAGCACCAGCTTCTGCACATTCACGCACACTTGCCCATTCAAGTTGTTTGGCACTGTCCCCAAACTCCTTAACTAAATTTTCCCAGGCGGCTTTTTGTCCCGGAGTAAGTGGCTCACCAGTTTCGTATCTCTGTTGTCTACGAATTTCTGTTGCCTTATAGATAGCACTTGAAATTGCATCCTCTGCTACCCTTGACGCCGCAATCAGCGCGGCATAGTTAGGATCAATGTTATAACGAGTTGATTGTCCGCCGGGGTATACCATAGTGATATGTGTGCCTTTGGGCATTGCATCCATTAACTCTTGGTCGTACTCACTCACAGGTTCGTACTTGCGTCCAACCTTTTTATAGAAGATTGTTTTTTTCTTGGAATTTGTATTCACGCTTTAACCACCATTTGTATTTGTTAAAGTAATGACCCATATCGTATTCGCACTTGATACCGAGACTGTCTAGTTCAGCAAGATGTTCATACCACTTTTCTCTTAACCAAAAACGAAAGCTCATTTTTTCAACAGGTCCCAGACCCGCTCCGGTTTAACAATATCGATTAGTTGCTTGACTTCTTTAACACGAACTTCAAACTCTACAATTTCCCAGTCGTGTATTTTTTCACGAGTGTATTCGCTGTAACTGTTCATGTTATTAGTAATTGTAGCACGAAGCTTGCCTAGCGTGTCGTAGACTTTGCCCGATTTGTTCCACGAACCATCCGCTTTACGATACAGTTCGGGCTCCGACTTTTTGCGAATCTTGTAGTAAGTTAACGACATATTTTACTTTCGATCATTGATAACTTGTTCACGAAGCTGTTGTTCTTCCTTGGTTTTCCATTCCCAAAAGATACTGTTATATCCTTTAGAGAATAACCAAGTATCGCAGACCAGCAATACACTCACGAATATCCAAAATCCGAACCATGCCATACTACTATTTTCCTTTTGGTTTCTCATTGAAGTCTGTTAGTTTCTGTTTGATATCTTTGTGCTTAACTACAATTATACTACGAAATCCTTTATCGGTCTTCATCGGCAAGTCTAAATGGACAGTTACCTCTGGACCATCAATTTCGTTAATTAAACGGTCATTGCCCACACTTCCAATAAATGGGATTTTGTTGTATTTTCCAAACACACGATCACCAATCGAGTATTTGGGTTTGTACCCAATTCGCTCAAAATATTCAGTTTGATTTCCCATTTTAGTCTTTCGAAAGTTGTCTGCGATCTGCTTTACCACAGCACCCACAAGACCTGTACTGTTCTACATAATCGTATGCGCCGCGGCGGGTCTTTACAGGTTGGGACCACATTAGCCATGTATGTATCCCAAACCTACAATGCCACTGTCTTGTTGCGAACAATGGTTGATCCTTTAATGCTCGGGCTGTGTTTTCATGTTCAATGTTCATAAAGTTTTACCATCTTGATCTTTTAACTTACGCACACGGAGTTTATTACAACATGCACAGGCGCTATCTTGCAAATTGAATTGCCCACCTTTTGGAATATAAGGCTTGGACCATTTTTCCCAAGAGTGCCATCCAAATCTACATAACCACGAATCTATTAACAATGTCTGATCCTTTAGTGCTCTAAATGTATTTTCTTTACTAACATCCATTTTTTATATACCCAAGAAGATGTTTAGCCATTAACTGATTGCTGTACTCAGTAGGATGATGGTATGCAAAAAACTCAGGATAGTTCTTATACAAACTCAGTCGACGGTCAATTTGACCCGCGAACTCTAGACACTGTTTTAAAATGTTAGTTCTATTGCCGGGAACAAGATCGAGCATTAGTTCAGTGGCCCACCCCAGGTAATGATTGCTTTCCACATAACTGCTTTCAAAACTTGGCACTAGTAGTTTACACCAATCGGGCTGTACTACCATAAGTCCCTGTTTTTCTGCTAGATCTGTATCAACTAACCCTGCGCCCGCAAACACAATCACGGGTTTACCAAAGCTGGCCATCTTCTTGTAAAATCGATTAAGCAACCATACACGAAGATCTTCTAGATCCTCAACCCCGTCACGAATAAATGCTTTTGCGCTTACTGGATGAGTCTCATTGAAAGTTTTAATTTTTGTCCAACCAGTTTCATCACTGTCGTATGCTAGATCCTTAAATACATCGTTTTGACATGCGAGAATCAAATCATAGTCTTGGTATCCGTTGAGGACGGCCTGTTCTTCACAACCGTAGTTAAAACTATCTCGTTGACTGAAATTAGATATAGAATATTGCTCGCCGAGATAACCTGCAACACCCGGACCAACACATTCGTCGATAAAAGGTTGATCGCTCTTAGCCCATGAGCCTACGCTCCAGCTAGAGCCTACCATCATTATTTTCATTCTTTAAGTCCAATAAAACGGCGCAGGTCTTCCATTGCATCATTGCGCCCGCTCTTGTACACTTCATTTAAAATGCTACACAATTCCCATGGACGGAGATTTTCAAACTCGTCCTTGCGTAACAGCATTGTACGCATACCAGGATCGTTGTAATGCTCTACAAGAATGTCTGTGGGTTGAAATCCACTTGAACCAAGATCCTCACCCTCTAACTTGCGCCATACATAAGTTTTCTTAGACATAATTACATCCAGCTGTGGCAACTCCATGTATTCAGGTAACGCATACTAGCGTTGCCTTTAGTACCAAAGTGTTTTGCCATAAAAGCATCATACGCTTTCTGCCAACGCTTGTTGATAGGAGCAGGAGCATGACAAGCAAGATAATGTAGGCGACTGTGCTGGTTACCAATTACTCGTTTATTGAAACCCCAACCTGCAGGATACCATTTGATACGAGTCTGCCAATTGTAGTTGTCACTGCGGCCATATTTCAATCGTTGTTTCATTACATACGATTTGCCAATATCCTGAGGTCTAAACTTATTCATGATCGTTCACATCCGTGGTCATAGTCCCATTTAACTTTACTTCCTAATGCAGGAAGCACAGTGCTATATTTTTCCATTTCGCTACGGCACTCTGCAGGTTGTCCAATACTACCAACTGTTGTCAAACAAGTGTCACAACGATAACTCATACCACTGTTGTGATCAAATGTTGCGCGATTGCCACAGGGCAGGTGTTGATAAAGTGGTGTTGGACTGCCATCAAAGGCTGTGGTCATGTGTTTCATTATTGCATTTCCTGTAGCCACTCGATTCGGAAATCTTCTGGGTCATCTACTAGCATGTGCTCTTTAACTTCAGTCCACTTGCCATCAACACGAATTTCAATTTTAATGTGTTGCATTTCTTCTGCAACCTTGCGGTCAATTTCGTCAAGTACACCCATGCGGCGCCATGCTTCCATTTTGTTCCATTTCTGGAACTCTTTGGTATTGGCCATTTTGACAAAGGCATCGCGCTTGTTATCTGCCTGGCTACGACTGGCTTCACTGTAACCGTGTGCGCCCGACGGGCGATGGTGACAATGCACGGCGCTGGATGTCTTGTTCCGCTTTTGGCCGCCTGCACCGGTGCCTTTGGTATAGGACCAATCGCAATCTTTTGCAGTAACAGAGAATAATAGTTTCTTTTCCATTTTAAACTTTTAACATTGCCCACAATGCTGTGGCTTCCAAATCATTTTCGAACTCAGGATAAACTTTGCCTAGTTCATCTCGGTCAATGGTATTATACCCTTTTTTTCGTTTAGAGTCAATCAGCTTTTCCATATCCCACTCACTGGAATGGTCGATTACCTTATGCTGTAGTTTCTTGCCTCGACGACCCCAGATTGTAGCATAACTGCCGCCCCAACGGTCTCCGTTAAGTTGGATACATACCCAAACCTTGTCGTGATTATCTTCTTTACACCAACCAATGTGCTTATACTGCATATTCACTCCTTGACAGTGCTAGATTGCGTTCTTCCTCAATTTCAGCATAGGCCTGTTTGAGGGTTTTACCAGTAGTACCAACATAATAGGTACCGTCTTTCATATATGCATACATGTAGACTCCTTCACGAAGTCCATCGTAATATGCATTGATTAGTTCTTTTTCACTCATACAATAAATCCTGCGTTACGAAGTTCTTTGACACCTCGAACATACTCAGTAGGTGCTACTTCAATAATTTGATTCTGTCCGTTATACTCTAAAGCATCAACTAGATCTTTGGCTTCTTTTAGTCCAGGGCCACGCTTGTCGACTGCACGAACAGCCTTAATCAGCGCCACTTTATTAGAACCCATATGGTAGCCGCGAACGGTGATACGATTATTATATTCACCGGTAATCATAGCAAAAAAGATCTGCCCTTTGACATCTGGATCAAGTGTACCGGCGATAGTTTCCCACAACTTCAGGCCTTCATCGGCGCCATAGGCTTCAGTGATGCTTCGCATAAAATGCAAACCATTTGTGATAACGGCAGTCTTGTGTTCTTCGGGAATCATTTTTTAGCTCGCTTTTCTTGAGTTCGCTTAAACATTGCTGTGTACCCGGGATTGTCTTTTACTGCTTCGATATAGTCAGCTGGCGGAGGGACAATCTTTGCTTCTCCGGTCTGTGGATCAACTAGTTTCCAACGGGTTCCAATCTTTTGTGGGTAAGACTTACCTTCAGCAAACAAAAAAGGTTGTCGATATTTGGCTTCTGCAATCATTAGATCTCGGATTCCTCTTGGGTAGGAATCTTGGTTGTCTAGAATCCAGTTAATAACATTAACCAAATGACTGTTCTCCATATCCTTAATAGGAACGGATCTACCATCTGCTGTGCGCCAGGTCTTTTCCCGGTTGTGCATTATACCCTCTTAAGGAAAATAAAGATATCTTTTTTGCTACGGGGAGTCCAGTTCCTTCCTGCTTCTCCACAAATCCGGTCAATACCGCGAGCCAGTCCACAACTATTATAATAGCCGCCTTTGGATGTACCATCTACGGGATTGTATTTTTTAGGCTCGTAGTTATCAGCTAGTCCGCAACGCCACCAAACACTGTTAGAGAAGTTACGAACAAACCAGCTAGAAATATTGTTTTTGCAATTTTTACAAGTTACTTGACTCATTGAATTTCCTTGACATAGTTAAGATAAGTGGTTTTACCACCAGTGTATCGACCAACTTCTGTTGTCTTGATACGGCCCTTGATTCTAACACCTGCAGGGTTAGAGATTTTGTTTTTGCTCAGGAAACCAACGAGATTTCCTTTGTTGTCGTGCCCCGTATAGCGATAGCAATTATATGCATTAGTCCATCGCTCAATTACTGTGACAAAAGTCAGTTCTATTTTATCGCCAACTTTGCCCAGGTATTGACTACCATAGGACATTACAGTCAGTTCATTTTTCTGATCGTCGGTTTTTTCTAAGTCGGATTTCAACTTAGGAGCCCAAGTAAGAACACCGGTGTTACGGATATGAGCATTGTCTTTGTTAACCAACTCAAACACAGAGTTCAAGAAATCGTTAACCTTGGCACCAGTCAACATCATCATAGTGACCTTTTGACAGATGTAGGTTTTGACTTCTTCTGCAGAAGCACGGTCCTCGTCAGTGACAGTCACTTTATTGCTATCCCAGAAATGAGACTTAACTAGAACGCTGTTGGCAATCTTGTTGTCTTTACTTTCTTTAAGGATTTGATTTCCGTTGATGCGGTATGCGGCACAAGCCACTGCAAGAATATCAACGACGGCGACTGTAGACATAGTTGCTCCTTAAAAAGCAATTATACACTAAAAAGAATTTTGGATCAACTGTTTACGGTCTCAAAAGGACTGTAAACTTCAGTATTAATTTCCTCAACGATCTCGTCGTTGTCAATTAGCACACGATCGCTGGGTTCACTGCGCCAACGGAATTGCACAGGTCGATTCAGCACTACTGTATACTGAACTTTGCCACCGTACTTAACACGGCTAGATTCAACAGTACCAATGACTTGCTCGCCTAGGTAGTTGGCAACAATAGTCTTACCGTCTTTGACCCAATTACTCATTGCTGGCTCCTTTTTGCTTACTATACCTATATTATAGCAAAGATGTCTTTTTTGGGCAAATAAAAAACCCGCTAATTTGGCGGGTTTTTATGTAGTACTTAAGTATTAGTTTATTTTCGTGATATTTTGTTGTGTAATACAGACAAATATTCAGTTTGATAACGCAACTTATTTTCAGCGGCATTTAGTCGTCGTTCCATGTGAGCTAACTTATCATTTAATTGTGTAATAGTTAGTTTCTGGTCACGAATAATTTTATCGTGGCTCATAAGATTTGGACGGGGTGGTGCGTTTGGATCCACTTCCCTTTTCTTTTTAGCTCGCATGAGCTTCAACATTTTTGGATTCATATATAATATTTATCGTCGGGTATACTTGGAAACTTAACTGCTACTGTTGCACAATCCTCGAGATATTCTATTTGTCCTATATCCCCGGGTTCTAATTCACAGATTTCTCCAGGTTCGAATATAACACCATTTACCAACATTCTACCAGATATAACTAGTTGTATTTCTGTGATTACTTTATGCTGGTGACTAGGACTGTGTCCTTTTTTATTAATTTGATAGTTAACTTCAAAATCTTTAGTTCTAACTACGGCTTTATCGAAGTCTCCAATAAACCAACCCCTTGCGCCAGATTCATTTAATTTGTGCTTTTTCATTTATTGCTCTTTGAAACTCATTTATTAATCTTTGCGGTAATGTCTTTTCAAGTACTCGCTGTTTATTATGTTCCAATATCGACATGCATTTAGAATATATATCGTGTATTTCTTCAATAGGTTTATTTGCAAACTCCAAGAAAGATTCTGTAACTGCTGTTAATCTTTGGTAATTATCTGTTATTGAATCGTAACTTTCGTCGATGTAATTGCTGAAAGTTTTGTAACCTACAGAACGAAGGTACTCTAATGTATTGGGTGGACTCATCATTATAAACATCTGTCCGTGTAGCATAGCATTAAAAACTTTTTCACTGATGAATGTTGTTTCGCCCCAATGTTCGAAGAAAGTATCTGTTATCATGTTTAGATAACTGTCGTACATAAAATGTCTGGGCATTTCGGTGTAATCTACACTATTATCTAACGGCTTTAAAGGTAGATGCGGATCTGCGAGATTTGCAACATACTCAATTTTCTTTATACTCTCTTGGGAATAATGTGCAGGGGCTAAAGTTCCGCTCCCAAGTTGGCGGTAGCTGACATAGCCTTGACTCAATAAGTCTCCAGTTATAATCTTGCTCAATAGATATTTACGATTGGGGTAATCTTTGGTGCCCATGCACATAAACTTTTTTGATCTATGCTCGGGCCATGTTTTGTGATCCGGCCAGGCGCTTGCCGCTTCAAAGTCAAAGTAAGAGACGGGACTTAGCGTGAATTTAATTTTTTCTTGCCATTCGTTGGCCCAATTCCCTAACACTCCTGTAACAAACATAACAGGATTAGGGACGGTGTCGCAGAATCGATTTAAGTTGTCAACTAGCAACTGGTCTAAAACTATATTGTGCTCTGCGGCCCATAACACAATTATCTGTTCGGGAGATTCTATAGCTTCTTGTATTTTTGAAAAAGTATAGTCAATACGATCCCCGGTGATGTTATGCCCTAATGTCTTAAACCAAAGAACTGGAGCCGTAACAGAGAATCGTTGTTTATTCGTTCTAGTGAACTCGCGAAAGTCAGCAAGTGCTTTCGCACTGCCGATTGGCTCATCTAAAAAGAAATCTATTCGATAAGTCATTCACTGGAGTGATTTTGTTTTATTTCCCTAACCGCACAACCGACTAGTTCGGCAACGCGATTCTTGTACTGAACTCTGAAGTTATTTAGGTCCCGTATATCTAATGCTTTTTGCCCGATTTCTTCCAAGCTTGCACCGTCAACACGGCGTTTTTTAAAGTCATCTTCCATATCCCAGATTTTATTGTGTACATACACAAGCTGATCTAATACTCCCTGAATAGCAGGGATATCAAATTCTTGCATCTGTGTTGTGTAAAAATCTAGCTCTTGTTGATTTGCACCATCGGTTCGTTTATGTTTAACTAATGCAATAGTGTAACGATCAACTAGTTCAATTGCTGGGAACTTCATCTGCGACAGCTTCTACTTTTTCTGCTTTGATTTCTTCTTCAAGTTCTGCAACAATTTCATCCATAAAACTTGGATCTAATTGTTTCATTACCGCAGTCATATACTGATGGTATCCACCAAAGAAGTACTTAAACAACTTTTTAAAATCTCGGTCTTGATTAAAACTGTTTCTATCAACAGACTTGTTTGAAAAATTAAGAATAATCTTTGCAGTATTACTATCTTTCTTTAGACCTCGAGTAATTTCTACTTTCTCGTCATACTGTAGATTAGCTTGATCGTCCATCCATCCTTTAACACTGGTGTTTACGCCAGGACGAGGCTTCATGCTGTAGTGTGCAACTAAGTAAATGTTTTTTGTTTTCATTGTTCAATTTGTGTAAGTTCTACTAGAGTTGCTGACAAATTAATTTCTGGGTCAGCAACCATGCTGTGGTTAACTAGTCCTTTACGAATAGCAAGGATAGCTTCATCTTGGCCTTCGGGTGTGTTAGACCAGATGTTTAAGTTATCATATGCCCAACGGAACACTTCTTCATAATTATCAGTCTGATTAACAATAGTAGAACGAGCTTCGCGGATACGGCCGGCTTTCATTAAGTCTACTACATCGATTCGCCAGTCCCTTACACTACGATCATTTTCACTAGGTTTTGTTAGTGTACCGGTTGTGCTGTTAGCTTGTAACAGATTTAAACACTTGCGAAGATCTGGATATGTGGCTTTCACATAGCTGTCTAGTGTGTCTAGATCAAATTCAATATTTTCCGTAACAAGAACTGTTGCAACACGAGCAGTGAACTCTGTTTGGTCTGGCTTTTCAATATGGAAGCTTTGACAACGGCTGTGTAATGCATCCATGATCTTGTGTGGCTTATTGCAAGTAAACACAAACCTTGCTTGGCTTTGATAGGTTTCTAGCAAACCACGCATGATTGCCTGTGCGTTATGCGACAAGTAATCTGCTTCGTCCATTAGTACAACTTTAAAACTGCCAAATGGCATTGTGCTAACAAAGCCTTCTACCTTGGCTTTAATAAAGTCTACACCATTATCACGACTTGCGTTAATTTGTAAGAAATCGTAGTCATCAATTCCTAATTCGTTAACTAAGACTTTTGCAAGTGTAGTTTTACCAGTACCGGGACTGCCACTTAGCAGAATGTGTGGAATAGATTTTTCTCGGAGCCAGGCATCAACTTGTGTGCGTTGGCTTTCATCTGTAAACACATAATCTGCTACAGTCTTTGGTCGATATTTCTCAGTCCAGAGTTCTTTCATTCTTTTGTCCTTAACAGTTCAAACAAATCATGTCCAAGTTTATTTTTGAATTCCTCTTCGGTCATTGAAACAAGAACATCCGTTGCTAGTTCCATGGGCAGAGTCAGTACCACTTCCATTTCTGGAGCAAATGTATCGGGATTTGCTTTTATGCGTCTGCTTATTAATTTCATACGTTTCTCAATCCTATTCTTGAATAACCTAGTTGACTTTTGATTTGTTTTAATTCTGCTCTGGCTTGTGCATCAGTGTATCCGCGAAATGCTTGTTCCATATCCGCATCGCATTTAACTGCGCTGGCAATGTCTGATATACCGTAGCCGTCTTTAAATAGACGCTTGCCTATATTATACGGATTGTAGTAGCGTTTAGCTAGTTTCATTTTTCTCTTTTCGCCTATTAAACAAGATGTCAGTCATTTTAACTACACCCCAAATTGCTACAGTACAAACAATTGAAGCACAAACAATTTTAATTATTTCTTCAGATATGTACAATGTTAAGTGTAAGTCAGGGTTGAGCATTTTTTACCTCTAGTTGTTGTTTGAAATACTGCACCCATTCGTAGAGTATTTTATTTTGTTCTTCTAACTTCTCGATGCGTTTTTCAAGCTCGTCAATCTGACCAGCTTGGATAGCGTCCCACATGAAATTAAAGCCACCCATTAATATCTGCTTCCTGGTTGACCCGGGTCGTTGCTGTTAGTGCAGGCCAGGCTGTGATCTGTTGCATGTGGACAACGCTTGTTACCACAAGTTGGACACAAAATCATTCTGGACATTACATAAGGAAAATGTTGTCCCGGCTCAGTATAATCCTTGTTGCAATTATAGCAATAGCAGTTGGGTTTTTCAACCGGTGTTTCTACCTTTTTCTTTTTGCCAAAGATACGGTCAAAGTTATTGCCAAATTCCTCTTGGCTTACACTAAATGGTCTTGGGCTATCGCCTTTTCCGCCGTCACTCATCGTCTATTACTTCCTCTAGTTCTTCGAAACCATCACCACTGTGATGATTATATTCTATATTGCCCACACGCCACGACTCTGTCCATATACGCTGATTATTTGACTGCTCACCTGGACCTATAAGTCGTAGCATAGTTAGCACACGCTCAAGTTCTTCGCCTTCAAGTATGCGCCGCTTTTTAAGTAGCCCGAGACTTTTGAGAAAAGCACGAGCTTCCTCTGGAGTATCAAAGTGGCCGCCGGCTTTCATACCAATTCTTCTAAGATGCCCAAGAATTCTGCTAAGATTAGTAGTAATCCAGCAAAGAATAGATTACCTTGAATCAAGCAACCGCCGGCACCAATTCGCAATATGCTCTTAACTAGACTTACATAAAAATGTCCGCGACTGGTGTCTTTAGGTTGAATATTGATCATAGGTTTCCTATGCGGACACCGTCCTTGGTTAAAGTTACAATCATCGTGAATCTGATGACCACATGTATCACATTTCATTTAATAGTCCTTTAAAGCTTTGTAGTCCTGCAGGGTCTAAATTTAGATCGAATTTGACTTGCTCATGAATTTCTCCCCTGGCTCCTTCCCACACTGTGGTTACACGAAGATTTACCCACCCTTGATGAGATTTGATCTCAAAGGGTTTTAGTTCCATATAGGTCTTATATCCACCCGCATCACTTATTAGTTGTTTCATTTAATACTTTCCAGGCATGTTTCTTTTGTTGTTCTTCGATGAACTCTTCTTCGACATGACTAAAATTTGGACTCTTTCGTAAGATTTCATTTAACTCGTATTGTATAGTTAAAAGATCTTTTTTACAACCCCACCCGGCAAATCCATCGTTGTATGGACTATTCATTTGGGCAGAACAATAGCGCAACTGACGAAGTATATCGTCAGTGTCCCATTTCATAATAAATGACATTAGTATTCGGCTCTGGTTTTCTTTTCAGCGTGAACTGAGGTTGAAATAGTATCATCGTGTGTGGGTTCTTCGTCTTGCACACCAATGATGCAGTCTGGGTCAACGCGGCGAATAATAAATGTTTCGCCATTGATCTCAACTTTTAGGCCGCGAGTCCAGCGACCGTGTTCTACTAGAACCCATTGTCCGGGTCTTACATCGGTTTGAGTTGGTCCAACTTTGTAGACTTTTGCCCATCTTGGACGGATACCATCCGTCTTACCGTCGTCGCCGAGCAAAAGAATACCGCTACTTAGTGTACGACCCTCGAAACTCATATCAGTTACAATCACATGGTTGTGCAGTGCTCGAATACCGGGCACTACAGAAGTTCTTTGTAACTTACCGGTGGTTTGAAATAGTTTTTCTTCTTTAGCCATTTTAGATACGAGATGGACCTCTGTCCTTGATTTGTTGTTTTAACGGCTTCATCAATTCTTGATTTACTACCGCTTTCTTGGCAACTGCATCTGCCAGGTTACCTCTCATACGAGGTTGTTCAGCTTCAAACTGATCTTGTTCGTCAATTACAGGATCTGCACTTGGCACAGGCTGCGGATCAGGTTTCGCTGTTTCTTCAATAACACCACTTCTCGCTCGTGGTGATTCTACTGCGCCAGCAACAGGTGTATGCAAGTTGTAGTATTCATTTACATTTGCTTGCCTGGTTTTTTCAGGAACACCGCCTGGCCCCAATTGATCTCCACGAGCATTTACTTTCATATTCCCAACTGCAATGGTTTCTTCGTTTGCCAATCGTAGGCTTTCCATTGAAACCTGTTTACCTTGGGCTGTAGTATAGACTCGACTCATAATAACTCTCCTTGAGTATGTATTTACCGTAAAAATTCGCCTATATCTAAATCGTAGTACATGCTGTCAATCTTGTGTACGCCGATGAGATATAATACATAACTGGACACACTGGATCCTCTACCTAGACCCCAGACAATATTGTTTTTTCTAAAAACATCAACTATGTATTTGAGATACCGCAAAAGATTGAATAAATCTCTTTCTTGGTATAGAAGTAGTTCTTCACCTACTCTCTGTAGCTCTGCATCAGTTTTGCATTGCTCGAGAATCCATTGTGCAATATCCAGATTTTTGTATTCGTCTGGCATTAGCCAATGCGACTGTAATTCTTGATCAAATTCTTCTACAGATAAATCTATACGACGAAGTGGTTGTAGTTTAGGAACATCGGCATATAGAGTATCAACGGCACTATTAAATTCAGTTAGTTGATTTTTGTTGTCAAGGCTGTACGACACTAGAAATTTATCTAGATTGAGATTTGGATCTTGATAAAGCATGTCAAACAACTCATCACAAGTTGTCCAACATTGGCCGTACTGGTCATAATTCATGAGATATCAATAATTCCTTTGTAGCCTCGACCGCTTTCTTCAGCTTTCTTATTCATCTCTTCGAGCTGTTTTCTGTTTCTTTCAGAAATTTCAGCTTGATAATGTTCAAGCATCATTGAGATCTGTGGGACCAAGGCAGCTGGGCCAAATCTATATGCTTGATTTAAACGCTTTGTTAAGTCGTTGTATTTGGTCATAAGTTGGTCCATGCTCTGGTCACTTAAGTTTGGTGCCAATGGGTGCATTTGGATCTTCTCCCTTCATAAATTTGAGAAACTTTTCATTATTTTCTAGTTCCTTCATTGCCGGACTAAATGGTCCTAGCCCAATTGGAAAGAAGTCCTTAATGTCGGTTTCCCCACAGTATTTACAATGCCAGCCTAATTCATCAGACAAATATGCAAGAACTTTACAATGTTGGCAAACCGGGGGACCTAGTCCCATAGGCCGTTCCCATCAATATAGGGTTTTACATATTCCCTAGGCGTTTTTCCTTCGAGATATGCATTTAGATTGTGCATGATTTCGTCAGACATGATACAATGCCAATTATCCTCAACTTTGGTGAACATGAGTTTTGCATATCCACCATTGTCAAAAGGAACAACAATGTATTTTAGTTCCTTCATTTCAGAGATCACCTTCTTTACGATGTTCACTGTAGAAAGCATCAAACTTTCCGCCCGGATACCTTGATTCTAATTTAGAAACATTCTCTGCAATTACTTCGTTGGGGTCATAGCCCAACGCACGGCAAGCATTGGTCCAATACCAAATAATGTCCCCAAGCTCTCGTTTCATATGGAAACGGTTTTCTTCGGTTAACGGCTTACCCTGAAACAAAATCTTTTTAACAATTTCGTTAAATTCGCCGCCTTCGCTTGCTAGTCCAATGCCAGCAGTCATTAGCAGACTGATATTAACATTACTTGTGTTTCGTAGTTCGTTAATTCGACGCAGTAGATGGTCAAAGTTATTAGATTCTATGCTGGTAACAGCTTCAACAAATTTTTCGTACTTCTTTAAATCGATATGATTGGTCATAAGAAACTCCTAGTTGTTCTAGTATAAACTAAAACAAAGCTAGGAGTCAAATGATTAGGATGCGTCAGTTAACCAGAAGTTACCAGATGAGTAATATTGCATTCTAACAGTGACATTGCCCGAAGCAAATGCATTGCTAGCCACATACTTTACTGTGCCGCCACTCCATGTGGTGGTTGTAATTGGGCATAATGATGTAAAGGCAATCATTCTACCGTTTTCTGCTGTTGACGGAACACTGATAGTTTGGGCGGCCAGTGTTGAACTACTTGCGCTGTCCAAATAGTAATGGGTAACCATTGTGTTGGCCGTTAGTGTTTGGCCTGTTGTTCTAGTTAAATAGAGGAAATTACTGTTAATAGTACCGCCTGCAACGCTTAGGTTACCAAGCACATTACCTGTGATAGTAAGGTTGCCGTGAATAGTGTTGGGTGCTCTTGTTAGTTCTCTGCAGAAATAACTTGAACCACCATTTGTACTTACAAATTCGTATAGGTAATCGCCAATAGCATCAAAAGTAATAACATTGCCGGATTCCAAACCAGAAATTTCTGTTGGGAAACCTAATGTTACTTCAGCTGGTAGTGTTAGAGTATATGCAACACTAGGACAATTGATCCATAGTGTTAATCTTCCTGCCACACCAGAGTCTGGCCAATTGTTAAATGTTAGTGTTACAGAACCACCAAGTGAAATTTTCTGGAAATTGCCGTTGTCGTAGCTAACAGTTTGTGCTCCGATAATGGTACCGTTATCGGTGTAGGTCTCTCTGTATGCAGTTAGCTGTGCATTGTTTAATGTTGTACCTAGGGTACCTAGATCATTGTCTAAAGTGCTGTTAAGCAGTGCTTCTTTTAGTACGGCCTTGGCCTGTAGATCTTCAACTTCACTCTTTAAGAAAGTAAAGTTGTTTTTAATGTTGGTAAAATTGTCGCGGAAACCTTGACTGTTATTATCTTGGCCAGCGACCGGAAAGGTACCGTCGATGTTATTTGGATTAACTAGACTAGTCATTACTTATAAACTCCAATTTGTGGAAACTTAATATATTTATCGTCAGAATATGGGTCAGAATAATTGTCAGTTGGGGTAGTTTCCTGTGGTCCAGGCACGGCTTCTGTAACAATTAAGTCATCTTCTGATGTTTTACCCGGGTTCATTAGTGCTACCCAAGTACCAGGCTTTAGCTGAGTACCGGTTTCAATCTCAACTGGGTGTGTTATATAGCTCACAACATAGTCGCTATCCCCGAACCCATTGTTGTTAAAGTTGAAATTCTTAATAAGGGTGGTATCAACAAAGTATCTATCGGCTACAAATTGAATGTCGCTGAATGTGATATTGTTATTTTTCAACCTATAGGCGATTAACTTGCTTGCTCCCGGAACAGTATAAGCAAGAACTACTACTCGCTTCAGACCGGGTATTGTGCCATCTTCTTGTGGACTTACCATCCAGTCTGGCAGTGCTCCACGGTTTACAAATCCGATGCCTGTGGCTAACCTATAAGCCATATTTTCAAAACTATTTGGATATATTGTGTGATAAACACCTTCGTGGTAGTTGGTAATTGCAGGTTCCTGACTTAAAGCGGCACTAACACCGTCGGCAGTCTTGTCATCGGGTACCTCTAAATACACAACTTCATATTTGGTATTAAAGTTTTGGTCAACTGCTCGTGCAGTTTTAACAGCTCCAAAATTAATAGTCTTATTATAGTGATTGTACTGTATAGAGTTTGCAAATTTACTTAATTCGCTGGCACTTAGGCCAGCTAAAAATAGAATTCGAATGTCCTCCGACAATCCAAAGTATGGATCTTCGGGTCTATACAATAGCGAAGTTGGGAAAATCGAAGTGTTGGATAGTATACTGTCAAACAGTTCTCTTTGTTCAAGTCTTGGAAGAGCTTTTAAATAGACATTCTCAAACGGCGCTCTGTTGTAATTGTCAATTATAATAGAGAAATCTCTAGTAATTGAAGCAGTTAAGTCGGTGGTTGTTGCTTCTGCTGTGAAATTGAAAGTGCAATCAAAAGTAGTTGTACCGCTATCAATAGTTGTGCTGGTACTCAAGCTTGTAGTTCTTGTGTAGTATTCTGTGGAAGTCACAAGATTTGCAAAAGTTAATTCTGTTCCTTCGGATACATTTATGCTTGGGCTAATAATTACCGTATCTTCGTCTACTATTGCTGAAACTGTAGATCCGGACGCAACTCCGGGACCTTGCACTGTCATTCCTGTTGTAATACCGAATGCATTTGCAACAGTCAGTCTGCTCTCAAATCCGTCTAAGCTAAAATATTTAAATGTTGTTCTTCCAACGATATTGCCGTTAGTTAATAATTCCAGTCCGTCTGGTAATTCCCCGTCTACTAAAGCATATGTGATAGTTTTTCCTAAGTTACTAATAGCTTTAATATCAAGTTCACTGGTTTGGCCATTAATTAATGTACCGACATTTGATGGCGTTACCCAAGTTACATAATTAGATGCATCTTTTAACGAAGTTATTCTAACTTCCAACGGTTGACTAATGTATGTGGGTTTGTCTCTTTTGTAGGCTTGTACAGTAAACGCATAGGTTATGGTTTCTGATACTTGAGAAGGTATAGTTCCTGTTAACCAACCTGTAATAGTGCTCAAGGTTAATCCATTGGGTACACCAGTATTTGCAGTCCAATTAACTGTATCACCTTCTGGATCAATTGCGTCAAATTTAAAAGCAAATCTGTTTCCTGCCTGCAGAGTCGGGATCGCAGTTGGATCTGTTATAATAATAGGAACATATCTATTATCAGCATCAATGGTCAAGAAATCACTGTCAACTGTTGTTACATCGTTATCAGCGGTAAAATTTCCTTTGCTTACTACAGTTATCTCAACTTGTATTGAATCTGATGTTATACCGTCAGTGGCTTGTACCGTAAATCTATAGATAACATTTCGACTTAACGCACTAAAATCATAAGGGAAAGCGTCGGCCGACTCCATTGAATAACCAGCAGTTTCAGAACTTGTGTCTAATAGTCTAGCAATATATCCAGAAAATAAACCGTTAACTGTTAACTCCATTGGCTCGTTGGTTCTAACATCAAACGGAACTTCACCGTTAGTGATTTGCCACTTAACGATGGCATTTGCTTTTGTTGAGATAGCTTCAAATTGATATTCTATCTGAGAAGCATCATCAAATGTACCCAACCTAAGTATTCCACTAGGTGGTCTGTTTATAATCTGAATGGGAATATACGAATCAATTACTACATAGAAAGTTCGATCAGCAATGTTACCATCATTGTTTGATGCCCTAACTGTAAATGTATATGTTACGCTGGCGCTGTTAGTACTGCTACTAATTGCAGGAACACCTTTAAAGTGTCCATCTGCGGTAACATACATGCCGGGAGGTACTTTACCTGACTGTAATTTAAACTCCAGTGGCCTGCTATTACTGTCCGATGCTGACAAAAATATATCTTGGTAATCTAGTTCTCTGAAAGTGCCTAGATTACCTTTTGGAGTTAGCCAAGTTATCATTATAATATTACCGCTTCAATTTGTCCTGGTTCGTCACCGTCTTTGTTATTCAATGATTTTGCAAATACAGCTAAACCATATGAATTTTCTGTGCCTACGCTTCTAGCATAACCTGGAGTTGTAGATGTTACTAAAAGGTCACCTTTGTTTACCTTTCCAACTACAAATACAGGTACTCGACCACGAAGTGCCACGGCTTGTCCTGGTTCTTCAGCGTTCATCAAGTAAGCAGGGTTTGTAGATATTACTCCTGCGACTCTAGTATCTGCATCTTTGTCTGTGATTGTGATCTCAGCTGGGCCACCAAACACAACTACAGTACCCGGAACATATCCTTCTTCGTTATCAGAGATATATCGCTCTGCCAAGTCAGCATATTTGGCTTGGATTGATACACCGTAGATTTCGTTAAACCACGCCGTGGTGCTACCTAAATTAACAGTTGCGTTAGCATTAGGTGTAATTGCACCGCTTACTCGCAGATTACCACTGCTTAAGTTAGTTGCAGTGGCAGTAGTGAATGCCGCTGTTCCACTGTGCGCCCCTGCAATATTGCCGCCTGTGATTTGTGCATTACCTGAGCTAAAGTTAGTTACTTGTAATGTACTAAATGCTCCAGTACCACCTGTGATACTACCACCTGTGATTCTAGCATTACCACTACTTAAGTTAGTAATCACGGAAGTACCAACACTTTCAGCAGTGATAGATACTGCGTTAGCGGCACTGAAGTTAGTTGCAGTTAATGTTGTAAATGCACCAGTGGCTCCAGTTATACTACCACCTGTTGCTCTAATGTTGCCAGTGCCAATGTTTCCAATTGTAACAGTTGGAACATTTAAATTTCCACCAATGTTTACATCGCCGCTGATACCAACGCCACCAGTGACTACTGCGGCACCGGTTGTTACATTACTTGATATAGTTCCGCTATTAAGTCTGGTTACACCGGTAACAGTTAATGTAGAAGCGGCTTCAATAGTTGTAAATTTACCTACAGCGGCGCCGTAAACACCAATACTGGTGTTGTTAATACTTCCGCCAACCACCAAGTTACCAGACATACCAACGCCACCTTTAACAACCAAAGCACCGGTTGTGGCACTACTAGAGTCTGTTCCGCTCGCGGCAACAATGTTTCCGCCTGACTTGAGTGTACTTGTTGTTTGTACTGTGGTAAAATACGCAGAGCTGTTGCTAGTTCCACCAATTGCTGTACCTTGCAAACTGCTGGCCCAGATATCGCCGCTGATACCTGCTCCGCCCTTGACTACCAAAGCGCCAGTTGTTGTGCTTGTGCTATCTACACGACTGTTAGCAAACAAGTTACCTTTAACTTCAAGGACAGCACCAGTGTCAGTTCCAGCAACTGGATCTTTACCGATTACTGTATAGTTTGGAACCGGACCACCAAGGAATGTACCAGCCGATGTTACAACCTGACTACCGTTAATGAAAATAGTATCATTTCCAGTGAAATACAATGATCCAACAACTTGTTCCGAAACTGTTAGTTGTTTAACGTTAGCAGTCTGTAAGTAAGTATTTGAACTAACTACAAGGTTACCACCAATGTATGCATTACCAGCAACACCTAAACCGCCTCTAGTGTTCAATGCACCAGTGGTTGTGCTTGTGGATTGTGTTGTATTATGAGTCCATACACTACCAACCTTAACATTACCATATGTTCCAGAGAATGTATTACCTGAACTTTCCACACCGTTAGCATAAAACTCTAAGGCCTGTGTATCATTGGCCCAAACTAAAGCGGCATGGCGATCTTGGCCTTTGTAATAGTGAAACTTAATGCCGATATCTTTTCCGTCGTCAACTGTCAGAGGTGCAAGGTCTTGTGTAGTGTGAAGATTAATAATGCTATCTTCAATAGCAAGGTCTGAAGAACTAACAGTTACGCTGTTGCCTAGTACAGTTAAGTTTCCTACGATAACAACGCTGTTAGCAAAATGACCGGGACCTGTAACAGTTAGCCCGCCAACTGCATTGGTATTACCTGTTGATGTAATTGTAGTGGAAACAAAGGTGCTGTTTACAGTTAAGTTTGCAATTCTTGTATTGCCCGCAATATTTGCAAAACTGTAAACTTCTAGATTACCTTCTAACCTAGTTATGTTCTTGCTAATTAATCTTAGGTTGGCTTGAATATCAGTACCGCTGTAGACAATACCGTAATTACCAGCACTTATGCGGTTATCAATGTTAGCAAAGTTTTCATTGACCGCTGTAAATGCAGTTCGTATAGCATCGCCTGTACCATCGTTTGCAACGGCACCAGTGTATATATTTCTTACGTCTGAACTCATGTTTTGGTATCCACTTTATAGAGTATTTACCAAAACTTGCAGAAGCCCTATAGGGCTAGATAACGGGTTTAAATGCTAAAACTAGACCCGCAACCACAAGTTGAAACTGCTTGTGGATTGTTTATAACAAAACTGGCTCCCATTAGATCTTCTTTGTAATCAATAGTTGCTCCAGTTAGATATTGTGCTGACATGGAATCTACTAGAATTACTGTAGGACCTTTTTCAATAGTAAAATCGTCCTCATTTTGTTCTTCATCTAGTGTAAAACCGTAACTAAAGCCAGCACACCCGCCACCTTGCACAAATACACGCAAGCGAGCTTGTGGATTGTTTTCTTCTGCTAGAATGTCTTGAATTTTTACAAGTGCATTTTCTGTGATTTCAATCATATTAGAGTCTGCGGTTAATGGCGTCCCAATCCATGATACGCCAAATGTTATCCAAATATTTTGATTTGTTTGATCCGTAATCTAAGTTAAATGCATGTTCCCACATATCTACTAACAATGCAATATCGTTACGGATAGCATGATTCTTAATGGTCTTTATCTGCCCAGTTTTACTTAGATAAATCCACCCGGAGCCTTGTACTTTCATAGCTTCTTCTTTAAAGTGTTTTTTAAAGTCTACAAAGTTATCGTGGTGATAATGGATTATGTCTAGAATTCTTCCATGGGGTGCTTTAGACCTTGGGGGTCTGAATTGACTAAAGAGTATGCTGTGCAAGTATGCACCAGCTTCATTAAATGTTTTATCGCCTTCTTTTTTGTTAAAGCGATCTACATAACCTTTGTATAATTTTCCGTAATGATAATCTACGGTAGCTGAACTCATCACTGGAGCATAGGATGCTCGAGAAAAAGGGAGTTTTATTTGCTCAATCTCGGATTGTTGAGCTTCTACTAGAATATCTATGGATTTTCTTATGTCGTTCATGCACTTATTTAGTGCGGTAAACGACTCGTCCGCGAGTCATATCGTACGGACTCATTTCAACTTCTACCGCATCCCCGAGTAGAATTCTAATGTTATTTTGTCTAAGTTTACCACCTAGTGTTGCTGTAATCATAAACTGGTTTTCCAGTTTAACCCTAAACATCGCATTGGGCAAAACTTCGTCTACTGTGCCACTCATGCGAATTAAATCTTCTTTAGCCATGTTAAAAGTTACTTTCTCCTATAAAAACTATATTTAACTGATTTCCTTGGCTCTTAGCTTTAACCAAAAAAATTCTTCCATGTATTCTTTATTGGTTGTAATGTAGCCAACCGGAGACATCCAATTAGTATCTTTTACAATTCGTACACCGCCCCTGGGGCCTTGAAGCCATACACGATGAGAGTGCTGAATAAAAGGTCTTACATTGTGCTTGTAATAATTAGTATTGTCAGCAGAATAAACTCCGGGCTCAATGAGGTTATTGCCGTTCTTTACTTCAAAGTACACAGTACCTTTTCTAGCTCGATGAAAATTAGCCACGGCGCATAGTAGCGATTTGCACCGCTTCTTCGTCTGAAAAGATAGGAACAGAATTAGACTTGTGCATAGTACCAATACCTAGCATCTTTGTACCGGTGTATTGTTGTGGTGCTTTGCTAGCGGCAATACCTTCGCCAGTACTGCGGCTGGGAATGTTGTGCGTGGTTGTGCGGCCAGGCGGAGTACTGAGTTTGTAGGTTAGCGTAGGCTGCGTCATGGCTCGCTTGCGTCGCTTCTCTTCGGCTTCGACACCCCATTTGGCTTGCAGTTCTTTCCAGGAAGCATCAAGCTCACGAGCCTTGCGGGCTTCATCGGCATTGCGAAACTTTTGTTTACCTTTACGCTTACCGCCGAGGGTAAGTGCAGGATGTGCGAGGTGCATGGTCATATGAGTATTATACAACTTTATGATTTTAAGGTCAACTCTTTAATGGGCATGATCTTAAGCTCTGGGCCAGCCATTGCTTTTTCGTCATCGATTAGGAATATATGTCCTTTGAATCTGGATAGTAAATGCTTACGAATTTCGTCGTCCGATTTACCTTGTGCAAGAAAGTTATCAGTATCGGCATCAAACCAATAATAAACATCGCCGTGCTTTTCTTGTTTAATCCTATGAATTAGGTTAGTTATCTTATCAACTAATTCTTCATGTTGCTGGAGCAACTCTTTTTGTTTCTTTGCAAATAGAAACCTAAAAAGCATACTAAAAATAAAATACCAGAATGCAATTTCAGCTAGAAAAATAAGAAAATCCATTTTAATCCCATAGTCCTTGATAGTACTTACCAAACAAACGGAATCCGTTTTGAATCCGTTCTTCAACTTTTCGCATGCCATCGTAATCGCATTTGTAAGTGTTATTTGGTCCGTCTTTCATTTGATAATGAGTATGCTCGCCCTTGGGGACTTCATTACCATTTCTGTCCACAGGAATCCACAACATATCAATTTCGCCACTACGGAATTCTTCTTCCCAACTGTCGTCGACTTTGCAAGTAAATGCAAAGATCATTTCGTCCATGACCCAATCCCAACGCTTGAAGTGATTGCCGTCAGTGTCCCACTCGTTTTCTTTGGGAGGTGCGCTGGTACTACGAAGCTCTTCAGGGACATCTTCATCGTCTACAAACGGTGCTCCGTGTTTGGTTTCCTTCAGCTGTTTGAGCATGGGAAGGATGATCGGACTCAATGTAAAATCCATTGACCAGGTGTCCCAACGATCAATTTTGATAATTTTGATATCGGGATGCACACGGTCTAGTACCCATTGGATTGCTTGGCTAATTGGCATAAGGCGATCTGCCCAAGCATCAGTCCAGTCGGGTCGTTCAACATAACGGCTCTTCCCGCCGTTAACAGTTTCGGCTTCGTCAGCAAGGGTATCAGTAAGTGTCCATCCGCGGGCGCATTTGGACCAATCTGTCCAAAAGAAAACATAGTCCAAAAAGGTGTATGGACTGATCCAATGATTGCGTGGCTTTGATAGGTAAATTTTCATAGTTGTATTGTATATTTAAAGTCTTTTTTGGTCAAGCCCACTTTAATACAAAAGCAGTAAGATCTTTTTTGCTTTTAAACCAAAATTCTTTGCCAAAAATACGGTACTCATCTGTGGCGTTTGTGTGTATCCAAGCGGCTACTTCATCTAACCGAAATTCAAATGGCCAAGAGAATTTGTCTGTAGTAAACGGGGCTTGGGTCCAACCTTTTAACATAACATCCTGCCTTATAAAGTTGTTAACGATTTCAGCGTCAATCTCATCTGCTAGTGATTTTGCGGCAAGATATACCGCTTCATCCACGGTACTCATGATTCCAGTACTTTCCACACATTGATTTTTTCTTGTAGTTCTCTATTTTCTTCTTCGTATTTTTTTGCAATACGGTCTGAGTTATTGCGGTCGGCTTCGGCCCGTTGGACTTGTTCTTGCATTTCAGACAGAAGGTCGGCTACAGTTCGTGCCCTAAGACGGTTTCTTTCTTCTTTCATATTATGGTATTTTTCTTGCCACTCGGCTGCTTCTCGTTCGTGGTAATCAACATCATTGCGAAGTTGTTCGATCATTGAACCCGGACTATGATAAAAGCCGTCGTAATCAAAATAACAACTAATTGGATCCATTCCAACTTCTACTAACCCCTCGATGATGTTTTCTTCTTTGTCATTGATGTACTCAAGGAGTTTACGAACCATTGGATCTGTTGTAGTAAGATCCAAATAATGTACTAATTCTTGGTAGGAGTAATTAAGATTTTTCACAAAGTGCCCTTACAGTTTCATATCGTTTAAGTGCTTCTTCTACTTCGGACCATGCTTCTCGAACAGCCACATGTTCTTGGTTCATGCCACGCTTAATTTTAACACTCGGCGGGTCTTGATCTGTCCAATCGTCGGGAGTAGCATCAGTCCAGTAATAGACAATAGCATAGCTATAGCTAACGGATTGATGATCTCGCCATTCGTCGATTTTCTTATCGTAATAGACATAGCCCCAATCGCTGTCGCCGTCGGCTTTGCCACCCATGCCCCATCCACGATAACTTAGGTAGTACCCTGACTTATCGGGATTCTTTTCTTCTGTGCGATACCAAATACTATGTCTCATAACCACTTTAAAATAAAAAGAGAATAAATTTCTTTATCAGGGAATTCTAATACATAACAACTTCTTTTGTCAAAACTATGGTTTTGTTTATAACAACGCCAATCGTGATGGTACAGGTATCCTCGATCTTTCATCCAATCAATGATATCAAGGTTTGGATGTAGCTGTTCAAACCCAGACTCATAATAAAGAACTTGATCCCGTTGGGTGTTAGATAATTCAAGTTTCATCTTTTAAAATATCAAACAGTTCTGCATATTCTACATGCGGTTCCATATGGAATCCTGTACCCCATACTACCCAAAACTTTTGTTTGTAAACAGTTTTTAACCAAACATAACGCCCGCCGATTGTTTTAACTGGCCATAAGGCAAATGTTTTGCGCCACGGGTAGCAGTCTGCGCCGTTGTGTATTCGTTGTGTGATTTCCACTTTTACATATTCCATTCTATCCGGGGCACGACCCGATATGTTAGTCGGTGGATCCCAAACTAACTTTATCTCATATATCCCGTCTTTGCGTTTGACTTTCATAACCACTTTAACTGAAAAACTGTAGCTTCTTTGTCATTGTCGATTTTAACAGTATACATAGGATCTCCACTGTTGAAACGGTGAATGCAGTCGGCAGTTGGGCAATTATCTTTCATCCACTTTTCAAACTCTCTGTCATCACTGGGGTAAACCCAACAGGTCCAACCACGGGCCGGCACCATTGGCCATCGCGATCCGGGATTAATAGGATCAACTCCATTATGAAATTCCCAATGGTGTACAGTTACTTTCATGACCATTTTAACACAAACATTTCTAATGTTTCTTTGTCGGGAAAACATACCGTCATTCCCGACAATTCACAGTTGTAAATATCGCACCAAACTTTTAAGTCATCGATGTGATGCACCCAATACCCTACATCTGTTAATATTACCAGCTGTTCTCGATCAACTAAAACATCGGGTGCAATAACAAATCGATTTTCTTTCCAAGAATGGAATATATCGTCACTCATAGGTATTTCAACCTAAACCAACTTTCGCTGGCATCGCTGTAGAAGTCGAGGTATATGGTTTCAATATACCCAGTCTGGGATTCCCATTTTTTGTGATATCTTGTGGTAAAGCCTAACTCTCGTTTCATGACTTCGCGAATCATTAGTACGCTAGGTTTCCATGCATACTCTTCTTTTATTTGCTTGCGAATTTTATTCCACTCACGGTCTGTTAGCGTTATCATATTTCAACTTGAAGAAAGTAGCATCTTTGTCGGAAAATTTAGCTCTTATAGCAACACGATATCCATATGTTAGGTAGTCATTTATTACATGCCATACCGGCTTTTCTATGGCCACATCCATGACCCATTTTCCCATTTCGCTTTCTTGCCATTCGTAAATGGGTGCGGCCGCATATAACTCGGGGTCTTCCACATCTCCTATTCGGCATTCAAATACAGTTAATGTTACCGCCATTTTAGTGCAAAATGTGTGGCATCTTCCTGATACTCAAATTGAAAATGGTATTTGCTAGAGAATATGTCATAGTCGGCCTTCAACGCCCAATTGTCTGAACCAATATTCTTGTCGCACCACTCAGCGGCTTCGATGGCCTTATCGGCTCCGGTTATAACAACAGTCATGCTATTATTATACAACATTATTAATTTAAGTCCAAACTTACTTTTTAAGTATTTCCCAAGCTGCCATTTTTTCTCGTATTTCTTTTTCCAATGATCGGTATTCGTCACCTAACCGTTTTAGTTCTTCCCATTCTGCTTCCAGTTCCGTACTTGGCCTTAATATCGCTAGTCTAGATTCAATGTTTCTAATAGATTCCATAAGGCTAACACCGTTTACAACAATATCGGCGTTGCCTTTGATTTCTAGCCCGGCTTTGGATATATTCACCGATTCATTTCCGGTATTAGCTGGTGCAATAGTATATGTACCGTTAAAGCCGGCAGTGGTAGATAGCGTTGTCCATGGACTATTGTTTGTGCTCGGGATTGACGGTAGTGTAGTTGCACTATATATTACTGAATTTGCCATGTATCTCCTTGGCCAATAAAAAAGGCCTATACTGTTATAGTATAAGCCTTCTGTTGTAAAAAGTCAACAGTTTAAATTTCAAATCCGTAAGTAGGATCGAAATGCATTTCTCGTTCTTCGTACCCTGCATAACCACGAGGGTTACAGATCACACGGCATTCGCCGATCTGATAATCAAACACATGGTGGGTATGTCCATGGGTCCAGAATTTGATTTCTGGGTTGTCAAGGATAAACTCACTAAGGTCTGAACTGTAAGCACCATTCATAGTTGTATCATCTGCATAATGCGGATGTGTGCTTAGTTTACTTGGTGCGTGGTGTGTTAACACAACCACCGGCAATGGCGTCTCTCGACGGCGATTTTCTTCCAGGTAAAACTTGAACAACTGTTTGGTCTTAACATGCTCAGTAACTGTATACTCGGGTTGCAGTCTATGGTATACACTCTTGGCTTCATTGAGCATAGTAATCTGACGGTAATCATTCATCATTGACTTCATATGGTACAAAGTCAGCTGATCGTGATTGTTCATGTCAGTCCATAGTGTACCACCTAAAAATAATACCCCGTTATATTCACAGGCTTCTTTCTCAAGAACTGTGATATTTTTTGGTAGCATATCTTTTAGATGAGGAACAGTCTTATGGAAGGTATATCCATAATGTTCGTGATTGCCCACAACATAGAATACCTTTTCGTACTTGCTACATTCTTCGTGGAAGAAGCGAGTCCAACGATCCATACGCTTAAAATTACCAGTGCTAGGACCTCCTTCGTTAAGGATGTTGTTTACATCGTACTCAGGCTTGACATATTTGGCTTCGCAAACATCGCCAGAGAGGATTAGCACTTCGCCGCCGGGTAATTCTAGGTCGGCAAATTCTAAGTGTAGGTCGGAAATTACAGATACTTTCATAATACTAGTATATATGATACTGGGTTAATTGTCAAGAGAAAACCCGCCGAAGCGGGTTCCTCACTTACTATAAAATATAAATTAACTATATATTTTCGTCCCTTACGGGTAATTCTAAATTAGACCAAACCCATTGCCATAGCTTTGTAAGCGGCTGCAATCATCTTGCGGCTTGCTTCGCCATGACGATACTCGGTAACAGTCACACCGTTACCTGCTTTACGCTGTTCAGAATAGATAGCGTAGCCGCGAGCGCGAATGTCGCTGACAGTAGCAGTAGGGTTCTTAATGCCAAAACGCTTGGACATTTGGGCTGGGGTTAGGGTTTCTTTGTCAAGAACTAGAGCCTTGAAAAGTTTGCCCTGCTTGGTTTCTAGGTCGAAACGCTTTAGATTTACAGTAGTCATTTTATTTTCCTTAAAATAGATGCTGTTCTTAACAGCTGATGCTAGTGTAGCAAATTAACTTACTTGAATGCAAGTCTTATGGTTAAAAATTATCATCTTCGTTATCCAATACCATCCAGCCCAATTTTTTAAGATCTTCGCGAATTTCGTCAGTAACTATACTTTCGGCAACAAAGTTATTTTTGACATAGAGATATTGCTCTTGTGCAGATTTGTCCAAATTTTGATATTCTTCGTCGCCCATGTCTCCACGAATACCACTGCAATACCAATCAATATAGTCGCCCTCTTGACGCATGTCTGCAATGATGCCGCCGGCATACCGCCAACTGTAACTGCAAGTCTGTCCTGCGAGAATTGGAAACACATCAATCTTTTGGAACTCATTGTTGCAAATAGCCGCATAGAGATTCTGTGCGTATGCATCACTGGCACGAACTTTTTCTAGAATCCACTCAGTGGTACGGAGGTCCCACTCCATGTCATTGTCGTGTTTCTCTTGTGCAACCCATTTTGCATCCATTTCATCTGCATTATCGTACAATGCAATATATAAAGGACTAGGTTCCTTGCCTTCGGCTTTACATCTTTCCAAATAGTTATTCTTTTGAAAAGTGTTTCGATCTGGACTTTTAGAGACTTTGGTCATTTTTCTTTGTTAAACTCACTTCACCATCATTGGTAACGTCCCAAGAAAGTTTGTCACCAATTTCCCATCCCAATTCTCTGATAAGTTCCATCGGAACGGTCATGTATAGTTCGCCAGTTTCGGGGTCTTCGTCAACATCAGCAAACCAAACGGTCTTGGTCATGAGATTACCTTGATATGTGTTACATTGGCAACGCGGAAACTACGCCATTCGCTTTTATCCAGGCACCATACACTTAGAGTTTCTGGCTTGTATAGGCGAGTTTCGTGTAGCTTAGTAGCATCTCGGGCAGGTAATGCACTTGCCATAAGGGTACAAGGCATTGTACGCACACTTCCGTCAACCTTGGTAAATGTTACTTCGCACTGATGCTTCCACAGGATGTTTTGGATATCTCTGTGTCGTTCTTGTACATCAAAATCTGGATTGTCGTTGTTGAAATGATATTCTAGTGTCATACTATTCCTCTTCCTAAAATTGTTCCATAAACAGGTTCTTCTTCGGTATACAATACAGTATACCCCGCGTTCAACAGCAATGGAATCACTGAGCCGGATTTACCGGAATAATGACCCCACCACTTATTGTACCATGTGTCGTCGCAAACTACAATCGATTTTTCTGCCATCGCAGGCAACGCTAACATCATTTGTGCAAGATGTGCCCTCTGACTGTTTAAATTGTTCATTTCGTGGCCTAGCATACGATACCGTATTTTTTGTTCGTAAACAAAACGTTCGGTATTTTCAGGGTGCCAGTCCCAATCAAAGTTGTCTAGATACAAAAAACTAATATATGAAATATGGGCAGGAAACTCACGAAGGAACTCTTCGCCAGTTTTGTTAACAACTTCAACCCCTGGTAAGTTCATATTACGAACAAACTCACAGTTATCAGGATCCATGTCTACTGTCCATAGTCCTTTACCAAACCTCTTTGCCCATTCAGCAATGATTCGAGTGCTTCCATCATCACCGTTACGGCTGGTTCCAATTTCAACGAACTGCCCAATGTACTCAGGATCAAGTTGATCCAGATACTGCTCGGCTCGACGAAACACTTGTCCCATTATTCAGATTTTTCGCGGCGACCTTTTGTTCGACTTTGATCTTCAAGTAGTCGAACATAACTGCGAATAATAGCACCTCGTTGATGACTATCAATATACTGTGCGGCTAAACGCTTAACGCTCTTTGGCACCTTTACGGCTTTTGGGTCATATCCTCGACAAGTCATTGTGTGTCCTTTCAATTTTTTCTAGTAGAGTTTTTAATACATTGCTTTCTACATCCATTGATGCTAGATGTTGTCTATTATACATTCTTCTTTGTTTTGTTGCGGCAAAAATCTCGGGTATTTTTGGATAAATGTTATCCAAAACTTCTAGCATTTTTTGTGTACGAATTTTCCAATCTAGTTCATTGTCGTAATAGTTATGATCAATGTAATCACTAAATGTATCAAATCCTATCCGTTGCAGATAATTAATGGTTCCTGGACAGCCTTGAATTAAAAATAGTTGCTCAGCACGAATTGGCTTAAAGACTTTTTCACTGATAAATCCTATATTATCAATTTGAGGTTCAGTCACTATGTTCAAATAACTATTGCCCCAACCATGTTCGTATACTCTTGCACAGTGATAATATTCATTTGTTGATTGTACTTCCATACCGGGTAATGTATGATACAATTTTTCAAATTCGTTAATGTAACCTGCACCTAAGATTTTTTCTAATTTCCAAAATATAGATTCCGAAGTTTCGTTGTTTTCAAAATCGTCCCAGCGGTTGTCTGGTTGATAGTTTAAACGAAAATCACTTTCAACTATACTAAAATCTAAAAGTCTATTGTCGCCAATGAACTTATTAAGTGTAATAAAGATTTCATTAAAGTAATCTCTTTTACTTAATTCAACTAAATTAAAAACACGCTGAATTCTTAAATTCCTATTTAAACAGCTGACCCTGTGTTTCCGTTGGTCCGGGAACAAATATACATCGTCTAATTGTGCGTACTTGCTAAAAAATAACCAAAAAGGAAAATAAGAATCCTCATTGAGAAAACTAGCACCAAGTGTAATTCTATCCGACCTGTAGTGCATCGGATCAGTATAGTGATCGCTACGATTCTCTAGTATTAGATCTAGTAGAACAGGTTGTTGGTAGTATGGATCTATCAGTAGTGTTGTGTTAACAGCTGGAAGATATTTTGAAAGTACTGAATTAATTAAACTTTGTTTCGCAGGAATACCAAACCAACCTCCCACCCATACTTGTCCAGTATATGTTATTTCTTTGCCGTACTCGTCAAAGAGAATCATTGTTTAATAACACCCAGGTTAACTCATGGTCATAAAGTACAGCAACAGGTTTAATCCAGCCAGCGGCCACTGCTTGTTGCAAAATACTAGAGTATTCTCTCGGACAACTTTTACTGATCTCAAAACCTGCTCTGGCAGAAACAACTAAACCGTCAGTGACAGCAAAGCCAGGGTCTCCAGGTCTAAGTGTGCGTATCCTACTTTGACGAACTTCAAATGTCACGACTTGAGTTCTTTCATTACCAAATCTTTGGCCCGTTGATCCAGGCTTGCATTTTCAGCATCAGTGATATAGTGTGTCATATCGTTGATAAAACGATTAAGGGCCTCTTTGCCTTCTTCGGTCCAGTGACTGTAATCCTTGCCTACCGAGCTTTTATAGTAGTATCTACGGTTTTGCATTAGCTCATTAATGCCCCCATACATTAGTTCTTTGATCGCTTGTTTTTCCATATTAAATTTTCTCGCCAACTTTAAACCCGCGGAATCTGAGGAAGCGCGGAAAACGCAACGAATAAGAACCATCTTGATTCTGTGTAACTGCATCGGCACGGACTTCCACAATCTGCCCAACAACGGTATCACGACCCACCCAAAAAGCATCACGATCGGAATCAGTGAAGCCAGAACCAACATTAACTCGTATCCACTTATCATCATCTTCACCTTCACAAACCAATGCACCAAGTTTGCCCACATTGCGGCCAGTACCTTCTTCTACAGCCACAACACCCAAACTCACTTCAATGTAAGGCTTCTGCTTGAGCCAACTCACGCTACGCTTGCACTCATATAGCGCATCGGGATCTTTGATCATAATGCCTTCGTAGCCACCAGCGATTGCTTGTGTATTAATCATCTTAAAACGTTCGCGGCCCTGGATAGTGTCAAGGTCCACTAGTTCTTGTCCGAGTACACTAACATTGGGCATGTGTTCTGCAATTGGAGTGAACCATGCACGAAGTTGCGACGAACGCTGGTGTTGAGTTTTGGTACTAATACCTTCTTGGAATTCGCTCAGTGGCAAAATGTCAAACAAGTTAAGCACAGCATCATCCGCCTTAGCATCGCTTTTGCGGTGAATTTGCTTCATGAGGTCTTGGAATTTACCTGACATGATTTCGCCGTCTAGCACCATTGGTTCTTTAAAGAACACGGCATGTTTAGCAATTTGGCGCTTGACTTCTTCGAAGTTAACCAGTTCCTTACCATTACGGCTATACTGATCAACTTGGCCCGACGGATACACCACAGTGATAACACGCACACCGTCAAGTTTAACTTCAATGAGTTTACTGCCAGAGACCTTGCTTTCGTGCTTGGCACCATCGTGTGCAAGTTGGCATTCGAACACTGGCACATGGTATTTAGGATCAGCATGTTTGTTGACGGTGCTGTCGCTGGTACCACAACGCATGTCTTTGATAAGAATACGACGATACCAATAGTTCCATTCATCTTCTCGCGCATTCATACGGAGATGATTTACTGCGGTAAGTGCGGCATTGCCGGTGAGTTTACGCTCACTGAGTTGGCGTGCAACATCCCAGAATGCTTCGCTAGTGATACCCTTGCCATCGCCTTTCTTTTCTTCAACTTTCCTGACACCAAAGGTAATCATAGCATCATATGCGGCACGGAAGCCGCGGAACAGTTCAGTATTACCTGCCAGGCTTTCGCGAGCGATAACATCTTCCTTAAAGAGGCGGCTGTTATTGCTTTCGAGCTCGGCAATGATGTCCCAGGGTTTTTGCATAGTGTCCTCTAAGTTCTAAGTTAGTATTATTATAGCAAATTATTCTTTTTGAGTCAAGTTTAAAAATTAGTACTTACTACTTAACCCATTGTAGCGTAAAAAACATAGCCATTTCTTCTGACTCAAAATAATAACGGTAGTGGCTTGTTTGTACACGATTTTTGTCTCGTGGGAAACCTGCCCAAAAACAACACCAGATACCTGTTCGATTGCCGATCGCTTCCCACCGAGGTCCATAGTGTTCCTCACACCATCGCATGGCCCTTCGAGCTTGATCCTTATGTATTAGAACTTCGTAAGGTAAATTTTTCATCCCCACCTCAATACAAACAAAACCAAGTCCTTCCTATCCGCAAACAACACTTCGCCATGTATAATCTGATCTTGCCATCTCTCCCCAGGGTCGCCGTACGAGTCTCGGCACCACTCTTTCATTTCAGAGATTTGGTCAATACTGGGTGTTGAAAACGCGGCCACAGCATGACCTTGGTTCCAATATTCGTCGTATGTATGAATAAACATTAGCTCCACTTTAACACAAACATAGTGTAATCTTTATCTTCGTCAAAGTACACCCGGAATCTAGACTTACGCTCTATGTTTTCATAACTGGCGCCGACTAGCTCAAGTTCTTCGTCTAGTATCTTAGCCAGTACACCCGGATCAGCAATATGCTTACCGATTCGACGACGCCAAACATCGGCATACCAACGCTCAAAGTAATCACGAGGTCTATTGACATTAATACTCTGGTAATAATCTTTTACAATCATGCCGTCCACCTTAGCGCAAACAGTACAGCTTCTTCGTCACATTCAAACTCAATGAATTTTTCATACAAATACCCCGGACTGTGGTAGTAAGGGTTTTTGCAATTTTCCTTTAGCCATTCATCGACTAAGTGATCCTTGTAACTGCGCTGGTAGACAGCATTTACATTGTCCTCTGTTTTTGCATAGACAACACGATGCAACACCGGAAATTCAATGCCTGGAAATTTTGGATTAGTTTTGTATGTTACTGTCATAACCACTTTAATGTAAAAGCTATAGCATCTTTTTCGTTGGTGAAGTAATAAACAATCCTTCCGCTGGAATCTGCGTTATTGGTAATATAACCGGGACAATTGTCTTTTGCCCATCTCAGGGCTGGCCAGGCAGGATCGTAGGGTAGTGTTACAGTTATGCCCATTTTATCAAAAACCATTCGTAGTCTTTTTTGTTTTTAAAAGCAAAGTACCTTGTGATATTTCTCCAGTTACAACTTTTAAAATTCTCATAACAAAATCTCTCGGCACTGGAAATGTCATACCAATTTTGTATTTCAACTTGATATGGCCAATATGTAGAATTCTGCCAATGCCCGACCCCCAATTGTTTTGAAAGATCATCTATTGTTCGTTGAACTGATTGAGTATCCATCTATTATGTCCATCTTATTAAAAATAACATTAGGTCATTGTGATTCCTAAAATAGAACTTACCGCCATTCATGTACCACTGTGCTGGAGTCATATCCCATGGATCTCCCGGGGAGCCTAACTTATCAACACACCATGTTTCCATATTTCGCCAAGAATGTTGCCATACAGCCGGATCCCACTCGTGTTCTATTTCAACTACATGATACCGACAACCATGCCACTTTGATTCAGTTACAGTTAAAGCCATTTTAGTGCAAACATTGCCGCAAGACCCGACTGTCGGAATTTAAATGCCTGTCGATCATAACCTTTTTGTCCTAAGGTGTAATTCTTGCGTTTAGTGCGCCATTGCAACCAACCTTTAGCCTCGTTTACTCGTCGATCGAATTCAAAGTAACGCTCACCAGATTTGCAAACTAATACAACTTCGTGTACAAATACTCGTTCACCCCGTCTTTGTTTTGCGTTCATCCGCCCCACCTTAGTACAAAAAATGAATAGTCAGTTCCTTGCTTAAACACAAAGTACCAACCAATGTTTTGCCAGTTTCTACTTTTAAAGTTCTCGTAACAAAATCTTTCAAGATCTTGCACAGTGAATTTTCGTTCAATGATTGGAGTATCTAATCTAATTTGATACGGCCAGTATTTTTTATTTAACACCCTCATGCCCACCTCAGTGCAAACCATTCTTTGTTATCACGGACTTGGAAAGTATATCCATTGGATCCAGAACTCAGTAGAAAATGTTCTACTTTATTTTTGTACATCCACATGCAGATTTCTTCCCAATCCGCAAATGTACCAACATGATAAGTAGGATGATTGTTCCATCCGGGATAACTTGTAGGTTCAACTTTCATAACCACTTTAGCTTAAACAACATATAGTCTTTTTCGTTTGTAAATACAAACTCTTCATTGTAGTAATTCCATTCACCGGCACCAATGCACTGATCACACCAGTTAGCAAGGTCACTCCAATCATTGTTCCACCATTTGGAAGTCCTTAGGTATGGCACACGATAAGGATACACTGCGTTACTCATAACCACCTCAATGAACACATTATAGCATGTTCTTCTTTTTTAAACCAAACATCCATAATTCCGCCTGAACTATGAATTCGAATACTGTAGTATTCTGGTTGCCATTCTGTAAGTTCATCTAACCAATAGCGAATTTGGTTGACTTCGTTGAGTCGGCTATCTATGTCCCAAATATTATTTGATTTTAGTCGTATTTGCACACGATGGTCCTGCCCCGGGAACATGGTTTTGCCAAGCCTTCGTACAGTCATGCCCACCTCAACCTGAACATCATTATATCTGATTCTCGTTTAAAGTAGAACCTGACAATGAGACGACCGTAATCCTTATCGTAGACGACCATAGATCTGCGCCACCACAGCATTTGGTGCATCTTTACGCCTTTTGGTTTGCTCATTCCAAATGTGGCCCGACACCATTTAGTCACTGTGGGTGCAAGTGGTTCTTCAATGTCAAATATGTAATGTTTCATACACATTTCAACCTAAACCACATAGCATCCTGCTCACGCTCAAACCAAACACTATTGCTACCGTAGTAGAGATAAAACTTACCCGGGCTGTCTTGCAGTTGTAACTCACGCTTGGATTGAGAGTAGTTCCAACCTTTTTGGGGCAGCTCAACACGAAACCAATGTTTCTGTCTAGTGTTTTTATCTTTGTTCCAGTATTTCATGCCCACCTCAGCAAGAACATGGATAACTCTCTATCTGTGCTAAACTTCCACATGTCGTAACTCATGCGACAACCACAGCCAGACTCACGGCACCAATTAGAAATACCTTCGAGTATCTCGTCGGCTTTTTCTATTGGCTCAATGGAGTTAAGGTCGGCAACCATCCACAGTCCCGACCCTTTACGCTCCTTGAACGGTGTCCATACTAATTTGTTTGACATGTTTACAATCACCACGGAATTTAAATCCCGAGCAACTACAAGTTAGGCCGTTATCAGTTTTCTCAACAACATATGTATCACCTTTACTGCCCGTAACTGTCCACTTGGTTGTTGGCAGGTCGTCGGGATCAACAAACCCGAAGATATTTTGCACCGGATCAAACTTGCGACCACGAATATCAATTTGAATGGGCTTCTTGAACACTTGCACATCATTAGGGTTGCCCCATCGTGCATAAGCATAAATCTTAGCTTTACTGTCGTTCATCCAATAAACATGATGGTAACTCTTACCATCATCCCATTCGGTCATTTCAATAAATGCTTTCATTGTCCAACTCCTTTGATATAGCGCCAGCCAAGTCGTTCGCCACTGTAGTAAAACAACTTGCCGTAGTAGTTTTGGAACTGTCCCATTTGGTGAACCAGGCGTTCCTTATCAGTAAAGATTGTTTCCTTCATGAATACCTCGTGGAATTCTTCTACTGTGGCAAATACCCGGTCACGCCACCACTTACTTGCAGGATTTACTATTCGGACCTGGCGATCCTTGGTAATTTCTATCATCAAGGTGCCATGTTGTTTTGGTGCATCGGGAATATAATAGAGACCGGAAGGAATTTTCATGCTGGCACCTTTTGTTTCAGCAGAATAGCAATATACTCGCCAGGCTGTTCCGGCTTACCGAAACTGTTGTGGCTTACTTTGTCGTAACAATCTCGGCAAAACTGTCCACTGATGCCGTAATAATTACGCAGGCTCCAACCTTGGCCATTACGCTTGCAACCACAATTAGTGCATAGGTCCAACATCAGTATTCTCCACTTAGCAGATACATAGTCAATTCTGCGCCTTCAACTTTAACACATTCTTTAACCTGGCGAATAGTTTCTTCATTAACAAGATTGCCATTGTAACTTTTACGGGTCCAAGCCACACGCATGTTTTTGGGCGTAAATTTAATAATCTGCCCTAGTTTAAGTCCTTGCCCGTAGGGGGCAGGGAACACCACATAGTCACCGACGACAATTTCTCGATTCAGGAAATCTTTAAACATTTTGATCCTTAGTTTTTGTACAACACGGCAGTCTTGGGATATTCAACACCCTCGCGGCCACGGAATAGAACTTCATTACCATTAATGCGATACACTACATAGACTTCGTGGCGGTCAACATGTCTGGTGCTCTTGCCGCTACGGATTGTTTCGTTGTACCCTTCTGCGACATAACGAACAAACTCGCCGGTCACTGGTTCGTTCTTGTAAACGGTAGTAGGACCTTGGTCGGTCCACACATAAGAAACACAATAAGCAAGAAGTACTACCAGTGATAGAGGGACTGCATACACCACGGCAGTAACTGCATCATCTGTGAAGAAGGTGGCTATTAGTATAACTACCGCCACTATGCAGATAAAGACAAATCCGCTATGATCGGGGTAAACATTAGCCAGTGGTGCAAAAGTATACATGGTGTCCTTTTCTTGCTATGTATCTATTATAGCCGAAATGCCTTTTTTGGACAACCAAAACAAAAATGTGGCTAAAAAGCCACATTAATTAGAAGGTATTACATTTATATAATACACGGGTTTACCTTTGTAAACGGATTTTTCTTTATAGTGTTCTTCGCAATCCTCGCAGGTTGTGTTTAGTTTTTTCAGTATTTCGAGTTTACCGGTGCCTTCTGGTAACTGCACATTATGACAGCATTTATTAACACAATTAAAACAGTCTATATTACCATCAGCATCGTATGTACATTTAATACGGTCACTGCAAAATAACCCGGGCTTTGTTTGCGGAAAGTTTCTACAGCACGAAGGTCGATAATAATATATCGAGCATCTTTCGTCTTTGAGAAATGGGCAAATCATAATTTATTTAATGCCAACCAAGTCTTTGTCATATTAGCACATGTATATTTTTGATAACTGTCTTTTAATATGTCCGGCATAGGAATATAATCAATTTTACTTTCGTCGCAGATACTTAATGCAACATCTTTGAAACTACGAGGTTTACCTGTGCCCACATTAAACACACCGGATTCAGTGACATCCAAAAATGCCAGCTGAATATCTACAAGTTCACTGATATGAATAAAATCACGCAAATAGCTTTCGCTATTTTCAAATAACTTTACTCTACCAGTCTCTTGATATTGCTTTTTAAATTGCATATAAGGACTCGCTTGATTTCCTTTATGCTCTTCTCCTTCGGGACCGTATACATTAAAATATCTAAATCCCTGTACAATATTACCACCTTGATATTTTAAATGATAACGCTCAAACAAATATTTGCTCCAGGCATAAGGTGTTCGAGGATCAGCTGGTGCGGTTTCAACAAAGTCGGTGCCGTATCCGTAGACACTTGCAGAACTAGCATATTGCAAATTAACACCATAGGTTTTGCAGGCATTAAAGATTTGTCTGCTAAAGTCATAGTTCTGAGTTAATACTTTATCGATATCTCGCTCTACAGTACTGGATATTCCCCCGATGTGAATAACCCAATCTTGTTCCATAACACTGGGCATGTTGGTATCTGCCCAATCATATGTTTCAACAACATGTCCGCGGGCTTCAAGAGAACGAAGCATATGTTGGCCGATGAAACCGCGGTGTCCAGTTAGTAGAATATTCATTTAAAATTCTCGTCTAAAACTTGTGTAAGTGTTTGAATAGTTTTGCTTAGGTCGCCGCGATGTTGTACAGCAAAGCCGCCTGCCTGGCGCCATTCTTCGCAATTACTAGTACGGTCGTCGATTAAGATATCTCCGGGCTTGCAATGTACATGTTTGTCTTTGCTAAAAGGTCCAAACATTACAGGAATATCAGGAAAATACTTTAGTGCCCAGTTTACTTTGTCGTAGAAGGCCCAATGGATATCGTTTCCTTTTGGCACGGCCGTTAAGAACTGCAACTCAAATCCGTTATGGTCCCGTAAGTAGCGGCAGTATTCGACTAATGCGGCAGCTTCGGGTGTTGGTTCTAAGTCTCGATACAGTCGCGGATTGTCTCGTAATCTGATCCAGTCTTCGTGTGGCCATTTTTCATCTTCTTGCTTTTTACGGAGCACACGATTTGCATAGGCTTTAAAGTCGGCGGTGACATCGTCCATGTCTAAGTAAATGGTTGTCATTGTTGACTGTCTCCTTTTGCTACACGATAATTGTCTTCAACTGAATCTGGTGTACTAACTTCGATGATAGCACCTTCTTCAACACACACAAGTTGATGCGGTAATAGCGGCTTATTGTGCCAAGTGTCGCCAGGGTTGAGTTCTGCGTGATGTGTTGAAGCATCTACAGTGTCAATATAGTACACACTAAACTTGCCACTTAGTACATACCAAGTTTCATCCTTTTCTGCATGAAAGTGCATACTGAATCGTGCATCTTTATTAAAACGCAGAATCTTGCCGCAGTACTTGTCGGTGCTGGCCCAAATCTCTTCAGACCCCCATCCTTTTTCTACACGGCCAAACAGTCTTGTCATTGTATTTCCTTTAGTGTAGGTGCATAAACACCTAGGTGTTGTACAGTAATACTAGCGGCTCGATTGGCAAAAGCTACTGCCATTCTAATGTTCTTTGTTGCTAGATATTGATATGCAAGTGCCGCTAGGAATGTGTCACCTGCACCAGTGACATCTACTACTTCCACAGGTGGCGCAAATTCTAGTACATCATGATGTATAACTTCTGCACCTTTGGCTCCACGAGTAACAATCAAGCCAGTGCATTCGCTTTTTATTTTTGCATACTCGGGTTCATTAATCTTGACCCAAGCACCTTGCATACGATTTAAGTCTGTTAGTTTAGTGTCAATGAAAACAGGAAAGCGAACGCCTTGCCCGGACTGCTCAATCACATCTTCAATTAACTCGTAGTCCACTGTGCCTTTATTATAATCGCTGATAACAACGGCATCATAGGGTGGAATAGCTGTTTCGAATCTAATAGGATTTGAAATTACATCGTTGTCGATTCGTACAATTTGCTGTCGACTACGCTGATCAATTAAACGAGTTTTAATACTGGTTTCACCACAGAGCATGTTAACAGTACAGCCTAATGCTTCTAGATTTTTTGCAACATTACCGGCCATGCCTTCTCGTTCTTCTTTGAACTTAGGTACAAATACAGGCACCGGTGCCTCTGGACTTAAACGATCAATTGTTCCATATTGATACACATCGGTGCAGATGTCACCGATTAGCAATATGTTGAATTTTTTCTGTACTGGAGTATCCATTGATTCTTTCGAAAAACACTATTTCAGCGATGTCATTTTCGCCTACTATGGGTTGGCCACGATAGTCTGAACCCTTTACCATTATACTACATTCTTTGATAATGTCAATCAACTCTTGGTCCGAACCAAATAATCTCACTTCATCAACTGCCTTGAGATTTTGCAGTAGAGTTTTTCTTTCAATTTGGTTATTAATTGGTCGGCCCGGTCCTTTTAGCCTACCGACTCGAGTATCGGTGTCGATAGCCACAATGAGATAGTCACCTAGAGACTTGGCATAATTTAATAACTCCAAGTGCCCTAGGTGAACTATATCAAAAGTACCGTTGACTATTACTCGTTTCAATTTGCAACTACGCGGCTTACACTAGTAATTACCGCCGCAATGCGACCGATATCGCGTAATTGTTCTACTGTGTAACCCATTTTCTTTAATCCTTCATAATGCGCTTTAACACAGAAGTGACACTTGCCTACAATACTTGCGGCAAGACTATATGCTTCAAACCTTTCGGCTGTTGTTCCGCCATGGCTAGCAATTGCATTCATACGCAACTGAGCAGGCAATCCTTTCAAGTTATCGTCGTCTGCCATTTCAACATAAGGATACCAAATGTTGTTTTGTGCCATTAATGCGCCAGCAGTTAGCGCGGCTGTGCTTTCTGTTTTGTTAGCAATTTGACTTTCAATCCAAGTCCATAGTTTACTGTTACCTGTTGCAAAGGCGGCGGCTAGTGCTACTGCTTCTGCTTCTTCAACTGGTAAACTACTACGCTTGATTACAGCGTCAATGTTTAGTTTTGTATCCTTGGCATACTCAGGAATACTGTTTTCTTTTAATGCATCTACCCATGCTGTCATTTCATAACTCCTTTAGATGATAATACGATTTTACAAATATGTTCTAATCTTTCAATGTGCTCAAAAGCACGCCACGGGCTGGTATCGATAGCAACTACTCCGTGTCCTTTAATACCCACAATGTCATAGGCAATATTACCATGGTCATCTAGTTCAAGATGATGATGGCATTGATCAGCCAGTTCTTGACTAATCGGTGGAACATCACCAACATTGTATGCTACCTTGGTATAGCGACTCAACTCAGGAAACTGCCTAGCAATACTACCAAGCTCGATTCCGGCATGCATTGCCGCAACACAATAAGTTGGATGCAAGTGCATTACAACTCTTACATCGTTAGTGTGCTGACCCATTGCTCTTTGTAAGCCAAAGTGCAAAGGAAGTTCTCCGCTGGGTTTTAGATTCGCACTGATGTCAGTGTAATAATCCTCTTGCCACAATAATCCGTGGATACTGATCTTTTTAAACTGATCAGGTTGTAGTGTCTGCTTACGCACACCCGACGGTGTAATGTAAAAGTGATTCCTGTCGTGGTGTCGAATTGAAACATTACCGTCTCGGCTGGTAATCCAGTTACGGCGATATGCTTCTACCAGTGTTTCGCAAATAGTTTCAAGCATGGTTTAAAAATGCCTCTCGAACAAAAGGTTCATTGATCATCATTTGAATTGCGACAATAACTAGTACACTGGCGCCTACCCAAATAGTTTTAGGCCAACGCAACATGATTTTACTAACCAGTGTGCTACCAAATAAGATAATAGGAACACTAACAAGTAAACCAAAGATGATTAACCACCAGTTACCACCTGCGGCTCCTGCGATAGCCAGTGCATTGTCTAGTCCCATTACTGCATCTGCCCAGACAATTGTGCCCATTGCACCCCAAAATGTTGCGGCAGACTTAACTTCGCCGTGACTATCTCCTGAGTCTGTTACTAGTTTGTAAGCGATGTAAAGCAGTGCAATACCACCTACTAGGCGCAGTCCTGGTATCATTAGTAGATAAGTTAGTGCCGCGACACTTGCAAATCTAACTGCTACTGCACCAAATGTTCCCCACAGCATTGCCTTACGGCGAAGCTCCTGTGGCAGTTTATTGGCCGCCATAGCAATCACTAGTGCATTTTCTCCGCCTAGAACCACATCAATTAATATAATGGCACCAAGTGCCCAAATTAGTTCTAACATCATTTACCTCTACAAGAAGGGCAATGTTCTCTTTTGAGGTATTCAAACAAATCTCTAAAGTTCATCGTGTTTTCTCCGCTAAATCTCGATAACCTTTGCTGGTAGGGTGAATACCATCGCGACTCAATCCTGTAATTGGAAGAACGGTATCACCATACTTTACTGCAATCTCTTTTACAATGTGTTGAATTGCTTCAATTGGCACATCACTGGCCTTGAGATTACCGGCCGGTAATATCCAAAACACACGATCGGCCTTAACCTTGGCTCGCATAGTTTCCAACTCTTGTAGAGTCTTTACATGTTTGTGGTCGTTACTACCCAAACTGATGATAACAGTTTTTGCAGATAAATCGTTTTTGAGATAACTACGATTCCACTGCCAAGTATTCCAACCGCCTTTTGCATAGGCCACACACTCAGGTCGTTGAATGTGTGTGCCTACTGCAATGCTGTCGCCAAGGATAAGGCAATCGATCATTATAGAGTCTCACCACCAATTGGACGGCTGCATGGGCATAGTTCGCCTGTTTGCAGGGCGTCTAGTACACGCAGAGTTTCGTCAGGATTACGGCCAACATCCAAGTTGTTAACTGTGACATGCTGGATAACATTATCTGGGTCAACAATGAATGTAGCACGAAGTGCCGCACCAGCTGGACCGTAGAAAATACCCAATTGGTCAGCTAGACTGTTTTCGTCACGGGCAACATCAGCAAAGCTCCAACTAGTGGTCTTCTTAAGATCTTCGTGAGCGTTACGCCATGCTAGTTTGCAGAACTCGTTGTCTGTGCTACCAATTAGTAGAACAGCATCACGGTCTTCAAAGTCTTGGCGAAGCTTATCATAAGCAACGATTTCAGTAGGACATACGAATGTGAAGTCCTTTGGGTAGTAAACAATAATCTTCCACTTACCTTCAAATGACTTTTCGGTAATGGTTTCGAACGCACCATCAGGTGTTAGTGCGCCTGGCTTAACACCAGTTACTGCAAATGGGGTAATTTTATCGCCGATGGTTTTCATTTATGTTTCTCCTTGATTTAAAATGAATTATTTACGCTGTGATTTGCAATTGGGGCAAATCAACATCAGATTGTCTTCTTTAGCGTTGTAACTGTCTCCGTCACGGTAAATTACATCTAGAGGAATTGGGTGACTGTTGTGTTCTGTGTTGCTACATACTTCGCAACAGTGACTTCTTTCTTTGATTAGATGATCCTTGACCCAATCGGGAATCTTAGCCCAGGCTCGCGGCTGTGTGGATTCTTTCCATTCCTGGATATTCTTGAATGCACGATTTCTGCGTTGATGTTCCTGTTGGCAACTGTTATTACAATACTTGTTGGTATACGAATGACCCTTAACAGGATTGACCTTACCACAATTTAAACAAGTAAAACAACCTAAGTTTGACATTTCTTTCCTTTTAGAGCACTTCGGTAAAGCACTCTAGTACTTTTACTTAGTGCTCTACAGATATCTATTATATACACATAGAACTAAAAACCTAGAGCTTTTGGTAAAATTGATCTAGCACCTAAAAGACTTCGTACGAAGTCTAGCCCTTCGTTAGCACTCGGGCTATTTTTTTAAATGATTATAAAGCAAACAACTGAGATAGTTTTGCTAGATTGTGGAGCCATACGACACCCAGAAAAATGGGCGCCGTGTTGTTTTGCTGAGTTGCTCTCGCACACTGACAATAGGTATTTTGATTTTCCACGCTTCTGGGCTCTGTACCTTACCCCACCTACTACGACTTTTAAAGCAACTGCGGTGTCATCTGTTGCTATGAGCGTGTCGGAAAATTTCCACAACCATTACATCTACGCAAATGTTTCTTGCCGTGGGCAGACATTTAGGCATCCTTTCGGGTAGTGCGTAGAAGATGTTCGCGTGAGAGAACAGGGCAGTGGGTCACCAACCCAAGTGGAACCATGCCCAGCGGAATACTAACCGGCCCGCCAACCTTATGTCACGCTAAAGAAGCAATAATACTTTAATATACCAAAAATGGTCGACCAAAATGGATTTCAATTTTGGTTTATATTGCCATACTTTAAATGTAGAAAGCTAACTGCTGGATCGCCCTCCTTGACGGTTATTTCGTAAGTACTCGATCCAAGATTGTGAAACGGCCCGTGCCATGTTTTATGTTCCTTGAATAGTTTATATATCTCGCGAATGTTCTCTACCCCTTTAATTTTAATCGTAGTCAAGTTCATCTGCGTACTCCTCGTTAGCCCATATGGTTTCATCATTTTCATATGCAATATAGTACCGCTCGTTGGGACTCAACAATCTAAACTGATTAGGATACTTTAGCATACCCAACAGCATTTCGTCTTTGTCTAACAAGTCGCATATAACAAATTCTGTGCTACAGGCGCCTTCGACAAACTTGAATTTACTATGCTGATATTCGTTTTGTTCTAGTGCTTGATGAAATGCTCCGCCATCTCGGGTAATGATACGAGCAGATTCTTTGGGGTGTGGTAAGTTGTGATCAAACATACCTAGCTTATCTAATGACGCGGTATTATCGTCGTAGATAGTTAGCTTACAGTCCTTGAACTTTAGACTGCCTTTAGTGTGATTATTATCGGGGGTTTCCTTTGTTGAAAAAGGAATATTGGCATCTATATGATGAATATAGAAAGTGACGCCATGTGCTTTAAGGACCCACATGGGAACGGTTTGGTCCTCGAGGTGCTTTTTGTTGAAGTGAAACACCACATCCTTACACTTGTAATTAATCTACGACTTTGCCATTTTTAAACTCCTTGATTTGTTTAGAGGCTTCTTTGATCCTTTCGGACCACTTCCAATTATACATATCACAGCAACGGCAAGCAAGCATTTTGGTTATCTTGCCTTTTAACTTAGCGTTAGCGCCTGCCTTGCCGTGATATATGCTTTTCATTGCATAGTTATTTACGCAAAAATTTCCAGTGCTGTGCCACATTCTGTGCAGAACTTAGCAGTAGCCTTGTTCTGTTTGCCACAGGTTACACACTTGGGTTTGTGCTTGACTGTAACAGCTTCTTTAACAGCTTCGCCGCCTAGCAACTTAAACACCATAGAGTGTTTAGCAGGTTCTAATGCACCCAAGTAGGTTGTGGTAAATTTTTGGGTACTGTGACTACCGGGGACAGTAATACCCACATCATTTAGTAAGCCGTGAGCACTGTTAACAGAAGTAGCGTCATAGGTAGCAGAGCATTTAGTGGAATAACTAACATCGCCCATGCTTCGTAGAATACCGCCTTGTGGATAAATTCCGCCGATATCGGAACCACTGGCAGTAATCCACCCTTTGCTAACTACTGGTGCTGGTTGTTCGAACTGAAATTCAATTCTTACCAGTCCGTCTTCAAGTTTGATGCCCCGGTGCTTTTCCACGGACCCTGTGCGTTCGATAAATTTAAATCGATTTCCTTCTGAGAGGTTTCCGTTCTTGACTGAACGCTCGAGATCAACTTCTTGTCCTGCGTTAATGACAATCCCTCCGGGGACCATATCGTCCCCATCGATATTAATATTAACGACGCACCGAGTTGTATTAAGGTTCTTAAGTAAGATAGAATATTCTGAACCGAATGGGACATATACTGTGTCCTTGTTGAATTCCCGAAGGACTTTGCCGTTTACTTTGATTGCCGCGGCGAGCTTGTTTCCATACATCATGGTTTCTCCTTTTACGGTGTACAGACTAAACACCTAGTTTCTTAAAAGTCTGTGGGCTGTCACACCATGTGACAATTTTATTTAGTTTTGTCTTTTTTGTCTTCGTTTAAAATTGGAGCAATTTTATTTTCTTCATCAACTGACATAAACTGCGGGGACGGCTGGTCCCAGTATGATGGCATCAATTTCCAACCCCAGGATTTCCAATATTTAGCTACTAGGTTATTAGCAATTAAAATGCCTCCTAATACAACTAAAAATCCTAACACTGCTAAAATGCTTCCGGCAAGCCATACTGCCGCTTGATCCATGCTCATACTACTCTTTCGAATTCTGGTGCGCTAGACGGGACTCGAACCCGTACATGGGAGTTTTAGAGGCTCCTGCTCTAACCTTTTAGCTACTAGCGCATGTGTTTATTATAGTCAAAGGTAAAGGGTCTGTCAAGACCCTTTACCTAATTAGGCTTTTGCATTTGCCCGAACGGTAGCAAAGTCAATCTCTTTAACTAGTTTACCATCGCAGTAAACAGTTTCAAGTACATCAACAAAGTCGCCGATACCACGATCATGCCACCCAGTTGGGCGGTTAACCGCGCTAACATATTCGCCACCAGACTTCCAAAGTGTCACGCAACCTGCTTTAGACTTTTTACCAGGATCGGTAATTGGGTCTTTTTGCACATCGATCCAGTTACCTGAACCAATCTCAACTGCGCTACACTTCATTGCAAACTTTTGTGTGTCACGGTCGACTTGTTGGAGGAGTGCGCCGCCCATACCAAAAGCGATGTTATCGGCACTCCACCCATTAGCCATAAAGGCGCCCAGGATGCTTCGGATTGTAAGTTCATTGACTCCGTCACCTTGGATGAGTCGGACATTGTTGAGGACTTTGAATCCTTTGTTGTTGACGGTGTATCCAAATTTTTCTCCTAGAATTTCAATCAACTGACGATTAACAGTGACAGGATCACCAGAGTCGGGACGGATAACAACAGTGGCACCACTAGCAACAACTTTCTCACGGAGAGCCTCACCCCAGAGGTTGCCGGCGGCGTTGAAGATATCATAACTATCGCTAACCACTGCAACAATACTACCAGGCTTAGCAAACTGAGTAAGCATATTATCATAGGCGTTTACCTCGTTGTCTCGTCCCCAACTAGTAATTGTACTATGCTCTGCGGCAGGGATTGAGAAGCCAGATACTCCAGCATTGTAGTATTCCCGAGCATACAGAACACCGGCAATAGTGTCGCTACCCATGAAGTTAACGAGGTGGGCGGCACCCCCAATTCCAGCACTTTCTTGCGAGCTGACACCACGAGCACCAAAATCGTGCAACTTAAAATCAATGAGAGAGGGGTCACCTGTTTTCTCCAATGCATCTAAAATAACTTGACGAATCTTCCAGCTCTGTGAGGCCACAGTAGTTGGATACCATACAGCAC